>Ga0209232_1000476_pt1 | contig 24475 bp, 11 predicted proteins | sample ETNvirenome_2_60_FD_184066 | JGI IMG/M metagenome (GOLD analysis project Ga0209232, IMG submission 184066) | Marine viral communities from the Pacific Ocean - ETNP_2_60 (SPAdes) (version 2) | ecosystem: Environmental > Aquatic > Marine > Oceanic | place: Pacific Ocean | collected 2013-06-22
GCCACTGTCTGATTATCGCTAAAGAATCCAAACTGGTTGGTGTGATCTGTGGACCACTCATTCAATGGGCGGCGGACATTTAAATTTCTCCATGGCAGAGAATTGTAAACACTATACTCTCCAGCTGCAAGATCAAGCATTCCCTGGCCCATGGTTGCTGGGGAGCCAGGCGACGAGAAGCGATTCACAATAATAGAATCTGAGCTTCCTGTTAAATCTCGCCTTGGCATCGCAAAGTCAATAACTCCCGTAACAAAAGTCGAAGGAACATAGGTTGAAGGCAGCGCTCCAGCCTCTGCCAAATATCTGTTATTGATAGATCGACCATTTGTCATGATCAAATCATAATTATGTGAATAATTTCCTATGTTTGTGGCATTAAGTACTTGATCTGGCCTTCCTGGGATGTTTGTTGCAGAACCAGTAAACATCTTTATATTTTCAATATTTACTGGGCGTTTTGCCATCACACTCCTAAACATACTGCCTTTTTCAAGATTGGGGTTGGGCGCCATGTTATTGCCATATCCCGAACCAAAGGCATATATGCTACTAGCGGAAAGCATGATTCTCCAACCCTCTATTCGATTTGTAACATTGTCTGGAGTGGTGTTATGTGGTCTCAAGTTGCTATTAATGTGCCTGTATACTTTTCCTCCAACAAACTTCTCAGTGAAAGGACCCTGTACTGGACGGCCATACATTGGCCCATAAGTGTCTTCATGAAGGTTGGTTAAGTCGACACCTTGCATAAAATTAGTGGCCAAGTCGTCATGGTAGCCGCCTGAGATAGATGCGCTGTAAATATCAAAGAAGGCATATAGATCTCCCTTAGAAGTGAAATAAGAATTTTCTGCAGTGCTTAGCTTAAAATTATTAACACTTGAATTAAAAGATTGCTTTCTTTTGCCATTGTTAAGAGCAAGATCGTCATTACACTCCTCAAAAGGCAGCACAGAAGAGCTTGGAACAACCATGTAGCTGCCGCTTGTGCTTTGTTTTATGAACGTAAGCAGATCTGTTTGTTTGTTTACAAACTCATTTACGCCGCCCTTAACTAGTGGAGACTCATCAACTTCAAGTCTCAAAGGCGGTGCTAGGCGCCTGAGTGCATAAGTTGAGCCGGCATATGTTGTTATGCCGCCTGAGCCGGTAGCGCCTAAAGTTGGCGCTGGTGTATTTGTGTCATTTACTATTGAGTCTAATATAGATTGTTTATCTACATTGACCCCCTCCACACTAGAACTCAAGGCAGCGTTTGATTTTTCAGCGCGCTGATCCCACCATAAACAGTTGTCTGCAGTGCTTTGCACTAATCTACAATTGCCATTTCCAGGGGCATCGACGTCAATTGTCAGATCAGATCCGCCAGCTTTTCTTGGTGTTGCATTGTTGCCGTTCCCAGATGAGTCTTTGATCCCCCCAGCAGCAACAGTATCTCCATCTCCCATCTTCCAATATCCAACAAGAGATGTGGCTGTGTTTAATTTCAAGGCGTCGTTGGGGCAGCCTGAATTATATAGCGCGGTGACCTGTGCGGCTGATAATTCTAGAGAACGATAAACAACCACCTCATCCATGTTTCCATTAAAAGTATTTGCAGTACTGGTAGCTGAACTTTGCTGGGCGCTGGCGATCCTGAATAGGCCAGTTGTATTTTCCATTGCGACATATGACCCCAAACCAAGAGTTGCCGCAGCTGCAACCACTGAGCCATTAACATAAAGTTTAATTCCATTTCTTGCGCTGGTTCCGCCCACGCCACTATATGTTATCGCGACGTGCGTCCAATTACCGATATAAGACGCTGGATTGAAAGAAAACTCCGCATATTCGTATTTTGTTGAGGCGCCGTCGTAGAGTTGGACCCTTAGTCGGTTTGCAGATTTTCTAAAGTAAATATCGTATTCCATTGGATTGGGTAACGCATTGCCCTTTGTGAAGAAATTTTCATCAGCGGACGGCGTTGAAGCCCACTTTATCCAAAAGCCAATGGAAAATGCAACATCGTCTGTGCCATCCCCAAAAGATAAAGTATCTGTATCTGCAACAGTTAGCGCGTTACCAGAACCACTAACAAACAAAAGCGACTCTTTCGACCAGGGGCCGCCAAGCGGGGCATGGCCGTGCTCCCAATCATAAAGAAGTTCATTGATCCCCGTAAGATTGCCTTCAATTGTTGGAGTCTTGTCTTCTAAGGTTGGATATTTCCATCTATATTTATTTCTTTGCAGTACTGTGTTTTCTACCATGGTTCGAATATTCGACCCGTACTGATCTGTCATATCGGAAGACATTGGTATCAAATATCCCAAAAGGGAATCTAGTGTAAGATCTATCCATTTATAGAAGTCAACATACTTATCCAAGTCGGGAGTGTTACCAACTCGTTCATAAAACATTTGTCGCAGCTTCGCCATGTTTTTATAATCATCGCGATATTTGTTGACAGGCTCTCCAACAAGATTATTAAAGTCTTTGACCGTGGAAAACATCTTTATCATCTCATCCGAAATGGTCTGATACATACTCTTTTCAATAGATGTATAATAATTTGTTGGACGTGCTATCTCGCCTTTATTAAAGAACTCGTCATCGTCAGTTAAGATATTGACCATATCTGCACTAGTAATCGTCTCTGGAAGTTGTTTCTTCCCTGAGTTGACGTATTTTTTATTTATCGGCAGGGTTGAGCTAGCTAAGAATCCAAAACCTTTTGGCAAATATTGTTTACCCACAATCTGACCAAACGGCCCATATTTAGATACCTTTTGAACTGAACCTGAAGAATAATCTTCGCCAATGAACTGACCACTTGAATCAGAACCGGTTACAGTATCAAATGTCCAATTGAGCACCATCGTGTCGATTTCTGGTATTTTAGTGCCCGTTAGAGCCGTAGGGTATAAATACGTGCTCCTGAAGGGGTGCTCAGTACCATAATTTTTTACATCCTGAGTGTGCTGTTGAATAGTGCCTGTGGGCAAATGTTTAAACCAAACTCTTGTTGAGGAGATGTTTCCATCCGCTTTTTGCAAAAGCGAGCCAGAAAAGTTAGTGCGATGTGCGCCAATGTAAGGCGCTTTCGGCTTATTTAGGAACAGGCTCCCATTGTCAGCACTAATTGTTCCAGTGTGGTAAAATTCATTTTTTACATAATCTGCAATCTTCTCAACACCATAGAACTCAACCAGATAACCATTAGTATTTACCGACCCCGACGAGCCGTCTGGCAAATTAGCGTTTACAGTCGGGGTTGGCCTAACTGAAACAGAGAATGTCCACCGTGTGTCATCAAAGACATTATCAAAGTAACTACTTGAAAGATTAAGAGCGCCAATAGCGGAGCCGGCGGTACCAGTTAAAAGAAACCTTGCTCTTTGTGAATAGTCAGAAGCCCTAATTGCAAAAACTTGGAAGTTGGCAGTGTCTGTCGATGCCCATGTTAAATTATTCCCAGTAGCGGCATCCCTGACTTGGTGCATCCCAAATAGAGAAGCCGTGGTATAGGGAATATATGACCTAAACTGACGGCTTGGGCCCTCATCGGTTGTTGCAACTGTGTTTGTGTCGGCTATTGAAAAACGTATTGGAAAGTGAACTTCGGACTCCATTGTAAAGCCCAGATAATCAGTTAGCCCATAAGTGCCTGATATTATAGCTTTTGAGTTAGAATTTGCACTTGAGGAGTGGGCAAAGACAGTACCTTCTGCACTCCCAGTAAGTCCAAAATTTACATACTTTTTGTATTCTGCAATTGATTGGTAATTGTCTTTTAATTCGTAAGTTACTCTATTGCCATACGTGTTTATTCTATAAATCTCATCACCCACCCCAAAACAATGAAGCATGTTCCTAAAAGACTTTTCTGTACCTTTTGTTTTGTTGATATAGATGATGTTGTTGTAGATGTTATTGTAGATCTTATTTTTAACATCGTAAAGCTTTTGTTCAAATAGGGTTCGATCATTTCGGCTTTGGTAATATTCCAACTCAGTAGCATCGGAAAACAGCTCAGGGAAATATTGAAATCCGATAGACTGCAAAAGCCTGTCATTAAATGGGGCGGGCTTGTGTTGGAAGCCGGCGTGTGATTTATATTTTAATGTAGGCAGTGTGTTGATTTGCTCTGCCAGAGAGTCAAAATAAGAACCAACAACCTGAGTGAGATTCTTAAGGGGCGATGTCTCCTTATCTTCATCTTCTTCTGTAATCCAGGCCGGCAGAGAATGGTAGATGGATGCATTGTTTGCAAAGTCGTGTATCTGCCCTTCTTCTTTTTTGTCCCTTAACGTTGATTGAACTGTGGGGTGGAAAGGGTATAAGATAGGGTCTTTAAATTCTCTAGAAACAAGACTGGATGAGACCATTGCAGATCCAACATTTCGCGAGTTTGAACTGTACCCAACAAAGACGCCATTACTAATTCGCCCTGAGTAATCTAGAATATTTCTATCTACCGAAGAAGTTTGAGTTATCCCTTCGTTAAATTTGTAATATACTCCCAGAGCGGTATTTGCGTCATCAGTATTTGTGCCGCCGCCGACTGGCTCAATCATATATCTAACCACTTCTGCAGAACTTCTCTTATCTTTCCAAAATCTAAACTCATCTAGGGAGCCAGAGAGCTTACCCCAGCCTTTTGTGGGCTGAGTTGTTCCTAGAGGTGCAGTATAAAGAGATCCGATTGTTGCATTGATGTTACCACTAACATATCCAACAGACGATCCGGTTAAAACTGTTTGATCACACTTGCCATCAACATAGAAATTTACTTCTATCTGGCTTCCAGTGTTTTTCATTACAAAGGCATAGTGGTGCCATTTATTATCTGCAACTGAAGATGTTGTGACCGAAGAGCCAATAGTTGCCCACGCAACCCCTGTGGCTCCAGACATGTAGGTGACCCTAAATGGAGATGCAGCCGTTGTACCAGTCATCTCAATTGTTAAACGGCCATAACTAGGGTTTGAGGATATAAAATCTGACGTGCTGGCGTCGAAGATAACTTCTTTACCTGTTTTGGCTGTTGCAAAAGTAGACTTTTTCATCCAGAATTCAACCGTGTTTCCATCAATGCCGCCAATTTTTAGATTACATTCACGGTTTTTTGATGGTTCCCACACATTAGCATAGCCGCTTTTATAGTCGCCAGAAACGTCTTGAATATCTTTATCTTTTGAGCGTTTGGATGTGTGAGGGCCGCCCTTTACAAAGATATACTCATAAGAGGCTGTTGCTGTTGCGCCATAGCCATTTTCATAGTCGACTTGTGTCCCCCACGATCTTGGAGAGATAATAACATATCCGTTAGTTCGAGGATATACCTCTTCGAACACATACATATCAAAAAACGAAGAGCTTAACTCCCACTGAACTCTTTCTTTTAAGGAGCCGTCATATGGGTAGGTGTCATAAATTCTATCAAATGCATCGACGTAATACTTCTTTGCAGAGCCAAACCTAGCAAAGTTTTTAAGATCAGAAAAGTCCACAGGGGGCTTAAAGCGTTCCCGCTGTACAAAATAATTTTTTAAGTAATCAACAGATTCCAGAGTCCCGTCTTTAACAAGGGAATCTGGGTTGGCATTCGTTAAAATTATATCATGACTTTCATAAAGTTTTTTGTAATCGATCGGCATTCTATTCTACTCTTTATTCTACTTTAAATTTAAATTCTTCCGGCTGCTCAATATATTGTGAATTTAAGTAATATACAAATTTTATCCCGTAAACGTTGTCTGGCTCTAGTAGCGACATATCTAAGTCAAAATAACTCCCACTTGCATCAAACGACAGTCTAGTTTGATTATCACTACCTGTGCCGTAACTTATTACATCTAAATTATCATTTATTCTGTAAATTTTGTAATACGAATCCTCAACTAAATCAATTGGAGCTTTGTTTGACGATACCGTATAAATAGTTGGGCTCCAATCTTTTTTTCTCGTGTATAGTCGGAATCTTGCCGCTTTATTTTGACTTGAATATGAAGGTTTTAGATTAGTAATTGTGCTTACAAATTGTTGATTCGGGTTGGTCGCCTGGCCAGGCCAAAGTTGAGTTAAACTTTTGGGCTCAATCGATCCGGTGAAATATTCAGAAGAACCAAAATGCCACACATCATATACTTTATTTAAACTAGTAGAACCAGTGAAAGCAAAAGATGCAGAATATATTCCCGTAGAGACGTACCCTCCCGTTACGTTAAAATCGCCATTTGTGACGACCCCGCCGCCCGGAAGCTTGGAGAGGGCCAATTTTGAGCCCGAAGGGGCTGTATTATCTGATGAGCCGGAATATAAACTTACCAAAATAGCACCATTACCAATGCTGGGTATGTTTTTTAGTTGCCCGCGCACATAATTATAAAGATAAATGGTGTTTAAGTTATCTGCCACAGGAGCCAGAGAACTGCTGTAATAAAAATTACCCCTATCATCTTTTGTCGAAGAATCCCACCTTGCTTCTATCGCCGGCCTATAAAAGAAATTTTCAGAACCCCTTGCAAAAAACTTTTTAATGTAATAGGATGTCTCTTGGGACTCTTCCGCGGAAGACAACTTTACGCCTACACCATAATTAGATTTGCTGCCTAATACATTTCCAGCGCTATTGACCCACTGCTCTACTAATTCAGTAATATCCATTTCTAGATCTTCAAATCCAGTGCTAAAAGACGCAGTAAACGAGGAGGAAGTATCCGTGTAATAGTCTCCACCTTGGGTGACCCAAGATGTGTAATCGGCACCAACAGTGGTCGTTGAGAGGCCAATAAATTTTGCATTTCCAGTTGGGGCTGTTATGGCCCCTGCTGTGACATTTGCAACGCCGACAGCTGCAACGCTACGGACTGCGGTAAACGCTGACTGGGCGCCTACAACATTTTTAAATGTCTCAGCGTAATCAGAGGCTGCGGCGCCTGCCGAGATGTCTACTTCAACTTCAGTCCCATCTAGGTTGGGCGCCGTTTCTGCTGCAGACTTGAACCAAAAATTATACCTATTGCTGCTTGCATCGTAAAGGCTTATATATTTTCCACCATAATCGCCTTTTGTGTTAGATGCAAAAGAGGCTGTTAAGATGTTTGAAATTTTAGTGTCATTCCGATAAAGCCAATTAGATGGCTCCTCATCAGAATAATTTTCCATATCCAACCCATTGCCTTCTTGCCAGGATTGAGATATTGCAGATACAACTAAATTGAAGTCTTTTGGTGTTGTTTGGGAGTGTCTTGCATTATACATTCTCAAATAAAATGACACACTACCAGAGGCCGGTATATCGCCCTGAGTTCTGTCGTAGGATATATAATCAACTGCATTTCCAACCACAGGAAACTTAATTAACGTTCTGGCCTTTTCAGCCGAAGAGGATGAAGCTTGGCCGTATATTGAAAATGTCTCCAATATGTCAGATTGCCCCATATTTCCGCTAACACCCCTGGTGGTTAAATTAGCCTTGTATGCGTTGGTGATTGTATTGTCTGCATCTGCGATGTATCTTTTAATAGCCATTATTGTACGGTGCCTCCAATATCTAGATCTGGATATTTTATTTCAAAAATAGTATCTGTGGGTGGAAATAAAAATCTACCATCGGGGGAGAGTGCTTCCTCTATAGATATTGGAGCATCAGCGTATCCATCACCAGTCATAACTTTCATTTTTACATCAACAACGTCCATTAAATCAGGTATAGATTTTAATATTTGATATATGTCAGTGATAATGATTGGTTCTCCGATATAAAATGTCTTTCTGAATGCGTTTCTTAATGTTTGGTTGGCCTCGACCAAAATATCATACTTGTTTGTACCAGGGAAAGGGACAATTTTAAATTCTATCCCAACATTACAAATATTTGCATCTAAAATATCAATTGTGTCGTTGACCATTTTATATTGATTTATCCAAGTTTTTAAGTTATTTTTAAGAGTAGTGTTCGCATTTGTCAAATCCCCATCAGAATCTTCAGCTAAAACATAATAATTTATATTTCGCTGATTATATGAATCTGAGTCTAGCTCCAGGGCCGCTCTTTTAATTTTGCCATATTTTGCCGGCATGTTATAAGCAAGTGCAATATAATCTTGCTTTGTGACAGCTCTGTTTTGCGAGGCAAAGTTAGACATGGCCCTCTCTTTTATTTCCTCAACACTGATCAGGCTTACGTCACCAGTGATCGGCTCTTCGTTTAAGACGGCCAAACTTCCTTGTACCTCTGAAATTATAGCCTCGCTCAGAAGCCCTTGTTGCTCGGCTGGAAAAGAAAAATCAGCAGTACCAATTCTTGTCACTGTCTGTGCTCCAGTGTTGACGTTTTCATTTGTATTAATTCTGTATATTATAGTTAACGTAGTGTTTGACGGAGAAACTCCCAGCTTGTCTGTTTTGTTCAATATTGAAGGGTCGAAAGATGTGTCTGTGACATAATTTTTCCCATGCAACTCCAACACCACTTCTGAGGGATCTTTAACCTCTACCGGAGTCTCTTCGCTACCTTGGCCAAATTGCAAAAACAAGCCATCTGGTGTTGTGTCCACTCGGAAGCGCCTAGAGACAGAAACAGGCTTCAAAATAAAAGGCACTGTACTGTGGTCGGAATTTCTATTTATAACTGGTACAAAAAGTACATCTTGGCTTAGATAATCAACTTCAAAATATTGATTTCCATTATCATCAAAAACTGAAACTATTTCACTTATATTTTCACCAAGAAGAGTAACTCTTTGAAATGGAGTGTATTCTCCGATTTGTACTTCTTGAACTGCTAACTCTCCCGACATGATTTGGCCGGCGGCCCTAATTGCATACGATAAGGGGTTGCCAGTGGTTGCATCCTGATCGGCCACCACAACTGGGTTTTCAGATAAAGAAAAGTCTATATCTTCCAACAAAGAAAATATGGTATCATTTGTAGAAATAAAAGTCGACCCTTTTTTTAAGACGGGCATGTACCTTTCATCAGGAGCCTGAGATGCTGCTTCGGCCGGCACAGTAATATAGAAGTTGCACATACCGAAAGAGGAAGGGTAGGGCTTGTACTTGTATCCCATCTGCCGACTTAACTTAATTACATTGTCAAATTCAATTGCAGTATCTAAAAAAGACTCATTTGCTTGATAATCTGTATAAAAAGAGAGCATATCCCCAACATAGGCAACTGTATCTAACATCATAGAGCCAAAAGAGGCATCAGTGAAGTCCCTGTAATTGTCGGGATAGTATCGCTTAACGTAGGACTCAAGCTCGTTTCGAATCGAGGTGAAGTCTCTATTTGTGTAGTTTATTGCTGGTTTTTTCGGTGCCATGTTTTTAATAAATCCTTTTCATAATTAGACACTTAAGCTTTAAAAGTAATAGCTAAAGTGTCATCAAATCCCACGCTTGGTATTGTATATACAATTTCAACGCCTATAGAGTTTGTTGGTGCGGTTTCTCCTGGTGCGGCATCAATATTAGTCATCGATATTCCTATGATTTTAACAAATGGAACATACTTTTTTACTTGCTCCATGATTTTGCTTCTTAGAGATGTGTGAGTTACAACCTCCGATTCAAAAAGGTAATTTCTTGCTCCAACACCGAATTCCGGATCCATAATCCTTTCTCCTGGCGATGTTAGGACCACCATTTTGATATTCTGCCTAGCAACTTCTCCAATGGTTTTATTTAACTTATAATATCCATCGGTAGGGTCATAAAGCAGTGGTAATTTTGGAGAATAGCCGACTCCCATTTATTTAATCTCCTCCAAATAAATAGATTTTAAAGATATTTTGTTTATAAAATATTTATACATTTTAAATCCTCATGTTAGTTGTTTTCTGGAGTTTTATCCTCGCACTCACCTTCTGGGGCTGGCAAGCTCTCTTTATCTTTATCTGGCTCTTGTGCCATAAGCTTTGCTATGATGCCCACAGGGGTGAGTGGGCCAGGAAAGAACCATGGTGTTTTCCATGTTGGGTCTATTGTGTTGGCTGCTGCCTGAATAACTAACTCGAAGAACATCTTGGCTATTTCATTTGGTGCTGGTGACGATATGCTCAGCTTTTCCTCTTGTGTTTCCGGCTCTGGTGTCACGTATGAGTAATCGTCCTCAATAGCCTTTAAAGACTCAACAATAAAAGAGCCGACAAAGCCCTTGGTGGAGCTAAATAAATTTTCAAGCTCAGGGTATGAAGCAAGCATTCCATATCGATATATCATGGCTGTTGTAAATGATGTTTGTTTGATCGGCAGCACTTCGTTAAGCAAATCAGAATTTTTTAGATTATCCATCAACTTGTTTTGCATTTTGTAAATAATTTCTTCGCGCATTGGATTAGGCTTTGTTTCTGGATTTGCTTCTAGGCGGCTATGTGGGGCCAACATTGTGTTTAAAAGTTTGCAAGTCGCCCACAAGGTGGGTCGCACAGGGTCGTCTTTTGTCGAAGCATCCATATAATATTGTTGAGGCTTTAAACCATCGGCCATTAGTGACTCATCCATAGAAAGAGGGCAAAACAAATTGTTATATAAGTTGGCGTGGGTGTCCATAGCGGAGCCGCGGGTGTAATTGTATTGAACCTGATTGGCGGCCAATCCAAGTTCTGAAATTTTAGACATTATCAAGCTCCATGGGTTTTCTTCGAATGGCGCTTTTGCGGAATCGCTAAACGTAAAGTGCGGCGCAGAAACACCAAAGGTTGGTGGGGATCCCGGTGGGTGCATTTTCTCATGCACCTGCTCCCAGTAATCTCTGAGATCGTATTCTTCAAATTCAATTGGCAGGCAAAGCCAATTTGTAGCAGTTGCAGAATCACCATCAGTCAATAAGAAAGTTTTGTCTTGAATATAATCCTTATCAATTTTTGCCTCAAGAGTGACATCTCTTAGTTCAGATATAATGTTCTCCATATAGCTAGAATCTACACCTTCGCCCTTATAGGGTACAATTAGGTTTAATCTCATGCCCATCGATATATCAAACCAGTGATCAAAGGGTGCTTCCACTACAATTCTTTTCAACCACTCACACATGCCGATCAAATTAAGTCCATTCTTTTCATAAAATTCATTAATTTTTCCCATACCACCCAACCCGTCCAAGGTGCCGGCAAATTCATCAAAACCATGACGTATCATAAATTCAGCAATTTTTTCAAAAAACACCCTTTGAAATGGTAGTGGTGAAATATTCTCATTGTTTTCTTTTAGCGTCTCGTTCCATTTGGTGTTGAACTCCGGGCCGTCCGGTTCGGACAACACATCGTCCATGAGAGCTTTATTTGCACCTGGATTGACTTCTTTTGCAGCAGAAAAAATATCAATAAATGAAAAATTCCAATTTTTAAACGTTTGATATGCCGTTTCAGAAAAATTGTGATATCCTATTGAATCTAGGCCCACAACCCCCCTATTGCGAAAATTAAGCTGAGACGGGAGGGGTATGCCGGCCGGATATTGTTGCCAATGATAGAAAGCATTATAAAATGATTTATCACCATAAGCAGATGTTTCCTTCCCCTTGCCTACAATCGAATCGGACGGCGCAGGAAAATAAGAACTAACAGTGCTTTGAAAAATTGATCTTAAATTATGAAAAGAGCCGTCCGGTCCAGCGACTCCGTGCCCAAATTCGTGTTTCCAGGGGCGCCCATCCTTATCAACCGGGGAAAAGAAAGTTAAAAAGAAATCCCAAAAAGTAGAAAGCTCTTCATCACCATTGACAAAAAGCAATTTTCCATGCTCTTCGTACTCTTTTTCAATCTTGCCAATGATTTTTCTTATAAAATTGTGAATTGTTCTGATTACTGGATAGTGTTTTCTATAATTAAACTGCCCATATGGTCGACTTTCCGTCGATGGGATTATATCTTTATACAAAGAATTGCCACCGAGTTCAGTAAAGAAAGTTGCATCGATGGGATCTCCATCTTCAACGGGCGGTGGCCAACCCTTCAGCGCATCAAGCCCAAACCAATCAACCTTCTCTGGGACTTCACCCAACTGGGTACCATCGTTAGCCACTCCTCCATATGCATTTACATCTTTAATGTTTCTAAATATTGCAGTTTCCCATAAAGAAAAGGCTTGCTTAAATCTTTTCCAAAAATCTTGATAATAAACATCCGCAGCTTCAAGGCTGGTTGGCGGCTCGCTAGCTGTAGTTAGTTTAGACCTCATCCTTACGTAGGGCTCAAAAAATAAGCCACCCTCCCTCTTGGATGGAAAAGGCTTAGGTGATTGACTATATACGGAGTAGTCCTCGTAGTTCACTAGAGACGGATCAGGCATCTGACGAAATAGGGGCATCTTATTAACCTCCAGCTCTCCATTTTCTGTTTCCTGGCGAGTTGGGAATCTGCTCCCCTGCATTATTTCACGGTGGATAGAGTATTTGAAAAAGTCATTCTTAAAATAGTCCACATCATCCAGTTTTGTGAATTGATCTTTCCAAGCCGGATTTGCAAATTTACGGACTCGTTCATCCATCAATTTATCAACTTCAAGCGCAGTTTCAACAATAATCATGTCTAAGCTTTCTTCGCGCGTTTTAACTCTAGTCTGTTCCGCCTTTTGTGCTTTTGTTAGGGGGGAACCATCTTCGTTTGTCATTGAATCGACATCAACATCCGCAAGGCGCGCCCTGACAACTTTTTGTGAATAATCTAAAAGATTTTCATATCCACTTGAAAGCGAACTTTCTACTGAAGATCTAATCGCAGATTTTATAATCGACATATAAGCTTCATCTTCAATGATGTCAGAAATTTTTGCAAAAGAGAACATAAAGATATTCTTAAGATATTCCTCTGCAATACAAACTTTTATAAGCATCTTATATAGACCAAACATGTTCGCGATTTGGATCGCATCTGGAGTATCGAACATGCTAACCATGCATTCTAAACTTTTTCTAACCTCTTCCACGTCAGCTTTTGTTTTTTCTGGGTCTAACAGTGGTGTAGGGTTTGTTTCTAAGCATTTAGATTGTGCCTCTTCATTTGTGAGAGGTAGCGCATTAAAATTCTTTGCTTTAAAGAGATCTGTCTGAGAGGCGTTATCCCACACAGTTTCCAACATTAAGTTGGCTGCCAAGGGGAAAATGCCTTTAAAGATATTGTCAGCGATCTGAGTAGCCGCCATCATCGCGGCCACCACCGTACCCTTTGGTATATCGGGATTAAAAAGAAAATAATCAAAAAGTTCCTTCTGAAAATCGTCTAAATCGAATTTGTCAGCTTCCATTGCAATTTGCCCGGCAGGAGGATATTCATATTCCTTCACTCCACCATTATAAGATATGATTTTAATTTGTGGTGAAGGAATGCTCATACCTTTGTGAACAATGTCAGTGCCAGAAAAATTAAAAACCATGTCCAAAGAATAGCTTGTTCCTGGTAAAACATACTCAAAAGAGCCTACTGCATTTTCTGGGTCATAAAAAATCAACTGCTCGTTTTGAGTGTTTGATGCGATAATATCAGAAATTAAACCCCGAAACTTCTTAGCAACTAATTTATTGTTTTCACCGTCTGTGTCTGCGTTATAACTCTCTTGAGAATTGTTTAACATACCAGTGACTGCCTTCATATATGCTAGTGAAGGATCAGCAGCTGTAGATTCGTTGCCGGCTGCAGACTTAATGCTGTTTAAAAGAGCAGTCATCATGTTAGGATTAAAGGTTTCTTTTATGAGTGGCTTATATGCTGCCAAGGTATTATTGAAACTGTCGTCAATTGCTTTGTAGGTTTTATCAGCTAGGCGCTCTTGCATAAAAAGCTGTGTTTCGTGAGTTTGGCTTGGCATTAAGGGTTTCATACCAATTTGATCTGGCGCACAAGGTCCGCAGAAAAGTGGCGGATAGAGGCTCTTCATCATATTTGGGTCAATAAATGGCAACATGCTGGTTGCGTCTTCGAGTGCCTGCTGTTGGTCCCCTTCTGCAATCGCTAAAATATCTTCAGGCCATATAGATTTTTCCAATTCATCGACGTTTATTGGGTCACAGAGCCCCACTAGCGCCTCTTGAAAAGCATTATATTCATCTATTGCGGCGTCATACACATCGCTATCAATAAGAGAGCCAAGGTCTAATAAGAGGGCCTGGGCTTGATCGGGCGAAATAAAGCCCGGAGGGAAAGGCAACACTGTGATGTCTCCAGTTGTAGGATCTTCTTTTTCATATGTTTGGTCTTTTTTATTAGGATCATATCCAGTTTGCGCGGCAATGGCAGCAAGAGAAAGGCCGGGGAAGTTCACTTGAAGAGCCATGATTGTCCCCTCATCCATAAAGGCCAATGCAGCATCCTCATAACTTCCCTCAAAAGAATCATCTCCGCATTCTGTTGTAAAAAGCCTTTTTAGTTCACTAGGAGAAAATACATCTCCAAGCTTTTCAAATCCATCATACAAAGTTTGAACATCCTGATTGAAGAAGTGCTTGGTCTTCAACTCCCCAAATTTATCCCAAAGCTCGTTATCTCCAGAATCTTTATATATGCTAGAATTTAATATCCAATCTCTTGGGCTGGTAAATCCAAATGGATCCCCCGTACCATTGCATAAGTCTTGAGTCAGGCCACCGTTAAATTGCTCTTTAACGTATTTTAAGACAACCATGGCAGTCGCATAGACTATGCTCATTGCCATGTCCTTGAGGCCCTTTGCAAAGGATTTCCTGAAGCTTTCTAGTTTGTCTGTGGATTTAAGATATTTTTTGATTGGATCTACAAATCTATCAATTGCCAAAGTTCCATTTTGATCATTATCGTATAATTTATCTTTTGCTGCGGTTGTCATGCCATCAATGCTTTGATCAGTTAGTTCTTCCACATATTCTAGCATTTTTGTGATAGGGCCATATGAAGCTAGCACACAATCACATATTGCATCGCCGGCGACTTCTTCAGCCCAATCTAGCATTTCTTGATTAAAGTCTCCAGGAGATCTTCCCAATTTCTTTTGCATGTATGGGTCGGAACAATACAGTGGTATTAACTGAACCATGATCTGAGTTTCAGTCCATGGCTCTGAAGGGTCTGGTGGGAATCTTTCAGGATATCTAGCACTGGCGATTTTATATACATCTCCAACGCGGCCCGTAATTTTTTCTTCTAGCTTTGCAATGGCCAAATCACCGTTTGGCACATTCCTTAAACAAGGATAAAGCTGTTGACGTATTTCTGATATGGGCACTGTCTTTAAGATTGTTTGGCACATGTGCCTTTTCATGGCGCTGTTTTTAGCACACTTGAAAATAAGAGCAGAGGCCATCTTGATTAATTCCGCTATAGGTATACGATTCAGCAATTTATCAAAAAGCTCCGACATGGACTTAATTTCTCCAAACACAGCCTTTAATAAGTTTTCATCACCAGAATACATATTGGTGACATTCGATGTGCCGGCAATTAAGTTCTTTACATCCGGAGACATTAAATTTGTAGGATCTTTTATATACTTTCCTGTAAATAAGAGATCTTTAAAAATGGGATTTTTTAACTGAAGTGGGTCAACTAAAGACTCTAATGTTGGTTTTGCCTCTCCATTGTAATTTGTTTCAGGCGTAGGATATACATACGTATTGATAAAATCAAGCCAAGATTGATGCATTGAAAACAGATCTGTGCTATAGTTTCCGCCCGATTTTAAGTATTTTCCATATCTCCTATTGATCTCAGGCAACATATGTAAGAAGTTATTAATTCTTGGTACCGAAAAAGGCCCAGAACCTCTAATTGAGTTTAAGCCTTCTTTTAAAATGTAGGGTGTAATATCGGCACCTTCCTCACACAAGCAATCCGCCACCTCACTAAAAGATACATATTGTAAAACATATTCTTCAGTGAACCCAAACTGAATTGCACCAAGGGGAGTATTCTCTTTTATGTCTTTTAGGCTTGGGAGGGAGTTTGCGCGGAAAAGGCCATTGATAACCCCATAAATTTCTTTTACAGAATTTGCTGAACATTTCGCATTAAAGCTAGTTTCGAAGCCCTCTTCTGCAAATGCAATATTCATTTGGGCATCAAAGTGAAAAAGTATTTTTTGTAAATTTTTCAGATACTGATCGAAATCTTTAACTAAAACTAAAACTTCTCTACTGACCTTGGACATGTCTACTTTGTTGCTTTTTTGAGGAAGTGAATCAACCCAACCTCTGTCAAACATAATTTTAACCCACAAAGTCTGGTATTCTGGCCTTCGAGGGATAATGTGCCAAGCCTGTGCTGTAGGGACTTCTTTTTGGGCGCCAGTTGTAACATCTCGACCTCGATCAACTATTTTATTTTGCGGCATAAAACCAAAGTTGTGAGCTAAATCTACAATCTTGTCTTTTCGTATTTCTTTATCTAAATCTTTTTCCAATTTGCCCAAGGCCCATAGTTTACATTTATTTACAAACTCTGGATCGCCTAACAGGCCTCTTCCGCCGCCTTTTCCCTTGGGGGCTGGGTGTCCAACCTCTATCTTGCCAGAAGCGTCAACATAATCAGCCAAATTGGGGTTTTTGAGCATATTCTCGAATACAAGAGGTACTATGTAGTATTGTTTACGAGGGTCTGAAGAAAGGTGAGTTTTCTTTCTCTGCCACCAAGCCTGGGTATTTCCTATATTTTTTTGCTCATAATTTCTGTTTATTTCATCGCCATGACTGACGGAAGGCCCAATACCATAGCCCTTCTTGATTACACTTAATTTGTAAGCCCAACTGTAATTTTCATCCGGATCAAACATATCTGGATCGTTCATTTTACTTTGTATGATAGACTTAAATTCTTCTAACGTAGGCGAATAGCCGCTATGAACTTTTTTTCCATTTTGAATAGAAAAAGTTTTTTCAACTGCGCCTTTCTCTGGTTCTTTGAGGAGGCGATCATATAATTTTTCTATCTGTGTGTCTTGTGTTGTCTTGCTAGCCATTTTAATCTCTTTTTCGTTACCTTAATTAGGTTGTAAATACTTGTCCGCTATTAATATAATCATTGCTAAATTGTTCTAATCTTTGCACTTTGACGCCGGCGCCTCTCATAGAATGTAACATCAAGCTCTTCTTACATTTAAGGGCCTTTGTAATCGCTGTAAATCCAGCCGTCAAACAATCAAAAGAAGGTAATGTTTCGCCGCCGGCTAGAGCTGTTGGATTTCCGCTTGCCAAAGTTCCAATAGCCATTGACGTAGGTGACGGGTGTTTGTGCTCCATAAGTGCAGCGTTGAAATTATGTTGAAACATTAAAAAATTATCAACAATGCTGCTAAGTTCATTGATGGTGTCAACAATATCATTTAATGCTTCTAGTAAATTTTCTCCCTTTGGGATTGGTTGTAGCTTTTTTTCATGCAGCTCAGATGCGGTACCTGCAATTAAATTAATGCGGCCCGGAGAGCTAATTGGTTTTCCAAAAGAATTTTTAATATCTATTCCGCTGCATATCTTAATGCTTTCTCGACCAATAATTCGCACATGGTCAGCTTTTACGACTCCGGCCGACTTACCCAAAACGTTTCCTATGTTGCCATCAGGAACTGCAAACATATCATCTACGTCGCATTTAGCAGAAACATAAAACCTTGCAGCATCTCGTTTTGCGTTCGGGTTAACTGGCTCTTCAGGTATATCCCCTGCTGCAGTTCCATGAGAATTTAAACCAGCATATATGTCCACTGCAGAGGCACCAAATGCGCCCACACCACCATAGCCGGCGCCGTATTGAAAAGGCTTGCGGGTAGTCGGATCTGTTTTTTCATTCATTCTATCAGGCCCAATTCGAATGCCTGAGCCGTATGATCCCTCTACATGATCCTCTCCTTTCGGGTATCTTTTTATTTGTGAAACTAAATGAGGATTTGGATCCCCATCTATGCCACTATAAAATATACCATCATCCCTGTCTAAATTTAAGCCTGTTTTGTCTAAAAGTAAATCTTTATTTCTAAGTGGTAAGTTTAAGTCCATATTTCCATTCTCCTAATAAGTTCTCATAAATTGCGTATCTATAGTCTTTAGGTTTTAGACTCGCCAGGTTTCCACCCTTTTTTCGGTTTAGTTTTTGATAAATCATAACCACTTCCATCCGCCTTGACCCATGCCTGCCAAATTCGCGGCGATTTTGAATGCGGACCAGTATAATCGCAATTCTTTTTCTTAAGATTTGCCAGTGCTCTTTTGAAGCCGGCGCGCGCTGTTTGGTTTTTCTTTGCGACCCTTACGTGATAATGGTTTTGGTGATTTTTTGCCATTGGGAACATATTGTATATAGCTCTTCCTATGGCGCCTTTTAGGCCCTCATCTTCCAATTGTTTAAAAATTTGTCTAAATGCTGGGTCGGGCTCTTTCATCCATATTTTAGGATTGTCATAATCTTGAGTTTGGATTTGTTTTATGCGGACCTTAAGCCACTTCCTAAAAGAAGACCCGGGCTTACCCCCCCCAGCTCCGTTCGGCTCCCCAAAAAGAATTTTGCTGTTTTTAAACTTGCCCCCCATTGCAAGAGTTAGCAAGCCCATAACAATTGTCTTGTCATAGTCAACAACAAGACCATTATACTTTGCGGCTTTCTCGGGACTTTCAAAATGCTGAAGATGACCTCCTTTTGTTGTTGTTCCTCGGCCGCTGAGAACCCGGTAGTTGTTCTTTGCATTGGAGGCTTGTGTGGAATATTTATACCATGTCGGTAAATTTAAATCAAAATCAGCTCCCTCTCTATGGGAAACATGACCCCTAACCATGTCAATAGCATTTGCCCATTCTGGAGAAACATCATGTATGATCCATTGTATGCCACTTCTACCATCTTTCATAGTGGCATATGCGTAGCCATATTTACTAGGCTTCTCTGCTCTACCCCAAATTGGATTTTCTAAAACTTTATCGATCCACGTAGCAACCTGATTGTTGCCCCATTGATAGCCTTTATTCCAAGAACTTTGCGCTGTATAGTTTTTCTTCTTGACGTGTGCTTTTATATCAAGAAGCCCAAGTGGGTTTTTTCCACATTCGACGGTACCAGGGGGTACAAGTTTTGCATTTGTTGTTTTTTTACCCTTTGCACTATCTTTACATTGTTTCTCGCATGCCTTAAGCTGTCTTGGTTTGTTAGTTTTAGCTCTTTGGTTTTTCTTTTTTCCTTTCTCACACTTTACGTTAGGATCTTTTAGCCCGTCTTTGTCTGGTAGTTTTTCACCTTTATGGTTGTATGCATTTCCTTCCTCATCATACGCAACGGGAACTTTTGCTGGACTGACTGTAACCTTCTTTACCTTAAGTGGGAACTCGCCTTCTTTTATGCCGGGAGAAGCTTTTGCTAAAAGTGACTTCGTTTTGAAGTAACTATCGAGAGGCTTGGTAGCGCTGCCTCCTGTGTTTAAATTTAAATATATTCCCTCAAACTTAGTCTTTGCGCCGTTAAGGAGCGTAGTCTCTTTGCATCCATTAAACTTTTCGCCCCCATCGAATTTAGGAGGCCCGCAGCCTTCTTTTTTATCAAGCTTCGAAACACCCGAATCTGTAACAGTTTCCTTATCCGTACTTCTGCTAGTATAAATATGAAATTCAAAATCTTCCCCAGCTTTCCAACTGCCCTTATTAGCACCGTAAACCGTGCCAAGGATTGAGTTGACACCACTCGCATAAGATGCGTTCAACATATCTATTCTTTTAAGCTTTGTGCTTCCAACTGTTGGGCTATTCATTTTTTTCATAAGACCAGCTAAAGAAGTATATCCTTGCTTAAAGGCCTTGATGTTTACAAATTGAGGATCTGCAGTTGCGCCGAGGCCTTTTTTGGAATCCTTTTCTTTTATTATTCCAAGCACTTCATTGTGAAAATTAACAAATGAGCTTTCACTATTACCAAAAGTAGCGTCTTCAATATTTGTTTTATCAGCAACGTTTAGCTGGGTTGTTACATATATAATATTCCTTCCCTGCTTGTCGACCATTTCGTGAAGTTGATTTTGAATGGCCTTCCTAAAGCCATGCCCAACCCACAAAGTAGGCAAAGGGCCGTTCCCGCTCGCACCATGAAGAAAATATATCAACTCATAAGGCTTTGACAAATCTACCCCTTGCGGTGCAACAATTGCTGTTTTACCTTTGAGTGCTTTTGTTTCTGCTGAATTATAGAGCATTGTGCGCCCTTTGAAATCCTCAAATCGAGACTCATCAGATTTAACGATGTCTCCACTCTTATCTGCAACTTTTATAACTTTTCCAGGAGTTTTCCCCACTTGAGTTGCTGCCGCGGCAGTTGGGGTGTTCGGCTCCTCAAGCCACGAAACCCAATCAAAATTTACAGAAGATTCAACACCTCTAAAAATAAAATTAACCCAGCGGCCGGAGAGTCTTAATGTTTTTGAGCTATTACCATTGACAAAGCTTTCTCCATTTTTTGTTTTCTCCTCTAAGGTTTGAGTAAACATATCCTCATCTTCGGGCTTGATATCGGGGCCGGCTGTTTCGCCTGATTTTTTATATTTTAAAGCATTGGCATAAAATATTTGCAACTCGTTCCTTGCGTATATTAATGGATTGTTTTCTTTCGCTGGTGGGACTCCATTCCACTTGGATGTCATCGCAGACGTCTGCCCTATGTAAGCAGCTACAGCTTTTTTAGTAATCGCTGGTGCGTCTTTTGATAAATGAAATTCAACTTCTACCTTGTTGGGGTCTACCGCAATTATAATATCCTTAATATCATTATCATGATGCTTGTTGGTATCAGTTGAGCTATAATCTCCATTCCATAGCTTGATACTTTTTAGATTTTTACCAAACTTTTTTAAAAGCTTCATTCTAGCTAAGTTGGAAATCGCAATGGAGCCGCGGCGGTCACCAACAAGTGTTATGTGCTTAAGCATCTTTTTATCAACACTGAGCTTCTCACTTAATACTTTTTCTATATTACCAATAAATTTAGAAATATTTCCATACACCCTTCTGTCGGTGGCGCTGTTTATTTCAGCAAACAATGGGTGCCGGTCAAACACATTTTTGCCGTCCCATCCCCACACCATCTGTTGCCTGTCTCCATATCCAGTTAGGCTGTCGAGCTTACTATCTGCTCTAGGCTTGACTGTTCCATTATTTTCTTTGGACCATGGCATTTCTGCCATTACAAAAACTAAATTTCTGCGGGCATTGTCAAGTTGAGGGTTGGGCTTTGTCATTTGTGTTATTGTTTTTCCGATCTCATTCCACTCACTTGCATCATTTGCAAATTTTCCAACATCATGAAAAAAATAAATAACTTCTAGATGATTTGTTGGCCGAACCCCCACGGGCATATATATTAATGTATTTCGGCCTTCGCCATCAATCATCTTCTCATTATCTTTTGGTCCGTTACCCTCTAACTTGCCAATCCAAACTATTCCCTCAAAATTGCTATTTTTTGCGGGGTCGACTAGAGGCCCTAGCCAGCTTGAAGCGCCGTCATCAATAAGTTTTTTTTCTGCGTGGCCTGCATCTGTATTTAAAGGCAATGCAGAATCAAGGGCATGAACCTTTTTGTTTTTACCTTTACAATCTCCGCTAGCCCCCTGGCCAGTGTAAGTTTTCCTACAAGCATCAATACAGTCTTTAAGTTCTTGTGCTATATATCCAGTATCTTTGGGGTCCAGGGGGCCTGCAAAGTACATTCTAGTGATTGCACCCTTATTTGCCAATTCGACCTTTACAAGGTCTCCTGGCTGGGCCCCTTGGCGTTGTACTAGGGTGTCTATTGCTTGTATATCTGGAAAGGCGTCAATTGCCAGCTTATCGGCCGCGGTGAGATTGCCCGTAATCTTGCTCGGTTTTTTGAGCATAAAATGAAGCTCTGGTATGTAAACTTTGTATGTGTTAAGTCCATATCTCTTAGAACCGCCCCGGGGTTCTGCCAAGGCAATCGCGCCATCTTGTGCTGTACAATCAAGGTCAGTGTATTTATTATTAACCTTTAAGAGTACCCCAATCAAAGTTCCAGAAGTCTTAAACTTGTTTGGTGAAAATACCTTGTCTTTAATTCGATTGATGATCGACTGTGGAGTTTCCGAATCTGAATCGATACTCTCCTGATCAATATCATCAACATTAAAGTCATTAAGATATCCTGGGGGCAAGTCTAGTACGAGCGGTTTTCCCATACTACTTGTCTCCACCCTGAATCAAATCAAAAAGCTGCTCTTTGTCTTCATCGTTTAGTTCGATTGAGCCGTCTTGTCTTTTATTTAAAATAGCAGTGATTTTGACAAGTTGCTCGTTCGAACGCTGGAGGGTTTCAACATATTTAGATGCGATAAGACCTAATTGCTTGTGATTTTCTAAATCCGACGCCTTCTTCATTTCCAAAAGAAGGTCAGTTAGTAACGTATTGGTTACAGCTCGATCGTTTCGAATATTGTTTATTGATTCTTCAATATAGTCATTAATATCTTCTACTCTTCGTCCCATTTCTTTTTAAAATCCCTATACTTAACTCTTAGCTTGTTCAAGGAACTTACGACTTGTTTAGTATTTAAGCCGGTGATTTCCCGTATGTATAGGTAAATAGCTTTCTTATTAAAAATTTCTATATTTTCAGACTCTTCGAAAAGAATCTTGACCGCTTGAATAACTTTTTTATCGTTTGCTCTGACAGCTGCACCTTCCCACAAGACAACGTTATCCCTAAAGCGATACCAAAATTCTTTTTTGATCGCCTCCTGCATTGACGTATTATAAATGACCAATGGGTGGCTGTTGTTGATATCATCCCCATCGTTAATACAATAGTCCTCAATAAGCACTTCTCGCCTATATCTCTGGCTTGTTTTCTTAACTTTGTGGATGAACCAATTTTTTGTGATCACACTAAAGTAAGAAAAAGCTTTTGAACCTTTGTTTGGGTCATACTTATCTAATATTGTGATAAGCCAGTTTTTACAATCTTCTTTTAAATAATCCACATTTGGTAGTGTGGTAAATTTATAAGTGTAGACAATCTTATCAACCATCTCATCGAACGCAGGCCCTATTAAGGATGCATATAATTCATTTCTTATTTTAGGATCATTAGTGTTGCAATATTGTACAATTGCATCTTCGTGTACTTTTGTGAAGTACATGTTTTTTCTTTTACGGGCCATGTTTTAAATATCTTCCTCATCGTACTCTTCTTGCTCGCTGTAATTAACATCGTAGGTGGCTCTAAAATTTTTAGCCGTTTCAGAAAGGGCTTTTGCGTGTCTTAGCAAATTTTCTAAAGTAGTATCTCCAAAAAATCTCTCTAAGTTGTACACAATATCAACGTGCTCTTCATACTCCTCCAAGCTCACAAACAGGCCCTCAATTTCATCTGATATATTAAGAAAGCGCCGAAGCAGCTGCACTATATACCAAACAAAAAGCACATTTAATATAACTGATATGGTTAGAAGTATTTCAATCATCTTTTGTTGTTTAGATCCTCTTTTTGCCGATCAAGCTCTTTCTTGGAATTTTTTATAAATTCCTCAACGTGCGACCCAACTTTTTCTCTCTTTACCTCGGTTTGTTTTGATAAATTAGAGAACATGCTCGGTTTCCTATAGACATTTTGTGATTCGCACAATTTACATTCTTCAACTGTTTCGGTCATGCCATGATTTTCTTTCCATTCTTCTTCACAGTCATCACATGCATAAACATAAATTGGCATAATTATGCTTGACCGTCTGTTGTTTCTGTGTCTGTTGATTGTTTTAGGCTCTCTTCAAATTCATCATTAAATTTAACAATGGGTGGGTTAACAACAACCAGCCCTTGGGGTGTGTCTTGAATTTTAAAACCACTTAATACTGGAACAATATCAGATTGCTCCATAAGGCTTTTTTGGAGTGCCATCATAACTGCTCCGACTGCTTGGTCGGACATTCGCATTTCTTTCAATTTCATTTGATTTCTCCTTTTTTGTTGCGAGACTTGATTTTAACATGCTTATTTTTATTTTTTAAGTAATGCTGCTATTTTTATTTAATACTCTGTCTCTAGAGAGTTGGAATTTCCAGATCTATACTTTTGACCCTCAATCTTATAGATATCGGGGGGCACATTTTTAAATTTATCGGAGTGATATTCTTCATAAAAATTGCCGCACTCTGAGGGCGTATATGTAAAAAATACTATAGTTCTAGATAAGTTTGAATTGTTTCCATAGGATGCATGTGGAACATAACTATCAAACAATATGACATCTCCAGCATTCGTTGGGCACGCCTCTAAGTATATGTTTTCATTAAGATCTTGAAAGTTTTCTGTCAACATGTGGCTTGTCTTTTTACCAAAAAATATACAACCATTTTCCTCGTTAGTGTCACAAAGCGGAATAGCAACTGAGACATGTCGATTACAATAATTACCCCAACTAGCAGCTATATCTTGGTGTGGCAAAAAGCCTTCCCCGCCGGGATATTTAAAGTTAATTTTATCTTTAAACAGAACAGGAGTATCGCGCAACTTTTCTTGAACGAGAGATAAAAGTTTTGC
>Ga0209232_1000477_pt1 | contig 24443 bp, 17 predicted proteins | sample ETNvirenome_2_60_FD_184066 | JGI IMG/M metagenome (GOLD analysis project Ga0209232, IMG submission 184066) | Marine viral communities from the Pacific Ocean - ETNP_2_60 (SPAdes) (version 2) | ecosystem: Environmental > Aquatic > Marine > Oceanic | place: Pacific Ocean | collected 2013-06-22
TTGAATGAGGCGGGCAAGGACAAGCCTGCAGCGATTGCGAGCGGGCTCTGGGATTGGGCCTTCGAGCTTTTCGAGTCATGCTCCGCTGAGCTTGGCGCTTGGATATTCTCAACCCTTGCGGCTCACACTCAGCCGGAGCCTACCAAGGACAATCCTGCTCCTGATAACCCGATATTCGATCATCCCTCCGCATCGAAACTGGCGGGCCTTGTGAACTGCTAAAGTAATTATTGACAATTAAATTATATTCCCCTATATTGATCCCATGAAAACTTCTGACTTTATCGAGCTCGACCCGCGCGGATCCTCTTCGCTTGAGGTAGGAGCCCGCCACTTGCGCCGCTGGCTTCCTTTCCTCTTCGGTCCAGCCCTTCGAGGAATCAAGTCCACTCGGGCAACCAAGTATGGCATGACCGATGGTCGCCATCCCTACATGAATGAGGAGACAATTAACACGCAATGCGACCCCGCTGAAGCCGCGTTTATTTTGGGGCATGAGGACGGGCACGTAATCAAGGACCATGTTCGTCGCCTCAAGAAATTCGAGGGGGCTCAGATTGATTGGAGGCAACAACTCTGGTCCGCTCCTAATGTAGGCTCGGACTTAATCTTGAATGATTGGCTACGCGAATTGAATCGCTCCGCTCGGGCGGAGATGGTGAAGGCTGGCCTTGCCCCCTTCGATGTCATGAAGCCCTTGCCTGATATCCTTATCGACGAAAAAGATTTATACGATACCGCTATCGAAGATCTCTCCGCTGAGCAGCTTACTCTCAAGCTGATCAAGATGTTCCCCGTAACTCCTCCCGAGATTGGCGGACCTCAGAGTCAAGCGGCTCAGCCAGAAGCGGACGAAGATTCTACTGGGAGCAGTAGTGAGCAGCAAGCTACCGATGATGGCAACAACGGTAGCGAGCAACAAGCTACCGATGGGAATGGTAGCGAGCACACTGGGAATGGTGAGGCTTCCCTTTCGCCTAGCAAGGGCGGAGGGGAAGCTACCTCCGGCGAGTTTGGAGGCGGGCATAACGATTTCTGTGAGCCTGAGCTAGTTGATGGTGAGACCGTCGAAGAATTCCACGAGGCCAATCGACGTGAAGTCGAGCGAGTCGTTTTTGAGCAGCGCATGAATGAGGACAAGGGATTGGCTGGAGCCACTGCAGGTTGCGCGTCTTTCGTATCCTCCGATATCGGTAGGACTTGCACGCAAGTTCGCTGGGAGGATCATCTATCCGATTGGTTCCGCCAGCGGAGCGAGGAAGGATTTGACCGTCCTTTCTGCAGCCGGTCCTACCAGCGCACGGGCATAGCGAGACGGGCACGCGGATCGAAGGTAGCGGGCGAGCTTGTATTCGTCGTCGATACTTCAGGGTCTAACGTCCGGCGGATGGGACCGATGCTTGATAAAGTTCAAGAGGTTCTCGATAAGTTCCAGCCGCAAGTGACGCACGTAGTCCCTTGTGACCGGCGAGTCCATACTACCCATGAGGTTCTCTCCGGCGGCCTGCTTCCTGAAACCTTGGAAGGTGGAGGCGGCACCCGATTCAAGCCAGCCTTCGATTGGATCGAGGATAACGCGCCAATGGCGGACGGGGTAGTCTTCCTTACGGATGGGCATACGGCACGTAACGAGTGGCCTATCCTCAAGGCTCCCGACATGCCACTGCTCTGGCTTTGCTTCGGGTATCATCCGCCTCATCTCCTTGGAACCCAGCGCTACACCTTCGGGGAGCGCGTAGCAATAGATCTTGTTTAACCCTGAACATGAACAAATTAAACATGAAAAAAGTTTTCCTAATTGACGACGGGGACACTCTCTCTAAAGAGATGGTAACCCCTGCTGGAATCCAGCAGAGATCCAAGTGGGTAAAGGGCTGTGCAAAATCAGCCGAAGAGCAGCCCGAAACGTGGATTGCCTTTGGCTTGTTTTGCATAAAGCAAACATGGCTCCGACCTGAATCTCCAGAATTCTGGGCCAAGCGTGGCTTTGTGCTGCTGCCAGATTGGGACTCCTCTCCGAATAACTAACCCTGAACCCTGAACCAAGATGAACATAGAAGAATGTAAGGAGCAAATCCAAGAGGACATCATAACTTTTCTTGATGGAATGAATGATGGGATCATCGGGCATCTTTGCGACATCGTGATAGAAAACTTCGACAAGTTGAACCCTGAACCCTGAACCCTGAACCCTGAACCCTGAACCTATGAAAAATAGCGACATCATGATCGACGATAACGATACCTACTTTGTAGTCACCGCTGCAGCCTATTACGATCCCCTCATCCGATACATAGTGGGAGCTACTGAGCATAAGCGCATGGCGCTGGTAGTATGTGAGCGGCAAGTGAGTGGGATGGTCTTCGGCTTCCCGACAAGGCAAGCCGCATACGAAACCTACCCTGAGCTCCAGCCTCCTTCCGAGCGAGCCCTAGCTATAGCCGCTATGTATGATGAGTGGCGTGACGCAATGCAAGCCCGTGCTTTAGAGAGATGCCGCGAGCCAGAAGAAGACGAAGTGCTTAACGCATAAAATAAAAATCTGATTAACGTCCCTCAAAATTATTCTCAAAAAGTTATTGACTCTTCAACCCCTTTAGACTACACTCCAATTATGTTACCAATTAAAAGCATTCAAGACCTGCTAACCTCCGCCAAGCAGGGGCAAGCAAACCTGCAAAATACTGTGGCGGCAGTAGAGCTGATCCTAGAATCAGTCGATGATGAAACCCTCTACAACCGCGAGCGGATTGCCGAGCTCACGGAAGTGTTGCTCCTCGAAAGACAAGCAGCGGATGAGCTTGTCGAGGGCCTTACTGAAATCCATCTAGGTCATGTCAAGGGCATGGGCTTCAAGGCTAAAAAGCGCCACCTCGAAGGAGCCATCGAGGACTATGAGCAGGCCCGCTCTGAAGCGCATAAGAAGCTGTCCGAGCCTGCTAATGCCAGAGCCAAAGCGCGTCTTGAGCAAGACCGCATAGCCGCTGAAAACAAAGCGGATGAGCCTGAACCTGTTAAGCTACTTGCTGATTTGGTAGCCGAGGCTCAATCCCGTATCGATGAGGATACGGATGAGACCGAGCTGGAGCCAGTGCGCGGAGACTTGGATGAGCTTAACCGGATAAAGTATGGTCAAGATAGCATTCAAATCCTTGGGCTTAGCAAGCCTGCTGAACGCGGGTTAGAGCGTGCGGGCATCATGATTGTTAAACACGTCTTAGACTGCTCGCCCGCTCAGCTTATGGAGATCAGGGGTTTCGCCGAGGCGTCGATGTACACACTCTTGGATTCTCTCAATGATCTTTCCATCCGTTGGCAGGGCGAAGCGCAGGATCTTGTCTTCTATCACAGTGCTCCCCGCGATCTTAAAAAGTGGAAAGAGTTTGTATCTGCTCTGGGTCTTGGAGACTTCTACCGCAACAAGGCAGCGAAAAGCCAGCGAGCATGGTATCACCGCGACAAAGCAAGAAGGGAGGCCAAGTAATATGTGGGTCTACACTAACAAAGGTTTCTTCTCCATCGTGGAAGACAAAGATAACGGCACCAAACTTCTTGTCCGTGCCCGCATCAAGGGAGACTTGGAGCGGCTCTTCCGGCCCTACTTCTCTACGTTAGATGTCGAAGAGACTAACGACGCGGACTACAGATTCCGAGTCCGGCTTGATCGTCCGGTCGTAACAAATGCCATCGGAGTTGCAGTCGACGAGATCGATTACACTAACTTCAAAAACAATTACAAAGATAACGATGACATCCCTGCTGGTCTCCGGTTCATCATGAGTCATTACATGACAGAAGTATGGGGGTCAATGTGGCAGGCGCAGAACGAAGCTAAGGACTGCGAAGAAGTAAACGAAACCTTTTCAACTTTGGGTTAGCTCCCCAATCGTGAGTGACTGAACATAGGTGTAATCCAAGAGCCTAAAGGTGTCTGTATCTTGAGCAAGGGTCTACTGACTGAGCAGAGAGAGCGGAGCGCGAAGTAGCCAAACGAAACTTTATCTGGATGGCGAAAAGTTGAGGGTAATAAAAGTAATCCCTCCTCACACTTAATCACCAAAACAAAAACTAGAATACGATGAGCCAATCAAGTAATAACAAAATTAGCCTGCCCCTTATCTACAAAGTAGAATTCCACGTTGCCCATGATCAGATTGGGGATAAGCCGGTGGACGAAAAGGAAATGTTAAACACAATTAGCGAGGCAGTGTGGAACTACTCCCATGAAGCCAACGTGCAAATAATCAGCAAGCTGACTCTGACTGAGATGGAGGTGCTGACGCCTATAAATCCTAAAAGAACATCCGTATGATCCCCGACGAAACAATCGAACTGGCTAACTCTCTCAGCCTGAACCAAGTGAGAGACCTCATTACTATTTTCTCTGATCGGATTCATGTCCACGTTGGGGACGCTTCGGTTATTCAAGATCACATTAATAGTCATAGTGATCTTGGGAACTTTCAAATCGGATCTGAACTTATGGAATTCCTTCCCGTTGTGACTAATGGGGCAACCCTTCAAATCAATCTGGAAATATCTGAGCCAAGCGAGGACTCTTAAACCTATGAAACTATATCAAGTTATCAGCAAGCAAGAACCATGGAGGCGCGAGTTCTTTGGAACAAAAGCAGCCGCCAACAAAGCAGCCAAGGAAACAAACAGTGACGTGCTTCCCTTCGATGTAGGCACCGATAAGAAAAGCCTCGTGAACTTCTGCGCTTCTTTCTGGACGCTCGCCATCCAGACTGCAGATGAGAAACCAAGCGGGGTCCGGCGTCCAACAGCTGAGCAGTTCCGGTTCGGTAGCGCTCACGCTAACGCGACTTCTGCACTTGCTAAAAAGTAATTGGACATTCTGTTAGAAGTATGCATAATTCTTTTGTGAGTAAGTTAATTGATGTTCGGCGTTGGTTTCCTGCCATGCGTAAAGGGTCAACCCGATACGTAATCCAGAAAGAACTGGAAGCCATTGCCGAAGAACGCGCAGGACTCAAGCCGAGGATCGACGCTATTCTTTACCTGCTCAAACAAATGTAACCCGATCCCTGAACCATGGAAGGAGCTACCCTAAACATCACCACCGATAATGAAACGCAAGCCCGTCTCATCTTGTCGATACTCACGAGAGCTGAAGAGGACGGCGAGTTGGACTTCCCTTTCGGATGTCGGATATCGGAAGTCAGAGAGAAAGTTGAATTCGACCACGCGCTTTAACGTGAAAAAAGAACTAGCTGTTTACGAAGCAATCACTTTGACTGTTGCGGCCATGGTGGGGACCATCATACTCACCCACGCTGGGGTGTCCCTTATCGAGTATTTAATTTTCTGACTTTAGTCGGCTCAGGAATGGTGTGCAGGGAGAACCTGCGACGGGCTTAGCTAGTGCCTAATGAAACACCTGAGCCGACTTTGATTAAATAAAAATTATTGACACCAGCTACCTCGGATGATATAGTCCGACTATTGAAACATGAGCAAGACCTTATTCCCAGCCCAGCAAAAGTCTTTCGACTTCTTCATGCCGTTGCTCTCCAGCAACCGAAGCACCCTCGATCAATCCGATACCGGAACTGGTAAGACCGTAGTAGCCTGCAAGCTCGCGGCTGCAAGCAGTCGACCTATCGCAATCATATGCCCAAAGGCAGTCATCCCAGCATGGGAGCGCGAGCTAGAAGAAGAGGGTGTAACGGCAACCTTCATCCTGAATCTTGAAGCCCTCCGCACTGGCAAGACAAAGCACGTCACCAAGGTAGGGAAGAAAGCATTCACTTGGCACCTACCGAAAGAGACTCTTGTCTTTGTTGACGAAGTCCACAAGTGCAAGGGACCGTTCACTCAGAACGCTGCTTTGTTCGTCGCGCTAGTCAAGCAGGGCTACACGATTCACAGTATGTCGGGGACTAGCTGCGAGGATCCTACCGAGATGCGCCCCCTTGGATGGGCGCTTGGCCTCCACTCTGGTGACGTGAAGGAGGATAACCTCAAGCGCTGGTGGCCATGGATGCGGACTCTCGGATGCGTTAAGAACGAGTGGGGTTCTTGGGTTCTGGAAGATCCGTTCTACCTACCCCTGCTCCGCAAGCGGATGTATAATACTCGCGTCTATCGAGTGACCGTCGATGAGTTCCCAGACTCCTTCAAAAAGAACAGGGTCTTCACTACTCCTATTCAGTTCCGAGAGAATAAGAAGATCGCTAAGGCGTATAATGATCTTGGGATTACCCCTCAGATAATCGAGGACTACATCGAGAAAGGAACCGTGACTGATAGCGAGCACGTCCTTGCTAACATAACTCGCGCCCGCCAACTGGCAGAAGCATTCAAGGTAGTTGACCTCGCGGAGATGGCCGAGGATCTGATGGCTCAGGGTAAGTCAGTTGTTCTTTTTGTGAATTACAGTGCGACCATCGAAGCGCTTAGGATCAGGCTGAAGTGCGACCGGATTGACGGTAGCCAGTCTGCAGTTGAGAGGCAGAGAGTGATCGACGATTTCCAAGCGGACAAGACCCACTGCATCGCTGTCAATGCGGCTGCTGGGGGGACGGGCATCTCGCTCCACGATACGATTGGCAACCGCCCTCGCGTCTCGCTGATATCCCCGACCTTTAACTGCAAGACATACAAGCAAGTGCTAGGCCGGATTCACCGCAACGGTGGGAAGAGTGACGCGCTGCAGCAAGTGCTGGTCGCAACGGATTCCATCGAGGAGAATGTCATGCGCTCCATCTCTCGTAGACTCAACAACCTTGCCGACCTTCATGGAGTATAACGGAGTAGTGAGGGAGTTCTTCCCCGAGGGTGCCCCTGTTTTACTTCAAGGGTTTTACTTTGATGATGATGCCATCGAGCCGGAAGCGTGTAAGATGTTCCCCATAATAGACGGTAAGATTCTTGAAGAACCCCCGTGTGAAGATAAAGCCGACGAGATATTTGTCCGAAGAAGAATAGCCCGCCGCCTTAACAAGATTTTATCTTATGACGATACACCAAATCCAAGATAAGAGGGCTTACGATTGCGGGACCAATTATATCATATTTACTCCACAAGAGTTTGAGGCGTTAAAGAGAATTTATTTTATGACAATATACGAAATACAAGACAAGCAACGTGACGAGCACTCTAAGCTAGAGGAGCACATTCTTAAAAATGTAGCCGAGCGCAAATGGACAAAGAAGAAATTGCGGGAGCAACTATCTAATCTTTACCTTATGGGATACCGGCACGGATGTGAAGCGGCCCATGAGATGGTGGCTAATCCTCCAGCTTGATGAAGCGCGGGTTCTCTGATTGTGCCTGCATCAGCCAGCCCAATCTCTGTTGCCCTTGGGGTGAGCGCATCAGGAAGTCGACCAAGTTTTTAGTAGGCACGGGGTTCTCCATGAACCCTGAGAACAGTAGCTTGGATCGGCGCTCCCCGTAGTTAGCGGACTGCAGCCCTTGGTAAATCTTGTAGTTAGTAACGCCGAGTCCTTGGAACCCGCGCATGGCTTGGGTCATTCGATTGTTTATCCTCAAGCGAGACTTCAAGACATCTTCATACACTCCACGAACGGAGCCCTCACTCATTCCTTTGCTCCGCTTCAGTTCACCGAATCTCTGCTGCACTCTCCGCTGCTCATCTCTGAGCCTGAATGCTACCCTTGAGAACTGATCGGATGGGTCATTAGCGCGGGGCCTTACTGGTAAAAACTCACTCATGATTATGCCGAAGGGAGAGTCAGCAAACTTTGTGACCTTCCCGCCAGCAGCTTGGTAAGCGTCGATAGCTTTCAAGACCGTGCGCGGACCATAGGCTTCACGTCCGAGATACACCAGCATCTTGCCTGTCTTGACGTGAGCAGGATCTGACTCTTCTACAATTGGTCTGCCTGTTCTCGCGTCACGATTCTCTTTGATATCAATCACCGATCCGGCAAGGATCTGATCACCGAGGTATGGCTCGAACAAAGCGGTGTAGAGGAACTTAGTTGTAGCCTGCAGCGGCTCTCCTCTCAGAGCGTGCTCCATCCCCCGCAAGATTGGATCAGCTACCACCGAGAATGGATTCAAGTAGGTAAGGTCAAGCGTGACAACATCCCCATCTTTTCCTCCCGAGATCATCTTGGCAAAGTCGTAAGCCTTGCCTGCCTTTTCTGTGAAGTAATAGAATGTATGATTTCTGAGATAAGGAGGAAGGGACATACGGTATGCCTCGTCCTCATCTTCTCCGAGTCCTGAGAGGAACTTGCCCAGAAGGACTGGCACCGCCGTGCTCACAGCCATGACGCTCGTGAAGCCCACGGCTCTCTTGTATCCCCTTGCTCTAATCACGGGGTTGCTGTCAGCTATCTCTTTGGAGAACTGCCGCACGGTGTTCACCGTGATTCGTGGAACCTCCGACGTGAACCTGACAAACGGAGCTATGAGAAGTCCTGCGCTAGATCCGCTGAGCTTCTTGATCACAGGCAAGGCCCTAGCGTAAGACTGAGCCGTGGCCGAAATGATGTCGGCAGCATATTCTTTTTGCTGCAACTCTGTCATAGCAGAGAACTTGCGGGCTAACTTAGGATTATCTTTTTCCGCTTTAGCTGCCTTCTTAACTGTAGCCAATTCGTTCTCGAAGTATCCGATCTTGTAGAACGAATCCATTGCCGAGGCCAAGCGGGCTGCTGTTTGTTGAGCAGCGCGAAGAGGTTTACCCACCAAGTTCTCTGACTTCTTGGCGAGGCTTTCGAGTTGTTCGTCGAGAGAGTTGAAGGTCTCCTCTCCCGTCATCAGCTTCATCATGATCTCCGAGCGGACTTCGTCACCGAATACTCCAAGCGCTTCCAAGCTCCGAAGGTATCCATTAGCTTCCGCCTTTCTTCCTTTGAAGGATCTTACAACCCCCTCCATTGCGGACATGCCCGTCCCGCGTTTGGACGATCCTAAGAACAAATCTTTCGGAGCCCCGAAGTATCCTTGCGCGGGGCCAAAGAACATCACGTTACCCAAAGCGTTACGCATGTAGAATCCAATGGAGCCCAGAGTCTTAGCGGCCATCGCATTACCCGTGGCTTTTTGCATAAACCTCAAGCTTCCTTGAAGAACCTTAGACGCCGCATCATTTGGTTGGCGCACGGTCTGTTGGAACATGGGCTTGATTGACTCATAGATATCTTTGTCGACATACAAACCAGCCAGCGGATTCAACCCACTGTCAGAGCCGGTCGGCTGGATCAACCTTCGCTGTCCTACTTCGACAATTTGTTTTTCCGTGTTAGCGTTTTTAACATCTTCTGCGTGTTGCTTGGCACTGATTAGCCAACCGTTCTGTTCTCCTTGCGTCCGCATCTTCACAAGGAAGTTCTGATGCGCTGCGATCTTAGCAACAGTTCCGAAGGTGTAGAGCAGCGAGTCCAGACTGTCTTCTGGAATATTGTTTGCGCCCATAAGATCCGCGAGCGGCTTTGGAATCTCAGCCCGTCCTTCAAGGTTCTTAGTCAGCGCTTTGAGGGCTCCCCCCATAGTCGCTTGTTTTGTTGCGGGTTTACCTGCGAAGTCGAAGGCCGAGGCAAAGTCAACCGTTCCCGACTCGGTGTCATACGAGTTAAGAAACTCAGATATCATTTTGAATCCGAGAGGAACTCCGTCACTGTCCTGCCTGTCATACTCAGCCCGAGCGAACGCTTTGGCATCTGAGTCAGAGCGCCCTTGCTTCTTTTGATTCTGGAACTCGAACTCGATGTATTGCTCGCGCATGAAATCAATAGCCGCATCACGCACAGCTCGTGATCTTTCATCCTCACTCGTAAGAATTCTTTCTTTGTAGTCAGGATCGGAGAACATCTGGTATCTCCGCGTAACGTAAAGTCCCATATTGTTATCGAACTTAACGCTCAGGTCTTTGCTGGAGAATGCGCCGAACAAATTCTTAGCCGACTTTGATAGCTCATCTGTGAGCCGCCGCAGATCGAGGATCACGGGGAACAGATTTGGTGCGATGTCTTTCAGAGTAGCAAAGGCTTCGTTGCGTTCTCTGATAAACTCTGCCTTCTTTATGTCGAAGGCTTTGTCTTTAGCTTCCTTGTATTCGTCCTGCGCTTTTTCGTAAGCCGCCTGCTTGGCAGCCCCAAGGGTTTCTTTGGCTTGCTCTTCTTTCTTCCTGCGATCTATCGCCGCTTGTTTGAGAAGTTCTTCCCGCTTAGCATTTGAGGGTTCTGTCTTTCGTATGTTGATCTTTTCGGCTTCTTCCTCTTGTGCGAACCTCTGGTATTCAGAAGATAAATCATTCTGATAAACAACCATAGCGGCATCCCGCTTCGTGTTTCTGTCTTTCAGTAACGTGTTATCGGGATCGGGATCAATATTGTCCGTGGTTCCTGTAGCCGTTTGGATAACATCCCAAGGTATCTCATCGGGATCTTTGAAGTCTTTCTCTACTGCGGCTTTGTATTTGGAGTAATACTCCTCGACCATATCGTCAGATGTTCTGACAAAGGCGTCCCTCTGGCGCACATACCTTTGCACTGTTGGATCGGTCTCGCCGACGAACAGTTTCATGAACCCGTTCTTGACGTTTTTGAACCCGCCCTTCTCAGCTATGGGCATTTCCAACACTCCTACAAAGTCGCTGTAGTCGACGCCGTCACCATTGAAATCTGATGGCAGGTCTGATGAGTCACCGAAGGTAATTCCTGATTCGAGAAACTTATCACTGTTAGGATTGAATCTTTCTTCGAGCGGGATGATTTGATTGTCCGGTCCAAAAGTTACCGGAGCCGTGCTCTTCACCAAGTTAGGATCTTGAAGAGCTAAGTTCATATATTCATCGGCTATCCCGCCCGTGTTATAATCCGTGAAATAATCATCGTCTACTCCATCTGTTACGAGCATCCCGTCGTATTTTTCCATAATCGCCTCCACGACATCTGGATGTTCCATCTCTATCCAGTGCCCATATTTGGCACGCTTCATAGTTTCTTTGTATCGTGAATCCTCCCGCCATCTAAGCAGCACTTGCCTCTCTGCGTAAGGGTTATCCGCATGTTCCCTTCTTTCAAACCCTGCTTCTTTATAAGCCATCGCCAATTCGATGATGTCTTTGAACTCGTTAAAGTTTACTCGCGGGTCAAAAATCTTCGCGTCATCTTTAAGCGCTATAGGAATATATGATTCTCCGTAGCTCTTTTGCATATCAATAAAGCTCTGAACGCGAGAAATGGTTGTGGTATTACCAAAAAAGGTAAGTCCTCTCTTACCTTGCGGTGCCCCAGCATAGTCTGACTTTGTAGAATCAAACGTATCATACTGTGCAACGCCCATCTCGTCAGCCACGGAGGTGCCGTGGACGTAACGAACAACCTTCCCAGTCACAATATCTCGACTAATATGGCTGGCTTGGACGTTATACCCCGCGATCTCTGCGGCTCTGTCGACGAGAGGCTGGAGTTGTTTCCTTATCGCGGTAGGTGTTTCAGGGGCCATGAACCCTATGCCTTCTTTTGAGCGGGGGCGGTCTGCTCCGAACTGAGGTATGCCAGCAGCTCTATCTTTTGTCAGCTTACTAGGCGAGTCGTTCTTAACGTATTCAAGATAGCTCTCGACTCCTCCATCCTCGCTCTCCCTGTCGACATACTGAAACTGTTTAACCGTATCGGCGATATCAGGTGTGATAGTTAGCGTGTTCTGTATTTTGATTATCTCTTCCGCATTGTCATCGATAATCTTTGCATACTGTTCGCCTAGCTCTTTCAGTTCTGCGCGTTCTTCAGCGGAAAGATTTTTCCTAGCAACAGGCTTTTTCTCTCGAAGCATGGCTCTCTTAGAGCTACGCATACGGGTAGGGCCGAGCACTCCATCAGGGAGAAGCTCAGGAATCATTTTAGCTATTTGATCATCGGTTGATTGTTCCGTGATCCCTGAACCCAGAGCCGCGCCTCCTGTGAGTGGGGGGTTATCCAAGGTAACATTTTCATCTTTAGTGATAATAACTGTTACGCGATTTTTATTTTGGATGTCCGCCCCCGTGGGCGTTGTGACTGTAAACCCGTCTCCCAGAGTTTTCTCTGCGTATGATTTTAGTTCTCCTTTACGAAATCCTTTTTGATAAGTTAGTTCTCCCTTACTTTTTCGGACAACTTCCAGCTCCCCAAATTTTAGAAGCGGCGCTGTCCGCCCCGCGACATCGGCCCCTCTGGTAACGATCACCGCTGTGCCGCCTACCTCAAGCAGATTTGCTATGTCTTTAAGAATAAAGTCGCGGGTCTGGGGCTCGACTACATTAAGAACAAAAGTGTTCAAGATGTGTTGATACTTTTTGATCGTGTCGCCACGCCCTCCTGCACGGTCTCCTGTGTATGTAGGGGTAAAATTACTGGGAGGAAACGGCTCGAACGAATCCGCATCAAGAGCACTTGCAGCGCCACCAGTGCCCGCGCCGTAAACTAACCCGCCACCATCTTTGTAGTCCTCTTTATTAATAACTTCTTTTTTCGTCAGCGCTTGATGAATTGTTGTCCCTACGTTTTGTGTTTTTCCAGCGCGTATATCAACACCAAGGAACAACGCTCGGTTCATTTTGACGCCCCCATCAATAAGTTTTTGCGCGGCAGTAAAATCTCCCTCCTTTACTTTGCTAACAAAAGTAGACTCATTATCAGTGATCCCTGAAGCCAGAGCCTTACTCTCTAAATAAAACTCCTTGTCAGTAAACGCTGCCGTAAGAATGTTATCTCTTCTTTCGATGAGCGTGTTAATCATCTCTTGGCTATCGTTGTCAGTGCCAAGAACCTGCTGCACTACCTCAGTAATAGTTTCGTTACTTAACGAAAGCAGCTTGCGAGCGCTGTCCTGAAGATCCTGCTTGGTCATGCCTTTGAAGACTTCTCCAGCTTGGCCCATCGCTCTGAGCGTAGAAAACTCAGAACCTCCACCGTTCCATGCGTCACCTTTTGGCTCGCCCTGCGCCCTGAACTTGAGCGCCCCACCCGTGTCGAGGTGGACAACATTACCGTCAGGGTCAACCATCAGATTGTCATAAACCAAACCAACTACATCCCAGTTAGCGAGCAGCGCATGGACTGCGAAGTCGGGGAATGCGGCTTTCCGCATCGTCTCGTTCTTAGGATCGAATTCTTTGAGGTCTTCTCTGAAGACAGAAGATGTACCTAGCTCCCCCTCTCGATTCGTAAGGCGGACGGGAACTACTTTGGCCCCCGCTGTTTCATACAGGACCGTAGCGAGAACTTCGTTTCGGGCATGGTCAGGGGTCTGACTCTCTTTGTAGTAATACTTAACTCCGGTAGCTGGGTCTACATATTGACCTCCTTTGTTTGAACCCAGCTGGGGGCCAACATTTTCCCATTCGTCGCCGTCGAGCACAGTAGTCGCATCGGCTGGGATGTCTGCAGATATGCCCGAAGCAGCGACAGGAACGCTTCGCTCTTCTTCTTCAGGAGAACCAACCGGCTTGTTCATCTCCGCTTGTTTGCGGAACAGGTTGATTACAGATTCGGGGTCATTCGGATCGAAAGCCCTGAAGTTTGACCCCAACCTGAACCCTGATTCCATGGCCCTGATTTCGTTGACTACTCGTCCAACTGCAGTTCTAAGCTGCGGGCTGATGTTTTTACGGGAGCGATAGAATCCCAGCTTGTTTACATACCGCTTGAAGTGGCGCTTGACGACGCTGATTGCGCTGGGGTTCTGTCGAAGGAAAGACACTTCCTCCTCTGTGGTGAACCCGCGAGTAACTTTCTGGGAATACATCCGGAGATACTCTTCCATGACTGTTACCTGTGCATCACGTTCTCCACGTTTCCACCCTTCAATTAATCTAACACGCTCGCTCTCATTCCCTTCATCTCCGTATTTTTTAACGGCTTCCTCTGCTTGCGCCAGAGTCATTTCATTAATGATAGCGTCTTGATCTTCACGAGTAATCACAGCAACTGACGCAGCGTGGGCTACCTCTTCGTTCAGAACCACAGCCAGCATATTTATCTGGGTCCGCATAGATACTGGGTTGCCCCCATTACGAATCTTCAGATCGTGTAGCAGTTTTGTTAAGCGGACTGGATTAATCCGCATTACGCCCGTCTTGTTATTAACGTCAGCCAGCCCCTTATGGTTTGGATCAAGCTCTACCCGCATTTCTGGCGGGATAATGAAGTTCTGAATAAACGAGACAACGCGGCTTACATCTCTTTTGCGTATGCGATCTAGCTCTGTTTGTTCCGAAGTTGTCTCGTTCAACCCCGAAGACAAGCGAACGGCTTCGTGTTGTTCGCGGCTTACATCTTCAGAGATTTTACCCACAATCGCATCGGCAGTAACCGGCTCTCGTCTTGCGGTATCGTTGGTAGCGGGAGTATCAGAGAATACTTTATCTGCAATAAAGTCTTTGGCACCTTTCGATGAAACATCTGACAGTGCTTTGAAATCACTGAGGCTAATAAGATCCTTATTCTTTCTGCGGGCTCCTTGTTTGGTGAGCACTGCAGAGTGCGACAGGTCGAGAACAGATGAAAAGGCAGCATCAAATTTTACCGAGGAGTCTTTGAACAGAGTCCGTATGGCCGTAATGATACGCTCAAACAAAGTTTGGTTTTGATTAATCGCCTGCGTCTCTAAGGTAGAATTAGCGAGGACTGACTTAACGAACTTCTGGAAGTCAGTAGAGGTCAAGAAGTGTGCTACGAACTCGTCTACATTTCGCAGTGCATCCGATACTCGGGAGTCAAAAAACTTATACCCACCTTCAGCTTCCGTGAAAAGAGGACCACTCAAAATAGCGGAACTCATTCCAGCTTTTGAACGAGAGATGAATTCTTTTTTTACTGCCCCAATAACATTCTCTAAACCCTTGAGTGCGTTAGCTTCTTGTGCAGTTAGCTCAGCGGGTGCTTTGCGTGTTACCCCCGTGACGTAGGCGTGGATTAATTCGTGAATCAACGTGTCCGCAACTCCTCTTGGGTTATGCCCACGAAGGTTTATTGTGATAGCAGGAGTGCCGTCGGTGAGGACATCGAAAGTCCCAGCAAAAGGCAACTTCGATTTAACAATCGATAGCTCAATAGAATTAAGAAAGTCTGGCGAGCGCAGCAACAGCCGTGCAATAGCTACGAGATGCGAGTCATATTCTTTCTGAGCTCGATCAGATACACCAACTATTCTTTCAAGCGCTTCAACAATAGATGAGGAGTCGCCACTCTTTAATCCCAACGCTTCAACAGCGTTACCGTTGAGCATGTCCAGCATTCCTATGCCTCCGGAGAAAGGTTGCGACCGTAGCAACAATGTGCCTACGGAGCGTCTGACGTAATTGTAAAAAGATGATATCTCGTTATCAGAAGGAACAGCTCCTCCTTTCATATCACTTAGTTTGGCCCGCAATAATTCTTTGTATGCTGGGTTTGTGTCGGGTGTCCCCTCTAGCGAAACGGGGGATAGCCCCATGACCTGTAGGGCTTCTCTAATTGGAGCAGCCAACTCAAAGTTGTTACCCCGCAACGCTCGTTGGAATTCTAGGCTCGAACGATTCGAGCGATTGTTACCTTGAGCCATCCACTGCAACGTAAAGTCGAATAGTTTTTTCCCCGACATCTTGTCGAAGTTAGGGGAGGCCCCTTCAAATGCCTCATTGCGGAGTAAGTTAATAAGGCTATTGCGAATAGCAACGTCTCCATCTACCGCTGCAACAGCATCCGCTTGCGTTTGCCGCAGCACATTTTTAATTTGTGACTCTGCAAATGGTGCCGGAGCGTTTTCAGGGAAGGGCGTATAGTTATCTTGCGCTTCTGTGTCGGCTCGAAACTCGTTGTCTTCAGCAAGTGCGGCTGTTTGGCTGACTTCAACGGTAGAGAGATAGCTTTCGTTTACTCCTCTTAAACGAGCTGATTGTTCATTGACATAAAGCTCTTGAACTTCTTGCCCTAACGAAACGAGTTCTACTCTCTTTCCGGTGAACAATGATTCCTGCGCCCTGAGCCGTAGTTCAATAAGCGCTGATTCAGCAAAATTGTTTGTCAGCCTTGCTCTGGGGAAAAACTCAGCAACGGAAGCGCTTGTTTCTAACCGCTGCAACAGATCGGCTTTGCTAATCTGCGCCTCTTCTTCAAAGGGAGAGGGGACTAATTCATCAGGATTGGTTAGTCCTTCTTTGCGTAAAGCAGAAACTCTATCTATGAGATTAACTAACCGTGTGTAGTCTGGCTGGATATTCACTGCCCGTGTAGCTGGAGTGAGCACCGAGACTAATCCTCCAGATTGTGGAGCTACGATATCGGATACGACTACCTGATCTCCCAACCGAGTAAATCTAAAGGCGGGGTTTATTGTAGACGAGTTTAGTTGATCTGGAGTTACAACAACAGGGTTGCCCATCTCTAACAAGGTGAGCATGTTCAAAGGATCGTTGTCAAATTTTCCCACCCCAAATCGGTCCATGTAAACTTTGCCCTTCCCGTATAGAGAATCGATGGCAAACCCGCCACTTGGTTTTGATTGTTTGATGCGGGGGAACCGATTGTTTATTTCTGATTCAATCCGGTCGCTCGCCGCGTTCAGGAAGGTATTGGAAACTGTCCGTTCGTTTACAGGAACGCCTAGCTTTTTGAGCTTCGCGGCATTCAACACATGGGGGAACCCATGGCTCGCAATGTTTTTTATCGATTGAGTTTCTTCTTCAGACTCGGTCACTTCTTCTAGCTCAACCTTTGTCTTTATCTTGAGCCCTTTCAAAGCAAGGACTCGTTTCTTAAATGCTTCGCCTTTTAACTCTGTAGCTTTTTCTGGAGATAAGGCTTTGCCTTCTGACACGCGCTGTTGCAACCCTCGCCTTACGGGAGATGCGACTCCCGATGCGTCTTCAGCTTCTTGAACTTGTCGCTCTAGTTTATTGTAAAGAGCAGCGGCTTCATCAATCTTTGCTGCTTCTTCTCTAAAGGTAGCTTCGATTTTTTCGGCTTCTGCTTTACGCGCAGGGTCGATGATAGTGTTTTCTTCGGCAGGTCGTGCGTCCTGTAAGCGCTTTGCAAACTGACTTCCTTCACGGGTTACTCTCCTACCGCCTATCAATCCCCGCACAGCTAAGTGATCTGAGTTCTCAGCCGCGCTTGTCTCTTGCAACGGAAGATTCAACTGTTCCATCATCGCGCCTTTGGCTTCTACAGTCGTGGTGTCGGCCCCTTCAATAGTAGGAACATCCTCTGCCAGAATATTGGCTACCGCTTTTTTAACATTATCAGGAGTTATCTTTTCATCCAACAAAGCCTCCATCTCGGGATCTGGGTTGATCCCAGAACCAAAACTTTCGCCCTCTTCAACAACATCTTGTTCGTCTTCTCCTAAGATTTGTTGTTGCTCTTCTTCGGTAGGGACATCAGCCACTCGTGTATCTTTACGAGTAGGGTCCGTAAGAATAGCGTTGATAACTTCAGCGGTAATCGGCGAGCCACTCTCATTGAGATTAGCCGTCATGTTTTCAAGGATGTCATCAAAGAACGATGCCTTCTCTTGCATAACCGCTGCTTCAGGGCGCAGTCTTCTAAACCCTCTCTGCACCAATGGGACCGAGCCACCCATGATTCCGCCTAAAAGAGCGGCGTGAAACCCCTGCATAATCCGATCGATCATCGGAGTGTCTTCATCAAGAGAAGCATCCGTTATAAGTGAATTAACAAATTCGTCGATACCCTCTTCAGCGCCTTCACTAAGAACTGGGACTTTGAGCCCTTTGATAGTGCTTACCATGCCCGCATCTTTCATGGCTTTTGATATTGCTTTGCGAGCAGAGCTAAGCATGTCTCCCTCGAATCGATCAGTAATGCTCTGAGCAACTCGATTCATTTGCTTTGTGCTTAACCCCTTGAGTAGAGCATCTTCTAATCCTCCCTTACCAATCGCAGAGAACGCTCCCGTAATAAGTCCTGTAAACGTGCCCGCCATCAAGGCGGCACCGAGTGCTCTGTCGTGAGCCTCGTCTGCAGACACGTCGGGGTTTTGCTGAAGCTGATTATATACAGCACCATATGTAGCGGACCCAGAACGAGTAGCTGCGGGAACAAATACAGCAGGAACATTTCGTAATCTCTGTGCAACTTTTCCGTTATACGCTTTGATGATGTCAATAGCTCCTTCTTTAGACCCTTTAATGATGCCGTCTTTTATGAGATCGTCCGCTTGATCTGCCGCTCCTTTTGCTGTTGTCCGCATCAGAGTTCTGCTGGTCAAACCTTTAACAATTCCTTTAGCCGTAAGCCTAGCTCCTACAGTCCCCGCACTCTTCGCGCCGAGATAAGCTACACCTCCGACTCCACCAGCAGGCGCGGTTGCTACAGAAAGTAGAACAGTAGCCCCCATATCAACGAGCATGGGGAATGCTGTTTCCCCTAAATCTTGGAACAAACCAAATTCTTGCCCGAATACTTCTGCTAGTTGTCTTCGATCAGCATTCTTTTGAGCAACATCCGCCAAGTAATCTTTTGCTCCTTCTACTCCCAAAGCGGCGGGGATAGCAGCGAATAGCTGCCCTACTCCGTTTACGAAAGACATTCCGATTCCTGCAGCGCGTTCTTTAAACTCGTTGTAGTTATCTTCGTCGGCAACGAACGATTCGAGGATTTTGTAATCCGCTAATCCAGCCGACCTACCTGCAACCAGCGCCGTGTTCCATGAATCCGATACGTTTGATCCTGACAAGAACTTATCTAAGCTAGTAAACTCGCTGCGAAGAACTTGTGTCCTCTGCTTGTTAAGCATAGTTTTAACTTCTTCACTAAGCTCAGGGTGAGCGGCAAGCGTGGCATCAAACAGGTCTTTATTGACCATGGCTTGCGCGGACATAACAGGCAGACCGTATCCACCCATCCGAAGGTTTTTGCCTACGTCTTTGTCATCCAAATCATGGAGCTCAAACATTCCTTTGTTGACCCCGTTCTCCAGAATCATTTGCTCCAACGCCATTTGCGTGTCTTCAGGAGCTAGGTCTAACTTCATCGCATATTGAGTAGCCAGTTGCGACACGTCGGCCCCTTGCGCTTCTTTTAAAGCGTCCCTTCTTTTTTCTTCTTCGTCAACTTGATCTCCCTTACCCAATATTCTGGCAAAGAAATTTACAACGCCCCTTCCAGCGGCATCAGCACTGTGCTCAAGCCAATCAAGAGTGCTATACTCATCTTGGGCCGCTTCAGTAGACAAGCCATCAATCTGAATATCAAAAGCCGTATTGTTTTTGCGTTCTGTTTGTAACAAACGAGTCGCGTTTGCAACGCGCTGTATTTTATACAGCGGCATATCAAATCCGTCGGGAGTGTCTAGTTGCGCCTGCGCTGCGAGCGCGTCTGACATATTCACCCCGCCAAAAGATGACGCCTTAATCGCAGAAACAATATCTGTATTAGCAGCCGCATCACCAACAATTAATTGTCCCGTGGAGAGCCGCGCCATGGGCAACTCCCCCACATTCACTTGATCTTGCAACTGCGTATCGTCGGCTACGTCTTTTCGTTGCAGCGTATTAATACGCTCTTCAAGCTCTTCTTGATTCGAGCCATCTTCATTCAACAGCCCTCCTTTGACTAACGACTTTGAAAACCCCGCACGAATTTCCCCTTCTGTTTTAGCATCATAAACTCCCTCGTTTATGTATTCTTCTCGCAGATAATTTCCGTATCGCAACCTACTTTCGAGCGGGTCATCAAACATATTGGAAGCGGACCACTCGGAAAATGCGAGTGGGTTGGATGCAGGGGTATCGGGTTGTTCAGACATAGCTGAAGCGATGGGATATGTGTGGATTAATTAACTAGTAGAAAGTCTTTCGGCTTCTGATTCGGGGGCTTCAGCGAGCACGTCAACTGCGCGGTCGCGGAGCTTGTTGATAAGGAAATTTTTTCGGGACTCGTCATCAAAGAATCCTCCTGTGCCTTCTTCTTGAGCGGCTGCGTTTTCTTTGTATTTCTTTTGATCTTCAGGAGTAAGGAACTTATTTACGATCCCCATCATTTGTTGATTCTCATCCTTAGTCATTTGAAACTTATCAACAGGTTGGAAAGATTGTTCGTCGTCTCCACTTTGAGGACGAGCTTCAACTACGCTCCCGAAATTTTTAACCTCAGACAGACTGGTTTTAAGTTCTGCGCCAAACGCTTTAGCCCGCCCTGATTGAGCTCTTGCTTTGTTCGCTTCGCGCTGAGACTTAGCGGTTTCGATTATTCCAAGTTCAGTGCGTGTTCGCACCCCGTCAGCATCAGCAAGCCGTTCAGTAGCCTCCACATCTCCAAGACCTGCGGTCTGTTGCATTTGGGGCACGTTAATATTTTGTTGCTGCTGGGAGCCAAGCGCCGATTTAGTCGCGCTATCAAAAAGACTTTTGAATAACGGGCTGCCCGCCAAACGTGGGCTTTGTGCAAATGTGTCTTGCCGTGTTTTATTAATAAATCCGATTTGATCCGTCGGGTCCATGTCTGAGCTTAACCCCATTGTTAGATCTTGAGATACCCGTGCGATAGCATCGGCCTCATCTTGCTGCCTGCGATTCTCTTCTCGAACTCTTTCGAGTTCTAACTCAGCACGTTCAAAAGCTAGTTGCTGCGCCCGCAACTTGTTCCCCTCTGCCTGCATCTGCATCATAGGGCGGTCATACTGCTCGTAAAGATACTGAGACATTCGGGTCGAAATCGGTCGCCCAAAGTAGTCTCCCTTCATCGGAGCAATATCATCAGCGTAAGTAAACGTGGTAGCCATTTTATTCCCCTAACTCTTCTTCGAGTTTTTCGAGTCTTTTTTGTTCGTCGAGTTCTGCAATTCTGGCTTGTCGTGCCTGTGCGTCTGCCAGTCTTTTTTTCCTCTCTTGTTCCGCACGAACGTCCGCTGCAGATTTCAAAGTTGGCTCGTTAAGACTATCGAGCTTCATACCCAATTCTTCCGCTACTCTATTAAGCCCAAGTCTCTTTGCCTCGCGAATTTTTTTCTTTATCCGTCCGCTCTCGGACATGAGCTGACGAGATGGAGCGTTTAGTCCCCCGACAGAACCCGTTAAAGCAGTCGCGCCTCTTGCCGGTCTTCTTCCTGCTGCAATATCTGTAGCTACTTTAAACCCGCCGTATGAACGGAAATCTTTAGTTCTTAATCCAGCAAGGCGTCCTTCTGCTATAATCTCTTTTCGTATTTGCTCTGGGGTCTTTGGCGGCTCTTCTTTTTTCTCTTCCTCTTCCTCAAACGGCTCTTCGTCTACTTCGAGGCCCATTGGATAACCAGCAGCAGCTAAGTCAAATTCTTCAGCAGGGGTATCGTCTACTTTTTTCTCAGGAGTATCAGGAGCTTTTTCTTCGGGCATACCAAAAGGTCCGACGCCCTGACCTTTTGAACGTAGAGCGTCGATAACCTCGTTAAAAGATGTTCTGCCGTCTCCGTCTGCGTCAAACGCATTTGATTTATACCTTTGAACAAACTCTTTTCGTTCTGCTTCAGAAAAAGGAGTTGCCGTTTCGCCTTCAAAAAACCCTTGTTCGACATCATCAATCTTAGAAATAGCGGCGTCTAAATCTGCATCAGTCAGGTTTGCTTTAGATCGTGCTACTTCTGCGGGTGACGGGCCACGAGTGTAAACGGCCATACCTGTCCCTATTCCCGTATTACTAACAGGAGGTTTATATGGTGGCGGCTTTGCTCCAGCCCTTTCGCGATCCACTAATTCACGATATTCTTCATCGTTAATTGAGCCTAAAAATATTCTACGTAACAAAGCCTGCTTCTGTTGTATAGAAGCGGCAGCAACAGGATTTAAGTTAGAGGAAGTATCCTGTAAAAAAAGTTTAGCTACTTCAGGATATTTTGCTGCAGTAGCCCTGTCTCGGGCAGCTACAAGTTTGTCGGCGAATTTTTTTATCTCACTCATGTTAGTATCCTCTTGATCCTACTCTTCTTCTATTTCCAAAACCGGCGTCGTTAGACAAGCCCCCAGTTCTTAAACCTCCTGTGCGAAGCCCTTGCCTAGCGCCCCCACCCCCTTGTGGGTCTTGTTGTTTCTCTTCCTTCTCTTTTTTCTTTTTGTCAGCCGCATCTTTTGCCTTCTTTAATTCTGCTTTGCGCTCGGCTTCTTTAGCTTCAAACTCCTTCTTTGCATTTTTCCCAATGTTTGACTCACCAATTTTTCTTCCCGTCCCAAACGCGCCGCCTCCTGTTTTTCCGGTTGTAAGTCCAAACCCAATCGGGGTGGCCCCTCGTCCTTCTTCAAACTCATTCTCAGCTCCTTGAGGAGCGCCCGCTATCTCGGCTGCTTTTGCCTGATCCATGGCGGCGCGTTGAAAAAGTTTGGGCGATGCAAAATCTTGCTGACGCATTCCTTTTGGGATAACGAAGCCATCAGGAAACAAGGAAGATTTTTTCTTACGAGGCTTAGTGGGATCTGACATAAAGTGCGGATAAAGAATATGAATTAAAGGGTTTTGTGTCAATCCAGCAAAACTGCATCCCTATTCTGTAACGCAGTTCCCAGCTGTTTAATCGTAGTCCTTCGATACGGCTGACCGTTAGCAGAATCTTCTGGAGGATCTACCGCTACTAGCCCCATACGTTGACGCGCACAATCAAGAGCCAGAAACGCAGCGTCTGCGAGGTCAGGGCTTCGGCCAAAACGAGATTTGAACTCAGGCTTAGTTTCAATTTTAACACGCAAAGTTCCGCTTTTGACCATGTCGTAGTTTCGGCTCGTTATTTCACGCGCTAAATCTGCAGACACCCCAAACACTTGACGAGTCCGCATCAGTTCTTTGCCTACAAACCAGAGCTCAGACACACGATTTACATACAATTCGGTGCCTATAGCCTGACTATTAGCACTAACTCGTTTCTCACTAGCTTTGCCTCCAAACCCTACGCGTAAAAACCCACTCGCCCACTCTCCCGCAAGAACGTCACAAAAAGGAGCCCCTGCTCCAGTCGCATCCACAGCGACATTTTCAGCAGAGATGTTGTGTTTAACACAATAATTTTTTATCTGCCTTACAATTTGATACGTCCGAGGGACTGATTTATTCGTAGCGTCGTCGTTCAAATGAACAGCATCACCGAACTCAATGACGTATTGACCTGTCGTGTCATACCCCACAGCAGCCGTGTATAAAATCGTGCGGTCGCCCCCGTTAGTAAACGCAGGGTCAACTCCGGCTACTAAAACTGGTTTGCCTTGCCATTGAACTTTGTTCATGGCTTTGCTCATTGTTAATTCGTTTTCGCCGTATATCCCCGTAGTTTCGTCAGAATCAAAAAAGATAGCGCGAACCATTCGCATGTATCCTCTTGATTCTGTTCCCAATAACCCCTTGTCCTCGTCAATCTTTTCTTGGGTAGGAAGCCAAGGGTATAGCACTTCTCCGGCTACAATGTTTGGAGAACGCTCTCCGTCCAATCGAATGTAATCCCCACCCCACTTGGTGGCCCATCCGTCATCTTGATTAGTATCAACGGAGTCCCACCCGTTGATTGGCTCTGACCATATTCCAAAAGCATCGAATCGTGAGTTCGGGTTGCTCATGCCTATAAGTTGAAACTCAGGGTTTTTTGACAAGTTAGATAGTCCTGCTTGCAGGATAGCTTCTGACAATTCAGAAAGCTCGTCACCAATCAAGATCACTCTTTTTTGTTTGATACCAATAAACTTGCCGACTGCCTCGCGTGTTTTTGATTTCTCAGCTGCAATAAGTGAAATGCCTGCGCGTTCGATAAGAGTTCCCTTTTCGTCGATGTAGGCAGCGTTGCCAATTGAATCCCGAATCTTGATTGGTGCTCCGTCGATCACGGATAACAAAGACATGACCGACCCCCAGATTCGCTTGCGTGCTTCGCGCAGCGTAGTTGAGGTCATCAAAACCAACGTGTTTTTAGGCTGGGACAACCAGTTAATAATCCCCCACGCGGCCATAGTGTGACTCTTACCGGAAGAAGCGCTCCCTCCAATGGCGAGATATTTGTTATTCAAAGCCGCCCAAATCATTTGTTCAGCCCACGGATGACGAACCATTAACTTTTCAGGAAGATCATCGTGATTCCACAACTCGTCGCAAATTCTCCAGAAGTAATATTCCTTAGCACGAAGATGTTCGTGATGGGCAAACCCATACAACAACGCGGTAAGAACACTTGTAGGAGGGATCAAAAGTCCTCCGACATCCATTCGTTTTGTTTTCGCGTCGATCCTCGGTTCGAGTATCTGCTTGATGGAAGGATTCCTTACCGCCATAATAAATTTACACAATACGACTCCTTGCTGTGCCTGACAAATCTAAAGATTCTCTCCAACAACGTGCGCTGGCTATGTATAAAGCAGACTGGAAAACTGTTTCCATTGCTAAAGAGCTCGGAGTTCACCCCGGCACGGTGCGAAGATGGTTTAAAAAGATGGGGATTCCGGCTAAAAAGAACGGGCTCCATCCTCCTGCCGAAGTAAACGAAGTAAAGCAAGATGATTTAGCAGAG
>Ga0209232_1000478_pt1 | contig 24427 bp, 18 predicted proteins | sample ETNvirenome_2_60_FD_184066 | JGI IMG/M metagenome (GOLD analysis project Ga0209232, IMG submission 184066) | Marine viral communities from the Pacific Ocean - ETNP_2_60 (SPAdes) (version 2) | ecosystem: Environmental > Aquatic > Marine > Oceanic | place: Pacific Ocean | collected 2013-06-22
CGACGTTGTCACCGGAGACGTAGCGGGTCATCAGGCTCAGCCCGGGAATGCCCATGGCGGCGAAGTCGTAGTCGTAGCGGACCTGCCAGGAGCGTTCGTTCTGGTTACCGAAATCGTTGATCTGCAGCAGGTTGATCAACGCGTTATCGCCACCGGCGACGTAGGCGAAACCGGTATCGCCGCTCATGTGCTGGTAACCGCCGGTGAAGGCATGAGCGCCATGCTTGTAGGTGAACAGCGCGCCGAAGGCGTCGTTGTCGACGTTGCTGCCGCCATCGTCGGTGGAGCGTACATAGCGCAGGTCGGTCTTGAAGCTCTGCGACTCGCCGATCGGCAGCACATGGACCAGGCTGAGGTTGTGCTGGTCGTAGATGCCGTCCAGCCCACCGTAGTAGTAGCTGGTGGCCAACTGTGGCGACCAGTCGTAACGACCACCGGCGAAGCGGAACTCGTCGCTTGTCGTATTGCTGCCAAAGGTAATGTTGCGCAGCCCGCCATTGAACACCGTCATCTCTTCGTAATTGGAAGAGTCGCGGTAGCTCGTGCGATCCAGCATGCCGAGATCCAGCGTGAGGCCTTCGACGTCCTTGCTCTGCAGCCAGGCGCCGCGATAGATGTTCGGCAACAGGCGGCTGTCGTTGCGCATCAGCACCGGGATAACCGGTTGCAGCGTGCCCACGTGCAGCGTGGTGGCGGACAGCTTGGCCTTGGCGGTCAGGCCTGCCGTGCCGTAGTCGTCCGCCGGTTCGCCGGAAGCCGAGCGTGGCAGCAGGCCGGTGCCGCCACGGCCGGAGCCGGAGTCGAGCTTGACGCCGAGCAGGCCGATGGCATCCAGGCCGAAGCCGACCGGCCCTTCGGTATAGCCGGATTCCATTTTCAGCATGAAGCCCTGAGCCCACTCCTCGGCCTTGGACTGAGCAGCGCCAGACTGGCGAAAGTCGCGGTTCATATAGAAGTTGCGCAGGTCGATGCTTGCTTTGCTGTCTTCGATGAAGGCGGCGCTGGCGGGATTGGTGGCGATCACTACGGCGCCGCCGCAGAGAATGTGGCAGAGGGATTTGTGGTGCAGTCGCATGGTATTTCCTCTTGTTGTTGTTTTGGGCCGCTCTCGGGCGGCTACAGGGCATAGAGCGAAAGGCGTGCCAGGCGCGGCGCTCGAGTGGCCACCCGCCGCAATGGCGCGTGGTAGAGCGTTCTATGGGCGGTTGGCTGGGCTTGCCGCGCGGGCTGCGGTGCGTCCGTTGGGCTGGACATGTATGGCGGGCGGCGGTGTTCTGCAGGGTCGAGGTGTCCAGTCGGGCAGACTGGACGGCGCCGGCGGCTGAGGCCGGCGCCGGGTCAGATCAGCGCGTGCCCCTGCGACTCTTGACGCAGACAAAGTTCGACGCGGCGTTGACGTCGCCCTTGCCGACGTACTTCGGCCAGCCGGGGTATTCGCACAGCGGGCGGGTGCGGCCGGGTACGCCGACGCTGTCGGCAACGACCTGCCGGCGCGGCGCACGGCCCTGTTCGACCCAGTCTTCCAGCGCGGTCAGCGAATCCCAGGCGGCGTTGAACACCGTGCTGGCGGCGTGGCCGTAGCCGGGGATCTCGTAGTAGCGCAGGAAGTGCTTGGTCTTGCCGGGGCCCATGTCGCGGCGCACGCGCTCGTAATACTCGGCGGTGGCGCGGGTGCTCACCAGCTGGTCGGAAGTGCCGTGGGCCATGAGGATCTTGCCGCCGTTGCGGGCGAAGGCGGTGAGGTCGGTCCGGTTGACGTCCTGGCGCAGCGACAGCTTGCTGATGCGCGCCTGCCATGGGCCGGGGTTCTGCGGGTCGAGGGTCAGCGAGTTGAAGGTGGGGTTGCGCGTCACGAAGAAGCGCACCCATTCATCCCAGAAGCCGGAATGGTAGGGCGCGCCCTCGGCGAACCCGGTGCCGTGCACGGGCATCGGGTAGCTCGGCTGCAGGGTATTGAGGCCGAGGCGGTTGACCACCAGCTGCAGGCCTTCACCCGGCCGGCCGAGGTCGGTGCCCCAGGTGTTGAAGCCGGGGTAATGGGTCTCGCCGCTGGCCAGCGGGAAGTTGAAGCGGATCGGCGTGTTAAAAACCCGCAGCGCCTGGATCTGCGCATCCGACAGGCAACGCTGCGAGGTGTCGGCACCGCCCGGGCAGCGCAGCGGTTTGCCGTTGAGCTTGGCGCGGGCCGGGTCGAAATGCGCATCGCACGCGGCCTGATGGCTGATCACGCCGTCGCGCGCGCCATCCAACTTGTCGCAGGCCTGCATCGCGGCTTCCAGCAGTGCGGCGCGCTTCTCCAGGCTGGGAAAGGCGCCGGGCTGGGCGAGGGCGCGGGTGATACGGCCGAACTGCAGGTCCAGCGCCAGGGCGTTGTAGGCGGGGTAGAGGACGATGGCGCCGTTGAAGTCGGTCGGCCATTGCTGCACCACGGCGAGCGCCTCGCGGCCACCGGTGGAGCCGCCGGCGAAATAGCTGCGCTCGGGCGCGGCGCCGTAGCGTTGCTCAATCAGGTACACCGCGGCATCGCGCGTTTTCTTCAGCGCGTCGTGGGCGTAGTTGGCCAGGGCTTCGTCGTTCCAGGCAAAGGAGCCGGGGCTCAGCGGATCGGCCACATGCCCGGAATCGCTGCCGAACACCGCGTAGCCACGGCCGAGCGGCGTGGGTTGATCGACCGGGCCGGCGGGTACGTTGCCGGCGACGTTCGGCACCGTGCCGTTGTAACCGCCGCCGCCGAACATCATCGCCTTGCGGTTCCACTGTTCGGGCAGCACCAGGCGCATGCGTATTGCCGGTGCGGCGGGGTCGACCGGGCGAATCTCGGCGCTGAGGTCGCAGTAGGCGCCGAACGTCTGCGGTGCGCTGCCGCCAGCCGCGATAGGGGTCGCTGCGGTGACGCGCGCGCCGCTGCTGGGCAGGCCGATGGTCTGGGCCGGTATCTCGCGGCCAAGCAGTTCGGTGCAGGTCGCCGCCTGCACGGATTCGGCGGCAAGTAGCGCCAGCGCCAAGGGCGTCAGGCACAGCGCGCGGCGGGTAAACGGATTGCTACGGATAGGCATCATTGGGGCTTCCTTCTTGTTGTTGTCGAGCCGATGCGCCGGGTCGGGCGCATAAGCGCTCAGCCAATGGCATGCCAGCGAACGGAAGGAAGGGAGAGCAGGCGATAGCCGGTCATCGCCGTCGGGGCGAGGGCTCTAGGGCGGGGATGCGGAAGCCGTTGGGGAGGCAGGAAGATGTTCGGCGCGGCGGAGTTCAGGTGACGCGATGTCCGGCGCGCTGGACGACTGTCCGCCGCGCCGGACACTCGGGTTGCTAGTTGTAGCGTCCGTTGATCCCGCCGACGCTGTAGCGCCCGGCGCCGAGCAGCAGGATGGCCAGCGAGCCGAACAGGAACAGACCCTGCAGTTCGATGGCCCAGCCGCCCATCGGCCCGATGTCGAACAGCTCGGCCCGGTGCGCCAGGGCGAGGGCGACGACCATGTTGCCCAGCATCAGCAGGGCTCCGACGCGGGTATACAGGCCGACGATCACCAGCAGCGGGCCGACCACTTCGCCCAGGAACACGCCATAGGCGAGAAAGGCCGGCAGCCCCATGCCGGCCAGCATGCCGCCGATACCGTCTACGCCATGCAGCAGCTTGTGGATGCCATGCAGCAGCATCAATACGCCGACCGAGAGCCTGAGAACGAGTTTGCCTGCATCGTCTGTCATCTTCGCGCATCCCAGTTGCGGCGCCGGGAGTCGGCGGCCCTGACTCCAATGTAGATCAGCCGCTGTGACATTGCCGCGTCGCGGTTGGCGCCAACCCGCGCGTTAGGCCGCTCAGCGCTGGCTCAGGCCATGCTGCTGCAGCTTGCTGTAGAGGCTGGCGCGGGAGATGCCGAGCTCCATGGCGGCGCGCCGACGGTTGCCCTTGCAGGCGGCCAGTGCACTCTGCAGGGCGCGGCGCTCGGCCTGGGCGAGGGTCTGCGCCAGCGGTTGCAGCGGCAGTTCTTCGAGACTGGCTGCCGCTGCGGCTTGAGCAGGTGGAGACACGGCTGCCAGGTGGCTGCTGGCGTCTACAGGGCGTGCCTGATCGCCGAGCAATGGCATCAAGTGTGCCGCCTGCAGCTGCGGGCCGTCGGCGGACAGTTGCGCGCGTTCCAGCAGATTGCCCAGCTCGCGCACGTTGCCGCGCCAGGGTTGCGCGCAGAGCAGGGCCAGCGCCTCGGGACTCAGCTCCATGGGCGGCTGGCCGGAGCGGTTGGCGATGTCGTCGAGCAGGTGCTCGACCACGGCGGGGATGTCGCTGGCGCGCTCGCGCAACGGCGGCACGCGCAGGGCGAGTACGTTGAGGCGATAGTAGAGATCGTCGCGGAACTGGCCGGCGGCGACCTTGGCTTCCAGGTCGATATGCGTCGCGGCAATCACCCGCACGTTGAGCGCCTTGACCTGGTTGGAGCCGAGCGGCTCGACCTCCTGTTCCTGCAGCACACGCAAGAGCTTGGCCTGCAGCGGCAGCGGCAGGTCGCCGATCTCGTCGAGGAACAGCGTGCCGCCATTGGCTACCTCGAACTTGCCGATGCGCGCCTTGCGGTCGGCACCGGTAAAGGCGCCGGGGGCCGTGCCGAACAGTTCGGCCTCGACCAGGCTTTCCGGAATCGCCGCGACGTTGACCGCGACGAAGGGCCCGCGCGCCCGCGGCGAGAGGTTATGGATGCCCTGGGCCAGCAGCTCCTTGCCGGTGCCGGTCTCGCCACGCAGCAGCACCGTAGCATCGAGCTGCGCGGCGCGCCGGGCCTGACGCTTGATTTCGCTGGCAGCCGGGCTGTTGCCGATGAAACCGGCGATGGTGTAACGCGCCCGGCGTGCCTTGGCCAGTTCGTTCTGGGTGGCGACCAGCTGGGTCTGCAGGCTGGTGTACTTGGACATCAGCGGCTTGAGGTGGCGAGCGCGGTCGAACAGCACGAAGCCCAGCGCGCCGACCAGGGTGCCGTCCTCGTCGCGCAGCGGAATGCGGGTGACCACGAAGTGCTCGTCGCCGAAGGCCATCAGGTCGAGCATGCTCGGCTGGCCGCTTTCCACCACCTCGCGCAGGCGGCTGGCCGGCAGCACTTCCTCGATCTCCTTGCCGAGCACGCTGGACGGATCGCGAATGCCGACCTTCTCGGCGTACTTGTCGTTGATCCAGACGATGCGCGCCTGACGGTTGACCGCGATGGTGCCCTCACACTGCGCGTTGAGGTGATCGAACAACAGAGGCATGGCCACGGCACGGAAACGTTCCGGGGATACGCCGACGATCAGGCCGTGGTTGTCGAGTGCGTCGCGGGCAATGCTCATGGGCAGTCAGGGTCCGTTCTGGGGCGACCGATTATGGTTGGCCCCGGCTGCCACGGGCAAGGCAGCCGGGGGCATGCTCACGGCTGGGAATACACTTCGTTCGGCAGCCAGGTGGCCAGCGGGGCGAAGTAAAACACCAGGGCCAGGCCGATCAGCTGAATGATGATGTACGGCAGCACGCCGAGGTAGACATCGCGGGTGGTGATGCCCGGCGGGCAGACGCCCTTGATGTAGAACAGCGCGAAGCCCACCGGCGGGGTGAGGAACGAGGTCTGCAGGCAGAGCGCGAAGAGAATCGCGAACCACAGCGGATCGACGCCCATGGAGAACAGCACCGGCGCCACCAGCGGCAGGATGATCAGGGTGATCTCCACCCAGTCGAGGAAGAACCCCAGCAGAAAGGTGATCGCCAGCACCGTGAGCAGCACGCCGGTCTGGCCGAACGGCAGGCCGGTCAGCGCGGCGCGGATCACGTCATCGCCACCCAGACCGCGCAGCACGGCGGCGAACACCGTGGCGCCGATGAAGATGCCGAAGATGAACGCGGCGGTGCGGCTGGTCTGGTACAGCGCATCCTTGAGCACCGGCAGATTCAGGCGGCGGCTGGCCGCGGCCATCAGCAACGCACCGAAGGCGCCGACTGCCGAAGCCTCGGTGGTGGTGGCGATGCCGAAGAAGATCGAGCCGAGCACGGCGAAGATCAGCGCCAGCGGCGGCACCACGGCCCAGAACACGTCGAGCAGGGCACGGGCGTCGAGCTTCGGCCGGTTTGCCGGGGCCGGGGCGAAGTCCTTTTTCAGCCAGGCGACGATCACGATGTAGAGGATGTACATCAGCGCGAGCATCATCCCCGGGATCAGCGCGCCCATGAACAGCTTGCCCACCGAGGCTTCCGAGGTGCCGAGGCGGTCGGCCATCAGCACCAGCATGATGCTCGGCGGAATCAGGATGCCCAGCGTGCCCACCGAGCAGGCGGTGCCCACCGCCAAGCTCTTGTTGTAGTTGGCCTGCAGCATCGGCCCGATGGAGAGCATGCCGAGCAGCGCCACCGAGGCGCCGACGATGCCGGTGGAGGCGGCGAGCAGGATGCCTACCACCACCACCGTCACCGCATAGCCGCCGCGCAGCGGGCCGAGCACGCGTACCAGGCTGTGCATCAGGCGTTCGGCGATGCCGGAGCGGTCGAGCATGATGCCCATGAAGATGAACAGCGGCAGGGCCACCATCAGCTCATTGGCGACGATGCCGTAGATGCGCGCGTCGAGCACGCCGATGGTGCCGTCCCAGGTAAACCAGAGATTGGCGTCGAAGTGTTCGACCAGCACATAGCCGACCACGGCGAACAGCAGGCCGATGCCGGCCAGCGACCAGGCGACCGGGAAGCCGAGCAGTAGCAGGCCCATGAAGCTGGCGAACATGGCGATGACGAGGATTTCTTCCAGACCCATGATTGCGACTACTCCATCAGGGCTGCGAACGAGTGCGGTCGCGCTCGTCCGAGGGGGCCGTCAGGGCCCGCGGGAAATTGAACAGCAGGGTGCTGCAGCGCAACGCGCGGGACAGCAGCGCCAGCGCCACCAGGGCGAGGCCGATGGGCAGCACGCTCTTGAAGATGAAGCGATGGGGCAGCCCGCTGGGTGCCTGGGAGCGTTCGTTGTAGAGGTAGGCCTTGTAGGCGTAGGGAATCAGCGCATCGATCATCAGCGCGATCACTGGCAGGGCCAGCAGCACGATGGCGACCAGCTCGATCCAGGCGCGACTGCGCAGGCTGAAGCGTTCGCTCAGCGCATCGACGCGCACATGGTCGTCGCGCACCACGGCATAGGCGAGGGCAAGCATCAGCGCGGCGCCGAACAGGTGCCAGGACATTTCCTCCAGCGCGATGGAGCCACGCGAGAGGACGAAGCGGCTGAACACATTGGCCAGCACGACCAGCAGCACCGCTAGCCAGAGCCAGGCGCTGGCTTCGCCGATGGCCACCAGCAGGCGATCCAGCGGCCGCGAAATGCGGTTGTACGGCAGCGCGTCGGGCGCTGGCGAATCGGGAGAGACGGGCTTGAAGGACACGGCGGACCTCGAAATCTCGACACAGGGGTAGGAGGCGGGCACGTCGCCGTGCCCGCGGGCTGCAGTACAGCTGTCAGTCGTACTTGTAGAAGTCGCGCGGCAAATAGCCCATGCCGTGCCAGATCGAGTGGTGCTGCATGAACTCGCGCTGGCTGGTCAGCACGCGCTTGAACATCTCGTCCTTGGCGGCCATCTCGTCGAGCACCTCGTCGGTGACCTTCTGCAGCTCGCGCAGTACCGGCTCAGGCAGCACCTGGGCCTTCACGCCCTGCTTCTGGTAGTCACGCAGCGCGGTCGGCTGGGCCCACTCGCTTTCGGCAAAGCCCTTGAGCGTGGCCGACTCGCAACCCATCTCGATGAGTGCGCGGCTTTCCGGCGCGAGCTTGTCCCAGACGTCCTTGTTCACCAGCAGGTGCGAGGTGGTCAGCGTCTGGTGCCAGCCGGGCATGATGTAGTTCTTGATGATCTGGTCCAGGCCGAGCATCTTGTCCACCGCCGGCTGCGAGAACTCGGTGGCGTCGATGGTCTTGCGCTCCAGCGCCTGGTAGATCTCGCCGCCCGGCACCATGGTCACCGAGGCGCCGAGCTTTTCCAGCACCTTGCCGCCGATACCGGCGAAGCGGATGCGCAAGCCATCGAAGTCATCCAGCTTCTCGATGGGCTTGGCGAACCAGCCGGCGCCTTCCGGGCCGATGATGCTGCACAGCATCGGGTGGATATTGCGCTCGGCGTAGATCTCCTCGAGCAGCTTCTTGCCGTCGCCCTGGTAATACCAGGCCAGGTGCGCCGGCGGCTCCATGTTGAACGGCGCGCCGGAGTACAGCGGCAGGGCCGGGATGGTGCCCTGGTCGTAGCCAATCCAGGTGTAGCCGGCCGGGTACTTGCCGCTGCTCACCGCATCCATGATTTCGAACGGCGGCACCAGCTCGCCCGGCTCGTAGTAGCGCAGCTGGATGTCGCCGCCCGAGACGGCCTTGAGCGATTCGGAAAGGTGCTTGACTGGTGTGGAGAGGCCGATCAGGTGGGAAGGGAAAGCCAGCGGTACCTGCCAGCGGATCTTTTCCGCGGCGCTGGCGACGCCACTGAGCAGGCTGGCGCCGAGCAGGGTTGTGGCACCGATGGCGCAGGCGATACGGGAGAGTTTGTTCTTGGTCGACATGCAGGTTTCCTTCTTGTTGTTGTTCTGGTGCCCGAGGGCGGACGCGTAACCGCCCGTGGGTCGAGGGCGTTAACAGGCCAGAACAAGAACAGAGGCCGAGCCGATGCTGCCGATTCGGCGCCAGTCTTGTTCTTTGGTTTGTTCTGGCGTCGCAGGGTGGATTGCAGGTTCTGTGCCTATCACTCGCGATCGAGGAAAGGCGCGGTCTGCAGTGGCATTCGGATGCTTGCAGGGCGATAGCGGTGTCCGCTGTGGCAGACACTGCTCAGGTGAACATGCGGCGGTGTCTGGAGTTCTGGAACATGTCCAGTTTCATGGACGGCAGCAATGACTGACTGCTGGACAAACGAAATCCGGCGTTGCGCGGGGCGCGACGCCGGATGAGAGGAGTAAAGCGGAGGGCGTGCGATCAGCTGGCGGCTTGCTTGGCCAGGGTGCTTTCCAGGGCGCTGCGGCAGCGCTCCTCGGCGGTGTCCAGCTCAAGCTGCATCTGTTGGATGTCGAGCAGTTGCTGCTCCAGCTGCTGACGGCGGTCGGCGATCATCTGCAGCATGATGTTCAGCTGCTTCTGGTTGCCGGCCTTGGGGTCGTAGAGCTCGATCAGCGTCTTGCATTCGGCCAGCGAAAAGCCGATACGCTTGCCGCGCAGGATCAGCTTCAGCGCGACGCGATCCTTGGGTGAATAGATGCGTTCCTGACCGCGGCGGGTCGGCGTGAGCATGCCCTGTTCTTCGTAGAAGCGGATGGCGCGAGTGGTGATGTCCAGCTCATTGGCCAGGTCGGAAATACTGTAGGTCTGTTTCGCCATGATTCTTCCGATCATCCTCTGTCGCGCCCGGCGAACCGGGCGCGTGTCTGCCAGCATGCCCTGCCGCGACGGTGCGCTCAGGGGCGTTCGACTGCCAAGGCTACTCCCTGGCCACCACCGATGCACAGTGTTGCCAGGCCCTTGCGAACATCGCGGCGCTGCATCTCGTGCAGCAGGGTCACCAGGATGCGGCAGCCCGAGGCGCCGATCGGGTGGCCGAGCGCGATGGCGCCGCCGTTCACGTTGACCTTATCGGCATCCCAGCCCAATTCCTTACCCACCGACAGCGCCTGCACGGCGAAGGCTTCGTTGGCTTCGATCAGGTCCAGCTCGGCCAGCGTCCAGCCGGCCTTTTCCAGGCAGCGGCGAGTGGCGGAAACCGGGCCGATGCCCATGATCGCCGGGTCGACGCCAGCGTTGGCGTAACCGGCGATCTTCGCCAGTACCGGCAGGCCCAGGGCCTCGGCCTTGCTGGCGCTCATCAGCACCACCGCGGCGGCGCCGTCGTTGAGGGTCGAAGCGTTGCCGGCGGTGACGCTGCCGTCCTTCTTGAACGCTGCGCGCAGGCCGCCGAGGGAGTCGGCCGTAGTGCCGGCGCGGGGTTGCTCGTCGCGGGCGAAGGCGAGCGGATCGCCCTTGCGCTGCGGGATCAGCACCGGGGTGATCTCGGCATCGAAGCGGCCGCTTTCGATGGCGGCGGCGGCACGCTGCTGCGACTGCGCGGCGAAGGCGTCCTGCTGGGCGCGGTCGATGCCGTACTTGTCGGCCAGGTTCTCTGCGGTAATGCCCATGTGGTAGTCGTTGAAGGCGTCCCACAGGCCGTCGGTGATCATGGTATCGACGATCTGCGCGTGGCCCATGCGCAGGCCGGTGCGTGCGCCGGGCAGAACGTAGGGCGCCAGGCTCATGTTCTCCATGCCGCCGGCGATGACCACTTCGGCATCGCCGCAGCGGATCGCCTGCACGGCCAGATGCACGGCCTTGAGGCCCGAGCCGCAGACCTTGTTCAGCGTCATGGACGGTACGGCGTGGGGCAGGCCGGCCTTGATCGAGGCCTGGCGCGCGGTGTTCTGCCCGGCGCCGGCGGTGAGCACATGGCCGAGGATGACTTCATCGACCTGGGCCGGGTCGATACCGGTCTTTTCCAGCAGGGCGCGGATCACGGTGGCGCCCAGTTCGACTGCCGGCACATTGGCCAGCGAGCCCTGGAAACTGCCGATGGCGGTGCGGGTTGCAGCTACGATGACGACGTCTTGCATGACGGACTCCGAATAAAAAAGCGCTACGCCGGGGCGTAACGCGAGGACCAGGCACGCGGCCTGGCTCCGGGAAAGGGTGCCCTCGAACGACAGGGGGCAAGCCGTTGGTCAGCGCGCTGGCAGACCGGTCGATGCCGCAGTATACGGGCGCCTGGGTGACTGGCCAGTGCTGGCGCGCCGCCGGCTCGGGGCGTTCGGGGCAGGCGGGAAGGCGCGGCGGGCAAGGGGTGCTCCGGCGTTCTTCCCGCACCCAGGTTTCAGCGCTGGATCGGGCTGCCGGTGGCCTCCTGCAGTTCGTCGAAGCTGACGCCTTCGGCCAGCTCCACCAGCTTCAGGCCCTGCTCGGTGACGTCCAGCACGCCGAGGTCGGTGATGATCCGGTCGACCACGCCGAGGCCGGTCAGCGGCAGGTCGCAGGCCGGCAGGATCTTGTGCGCGCCGCCCTTGGCGGTGTGCTCCATCAGCACCACGACGCGCTTGACGCCGGCTACCAGGTCCATCGCGCCGCCCATGCCCTTGACCATCTTGCCGGGGATCATCCAGTTGGCCAGATCGCCTTTTTCCGACACCTGCATGGCGCCGAGGATGGCCAGGTTGATGTGGCCGCCGCGGATCATGGCAAAGCTCTGCGCGTTGTCGAAGAAGCTCGAGCCGGGCAGGGCGGTGACGGTCTGCTTGCCGGCGTTGATCAGGTCCGGGTCGATCTCTTCCTCGGTCGGGAAGGGACCGATGCCGAGCAGGCCGTTCTCGCTCTGCAGCCAGACGTCCATGCCTTCGGGGATGTAGTTGGCCACCAGGGTCGGCAGGCCGATACCGAGGTTGACGTAGAAGCCGTCCTGCAGCTCCTGGGCGGCGCGTTGCGCCATCTGTTCACGTGTCCAGGCCATGGTCTCAGCTCCTCACCGTGCGTTTTTCGATGCGTTTTTCCGGGTTCGGGTTGTGCACGATGCGATGCACATAGATGCCCGGCAGGTGGATCTGGTCCGGGGCCAGCTCGCCGGTCTCGACGATCTCCTCCACCTCGACGACGCAGACCTCGCCGGCCATCGCCGCCAGCGGGTTGAAGTTGCGCGCGGTCTTGCGAAACAGCAGGTTGCCGGCCTTGTCGGCCTTCCACGCCTTGACCAGGGCCAGGTCCGCGGTCAGCGATTCTTCCATCACGTACCACTCGCCGTTGAACTGGCGGGTCTCCTTGCCTTCGGCCACCAGGGTGCCGTAGCCGGTCTTGGTGTAGAACGCCGGGATGCCCGCGCCGCCGGCACGCAGCTTCTCCGCCAGGGTGCCCTGCGGGGTGAACTCCAGGGCCAGCTCACCGGCCAGGTATTGGCGCTCGAACTCCTTGTTCTCACCCACGTAGGAGGAAATCATCTTGCTGATCTGCCGCGTCTCCAGCAGCAGGCCGAGGCCGAAACCGTCGACACCGGCGTTGTTGCTGATGGCAGTCAGGTCCTTCCTGCCGCTGTCGCGCAGGGCGGCGATCAGATGCTCGGGGATGCCGCACAGGCCGAAGCCGCCGACGGCGATGGTCATGCCGTCCTCGACCAGGCCTTCCAGGGCGTGGGCGGCGCTGGGGTAAATCTTGTTCATGAATTACCTCTACTTGTTGTTCTGTCTGTGCCGGGTGGTCCGATAGATGGCCGCCCAACGAATAGGATTTAGCAAAATCGGTGCCGCTAACCGGCCAGTCTGGCGCGGGCGACCCGCGAACCGTTGGCGCGCCCCAGCAGCTGGCTGATGCGCTGGCCGGCGGCGATCAGTGCGTCGAGGTCGATGCCGGTGGCTATGTCCAGCCCGTTGAACATGTACAGCACGTCTTCGCTGGCGACGTTGCCGCTGGCGCCTTTGGCGTAAGGGCAACCGCCGAGGCCGGCGACCGAGCTGTCGAACACGGCGATGCCTTCCAAGAGGCTCGCATAGATATTCGCCAGCGCCTGGCCGTAGGTGTCGTGGAAATGCCCGGCCAACCGTTCGCGCGGCACTTCGCGGGCCACGGTATCGAACAGGGTGCGGGTCTTGCCCGGTGTGCCGGTGCCAATGGTGTCGCCCAGGGAAACCTCGTAGCAGCCCATGGCATACAGCTCGCGGGCCACTTCGGCGACCTTGGCTGGCGATACCTCACCCTCGTAAGGGCAGCCGAGCACGCAGGAAACGTAGCCACGCACGCGAATGTCGTGTTCGCGGGCAGCCTCCATCAAAGGCGCGAAGCGTGCCAGGCTCTCGGCGATGGAGCAGTTGATGTTCTTCTGCGAGAAAGCTTCGGAGGCCGCACCGAACACCGCGACTTCCTTCACGCCGGCCTCGATGGCCGCCTCCAGGCCCTTCATGTTCGGCGTCAGCGCCGCGTAAGTGACCCCGGCCTTGCGCTGGGTCTGCGCGAAGACTTCGGCGGAGCCCGCCATCTGCGGCACCCACTTGGGCGAGACGAAGCTGCCGACTTCGATATAGGACAGCCCGGCGGCGCTCAGGTCGTCGATCAGACGCACCTTGTCCGCCACGCTGATCGGCTGCTGCTCGTTCTGCAGACCGTCACGCGGGCCGACTTCCACCAGCCGGACCTGTTTGGGCAGGCTCATATGTCCTCCAGGGGGTGAACGCTTAGCGAGCCTTCACCCGTGTCGTTGAATTGTGGCGCCGCTGGTGGGCTAAAGCCCACCCTACGAAACCTGCACGCGTCCACCGTAGGGTGGGCTTCAGCCCACCGATGTCGCTGTGTGTCAGCCGAGGCGTCCGGCTACCGGTGGAAAAGCCTGCGGCGTTGTCCACCTTTGCGCATCCTTCAGGCCTCTTCCATCTCCAGCAGCACCGCGCCTTCGCTGACCATTTCGCCTTCGTTGCAGAACAGGCTCTTGACTACGCCTGCCTGGGCGCTGCGGATGCTGTGTTCCATCTTCATCGCTTCCAGCACGATCAGCGCGGTGCCGGCTTCGACATGCTGACCGGCCTCCACCAGTACACGCACGATACTGCCGTTCATTGGCGCGGTCAGGCCGCCGTGATGCTGGTGGCTGGCCTCGGCTTCGGCGATGGGGTCGAACGCGCGCACGGCCAGCCATTCGCCGTTCCACTGCAGGTACAGTGCATCGCCCTGGCGGATCGCCCTGGGCGTGCGGACGTTCTGCCGCGGCGCTGCCGGGTCGACCTTCAGCCGGCGGCTTTCGCCATTGCACTGCAGATGCAGACTGATCTGCGCCGGCATGCCGAAACGCAGCCCGTTGCGCTTGGACCACGGCGAATGGGCATCGTCGTCGCGAACCGAGGTCGGTTCGCTCTGTACGAAGCACTCGGCAGCCTGTTGCCAGAAAGCATCGGACAGCTCGCCGGCCGGACACAGCAGTTCGCTTTCGTGGCGCGGGATAAAGCCGGTATCCAGCTCGGCCTCGGCAAACGCGCGATGGCCGACGACGCGGCGCAGGAACGCGAGGTTGGTGCGCACGCCGCCGACGGCGGTCTCGTCAAGCATGGCCAAGAGGCGCAGGCGCGCTTCCTCGCGGTTCTCGCCCCAGGCGATCAGCTTGCCGAGCATCGGGTCGTAGAACGGCGACACGGTATCGCCCTCGGCGACGCCGCTGTCGACGCGACGGCCCGGACCATCCGCGGCTTCACGGTAGAGCTCGAGGGTGCCGGTGGCGGGGAGGAAATCGTTGTCCGGGTCTTCGGCGTACAGCCGTACCTCGATGGCATGGCCGATCAGCGGCACCTGCTCCTGGCTGATCGGCAGCGGTTCGCCACGGGCGACGCGAATCTGCCATGCGACCAGGTCGAGGCCGGTGATGGCCTCCGTGACCGGGTGCTCGACCTGCAGACGGGTGTTCATTTCCATGAAGAAGAATTCGCCACGGGCATCCAGCAGGAATTCCACGGTGCCGGCGCCGACGTAGCCGATGGTCTTGGCCGCCTTCACTGCGGCTTCGCCCATGGCGCGACGCAGCTCGGGGGACAGGCCGGGGGCAGGGGCCTCTTCGACCACCTTCTGATGGCGGCGCTGGATCGAGCAGTCGCGCTCGTTGAGGTACAGGCAGTTGCCGTGCCGGTCGGCGAAGACCTGGATTTCCACATGGCGCGGCTTGAGCACGTATTTCTCGACCAGCATGCGTGAGTCACCGAACGACGACTGCGCCTCGCGCTGGGCGGACGCCAGCGCCTCGGCCAGGTCCGCCTCGCGCTCGACCACCTTCATGCCCTTGCCGCCGCCACCGGCGGTGGCCTTGAGCAGCACCGGGTAGCCGATCCTTTCCGCGGCAGCACGGAAGGTTTCCACGTCCTGCGCTTCGCCGTGGTAGCCCGGCACCAGCGGGACGCCGGCTTCTTCCATCAGCGCCTTGGCGGCGGATTTGCTGCCCATGGCGTCGATGGCGGAGGCGGGCGGGCCGAGGAAGATCAGCCCGGCCTGTTCGATGGCGCGGGCGAACTCGGCGTTCTCCGAGAGAAAGCCGTAGCCCGGGTGGATTGCCTGGGCGCCGCTGGCCTTGGCCGCCTCGATCAGCTTGTCGATGCGCAGGTAGCTCTCGGCCGGCTTGGCGCCGCCCAGGTCGATGCAGATATCGGCTTCGCGGGAATGGCGCGCGCTGGCGTCGATGGCGCTGTGCACCGCAACGGTGGCCAGGCCCATGGCCTTGGCGGTGCGCATCACGCGGCAGGCGATCTCGCCGCGGTTGGCGACCAGCAGGGTATCAATATGGCGATTCATCACTTCTTCTCCTGCCAGGCGGGCGTGCGTTTTTCCAGAAAGGCGCTCAGGCCTTCCTGACCTTCCCGGCTGGTGCGCAAGCGTGCGATGGCCTGTTCGGTGGTCTGGCGCAGGTCGGCGCTGAAATCGCCATCGCCCACTTCCAGCAGCAGGTCCTTGCAGGCCTTGAGCGCCTGCGGGCTGTTGAGCAGCAGGTTGTCGACCCATTGCTCGAGCGCGGCGTCCAGCTCACTGGCCGGGTAGGTTTCTGCGAGCAGGCCGAGTTCGCGGGCACGTGTGCCGTCGAAGCGTTCGGCGGTCAGCGCGTAGCGGCGGGTGGCGCGCTCGCCGATGGCCTTGACCACGTACGGGCCGATCACCGCCGGCGCCAGGCCGATGCGGACTTCGGACAGGCAGAACAGTGCGTCGCGGGCGCCGATGGCCATGTCGCAGCAGGCGATCAGCCCCAGCGCGCCGCCAAAGGCCGCGCCCTGTACCACGGCCAGGGTCGGCTGCGGCAGCTGGTAAAGGCGCTGCATCAGCTCGCCGAGTTCGTGGGCGTCAGCCAGGTTCGCCTGGTAGTCGAGTTTGGCCGACTCGCGCATCCAGCCGAGATCCGCGCCGGCGGAGAAGTGCTTGCCACGCCCGCGCAGGATCAGAAAACGGATGCCCGCATCGTCCTGCACCTGGGCCAGCGCTGCGTTCAGTTCGCCGATCACCTGGGCGTCGAAGGCATTGTTCTTGTCCGCGCGGTTGAGCCAGAGGGTGGCCACGCCGCGCGCGTCTTTGTTCAGTTCGATGGTCTGGAAATCGGTCATCTCGGCATCCTCGAGGGGACTGCAGGCGCCGGCGCGCTCGGCTGCCGGCGGCACGGATTACATGCGGAACACGCCGAAGCGGGTCGGCTCGATCGGCGCATTCAGCGCGGCGGACAGCGCCAGCCCCAGCACCTCGCGGGTCTGCGCCGGGTCGATCACGCCGTCGTCCCACAGCCGCGCGCTGGAGTAATAGGGATGGCCCTGGCGCTCGTACTGTTCGAGGATCGGCTGCTTGATGGCCGCCACCTCATCGTCGCCGAGGCTCTTGCCGGCGCGCTCGCTCTGCTCCTGCTTGACCTGGGCGAGCACCCCGGCGGCCTGTTCGCCACCCATCACGGCGATGCGTGCGTTGGGCCACATCCAGAGGAAGCGCGGGTCGTAGGCGCGGCCGCACATGCCGTAGTTGCCGGCACCGAAGCTGCCGCCGATGAGCACGGTGAACTTCGGCACCTGGGCGCAGGCCACCGCAGTGACCAGCTTGGCGCCGTGCTTGGCGATGCCACCGGCCTCGTATTTCTGCCCGACCATGAAACCGGTGATGTTCTGCAGGAACAGCAGCGGAATGCACCGCTGGCAGGCCAGCTCGATGAAGTGCGCGCCTTTCTGCGCCGCCTCGGCGAAGAGGATGCCGTTGTTGGCGAGGATGGCGATCGGGTAGCCGTGCAGATGGGCGAAGCCGCAGACCAGGGTGGTGCCGAACAGCGCCTTGAATTCATCGAACTCACTGCCGTCCACCAGCCGCGCGATCACCTCGCGCACGTCATAGGGCTGCTTGGCCTGCGCCGGGATCACGCCGTACAGCTCGTCGGCGGCATACAGCGGTGCGCGCGGTTCGCGGGTCTGCAGCTGGCCGAGCTTGCGCCAGTTGAGGTTGGCCACGCAGCGGCGGGCGATGGAAAGGGCGTGTTCGTCGTTCTCGGCGTAGTGGTCGGCGACGCCCGAGGTCTTGCAGTGCACGTCGGCGCCGCCCAGTTCCTCGGCGGTCACCACCTCGCCGGTGGCGGCCTTCACCAGCGGCGGGCCGGCCAGGAAGATGGTCGCCTGGTTGCGCACCATGATGGTCTCGTCGGCCATCGCCGGCACGTAGGCGCCGCCGGCGGTGCACGAGCCCATCACCACGGCGATCTGCGGGATGCCCATGGCGCTCATGTTGGCCTGGTTGAAGAAGATGCGGCCGAAGTGCTCGCGGTCCGGGAACACCTCGTCCTGTCGCGGCAGGTTGGCGCCGCCGGAGTCCACCAGGTAGATGCAGGGCAGGCGGTTCTCGCGGGCGACGGTCTGCGCGCGCAGGTGCTTCTTCACCGTCAGCGGGTAGTAGGTGCCGCCTTTCACGGTGGCGTCGTTGGCGATGATCATGCACTCGACGCCTTCGACGCGGCCGATCCCGGCCACTACGCCAGCAGCAGCGACGTCTTCGCCATAGACCTCATGGGCGGCCAGCGGCGCGAGTTCGAGAAAGGCCGAGCCGGCGTCGAGCAGGGTATCGATGCGCTCGCGCACCAGGAGCTTGCCGCGTGAGACATGGCGCTGCTGGGCGGTGGCGCCGCCGCCTTCGCTGACACGGCCGAGCAGGGCGCGCAGGTTGTTCACCTGTTCGAGCATCGCCGCGCTGTTGGCGGCGAACTCCGGCGAACGGGTATTGATCTGGGTGTGCAGGATGGCCATGGTTGGCTCCGTTCAATTCCATCATGGATGGCTCTGCCATCCACCGACTGCGGTGGAAAACGCGTCGCGATTTTCCACCCTACGAGGGTTGGGCGTTGTTCCGCCCGCAGCTCACCTGGATTCGTTGAACAGCTCGCGGCCGATCAGCATCCGGCGGATCTCGCTGGTGCCAGCGCCGATCTCGTAGAGCTTGGCGTCACGCAGCAGGCGGCCGGTGGGGAATTCGTTGATATAGCCGTTGCCACCGAGGATCTGGATCGCCTGCAGGGCCATCTGCGTGGCGTTTTCGGCGGTATAGAGGATCACCCCGGCGGCGTCCTTGCGGGTGGTCTCGCCACGGTCGCAGGCCTGGGCGACGGCGTAGAGATACGCGCGACTGGCGTTGAGCTGGGTGTACATGTCCGCCACCTTGCCCTGGATGAACTGGAACTCGCCGATGCTCTGGCCGAACTGCTTGCGGTCGTGGATGTAGGGCACCACCACGTCGAGGCAGGCCTGCATGATCCCGGTCGGGCCGCCGGCCAGTACCACGCGCTCGTAATCCAGGCCGCTCATCAGCACCTTGACGCCGCCGTTCTCGACGCCGAGCACGTTCTCTTCCGGCACCTCGACGTCATCGAAGAACAGCTCGCAGGTGTTGGAGCCACGCATGCCGAGCTTGTCGAACTTGTTGCCGCGGGAGAAACCTTTCCAGTCGCGCTCGACGATGAACGCGGTGATGCCGTGCGGACCCTTGTCCAGGTCGGTCTTGGCGTAGATCACATAGGTGTTGGCGTCCGGGCCGTTGGTGATCCAGGTCTTGCTGCCGTTGAGCACGTAGCGGTCGCCACGCTTTTCGGCGCGCAGCTTCATGGAGACCACGTCGGAGCCGGCATTCGGCTCGCTCATGGCCAGCGCGCCGACGTGTTCGCCGCTGATCAGCTTGGGCAGGTAGCGGGCCTTCTGCTCGGGGTTGCCGTTGCGGTTGATCTGGTTGACGCACAGGTTGGAGTGGGCGCCGTAGGAAAGGGCGACCGAGGCCGAGCCGCGGCTGATCTCTTCCATCGCCACCACGTGGGCCAGGTAGCCAAGGCCGGCGCCGCCGTATTCCTCGGAGACGGTGACGCCGAGCAGACCCATCTCGCCGAATTTCTTCCACATGTCGGCCGGGAACAGGTTGTCCTGGTCGATGGCCTCGGCGCGCGGCGCCAGCTCGGCGGCGACGAAGGCCTGGACCTGCTCGCGCAGCATGTCGATGGTTTCACCGAGGGCGAAATTGAGGCTGGAGTAGTTCATGGGGCCACCTGCTTGTCTTGTAATTGATCTGTGTTCAGAGAATTCGTGCATCCGGCGGGTTCCGGCCGGCGCTCCGGTCGCAGCCTGAGCGGCTTCGGGAACTGGCTGCTCGCTACTTTACGTTAACGTAAAGGTCCGCCGGCGGTCTGTCAACATGCCAGCGGGCGGCGTTCTGCAAGCATAGGTGCACGGCAAGGGCGGTGCCGCCGGCCATGGATGCCGCGGGTGGTGTTTCGTCGGCGGTCGGGCACTCGGCTCGGCGCGGGCGGGACTAAACAGGCAATGGTCGGAGCGCCGGCCTGTCATCCACGAGGAATCCATGCCCCGTATCGGCTTCGCCTGCATGTATCGCCATCCGCAACAGAGCCTCTCGCTGAAGGAACTGGAGCGCATCGAGCGCACCTTCAACCCGCGCAGCACCACGCTGCGCTGGATGGCCTCGGCGGGGCGCGAGGCGGCCGAAGCGAAGCTCGAGGAGATCGTCGAGCACAACCTGAACGCCCAGCGGGTATTGCTCGAATACGTCGCGACGTTGCCGCCGATGCTGCGCATGTTGCGGCTGTCCAGCGACCTGCTGCCGTTCTACAGCCATGCCGAGATCGCGCCGTTTTATCGCCGCACCGAGATACGGAATCGCCTCGAGGCGGGTTTCGCCGCGATCGGCGAGCTGGCGCGGGCCCACGACATCCGCCTGTCGATGCATCCCGGCCAGTACTGCGTGCTGGGGTCGGACAAGCCGCAGGTGGTGGAGAACAGCCTGGCGGAATTCGAGTACCACGCCGACATGATCCGCATGATGGGTTATGGCCGGCGCTTCCAGGACTTCAAGTGCAACCTGCATATCGCCGGGCGGCTCGGCGCCGAGGGCGTGCGTGCCGTTTGGCCGCGGCTGTCGGCCGAGGCGCGCCAGTGCATCACCTTCGAGAACGACGAAAAGACCTATGGCCTGGACGACTGTCTGGGTCTCGCGGACCTCGCGCCGGTGGTGCTGGACATCCATCACTGCTGGATTCACGAGGACCGCCACATCGAGCCGGACGACCCGCGCATCGAGCGCATCCTGGAAAGCTGGCGCGGCGTGCGGCCGACCATGCATTACTCGCAGCCGCCGGAGCGCCTGATGGAGCTGGGCTTCGCGCCGGAGCGGAAGCTGGAAATCCCCGAGTTGCTGGAAAAGGTCAGCAAGCGCGACCTCTATGCGCACAGCAAGCGCATGTGGAACCGCTGGACGAATCGCTATGCGTTTCAGTTTCTGGATCGCTTCGACATCATGCTCGAAGCCAAGGACAAGAACCTCGCCGCGCTGGATTTCCATCAGGAGTACCAGCGAAAGTGCCGGACGGCGCCGTAGCCGGCAGATGTGGTTGTAGCCTCGGCTCGTTCTGGTGGGCTGAAGCCCACCCTACAACGTTGCCGTTATGCTCGCCGCACCGTAGCGGTTCGACTGGCTACGATCTCCCAGTAGGGTGGGCTTCAGCCCACCAAGAGGGCGTCGCATTTTTCCGGTGGGCTGAACCCCACCTAAAAGCTGTGCATTCGTGCCGCCGTGCGGTGGAGGTTCGCCCGGCTGCGATCTCCCAGTAGGGTGGGCTTTAGCCCGCCAAGGGGGCACCGCAGTTTCCGTGAGCCGAAGCCCATCAGCGAGGCGCCCCACTAGGGCTGCAGCCAGGTTATACATCACCAAATACTGGCCATTTGACTACGTGCTACCCCTCGACTTTCGCCTACCCTGCGACATATTGTCAGCCAGTTACCTTTACGTTAACGTAATCGTGACCTAGGGTGACTGTCAGCAGCGCCAGCGCCCTTGCGAGCACGCCTCATAACAAACATAAGACTGAGGAAAATCGTCATGAGTCTTCCGAGCTATACCTGCGGACCGCAGAGCAAACCCCTGTTGCCCATGACCATCGGCGCGGCGTTCGACCGTACCGTGGAGCGCTTCCCCCAGCGTGAGGCCCTGGTGGTGCGCCATCAGCAGCTGCGTTACACCTGGGCGGAACTGGCGGAGGCGGTGGACCGTTGCGCGCGTGGCCTGCTGGCCCTCGGACTGCAAGCTGGCGAACGAGTGGGCATCTGGTCACCGAACAATGCCCAGTGGTGCATCACCCAGTTCGCCACCGCGAAGATCGGCGTGGTGCTGGTCAACATCAATCCCGCCTACCGCCTCAGCGAACTCGAGTACGCCTTGAAGCAGTCCGGCTGCCGCTGGCTGATCTGCGCCGATGCCTTCAAGACGTCCGATTACCACGCCATGCTCCACGAGCTGCTGCCGGAGCTGGAAAGCGCCGCCGTCGGGGCCCTGCAGAGCCATATGCTGCCCGAGCTGCGCGGTGTGATCAGCCTGTGCGACAAGCCGGTGGACGGCATGCTGCAGTGGCAGGCGCTGATGGAGATGGCCGAGCAGGTCGGCCCCGAGCAGTTGCGCCAGTGCGGCGAGCGCCTGCAGTTCGACGACCCCATCAACATCCAGTACACCTCCGGCACCACGGGCTTCCCCAAGGGCGCCACGCTCAGCCACTACAACATTCTCAACAACGGCTACATGGTCGGTGAGAGCCTCAGGCTGACCGAGCACGACCGCCTGGTGATCCCGGTGCCGCTGTACCACTGCTTCGGCATGGTCATGGGCAACCTCGGCTGCGTCACCCACGGCACCACGATGATCTACCCGAGCGCCGCCTTCGAGCCGCTGGCCGCGTTGCAGGCTGCGGCCGAGGAAAAGGCCACCGGCATGTACGGCGTGCCGACCATGTTCATCGCCATGCTCGACCATCCGGAGCGCCAGTCGCTGGACCTAAGCAGCCTGCGCACCGGCATCATGGCCGGCTCCACCTGCCCGATCGAGGTGATGAAGCGCGTCATCGACGACATGCACCTGGCCGAAATGCAGATCGCCTACGGCATGACCGAAACCAGCCCGGTCTCCACACAGACCAGCGCCGACGACGACCTGGAACGCCGCGTGACCAGCGTCGGCCGCACCCAGCCGCACCTGGAAAGCAAGATCGTCGACGAGCACGGCGCGGTAGTGCCGCGCGGGCAGATCGGCGAACTCTGCACCCGCGGCTACAGCGTGATGCTCGGCTACTGGAACAACCCGGATGCCACCCGCGAGGCCATCGACGGCGCGCGCTGGATGCACACCGGTGACCTCGCGGTGATGGACGACGAGGGCTACATCAAGATCGTCGGCCGCAACAAGGACATGATCATCCGCGGCGGCGAGAACGTGTACCCGCGCGAGATCGAGGAATTCCTCTTCACCCATCCGGCGGTGGCCGACGTGCAGGTGATCGGCGTGCCGGACAGCAAGTTCGGCGAGGAGATCGTCGCCTGGGTCAAGCTGCACCCGGGCCATCAGGTCGAGGCCGAGGCGCTGCGCGAGTTCTGCAAGGGCCGCATTGCCCACTTCAAGACGCCACGGCACATCAAGTTCGTCGACGACTTCCCGATGACCATCAGCGGCAAGGTGCAGAAGTTCCGCATGCGCGAGATCAGCGTGGTCGAGCTGGGCATCAGCGAACAGCACTGACCGGCACCGGCCGGGTTCGCCCGGCCGGCCATTCGCTCATCCGAAATGGAGCTTTCCATGGCGCTGCCTACTACTCAGTCGATCAGCCGTTTTCCGCTGCCCGACAGCCTCGACACACTGCCCTGCGATCTGCGCGAGCGGATTCTCGCCGTGCAGGAAAAGGCCGGTTTCATTCCCAACGTGTTTCTCATGCTGGCCCATCGGCCGGCGGAGTTTCGCGCCTTCTTCGCCTATCACGATGCGCTGATGGAGCGCGAAGCCGACAGCCTGACCCAGGCCGAGAAGGAGATGATCGTGGTTGCGGTCAGCGCCGACCACGGCTGCCTGTATTGCGTGGTCGCCCATGGCGCGATCCTGCGCATCCTCGCCAAGGACGCGCAGCTGGCGGACCAGATCGCCGTCAATTACCGCACCGCGCCGATCTCCGAACGCCAGCGCACCATGCTCGACTTCGCCCTGCACCTGGCCGCCGGCCGTGGCGTGCTGGACGACGCCTGGCAGGCGCGGCTGGAAGCCCAGGGTTTCAGCCTCGACGACATCTGGGACATCGGCGCCATCGCCGGACTGTTCGGCCTCTCCAACCGCCTGGTGTCCATGGCACGGACCCCGCCCAACGACGAGTTCTATCTGCTGGGCCGCGTGCCCAGGAGCCCCGCGCGCTGAGCGCGAGCACCGCATCACCGCATGACGTGGTAATCCGAGCCCGGGCAGTTCGCAGCCGGGCTCAACAGCTGCATCAACGATCACAACAACAAGAGAGAAAGCTATGCAACTGAAACCAGCAAGCCGAACCGTCCTGTCCGCCAGCATCGCGGCCATCGCCCTCGGTGCATCGAACGTGGCCTCGGCCGCTTTCATCGAAGACAGCAAGGCCGCTGTCGAACTGCGCAACTTCTATATGAACCGCGACTTCCGGCAATCGGGCGCCACTCAGTCCAAGGCCGAGGAGTGGGCCCAGGGCTTCATCCTGAAGATGGAATCCGGCTACACCGAAGGACCGGTCGGCTTCGGCCTGGACGCCGTCGGGCTGCTGGGCGTGAAGCTCGATTCGAGTCCGGACCGTACCGGCACCGGCATCCTGCAGCGTGATCGCAACGCGCCTAACCGCGCCCAGGACGATTACGGCTCGGCCGGCCTGACGGCAAAGGCCAAGCTGTCAGCCACCACCCTGCACGTCGGCACCCTGCAGCCGGTGCTGCCCGTGCTGATGCGCAACGACAGCCGTCTGCTGCCACAGACCTACCGTGGTGCCTGGCTGCAGAGCAAGGAGGTCAGCGGTCTGACGCTGGACCTGGGCAAGCTGGACCGGGTCAACCAGCGCGACTCTTCGGACAACGAGGAAATGACCGTCTTCAACGGCGGCCGGCGCAACATTACCTTCGGCAGTGGCGGAACTACCAGCGACGAGTTCCTCTTCGCCGGTGGTCGCTACGACTGGTCGCCGTAGCTGGCCACCAGCTACTACTACGGTGGGCTGGATGGCATTTACGACCAGCACAACTTCAACCTGATCCATGTACTGCCGCTCGGCGACAAGCAGAGTTTCAAGACCGACCTGCGCTTCGTGCGCTCGAGCGACGATGGCGGCAGCAATGTCGACAACGATGCGTTCGGCGCACTGTTCACCTACAGGCACGGCGGCCACGGCTTCACCGGTGGCTATCAGCACATGCGCGGCGACACCGGTTTCGCCTACGTCGCCGGTGGCGATAACGCGTTGATCAACCTGCTGCAGATCAACGATTTCGGTAACCAGGACGAACGCTCCTGGCAGGTCCGCTACGACTACGACTTCGCCGCCATGGGCATTCCCGGGCTGAGCCTGATGACCCGCTACGTCTCCGGTGACAACGTCG
>Ga0209232_1000479_pt1 | contig 24416 bp, 22 predicted proteins | sample ETNvirenome_2_60_FD_184066 | JGI IMG/M metagenome (GOLD analysis project Ga0209232, IMG submission 184066) | Marine viral communities from the Pacific Ocean - ETNP_2_60 (SPAdes) (version 2) | ecosystem: Environmental > Aquatic > Marine > Oceanic | place: Pacific Ocean | collected 2013-06-22
GGACGCAACATCAGCAAGTTTTTCCTTATCTTGCCAGATGGGGGATAAGAAGTGGTCAACTACTACCTCCGACTTTCTAAGTTTTAAACCTTGATTTGTTATTATATACGCTCCAGTAAATGTACGTAACCCTGCATGTAATCTTTTTTCTATAATTTCTTTGGCACGAGTAGGATCCCACTCTGTAACCCAGCCATGCTCTTCAGCGAACTCAGTCGTACCAACCATTCTAAACAAACAACAATTAAATATTATTTCACCGTGACTTCGGTTGTGGTTTGGGTTTGTCCAGTTCTGACGCATCCAAACAGTAACCTTATCATTCTCCCTAAACGGATTAGTAAACTTATACTTCTGTAATATAGGGTCAATAGTCCAAGGAGGAGGGAGACCTTTTAATCTTTTTTGGTATATGCTATGCCGTTCTGTTATCCAATCGTATAGATTCCCAGCATTTAATTTAGCTTCTTTTTCAAACATCTTCTTCCTTTCTGTGAAGTGGTATGGCTAATTCTAATAAACTAGCCATACCGTGACAACCGTTACTTTATCAAGCAGCTTCTGCGTAGGACAGTGCTTTTGTAAGAGCTGTATTTTTAGTCTTGGCTCCTGAGCCAAACCATGCTGAGTGCAAAGCATTACCCTCTGCGTGTGAGCGTTTTTGGTGATCCATCACATAAGTAACACCATTCAATGCTCCCCACCACGTTCCTTTTGCTGAACGCATATCTGATCCAGGAGAAGTTTCAATAGCCTCGTAAACTAACTCAGCTGTATTTTTAAACTCATCACGGAGAGATAGTGGCTCTAAACCTAAAGCTCGTTCTGCTTTACCTCGGTCAATTAAAAGCTGTGGCTGGAATAACTCAGCAACATAGTTTTCAACATCAACTTGTTTGTAAGACTTGCTAGCTAAGAACTCAGCTTGCTCCTTAAAGTAGTTCATTTGTTTACCACTTATACCGAGTGCTTCCTCAGCAGCTTTAATAATCTCTTCATCAAACATTTGTAAATGTAAGACTCTGAACCGATTGCCTTCCATATTAAGTGCCTGAGTCAGAGTGTTGTTACAGACAACACGGATTGGTGTAAACATTATAGTCATAGCCTTACCGACTTGGTGACTATTATTTAATAATAAATAGCCTTTCACCTCATCATCACCAGCTAACCTAAACTGGTCGGTAAGTTTTGCTAATCCCCAAATATTTCTACCCTCTTTTAAACTACCTGCTGTCTCCATTGTCATATCGCCAGCTTCAGTAAAGCGTTTAAAAAAGTCCATAACTTCGTGGTTTTGGAAAGGAACATAGCCCTCACCACATTTGGAAAGTATTTTGTTATCTGAATCACGCACTAGGAAGTAATCTTCAGGTGCTCGTATAAAGCTAGCCTCACCAGTTGGGTCGATTATATTCCAAGTATTTGGTTTATCAACAGTATAAGCTGGTCGTTTACTTACTGACCAATCTAATCCAGCAGCTTCTAACATTTGTGCTGGTGTCATATTACTATCTACTGCTTTACCTAACCCATGCCAAGGAACCTCCCCAGCATAAGCCATAGTTTCAATATTATGTGCCATTTGTTACTCCTTTCTATGATGAACGTGGCATATCGACAGATGGTAAACTGTCGTAAGTTTTAAACTTTACATCTAATAGTGCAAAGTTCTTATCATCGAGTAATACCTGACAACGCATCTCTTGGTCATTGTGTGGCATACTCCATGCGATTGGAAACCTAAGTGTATCAGATAATTTTTCAACAACAGAGGTTCTCAATGATTGATTACGCTTACTGCGTATGGCTTCGTCGTTAGCTTTTTTAAGGCTGTCTTTCGTAAAAAATTTCACTTGCATATCTTTCTCCTTTGCTAGTGTGGGTATGCAAGAGTAGACTTCCGATTTTGGACACCATTTAGTCCCCTCAGATTTGCTACCCTTGCATAGTATAAGTATAAAAAATACTGTTACAGAAGATAACTCTTTTTTGTTCAGGTGGGGATAGCATACCCACGACTAAACATAGGGTGTACTAAATGTAACTTTTCTGTTGCTCTTGTCAGTCCAACATAAAAAACCCTCGCCTCATCTTCTTCATAATTATTAATCTTCCTCCACATACTATAAGGTCTTTTCATAGTATCTGTCAATAACATCACGTTAGTAGCTTGTGATCCTTTCGCTGAGTGAATGGTAGATATTCGTATACGAGGAGTTCTTTCTAGTTTTTCTCCCTTACGCAAACATGCTTTTATATATATCTTATCTCTTTGGCTTATTTTTCCTAATCCCTCATCCCATGGGAGATTATGTAATAATCCATGCTTTTCTTTTAAATCTTCTATACTGTAAAAAACACCTGATTCACCATCAGGCATGGTCTTATATCCATACTTTATTTGAGTGTTCAATAGCATATGTTTATATACTAAACGCACCTCTTCCATACTTAATCTGCCACCGTATCTTAATGTCTCCCACAATCTTACAGCTTCTAAAACATTAGCATCTATACTTTTAGATCCATTGTAAGTGTATAGGTGTCCTCTCCTTCTTACTTCTTCCTCTATCTGTTGAGCACCTCTAGTAGTTCTGCTTAATAGTAACCACTCACCATCACTTAGGTTTACCTCCTCCGAGTGTCTATGCCAGTGGACAGACCCTTCACTTTCTCTTGGCTCAAATACTTTTAATCTTCTTCCAACTATACTCTGTATTACTTTTGTGCTCAATGTATGATGGGAAGAAGGTATTCTATAAGACCTATCTAATAAGGTTACATCACCTTTTAAATTAACAAAGTAATCAACATCAGCACCAGCATACCTAAATATAGCTTGGTCATCATCACCAGCTACATAACATACCTTACTATTTTGTTCTAACATCTTAACCATCTCCCACTGGATAGGAGATAAATCTTGGGCTTCATCTATAAAGACAACTTCTAGCTTGGGGCAGAGTTTATTTTCTATAAATGTTTCTAACATTCCAGCATAATCTTGTAAGTCAAATGCTTTTTTCCACTCATCCAAACCTCTGGCTACATAATCTACTCTTGACCAGTCAGTTTTTAATGGGACAATACTTTCATTATAAACCTTACGCAAAGGCTGCCTCAGTATCCTAGATATGTTTATTATTTCTAAAAACTTATCGCCATAGCCCACATCTTTATATGGTCCTTGTTCAACTGTTGTACCTGTATAGAAGTTCCCTATTTTTAACCAGCCAGCTACTTCTTGATATTTTTCAGGTGTCAGTATTTGTGAATGATTTAAGCCAGACATCATAAAGGCAAGACTATGAAGTGTTCTAAAGTAAGGTAAGTCCCTTCTTTTTAAACTAAACTTTGTACATGCTCTATCAATAGCTTCACTTGCTGCTCTTCTTGTGAAAGCAAAATACCCTATCCTATCAGGTGGTGTGCCTGAGTTTAAATAACTCTCAACAAGGCTAAGTAATTTTGTAGTCTTACCAGTTCCAGGAGGTCCTAATACAATATGCACTAAATCACTCCCTTATCCACTGGTAGGCTTGGTAAGGGAATTTGTTCATCTTCTGTTTGGAAATATTTCTGAGGTAACGACCATACATGGATACCTTTACCTTTCACTCTCCAAAACATTTTTTCTGCCTCTAAATCCTGTAATCGTAGCGTTATCTTATTAGAAGTGTAATGATTGAAGTCATTTACAGAGAGATGCTTTTTAACATCTTTAATTTGGAAATACACTCTTTGGTCTACCCAAACAGCTGTTCCCTGTAGTATATCTTCTCTTTCCTCACCCCTAGCTCTTTCACAACAAAAAGCATGTAATAAATCTTCAAACTCACCTTTTAATGTGGCATCAGGTGGGACTTCAACTATGGTTACATTATCTAATAGTAACTGTATTCTAGTTTGCCATGCTCTTTGGTTGACTGCAATAGGAAACTTGTTGATTTGTGAAACACACTCCTTTTGAAACTGCCCTTGACTGGTTAATCCGTTAGTTGTTAATTCAACACGCTCTCCATCAACATTCAGTATCCATATGGGTGGGTCTCCATCTATTTTAGTAAGACTAGACATATCATTACCAACACCTGTTGGTCCGACTCCATACTTTCTTGTCTTACATATTTCCTTATCGCAAAAAGGTTTTATAGGCTGGTCTTCACATTTATAAAAATAATCTTTTTTCTTCAGCTGTCGTATAACAATACCGACTTCCATATGAGACAACGGTGGTTTTAAGTAATCCATATTATAACGCTGGACTAATACTTCCCAATTATCTTGCTCACACATACGTGCATAAACACCTAAATTAAATAGAGCATTGTTACGAGAACCCTCATTAAATCCTTTACTACATAAGTGCTGTAGACAGGGAGGTCCTTCTTCAAGAACACCTTCTTTTGTACCAAAGCCCATAACTAATTTGTGAAACTTAGCAGGGGTGACTATAAAATCTTTCACATAATTTAGAAACTCCTCAAGAGATAAAGCTTTACCCTCATCATCAAAAGCATATCGAGTAGTATTATCTTTACCATGATAAGGCATATTTAAGAAGTTACCTGTATCCCCTCTATCTAATAATATTTTAGTTTGTTTAGGAAATATCTCACTGCCTGAAAAACCTAGAGCAGCACTAAGCTCTGTCATTTTTCTTTGCATATCTTCAGCTTCTATAGGTTCATTTAAGAAAATCCATATATGTGCTCCCCCTGATTTAGTTCTACCTACAATCGCTGGTATATTATTTGTTCTTAAGGTTGTGACTATTTGTTTATGGTTGATATCATATTTATCGATATCTATTGCACCCCATTGACATGTATTATCACTTCTTATAGGAATAATACCTAGTCCTGTGCCTCCTTTTAAATGTTCTTCCCACATAGCTACTGTTGTACTTTCTCTAATAACTTTAGCCATGCCCTGCTTTTTACCATCTTGTCTATTAGAGTTTACTACATACGTTCCGTGTGCAATATCACTCCCTTTAAACAATTTAAATAATTGTTCTGCTACTGACATCGTTCCTCCTTATGAGAGAAAAGAGGCACTTAACAGGAAATTAATACCTCTTTTCTCTGGCAGAATGTAGGCGAATCACTCCTACATCTGTTCCTACATTACATCTTTTTTTGCATCTAACTCAGGTGTGGGTATAACCCCTCCTGTAGTTTCATACTGTGCTGTAGTATCAGCTTTTACTTGCACTTCACCAGCCTGTATAGATTCACAAAAGTTTTCAGCCATATCAAACAGAGCATCATCTTGTTTATCTTCTAAATCAAGGGTACGTACTCTGTTTATTTCCCAGCCAAACCAACTACCTTTGTCACTTTTTTCTGGCACAGTCGTTAATTTATATATAGTAGAAAAGAAAGGTAGTATGAACGCATCACCGTTGGCATCTTTACCTGTAAGGGATTGTGCTTGTGAAAGCCACTGCTTAGACTTCTTTAACTGGCTAGAAGTCATAGTAATTAAACCTTTCTGTGCTCCCATTGTTTCATGTAAAAACACAACAAAAAACTGGCTGGTATTAGAAAGATAATTACCATTTGGTAATACATCATTACCTTTATCATCAGGTTGCGTTGTGCTTACAATAGGATCATCAGGTAGATAACTATTTATATACCCTCCTCCTTGCTCACGTGGTTGCCATTCAACAAACCTTCTGTTGTAGTGACACGGTATAACATCAATACCTTTTTCACCATCAAAAGCTTGCTTTAGCACTGTATTAAATATCATTCCAGCACTGGCTCCCTCTAGATACTGTGGCTCCCTAGTTTGCACTTGTGGACTCAATGCTTGTAGGATTCTAATAAAAGGTATTGCTAAATCTTCAGTAGTAACTTCACTAAATCCACCAGATTTAACCTTACTGAATTTAGTATGCTTTACCAAAGCTGTATTATCATCTTTCACAGATACTTCATTTTTTGCCATTATTTACTCCTTCGGCTTAGTTATTGTTGCTTTTTGTCCAATATGCAAACCAAACAAATCAGGTGGTATACTTACACCTTTTTCAGTTTGCTCTTTGCAAAAGTATTTTAAAGACATAGGCTCTATCCACTTACGTGTGCTAACAGCGAACTGCCTTTCCTCTAACTCTTTTACAAAAGCTTGTGCTTGTGACTCTTGACCTCGGACAAAGCTGGTAGATACTTGGTTTTTAATTAAATCACCTTTTTCATTTTTTACCAGCCAATCAAAAGCCTCCTCCATCCTATCTTTAGGTATGGAAGCACTTACGAACGTTTTTATTTTCAGTTCTGAACCATCACTCATAGGTAATCCAGTAATACCATATTCATTACATACCTCAGGTAAATCCAACTCTGATACTTTTCTTAAATCTTTTTTTGCTTCTTTTAGTTCTTTTTCTAATTGTTCAATCTTATCCATATGGGCTAATTGTATTTCAACTAACTTACTTACTCTACTAAGCCCTTCTTCACTAAGGCTCCCTAGCTTTCCAGCTGCTTTATGAAACTTATCCATTATATGCTCCTAACTTTAAATTAAGGTCAGCTTCTAAAGGGTAATACTTACCTTCTTGCCTATCCCATTTTAACATTTTAAATTTACCCCTATTATATTGTGAAGCTAAAGCTGCTGCGAGAGCGATAGCAGCTGGATCACCAGCTAATAATAGGTAATCTTCATCTGTAAACTTACTTAACTTACGTATCATACGCTTAATAGTAGGTTGTGTAGAATAACTTGCTTGTTCTTTTGCTGGAAGTAATATTTCAACATCACCAAAACTGGTGGCATCTGTAATATCCCTACCTCGCATCTCTTGTGTTATGTATACTGTCATGTCTTTCTCCACATGTTTTTTATTGTTATAACATATTGTAATCCGATATATGGTCTTGTTTACTCAAATTGTATCCGCTATATCCACTATATGCCTAGTTTGCTTATTAAACACTAACAGCCTTTGAAAGAAAACATTTTTTTAATCTGAAAATTTCGCGTAGACCCCGAAAGTCGGTTAGATATTGTATATCGGAATATTTTAAAATTCTATTTTTATGTTTTTTATATTTCTGTATATATAGCAAAGTGATGATAACAAAAGAGTAGTCCCTCTTATTTTGTTGTGCTATTTTTATTTCAGCATGTAAGTGTTAGCAGGTGAAGCCAATAGTTATCCAAAAGGCAGAGGGCTTCTGGTGTGTGACTGGCTTGGGGATTGATCAACCCACTAACAAACAAACGCCCTGCGTCTAGAAAGAATATGCGATATAAATTTAAATATAAACCATATAAGCATCAAATCGATGCTTTAGAAAAATCTTGGGAACAAGAATACTTTGCGTACTTCATGGATATGGGTACAGGTAAATCTAAAGTTCTCATAGATAATATTTCTATGCTTTATGATAAAGGGTACATCACTGCTGCATTAATAGTCGCACCAAAAGGTGTATATAAAAATTGGGAGCGTAAAGAAATACCAACACATTTACCTGACCACATACAACATAATCTTGTAGCGTGGTCTCCTGAACAAACAATAAAAAAGAAAAAGCAAATAGATTCTTTGTTTCAACCAAAAGATGATAGGTTACAAATTTTTCTTATGAACGTAGAAGCTTTCAGTACAAAAAAAGGTATAGATGTAGCTCAAAGGTTTTTGTTTGGTCACAGAGCGTTATTAGCAATAGATGAAAGCACTACTATAAAAAGTAAATCAGCTAGTAGAACTAAAAACATAATTAAGTTAGGTAAAAAAGCTAGTTATCGTAGGATACTTACAGGTTCACCTATAACTAAATCACCATTAGATTTATTTACACAATGTCAGTTTTTAGATGCTTACATACTTAGGCAAGATAGCTTTTTCACATTCCAAAATAGATATGCTAAAATGGTACGTAGGACTATGGGTACACATAGCTTCAATCAGATAGTAGGGTATCAAAACTTAGGAGAACTGAATGGATTACTTGAGCCAGTAAGTTTTCGTGTGCGTAAAGAAGATTGTTTAGACTTACCTAGTAAAGTGTATACCAAAAGAGTAGTAGAACTTACTCAAGAACAAAAAGGATTATATGAACAAATACGTCGTGCTGCTTTAGCTGTAGTACAGGGGGAGGGTATAATTACAGCCCCTACTGTATTGACACAAATACTTAGATTACAGCAGGTTTGTTCTGGTTTTGCTAAATTAGAAGACGATAGAATTATCACAGTAAAAACAAATAAAATAAAAGAACTTACAGATATCTTACAAGAAGTTGATGGTAAGGTCATTATCTGGGCTAATTTTACTAATGATCTGATTAATATAAAATCTGTATTAGACCCTATATATGGTGATAATGCAACTAAATTATTTTATGGGGCTACACCCAGTGAAGAACGTCAAACTATTGTTGAAGAATTCCAAGACCCAGCTAATCCGTTACGGTTTTTTGTTGGACAACCACGCACAGGGGGATATGGTCTTACTTTAACTGAAGCTCATACTGTTATATATTATAGTAATGGTTATGACCTTGAGGTGCGTTTACAAAGTGAAGATAGAGCACATAGGATTGGGCAAGAAAATAAAGTTACATATATAGATATCGTTGCTGAAAACACAGTAGATGAAAAAATCATTAAAGCATTACGTAATAAAATAGATATTGCTAGCCAAATATTATCTGAAGATGTCAGAGAGTGGATAGCATGAGCAAGCAGCTATCATTTGATTTTGATGTAGATGATTATCAAGGTCCAGATGATCTGTGGTTATTATATTTATGGGAGAAAACTATGGCTAAAGATGATGAAGAATTTGCAAATCGGTTTAAATTAAAACCTATTGAGAAAGATAAATCACAACATCAAAACAGATATGTAAAACGTGAAGTATATGAAAAGTGGAAACAAATAACTAAAAAGCAAAAACAAAAGAAGACTACTTAAAACTGTCGTTTAACGAATCTACCACACTATCAATATTTGGTTCTTTACCATCAGGGTCATATTTACACTGGAACTCTATAGGACATTGTCCCTCAACCACTAGAGTATATGTATTGTTTGCTCCTTTATATAAACAAACTTCTTGACCATTCTTAGCTCGTTTGCGTTTATATCTTCGGCACGTTACATGTTTAGGTTCCTCACGAACCCCTCTACGCACTTCTTGTTCATAAGTCCAATCACTAAACTTTTTTAGGAAACAACTAAAGCATTGGATAATATTATCACTTTGTGCTAAAATTATTGTATCTGGGTTTACTGCACATAAATACTCAAAAGTATATTGACCACCCTGTTTACGAACACATTTAGTCGAACCACCCTCTGTCGAGACCCATAAGGGAGTAGACGAAAAGACCCAAAAGACCGAGACCAACACTAAGAACAACAGTGAGTGCCACGATACCAATAACTTTTTCTCTAAATATCTTTTTATCATAAATCTCCTGTTGCCTACGTTTACGTATTTGACCTTCCATACGTAATAATTCATCCCATGCAGCAGTCCCATGTGTAAATTTTATGAACTGTTGTAACTCGTATCGCTGTTCTTCTAACCTCTTTTTAGCTGTAAATGCTTCTATTGCCTCTTGTTCTATGGTCCCCCCACTAAATACTTTACGAAACATTGTAGGGTTTTTAGCTGACTTATGTGCAGCATCAACATCACTTACAGCTCCCATCCATCTTGATAAATCTTGAGACATTGCTTCAAGATCCTTCCCTGCTTGGAAAGCTCGCTTAATACCGTTAAAAGCTGTACTCGCTGTAGCAACAGCAGCTGATATAGTTACTGGATCAAACATTAGACTACCAGATTACCGATACCACCAGCAGCAGGTCTTCTACTCAATATCGCCTGTGTTGTAGCATCATTTGGAAATAAATTAGCCACTGTCATTGGATTATTAGCAGGGTCTACATTACTGCTTTGTGGAAAAACAGGTATTTGGATAGGCTTTCTTTGTTGTCGTTGATCTTGTGGTTGTGGCTTTGGTGGTGCGTCAATTATAGGATCATCAGGAACATTTGGCTCAAACACAACAGTATCTGATCCAGCCTCACCTGAAATATCTTTACTGAGTCCTTCGCCATAATCAATACCAAGAGTAAATAAATAATTATTTAATCTTCTTTTATTCGTTTGACTTATACCGAAAGGAGCTACTCCTGTAGATTCATTTGTTAAAAATTTTGCTAAATCAGGATCAAATATCATTTCTCTAAATATCGCATCTACAGCAGCACTTTGGCGAGCTTGAACAGCTCTTTGTAAAAAGTAAGCAGCAACACCACGACTTCCTAATCTTCCTTCTTGTAGAGCGATAAATCTGTTAGAAGCCATAGAGGGTGTGATGCCAAACAGATTAGCAAATTTTGCTATGGTTGTTTGAATATTTATACCCTCACCTGGATTCAACTTTCCAGCTGCAAAGACTCTTTCTGTAGCATCTGCTATGAGATATAAATTATCAACATGGCTTTTATCGAACGCAATATCTAATACTCTTTCATTTCTTGCGAGTAATTCTTTGAACTTTTGTGGGTCTACTAATCCTTCTGACCCTTTAAAATCTTCTGAATCTCTGAATAACCGTCCTGCTACAGACGCTCTAAATGCTTTGAGAGCATCTTCGCTAGATACTTCATCACTACCCTTACTGACTACACTTTTTAAATCTCTCATCAAAGCAGGGCTACGCATTGCTTCATCAATTAACTTTTCTGGGTTTTGTGCATCATTTGCTCTGCTAATCGCTTTAAGCATTAAGTTAGAATCTATGACTTTTTTCCTTCTTACAAGCTGTGCTTGACGCTGCACCAATTGATTAATTAAATTAGCACTATCTGAAACAGTATCGAATAACCCTAGCTCACGTAAAACTTCTTCTTTATCATTTATATACTTTTGTATTTTTGTGGGATCAAATGTACCCTTATTAGGGCTGTATACACCTGATGTAAAACGAATATCATCTAACACTGCGTTTTTAATATCAACCATAGCTGTTTCATCATTACCAAATGCACCTTTAAATTGTCGTGCAGACGCAGAATCTTTAATAAAAGCCTGTGCTACGTTCTCACCAGCTAATGTATAATAAACATCTCCTTCTTTAGGAGAAGGTGACTTAGCAATCACCTTATTGACTGTGCCATTTTGAAAAGGCACGACCACGTTATCATTGTAATAATTTCTAAATAAATCAAAATCTTCATTAGTTTTGCCAAAGTTTTCAGCTAAATCATCAAGTTTTTTAGCAAAAATTGTAAGTAATCTAGTATCTACACTTGTTTTTGCTCTGCCTATTGCTCCTGATACTTGATCTCTATATAACTTCCAGTCTTGAAAGCTAATAGTTGTATCATCAAAATTACGTTCCATAAAATCTTTGAGAATAGGTGGTAAGTTTTGATAACTTAGACTATCTTCCCCTACTTTTATTTCACTTTTAATAGCGTTTTGTATAGCTACTGTAGCATTAGGGTCTGCTATCGGATCAGCATCATTTATGCCAAGTTTATTAGCTAATCTGTTAGCAGCATCCATAGCATCTGTTTTTGCTGCATCTAATCTTTTTTGTAAATTTGTTCCAATACTTCTTTTTTCTGACATCTTAGGAAATACACCAGTATCTGCATTTGTTACAGCTTCCCATCTATCAACTAATCTATCATCTTGTTTACTTAATTTGCTGACTAAGCTTGTTCGTTTACCTGTAGCTTGATTTAATATAAATAGAGGTCCATCTTCAAGAGGGCTATTTACTACTTCATTGCGAGCAAAGTTTTGTATAGCACTTAAGATGTTATATTTGCGTTCAAAATTTTTACGAGTAAAATCTGTATCACCAGTGGATTCTGCTGACTTTTGGGTGGTAATAAGTGGAGCATCTAGTGTTTGTTCAGCAGGACTAAATTTTATTGGTCCCTTTGCATAAGGTTGTAATCGCATCTCAATATCAAGCGACTTTTCTATATTATCTACTGCTTCTGGTTTAGATACAGCTTTTTCTATCTCTCCTGCTACTTGTTTCCCAGCAGTAGTGTTTAAGTTTTGATTTACTCCAGCACCTTTTAACCCCTTTATTTCATCTTTAAAATTACCTACATTTCTGGCTACCCAACCAATCGGACTATATTCTTTAGCTTTATTAACAATGGTGCTACCTCCATAATATAATGCAAACGGAGCAACAGCCACTAATCCACCGATACCTGTTTCTGTACCAACTAACTCTTTTTCTGCTGTAATACCACCAGCAGCGAGTGATCCTCCTATTGTTTCAGCACCTGCTGTTACAGCTGGAGCAGTTTTAGAAGGTCGTAATAACGCTTCCTTAATATTTTGTCCCAATTTTTGTCCAACTTGTGGCACAGTGTCTAATACTTGATCGGCTAATTTTGTTTGTGCAGCTGTAAAAGGCACTGCAAGAGCTGTTCCTTGACCCATACTCCTGAATAATTTTTGTAGAAAAGTATCTGATGACATACCACCTTTCTCACCAACACCAATTTCTAAAATGTAAGGGATAAGTGGCTTAACTTTTTCATAATCACCAGCGTTAAATATTCTGTTAAGATAATTTCTATCAGCAATATCTTTATCAGGTACAACACCAAGTCTTTCACCAATCTCAGCTATGGCATTGATTGCAGTGTCTGGTAGGGCTAAAATAAGTTCATTAAAGCCTTTTACAAAATCCCCTGCTAAACCTGCATCAGCTCTTGTTGGGTCTTTACGGGACACACCTAATTTCTCAGCTTCAGCCACAAAGCTTCCCATTTTTGGTGTAGTGCCTTGTTGATCTACTTCTTGATTTAAATCTGTGGGAAACAGTTGATCTGTTTTAGTTCCCTCATATAAATTTATTTCGTTTTGGGTCGGTGGACTTAATTTAATTACCATTATCTGCCTATTGTAAAGTTTCCTTCATTGTCAACTCCAGTAATCTGTAGCTTAACTCCCTCTGGTGGACTATCAAAATTATTTCTGTTAGCCTCAGCTTGCGTAAAATAAATGTATGTCCCTTTGAGTTTTGCTGCCCCACCAGCTGTCGCAGCTGTAATAGCTAACGCATCATATTGTCCAGGAGCAGAATAAATTATTGGGTCATTTTCACTTCCTAATGGTAAAGCTTGTAATTCCCCATATGTGCCACCATCATTTATTGTTGCTTTAGCAAAGTTGACTTCATTTTGTAGAGTACGCATCATCTCTGCAAATTTCATAGTGCTAAGTTCTGGGTCTTGCCAGAACTTACTTGGATCTAGTGCTAACTTTTCATAAATAATTTTTTGTTCAGCTGTGGCATATCTATCTGATAAAGCAAGTGCCTTAACGAGTGATCTTGCAAATCTATCCATCTGATCTCTGCCTCTTACTGTTCTGGCATATTTAACCATCTTATCCCACGCATCTGGGGAGATTGGTCCGATAACATTAGAAGACCATGCTTTTACACTGTTAAGAGGTCCGACAGCTTCTTTTATTTCAGGTAATATTTCATTTGCCACATTTAACGCCTCAACGGAGGTATTGAGTCTTCTGTATAATTCTCTTATTCTTCCTTTATCTAGTTGTGCAAAAGGAACCATTGCTGTTTCCTTCTCTTTAACCATAGGATTACCACTTTTCAGTACTCTATTACCGTTTTGTATTTCGTATTGAGGAATTTGATTATCGTACACGCTTCCAATAACAGAAAACTGACTTCCGTCTTTATTAACAAGTTTACTCAAATAAGTTTCACCAGTTTTCTTATTGGTCACATAAACTCTTCCTACATCATCAACATCACTTATTGATAATAAATCTTCTTCTTTACCACGTAAAAATCCTGCAGGAGCTTTTACAGCTGTTGAAGCATCACCACCTTCAGGAAGGATAAAAAAGCTCCCATTAAGTTCAAACCCTGTGAACTGTGCATAGCCAGAATCTGTCATTTTTGTGCCAGCATCCAACATGCCTTGTGTTATTGGTACGAGTAAATCTTGTGGGCTTGCTTTACTTAAATCTAATTTAGCAGAAGGAAACTTTGCTGCGAAAGCATCTTTATCATAAGGCATATAGCCCTCAGGTACAGGAACCCATTTACCATCTTTTAAGTACCTCACTCCATTCTGGAATCTTCTTACTGCCATGAGGTCTATTTTTTCTTTACCATCATCACCTTTTTTAACAATACCCCATGTTTCAGTTGAAAGTGTTCCATAAGCATTGTTAGCATTCCACTCAGTAAGAGCGATATCATTTAATATTTTTTTGGTGTTTTGATCTATATCGATACCACTATTTATTGCAGATTGCAGTATACTCAGTTTTGTTTTTTCAATATCCCTCGCTGCTTCTGCTTGATCTGTCAAAGCTTTATTTGCTATATCAAGCTTTGTTGATTGTAATTGATTATCGAGTTGCTTCTTTTCTTGCAATGCTGCGAGTTTTAATTGTCTATCTTTACCTGCATCAGCTGCTATTAATTTTTGTAATCCTGGAGCAATCTCCCCACCTGCTGTGGTGATTGCCGTAAGTAAGGGCTTCGTAGAACCAGCGATTTTTTCTCCTGCTTTCATAAGTTCTAAGAAAGCTTGTGCTTTTGTTGCTTGTGAATCAGACTCACCAAGAACTTGTTGATATTCATCTAGCAGTTCTTGTGTAGTTTTAGCTTTCGGCATGTATTGTTCTAAAGCAGCTATCCTAGCCTCTGGGTTCAACCCTGCACCACCTGTCATGCCCTCTAAAAGAGGAGCATATTGAGCTAATATTAAATCTTTATTCGCAAATGCTTGGGTCAGATCTACTGGCTTTAAATCTACTGATGTAGATAAGTAGGGCATAGCTAATGTGTTTGTTGGTCCGATATTTGGTTGTCCAGCATTTAATATCGGATTATCAAAAGCATTTGCTACTGGATTACCTGTCAAGTTAGCATATATTCCTGACTGAGCTTTAACTGGTGTCTCACCAGCTGCGATACGCATTTGAGCTTCTTCTGTGCGTGGTGCTTGAATAATATCACCAATGCCCCCCTTAGGAGCTTGACCTGCCATCTCAAGAATAGCAAAAGTAGGCTGTACGAGCGTTAAAACGGTCTCTGGAGTGCTGTTAGCATCTTTTGTACCTACTACACCAGCTAATTCTGTACGACGCTCCTCGACAGATTTATTATCGCCCCTTATTGCATTCATAGCTTCTTGAGGGTTCTCAGCTTTATCTAACTCAGCAAACATACCCTCTATACCACCAGCTACAGAAGTTAATCCAGTTTCAGTCAACATTTGTTCTTGTGCTGGGTCTGTCAATCCAGAGGTAATACCAACTCCTTCTGGATTCTGCATAGGAGCTTGAAACATTGGTCTGTTTAAAACATTCCTCATATTATATTAAGTGCCTTTCCTGCACCATATGCTCCAACTAAACTTGTTCCTGCTCCAATTAATTGATTCAAGGTACTAGGGCTTGGTGTACTTTGTGTTTGTACTACAGATTGTCCACTCGGTACTCCCTGTAGAATATCACTGTAGAAGCCTAATCGTTTATATGGTTCAAATATATCTGCCATTTGTGTTTGGTAATCAGCTGTCAATTGTGCTTGGTCTGTTTTCTGTTCACCTGCACCAAGTCCTGCTAATTGTCCTATCTGTCCACTTGTTAAACCAGACATTAACTGTCCAATACCAGCTTGTTGTAATCCTAACCTACCAATACCCTGAGCTAATGCACCTTGCGTAGCTCCTAATCTACCTAATCCTTGTGCTGCTATCAGAGATCTCTGTAGTTCATTTTGAGCAGCTTTTTGTGCCTGTGCAAAATTAGCTGCTTGACTTCTTGCTAATGCTGAAGCTCTATTACGGTCAATTTCAGTTTGTTGTATAGCTGCTCGGCTACCACCAAAAGCAGATGGTCCTCCTGGACGACCTGCTGCTGCACTTCCAGCCTGTGCTTGTTGTATATCAAATGTTCTATTTATTTCATCTTGTACTGCTTGTTGATATGGATTCATATATTGGTCAAGCATAGCTTGTGTCGGTGCTCCTGTGCCAGCTCCATACTGAGCAGCCCCTTGTCCTACTAAAGATAGACCACCTTGAAAAGCAGGTATCGCAGAACCCATAGTAGTTGACCCTGCTTGTAAGTAAGGTAGAAAATTACCGATACCTGATTTTGCTAAATTTATTGCTTGTTGTTGTGTATCTGTTAGACCAGCTGCTTTTACATCAGGTAATCCACCTGTAGGTGGTTGACCTGTCAATCCTTTTACTTGATCTAATAAACCTAGATAGTATGCTTGTTTTTCTGGATCAGGTAAAACTTGTTGTATTGTTTTTGTGACTTCTGCCATTATGCTACCATCTTTCTTGCCTGTTTTACTTTACTACCTTTTTTCTCTAAATCTTTCATTAGTGCATACATTTTCTTTGCACCTTCATTACGGTCGCCATTACCAGCCCCATCTACAGCATTTTTAGTAAATACAAACTCACCATCACTTAACATAGCTGGTATTGAATCGCTAGTACCTGTTCCTGGACCAATTATTTCACCACCATCATTCATCATTACTGGTGAAGTTCTACCGAATAATTGTGGGTTTTGTGCTACCATCATCGGATTTATTCCAGCTGCTTGGGTTTGCATAGCCTGTGCATTAGCTAATCGTGCTAAAAAGGCTGGATCTTGATAAAATGGATTATCACCATAAAACTTTGTGCCGAACCCATATTTTTGCGGATCGGCTTCATATAATTCTCTACCAGTCGGACCCATATCCATATCTGCTGGTTTATCACCTTCATCTAATAAAGCTAATGCACCTACCCCTGTTGCTGTAAGAGGACCATATTTACGTAAAAAACTAGCATCTGCTGGTAGTCCTGGACGATTAGGACTAAGATATGTGCTATAAACATCTTTTGCCCCTTGTGTTACTTTATCTAACATTGTCGGTGGAGTAAACGCACCAGACGGAGCTGCTCCAGCTGTCACTGATTGTACTGGTACATTTCCAGTAGGTGATACTCCAAGTGTTTGTGGCATTTCTGCTGCTGGTGCATTGATTCCAGGAATACCTTGCTCAAACCCTTTACCTAAAAACTTACCAGTCTTGAAGTAACTTCCTGCTCCAGCTGTTGCACCTGTTAAAAGTGCTGATTTTAAAGCTTCTTCTGGTGAAGCCCCTGCAACTAGATTCCCTGCGAAACTACCAATACCAGCAGAAAAAGCTAGTGGCATAGCTGGTAATAAATAAGGAGCAGCAATAGCGAGTGCTATTGGAGCAACTTTTTTAACGACATCTTTCAACCCATCAAACACCTTTTTTAAAAAGAACTCTGGTTGACCTGTCTCTGGGTTAATACTATTTAGCTTATTACCAACAATATATCGTTCTGGTTCTAAGCCCATCTCACGCATTTGTTTATAAATCATATTCTTCATACGTGGGTTAGCTTCTAGAACTTCTAAAGGTATTACTGTTTCACCCTCAGCTGCATGAACAATATACGTATCTTCATTCCTACCGTGAGCAGAAATAATATCAGCTGCTTTTTTTAAGGCAAAAATGCCTTCAAATTTTTCTGGTTGTTGTAAAAGTGTTGCTATACCAGTCATCTTACTTTCCTGTTGTGTTTATGCAGGGGAAGCTAATTCCTGATATTTGCTTAACTGTGCATTTTAATATGTATCTTTTCATATTGCAACCTAAGATATTGTAACAGATACAGAACCTAATGTAGTCGTACTCCCATTACCCTGTGGGTGAGGGGCATTTACTTTACTAATTTTAATAAAACCATCAACTTCAAATAGAGCACCTGTTTCTAATGTAACATCAAAATCACTGGGTAAAGCTGTCATAGTCATTTTTGTAGCTCGGGCTTCTCCTGGATTACGTTGCTGTTCTACAAAAATCCCAAAAGCACGAACAACATCAGCAAAATATTGTTGTTGATACTCAGTAGGTGGATAAGCAAATAAAGGGGCTGGTACTTGTCGTGTGGACATTAGCGTCTCCCATCTGGTCTTACATCAATACGTGGCACTCCTAATCGCCATTGTGTTCCTGTAGCTGTGCTTTCTATACGGAATACAAATTGTCTTCCACGTAAACGTACTCGTAATTGATTTGTGTATTGTTCAATAGGTGTAGTAGCCGACCGTGTAATATTACCACTAGAAGTTTCATTAAAATTTACTCCAGGAAAATTTGTTGTTTTAACTGTCAAACTTGCCACTGGATCTGTATTTGTACTATCCCTAAAAGTAACATCTGGTATTATTTTTTGTATTAAGGCAAACTTATCCCCTTGATCTAAATCTATTTGGGCTGATTCTATATTTGCACTAATAGCTGATACAGGGTTTGTACTACCATCATCTTGTCCAAACTCATGATAATATAATTTTTTATCAGTGCTAGCAGCGATTGGGTATTGATTAATACCTCTATCAACCCATGCTGTGCGAGCTAATGTACCGTAGTACCATACTTTTTCTTGATAATTATATATAACATACCTATCATTTGTTGTGCTACTGCCACTAGGGTAAAACCACCATACCTCACCATATGAACTATTATGTCCTCCAGTAACTTTACCTATTTGATCCCTATTAAAATCACCAAATACATAATCTAAAACAGTGCAAGGTAATCTTTGCACTGTACCACCGTAAGCGTAAAACTCTTTTGATCCCATCCAAAATACAAAATCATTTACAGCAACAGCAGCATCAGGACTAGCTATTGTAATATTACGTGATATTTCAGATAATCCAAATGTAAACGGAGGTCCGAGAAACTGTAGTCCATGTAACGATACATCTGTAAATACAAGTATTTGTTGTTTAGTTTGTATGGCTACTATAATTTCACTACCAGAAGATATACGCAGTTCTCCAGCTGTATTAGTAGCTAATGTCTGCCAAGCTGTTAAACTTTCTTGGTCACTAAACCGTATTAGTAAAGGGTCTTGTGTACCTATACTGCCTTCCCCATCACAACCAAAAGCGATTACGTGACGTGATTGGTCACTTACCATAATTTGTTTTGCAATAGTTGGAGCTAGATTACTGCCACTTAAGCTGCTTAGAGTTACTGCTCGTGTAGAAGTACCTGTGGTGCGATCCCAATAAAATATACCACCATTACGAGAGTTCATAAGTAAATCTTCACCAAAATTATCGTGTGTCCAGTTAGATATATTTGCCCCTGCTACTGTGGTTGTAGCTGGCATACCCCAACCAAAAGTCGCCTCTATAACTGTAGCATCATCATTGTGGCTCGCAGCTGTAGTGCTATAGCGACCACGTATTAATCCTGCAAATGTAGTTGATGTTTTACTTGTGTATTCAATTATTTCATCATTTATTTTAATTAAACCTGAATCAGAAAAGTTAGTAGTCGCATCTACCGTAACTGTTGTTGCAACGGCTGTTAGACCACTGCCATCATTTATAGCTGTAGAAGGTAATGAATCAGTTGTACCACTAAAAACCCCTGCTCCCCAACCTGTTCCAAAAAAGTTTGTATCTAACCCTGTGTTTATTTGATACTGGGCAACAGTACTACCTCCACCATTTTGGTTATCGCTACCAGAAGCTGTTGCTGATACAGTAATTTTGTAAGAATTATTATTGACTTTTTCTATAATTTGATGTTCGCCATCTAATACTGTAGCCGTAATCTGGTCTCCTAAAGAAGCTGTGCTAGAAAAAGTAACAAAATCATTTAAATTAGCCCCATGAGCAGCATCAGTAACAGTGATAGTAGCACTGCCATTAGTCGCTGCAAAGGTCGCTGCCCCTGTGGTTGTTTTGCGTAATGGTGTGATATCGTAATATTGACCACCATCAGCGATGTAATATTTTAAATTCGTGCCGATGCCTAAAAATTTAGTACCATCTAATGCCACCCAACTAAATAAAGCTCTACATGTTCCTAAAAAAGTATTTGTACTATAAGCAGACCACCCCCCTATTTTTTCAGGGTAGCCTAATCTAAACCGTATTTTATCACCATCAAACCACCCCCCTTCGTTAGAATACGAAGTACCCTCGCGATTGATTCCAGGTTTAAATTTAAGTGCAGTTAAAGGCATTATGCAGGTCTTAGCTCTATTCCTGTTCCAACAAAACTAGAACCAGATATTGAACCACCATTCGGGAGAATAAATGCAAAATTATCGTTTGTCCCACTATCACCATCTTGTTGTTGAATAGTTCCTGTTCCACCACTACCGTTGTTGACAGTAAATGTAAAACTTCCTCCACCAGCATTTGACCTGCCTACAATAAATACTGGATATCCTCTACTATTTGTAAAACTTGTTCCACTAATTGAAAAAATAGCAGAAGAAGTAGACATCCAACTATTTGCCATGGACACTGTACCAGAGTCTGTAAATGTACCACCAGTTAGTCCACTGCCTGTTGCTACACTTGTTACAGTGCCATCTCGAGCTGAGTTTATTTGTGCAGCTGTTCGTGTTACTAAAGTACCACCTAGTTTTAATCCATTTGAGCCATCATGTGAAGCTAAATCCACATCTGTAGATCCATCAGCAAAAGTTACATTACCTGTAACCAATAGACTGTTCGTGCCATCTTCATCGTACTCAAGACTGACATCTTTATCTGAGCCAAATATTATTTTCTTATCATCAGCAATAGTTATTAGTTCTGCTCCAGAACTTCTATTTATTAGCACTGTATCTGTGCCATCTTCATCATACTCGAAACTGACATCTTTATCTGTGCCAAAGAATAACTTTTTATCATCTACTATACTAACATCACCATTAGATATTTGTAATGTGCTGCTTGTTGTATCAAATTTTGCCAATACATCTTGGTCTGAACCAAATTGTATAGCTTTATCATCAGCTATAAATACATCTCCAAATTCTGCAGAAGTAGAGCCTATATCTGCACCTCCAGAAGCATCTGGTAATATTGAAGTAGTAGCAGTGACTGTTGTGCCAGTTATTGCAGCTGGAGTAGTCCCCCCTATAACAGAATTATCTATAGTTTGACCAGAGAGTGCTTGGGCATTTACAAATAAAGAACTTAAATCTGTTACAGCTGCTCCTGATCCTGCACCATCGGCAAAAATTACAGCTCCTTTCCCAGCTGTAATTGTTGCATCAGCACCCGAACCTTGTGAAAACACCACCGATTGTGATGTGCCATTTTTCACAAAATATAATTTATCAGCATCATTTGGTGCTATTGTTATAGTGTGAGTGCCAGAAGGTGATCCTCCTAACACTAACACTTTAAACATGCCATTTGACAAACTACCATCACTTGTTGTAAGTGTGCTAGATGTGCCTGATAGAGTTAACTCGCCTACACCATTTATTAATCTATCAATAATATCAAAGTTTGTATTTGTTGTAGTTCCCCATGAACCTGCTTGTTCACCAAGCCCTATTTTTTCTATACCACCGTTTGCTGTAAATGTTGATCCCATTTTTACCTCATAAATCTATATTTGTCCATGTTGGCGTGGATCCTGTTGTTATAGGAGTCCACGTTGGGCTGCTTGAGGGTGTAATCGTTGTATACGATGTTCCTGGAGCAGGTATAATATTTCCCCATACTAATACACTTCCTAGAGAAAGTGTAGCGGAAAATCCTTCTATAGTGATATTAGCTTCACCAACTATGGAAACATCATCCAAACTTATAGTCGCTGTTACGGCTGTAACATCGGCAGCTCCTTGAGCTTCAATACCTACACTACCTTGTGCAAGTGTAGCGGAAAGCCCTGCATTTATTGGTACAAATGTTCCTGGAAGTTCTGCAATAGAGACTTCTGATATGGCATTAAAGCCAAGCATTAGTCAGCGTCCTTAATTGTAAGTGTGCCTTCCTTTACTTGTCTTAGTATTTCTTGATAGTCTGAGTTACCCTCACTTGGGGGAACATGGTATGTTTTATCTCCTACAACAATTTTTATTGCGTAGTTTTCCCCTTTGTCATCTTTAGTATATTGTGCTGACGTAATATTCATGTTTATAACTCCGAAATAAATTCTATAAATGCGTCTGCGTCAGAGCCTGCTCTTAACAAAGCTCCATTACCGACCCTATCAGCATCTGTGGTATCACAGAAAAAAGCTACATTCATCTTAGTAGCTCTATTAAGGGTAAAATTGGAAGCATTCATGTCACCGTTTTGAGCATTAACTTTAAACGTTCCATCAAAATTCATAGTAGGATCATCTCTCATATCTGGTGACAACTGATACATACCAATAAAACGAGTGTCTGTGGACATAGAGCCATTACAAACGTAGTCATAAGTTTGTCCTGCTTGCCATCGTTGATAATAGCGTTCACACTGCTGAAGGGTTTGTGAAAATTTTTGATGCTCAAACTCTGTTGGGTTCTGCCCTACTTCTAACTGAACACCTGTGATGAAGAAGGTTCTTGATGTGCTGTCAAAGAATGAATCACCACCTGCAGCTCTATTAGCATTTGTTTTGGAAGCCCATGTTGCAGGTAATGTACCACTGCTAAAGTTTGACCCTGCGTGTAAGAATATTTGTAAATATAAACTAGCCGCATTATCATCGTCTAATGCTCCTGTTGTATCAGCAGGAAAAGTAATTTCTACTCTTGTCCAATCCGTTGTAACACTAAACGTACTACAGACATGACGAGAGTTATCTCCATCAAATAACTCACACACATAGGTAGCATTAGCATTACCTTTTACATAAAAAGATACTGCAAAGGGTTTAGCACTTGATGTACCTTTAGCAAATGCTTGTAAGTTTTGACCTTCAATTATTTGAGCTAACACCACAAGTTCGGCAGCCCCAATAGATGTATCTGCTGTAGTGCAAGCAAGTTTAAGACTATTAGCAAATCCACTTGGAGCAGAACTATCTTGTGTCATAGTTAAACGTCCTGCTGTTGTACCTTCTGCACCTAACTTAAATCTATCCATTGTATGATAACTGTCAGCATTACCACCTAATCCTGTGCTTGACGTTCCTCTTTGTGCCACATTCATTGCACCATTGATAATCAAGTTCCTGTTAACTCCACCACCACCTGCGTTAATGTTGCCTATAAGGTTTGCTAATTCTGCTGCTTTGCTCATGCTAAATCTCCTGCTACTTGGGTACAAGAATGAACAGCGTCATTAATTGATGACCCCACTAGTAGTGTATTATACTGATATGAACCTGTAGCAAAATCTCCACTGTTTGTAGGCATACGAACTTCATTGTTAGAAGTGTTGCCACCCTGTGATGCAGTCACAGAATAATCATTGTTTGCCATGTCATTATTTATGGTTATTGTGTGTGTTCCTGCTCCATCATCTGTTGCACTACTTACGTTAAAACTATCTCGCAAACCAAACGTATCTGTACCTTTTAGATTTGCCCACACCTTCACCAACCCCTGTTGCAGGTTAGTCGTGGTGCTATTCCCTTCGCCTGTCACAGCTATTGACCCTGCTGTGGTTACACCTGTTAATGTATTTATTTTAAGTGTTGATGCCATTATGCTAAGTCTCCGTGAATAATACCACTAACATACTGATAGTCATAATTATTATTCGCACTTGATGTGCAATACTGAATAGTATATCTTTGTGCAGTTGTGGAGCTTGTTCCTCTTCTACACTGAGCATTTGCTGTGTCAGTATCGTTTCCATTTCCTACTATTCCTGAAGTAGCATATACTGCGTTACTCATGCCGTTTGTAAAATTTATAGATTGATCTCCTGTTGCGTGGTCTGAAATTGAAGCAGAATTAAAACTATCTCTAAAAGCAGGAGTGCCATCAGCGTTCCAATGTGTCCAAACCTTTGCCAACCCTTGCTGTACACTCGTAGTAGTCGTACCACCCTCTCCAACGATAGTGGTCTGTCCTGTGGAGTTCATGGTTAGCTTTGTAGCATTGGCTACCTTCAGCAATATCTGGTCATTAGTAGCAAGATCAATCCCAGTATCATTATCTCCCCCTGCATTGACGATTGTATCTACTTTAATTTCACTTGCCATTATGCTAAATCTCCTAGTATACCTGTACTAATTTGAGAGCCATCTACTAAACTTCCATCATTTGCGTAGGAACGTATTTCATACTGTGCTGTTGTAAAAGTAGAGTGTTCTCCCCCTGCACCTTCTTGATTACTTGTTGCAAGCACAGAATAATTTGAATTACCCATAGCATTTGAAAAGTTAAAAAAAGACCTTCCTGTTCCATTATCTGAAATACTAGATGTATTAAAACTATCTCCTATACTCTGTGTGCCTGTTTGAACTATTCTGCACCAGTTCTTACCTAACCCCTGCTGTAAGTTAGTAGTCGCAGACGTACCTTCACCCAAGACATTTATACTGCCACCTGTGGTGCTACCTTTTAAATTATCTACTCTAAGTTCACTGGTC
>Ga0209232_1000484_pt1 | contig 24321 bp, 36 predicted proteins | sample ETNvirenome_2_60_FD_184066 | JGI IMG/M metagenome (GOLD analysis project Ga0209232, IMG submission 184066) | Marine viral communities from the Pacific Ocean - ETNP_2_60 (SPAdes) (version 2) | ecosystem: Environmental > Aquatic > Marine > Oceanic | place: Pacific Ocean | collected 2013-06-22
AGAAGCAGTTGAAGATAATCTATATGATAGTCTTTCAGCTCGTTATACTAAAGCTCTTGCTCGTTCAATGGCAAATACTAAGCAAGTTCGTGCAGCTAATGTTTTAAACAATGGCTTCAACGGTGCTTTCTTAGGTGGTGACAATCGTTCACTATTTGGTACAGCCGCTGGCGGTGCAGTTACTAATCACCCGTTGGTGAGTGGTGGTACTAACAGTAATACACAAGCAACACCAACAGACCTTAACGAAACAGCATTAGAAAACGCAGTAATTCAAATTGCAGCGTGGACTGATGAAAGAGGTCTATTGATTGCTGCTAAACCTCGCAAGATGGTAATTCCACCAGCTTTACAATTCGTTGCTACTCGTTTATTAGATACACAGCTGCGTACTGCAACTGCTGATAACGACATCAATGCGTTAAGAACTAATGGTGCAATTCCAGAAGGTTATTCAGTAAATCACTTCTTAACAGATGGTGATGCTTACTTTTTAACAACTGACGTTCCTAACGGTATGAAGCATTTCGAAAGAACTGCTTTAACTACTTCTATGGACGGCGATTTCGACACAGGTAATGTAAGATACAAAGCCCGTGAAAGATATTCATTCGGTTGGTCAGACCCACTAGGTATGTGGGGTTCACCAGGGGCATAATACCCCTTCCTGAAAAACCCAGCTCCTCTCTGCTGGGTTTTTCTTTTTTACGGTATAATATAGGTATGCAATATTTAATCGACATGTTTGGAGTTAGCGTTGTATGCATAGTCGCGTCTGTTATTGGCGGCTTTTGTAATTATAATGTTAAAAAGAATAAAGGTTTGACACCTCGTGGTGGACATATAAAATGGGCTATAGAACGTAAACGTGCTCGTATAGAATTTTTACTTTCTGTATTTATAGCAGCTGTTTCAGCTGAGTTCTTTGTACCACCTATTGTTAATCAATTTGACCTTCATATAACATTTTCTCCTGCTATAGCATTTTTTATTGGATATAGTGGTATGCGCTTAATCCCAATGATGGAACGGAAAGTATCTCAAGCTCTTGATAAGTTGGGATAAACTCATGATTATGCTTAGTGCATAACTATAACTGAAAGATATAATTCCTTTATCAGCACCATGCTGAAATCTAAAATAAAGGAGATTTATCATGCAATGGACTACACCTCAAGTAACTGAAATGCGTTTTGGTTTTGAAATAACTATGTACGTAATGAACAAATAGTTGTTAAAATAAAACCTCAAATTAACAACAAACTTAAAGGGACTTCGGTCCCTTTTTTGTTGTATAATACTAAAAAAACGTGTAATATTAATTATCTGGGAACATCCAGCTTATCAGACTGCCCCAGCAGACGCATACACGACGGATAAGCTTAACTTTGTATGGAGAAATAATTATGGCTATAACCACATTTTCTGGTCCAGTCAGGTCCCTTGGAGGATTTGTACAAGACGGACAGAATAACGCAATTGATGCAACTGCTGCTTTAGACGGTGGTGCACTTACTTTAACAGTTCTTCCTGTCGCAGCTTCAGCTGATGGCGTAACACCCGTTGTTGCATCTTCACCTGGACATGCAGGTAAAGAACTTACTATTACCGCAGATGGCGGTACATTCACATTACCAACAATCGTAGGTACTGTTGATGATGACCCATCAAACCCTAACCAAACAAATAATCTTGGCATGCAGTTTAGATTTACTGTATTAACTGATATTACTACTAACATTGTTGTTAACACTGGAGCGTTGACTGACGTAATTTATGGAACAATTAATTTCTGTGATGATGCTAACGATGCAGGCGTAGCTGGATTTTTCCACACACCTGGTACAGCAAATGCAGTAACATTTAATGGTGGAACTCAAGGTGGAGATGCGGGGACTACATTTACTATGACAGCGATTGGCGCTGCGGCGTGGAAAATTGAAGGAGTTTCAGTATTTCCAACAGCTTCTGCACCAGCTACACCATTCTCAACTAGAGTGTAATATAGGAGAAAAAACATGGCTTTAACAACAGATATATGGGCCGTCACTCCTAGTTTTTCAGCTACGTTATATAGAGCAGGCGCCGCTATTTCTGGCGCAGGCGATATAACATTATTAACTAATCAGCCTCTAGATAATGGGGCTGGTTATCAAATTCTATTTACTTGTGCAGGCGATGCAACTGCCGCTACATTTACTATCACTGGATACAAGGTTGGGGATTTAACTCAGTCAGTAACCACTGAAACTGTAGATGGCGTTGATACCGACACTGCAACTTCCACAAACTATTATTCTAGAATTACTAGTATTTCTTCCGATGCAGCTGTAGCAACCAATGTAAGTATTGGTAATGCTATTGCTGATGGAACTGCTCTACCCAGAGCAAGAATGAAAGGATTTTATTTTGTAGGTTCTGCAGGAGCAGGTAGTGTTACATTAACCTTAAATGGTAATGCAGCATCAGATAGAGTTTTATTAAGTATAGCTACTCCAGCTGCAGTCGAGTCACAACAAATGGCTTTACCCGGTGATGGAATTTTAATTAACGGAACTGATGCACTTGCGTCATTTGGGGTCTTAACTCAAACAGCTGCAGTTACATCATTAACGGTATTCTGTGGATAAACTATGGATGACAGCCCCAAACCTCAAGAAACCCCTCAAGAAGCTACTTCTGAAAAAGAGCGACTTGAGGAGCTTCGTCGATGGTTTGAAACACAATCAGATTGCGTATAATGGAAATGATAAAAATGGATGAATCGACGAAACACTTACTAGACGCTACGTCTATCTTCACGGCTGTGGGCACAATGCTTTCATGGCTTCCTCATATGGCTTCACTATTTACTATTCTTTGGATGGGTATTAGAATTTGGGAAACCAAAACTGTACAAAGAATGAGAAGTAATAAAGCCAAAGCTATAATGCCAAAGGTTGAGAAACGAAAACCTGCAGCAAGTAGTAATAGGATGAAGAAGTAAATGCCAACAGTAAGTAGTAAGCAGCAAAAGTTTATGCAAGCAGTGGCTAACAACCCCAAGTTTGCTAAAAAAGTAGGTGTTAAACAATCAATTGGACGAGAGTTCACTAAGGAGAAAGACATGAAAAAAGCAGTAAAGAAAATGAATATGGGTGGTAGAGCTATGGCAGACCGTGAAGGTAGAGCTATGGCAGCTGGGCGTTATGCTAATAACCCTATGCTAATGGCGGATGCACGTGGTCGCGCTGTGATGAAAAAAGGTGGTAAGGTTAAAAAAATGAGAAAAGGCGGTAACACTTCTCGTATGAATGAGCTTGAAGAATTAGGTCGCGTTGACGCAGAAAAAGGCTACACTGCTAAAGGCAAAAGAAATCTTCGAGACGAAAAGAAACGTGTAGTAAGAGAAATTAAAGGTTATAAAGCTGGCGGTTCTATTAAAGACAAAGAAGGTCGTGCTTTAGCTGAAAATAAACGTGGTATGTCTGCAGCTAAAATGGCAGATGCTAGAGGTAGAGCTATGAAAAATGGTGGTGCTACTAAAAAAGCTAAAGGCAAAGACAAACAAGGTTACAATGCTAGACTTGATGAGTCATTAGGTATGAGAAAAGGTAAAGCTTCAACTAAATCTCAATCATATAAATCTCGTCGTGATGAATCTAAAGGTGCTAAAAAAGCTGCAGGTAAAAGAGCTTATTCAGGCAATAAATCATCAGCTCAAGGACGCGGTAATGCATCTAAAAGAGCAGATGGAATTGCTAAAAAAGGTCACACACGTGGTCGTCACGTATAAGGAGAAATAAAATGGCAACACGAGAAGAACTTCAAAAACAAATAGCAACTTCTGAAAAAATGTTAAAGAGTAACGCCACTAATCCGCGTGCTAGACCTGGACTAAAAAGAAAATTAGAAAGACTTAGAAAAGATTTAAAAACCGCTAAACCTCAAGATAATGATGCTCAAGCACGGAAATTTTTAAGGATGAATCCTCGAGGTAGAACTGGACAAGCCGGTAAAAATAAGATGGAAAAATTAGGTATCACTAAAGCAGATGTTGATAAAGTTCGACCTAATTATGTAAGAAATAACTCAATACCGGATGATAAAAAGCCTGTAGTTAAAAAGTCTGTAGATAAAAAGGTTAAAAAAACTAAATCAACAGACCCTAATAGAGGTAATAAAGTACCAGGTATTCATTCTTCAGAATATTTAACTACAACTCCTAGACCTAAGATGGGTCAGGTTAATAAGACAGGTGCTGAAAGTAGAGGCGGAGGTGCAGATAGACCTAAAAAAGATACTGGTTCTACTATGCAAAAACTCTTTGGACCTAGTAAAGAAAAAGTAGAAATGGGTAAAGACCAAATGAAAAGAGCTCGTGCTTCTATGGGTATGAAAGATGGTGGTAAGGTAAAGCTGTGGGGTTCTTCTCAGAAGAACGCAGCTGCCGCAGCTAAAAAAATGGCAGAAGGCCGCGCACGAGCTAAAGCTAACAAAGGTAAGACACCGGCACCTCTTCCTTCATCAAGGCCTGTCGATAAAGCTATGGAAAGAACTAGAAAACCAAATATGAAAAAAGGTGGTAGAGTAAAAGGTAAATGCAAAGTAGATGGTATTGCTATACGTGGCAGAACTAGAGCTATGCATAAATAATGCGAGCTTCTCGTGGAATGGGGGCTATAATGCCTAGTAAATGTTGCAGTAAAGTATTATCACGCCCCTCTACTGTTAACAAAAAAAGGACAACTAGATGTCGACCAAGAAAAAGAAGTTAAATATTAAGAAAGCAATTAAAAAACCAGGGTCATTAAGAAAGTCTTTAGGTATTAAAAAAGGACAAAAGATTCCGGTTAAAACTTTAAACAAAGCTGCTAAAGCACCCGGAAAATTAGGACAAAGAGCAAGGTTTGCAAAAACTCTTAGAGGTTTAGGAAGAGGAAGATAATGGCTACAAATTTTAAAGCTCATATGATGTATGATAAGAAAACAGGGAAAGCTGTAAAAGCGCCTACTAAAGCTAAACACTTAGAATTAAAAGATAAAGGCTATGGTCACACTAAACCTAAAAAAATGAAAGCTGGTGGGTATGTAATTAGAGAAGACGATAAAAGAAGAAAAAAACAATTTGAAAAAGGTGGTCGCAATCTTTTTAATGTTGAGGATAGACAATATCTTAAAGGTAAATAATAATGGCTACAACTAATACACATGATTTTAATTTAGATTTAAACTTGCTTGTAGAAGAAGCATTTGAAAGATGCGGAGCAGAGTTAAGAACAGGATATGATTTAAGAACAGCTACTCGTAGCTTAAACTTACTAACTATTGAATGGGCTAACCGAGGAATTAACTTATGGACTGTAGAAACAGCCAGTATACCGTTAGTTGCCGGAACAGCCACTTACGATTTGCCCGCGACTACCATCGACCTTATCAGCCAAGTCATAAGAACTGGAACGGGAACGGCTCAGTCAGATATAGCTATTACGAGGGTGTCAAATCCTACTTATGCTTCTATTCCAAGTAAAAATGACACGGGCAGACCAATTCAAATTTATATAGATAGAAGAGGTCCAGAAGTTCCACAAGTTACAATGTGGCCTATTCCTAATGACACAAGTTATACTTTTGTTTATTGGTATTTAAAAAGAATGGCAGATGCAGGTACAGGTGTAAATACTCAAGATATACCATTTAGATTTTTAACTTGTATGGTAGCTGGACTTGCTTATTATTTATCTCTTAAACTTCCAGAAGCAGCGGCAAGAATACAATTTTTAAAACAAGAATATGAAGAGCAGTGGTTGCTTGCTTCTACAGAAGATAGAGAAAAAGCTACTGAAATTATAGCTCCAAGAAATTATTACGTATAGGAGATTAAGATGGCAGAGAAAAAGAAAAAAACACTAAAGAAAAAAATAAAAGATTTTTCTAATCGAAAAGCTAAAGAATATCAAAAAAGTGCGGCTACGAACTATAATGCTATTTTAGGAACAGACCCTTTTGCTGAAAAACAATCAGAATTAGCACAATTTAAAGAGGGATTGTTATTAATTCCTAAACAAGCGCGACACGCGGTTATGCGAGGACTTAACAAAAAAATTAATACAAAAGCTGAAAGAAAAGCAGCTGGCTTAAATTATAAAAAAGGTGGTAAAGTTAAAATTGTAGATAGACAATATCTTAAAGGTAAATAATGGGTAATAAATATACTACTAATAAAAATGCTATTGCAGACTGTGATGTTTGTGGTTTTCAATATAAACTAAAGACTTTAAAAAGTTTATTTGTAAGAGAAACACAAACTAATATATTAGCATGTGACGAATGTTGGAACCCTGACCAGCCACAGAATTTACAAGGAATGTATCCTGTAGATGACCCACAAGCTGTAAGAAATCCAAGACCTGACCAAAGTTTTAATAATAACAACAGAACTGGGTCAAGAGATATACAATGGGGCTGGAATCCTATTGGTGGAGCAAGACCTCCAGCTAATGAGTTTACACCTAATAAATTAGTAAGTTCAGTGGCAGTAGGAACTGTTACAATAACAATAACTTAGGAGAAAGAAATGGCTAAACAAAACCAAACTAGAAAACCTAAATATAAAGGTATATATACACAACCTCAAGATGTGCCTGTACCTCATGTTGCAGGTTATCCAGAAGAAAATGTTAAAACATCTGGTGTAGTAACTCGTGGTAATGGTGCAGCTACTAAAGGCACTAAAGCTCGTGGCCCATTAGCATAAGGATAAATAATGACTTATACAGAATTGGTGGCTCAGATTGAGTCTTACACAGAAAATTCATATTCAACAGTTGATGTAAATACTTTTATTACACAAGCTGAAAATAGAATATTCAACTCAGTTAATTTACCCGACTTAAGAAAAAACGAAACAGGAACTATTACTTTAGGAAATAAATTTTTAAATTTTCCAGTTCCTTGGTTAGCGACTTATAGTTTAGCTGTTATTGATAATACAACAAACGAATATACTTTTCTTTTAAATAAAGACGTTAACTTTATAAGACAATCTTTCCCAGACACTGATACCGCTCATTATGGGAAACCCCAATACTATGCTGTCTTTGATGATACAACTTTTATACTCGGTCCTACGCCTGATAAAGGCTATGGCGCGGAACTTCATTATTTTTATTATCCTGAGTCTATTACTGTCGCCGCTGATGGTACTTCCTGGTTGGGTGATAATTACCCTACCGCGTTATTATATGGGTCTTTATTAGAAGCAGGAGTATTCTTAATGACAGATGCAGAAAAAATGGGAATTATAGACCAACGATATAAAGAAGCTATGATAGAACTATTAGGTTTAGGAGAAGGTAAAAATACTCGCGATGCTTATAGAAGTGGACAAGCTAGAATACCCGTTAGAAATAGTCAAGGTCCTGCATAATGGCATCTATTATACAAGGACTAACAAACACATTTATTGCTAAATCATTAGCTGGCGATATAGATTTTGATACTGATACTTTTAAAATAGCTTTATATACTAATGATGCTACTTTAGATGCATCAACTTCAGCTTATACAACAACTAATGAAGTAGTGGGAACAGGATATGTAGCTGGAGGAAATACATTAACAGGAGCAACAGTAACACAAGATGATGATGCTGACGTTGTGTATGTCACATTTGATTCTCCAACTACTTGGACAGGGACATTTTCAGTTAGAGGAGCTTTAATATATGATAGTAGCTCTAGTAATTATAGTATATGTGTATTGGATTTTGGAGAGATAAAAACTATTACTTCTCAAACTTTAACCGTTACACTACCTGAAAATACAACAACAACAGCTCTTATTCGATTTGAATAGAAAGGGATAAAATGACAGGTTTAATAGAGGGGATGGTTGGAAAAACCCCAGTAGTAAAAGTATCAAATGAAAGACCGATAGAAAAAGATTTATATAAAAAAATGTGGGAAATACCGGAATATAGAAAAGTTTCTCCCGGCGAAAAAATATCTCACATATTTTTAGAACAAGCTAAACCTAAAGCCGGGTCTAGTGTTATAGATTTAGGTTGTGGTACAGGACGTGGAGGATTAAACCTTGCATTTTTTGGAGGAATGGATGTAACGTTGGTAGACTTTGCACCTAATTGTTTAGATGCAGATATAGTCCCAATGTTAGAAACACAAAAACATGTACTTAGATTTATAGAAGCAGATTTATCCGAACCATTACCTGTTAAAGCAGCTTATGGTTATTGTACCGATGTGATGGAACATATTAGACCCCATCATGTGGATAAAGTATTAGATAATTGTTTAGATGCAGCACAACATGTATTTTTTGCTATTTCTACTGTAGATGATAAATTTGGGAAAGAAGTAGGACATAAATTACATTTAAGTGTTTTCCCTTATAAGTGGTGGTTAAAGAAGTTTAGAGATAGAAATTGTATTATTCATTGGTCAGAAGAACATGATGGCTCATGTTTATTTTATGTAAGTGCGTGGGTAGATGGAAAAGAAATAGTTAATATTGGACAAGTAAATACAGACGCCGAAATACTAAAAGAAAATGTATCACATAACATTAAGCAAGGATTTTTACAGGTTCAACCTCATCCTACCAATGATTTAGAAGTTATGATAGTAGGAGGAGGACCTTCTTTAGAAGGACAGCTTGAAAAAATAAAGCAATTAAGGGCAAATGGTGTTAAACTTATAACTATTAACGGTGCTTATAAATGGTGTATTGACAATGAGTTAACACCTTCAGCAATGGTAATGGTAGATGCACGTGAATTTAATGCTAGATTTGCTCAACCAGTAGTAGAAGATTGTAAATATTTTATAGCATCACAGTGTCATCCTAGTGTATTTAAAGATTTACCCAAAGATAGAACTTATATTTGGCATACACAGGCAGAAGAACATAATGAAGTATTAGCACAGCAATACGAAACTTGGCATCCAATACCAGGAGGCTCAACAGTTTTATTAAGAGCTATTCCTTTATTTAGAATGTTAGGTTTTAAACGGTTTCATCTATTTGGATGTGATTCATGTTTAGAAGAAAATAAGCATCACGCATATAAACAAACAGAAAATGATGGACAGTTAGTAGTTCCTGTAAACGTGGGCGGGAAAATATTTAACTGTAACCCTTGGATGGTATCCCAAGCTCAAGAATTTATCGACTTAATTAGAATGATGGGCGATGAAATGGAGTTAGAGATATATGGAGGGTTACTACGTCATATTTTAGAAACCGGTGCGTCATACACCGATATTAAGGAGATTTAACATGGCAGCAACAGCATGGCAACTATATAACAGTGCCAAAAAATATATAGGAGACGGTACAATTGATTTAGGTGCTGGTGTATATAAAATGGTTTTAGCAAAAGCTTCTAGTAATGCTTCTACATTTACATTATCAGCTTATGGTGGCGGCGGCGCTTTAACTTCAGTAACTAATGAAATTGCAGCAGCAGGAGGATATGTTGCAGGCGGGCGAAATTTAGTCCCAGCAACAGGACAATGGGTAGTAGGAGCATCAGCTAAACAATATAAATTTACTATGTCATCTGTAGGCCTAGCATTTACAGCTTCTGGAGCTAATTTAGTTGATATTAAATATGCGATTATACGTAACTCTACTGGAGCAGCGGCAGGAAAACTTTTATGTTTCTGTCAGTTGTCAAGTTCTAATTTTACTGTAACTTCGCCTAATACATTAACAGTATTACCTGCTGCAACCGGCATCTTTACGTTAGCATAAGGAGTCATTAATGGCTACTTGCGGCTGGGGACGAGGACCTTGGAGCTCAGCTGGTTATGGGCTTGGGTGTGTAATTACACCACCAGTAGGAGCATTGGCTCTTAGTGGGGCAGCACCAAGTTTACTTACAGGGGATGTAGTTACTCCAGGTGTAGGAGCATTAGCATTAGCATCAGTAGCACCTATAGTATTAGATGGCGAAATTATAACTACAGGTGTAGGAGCATTAGGATTAGCAGGAGTAGCACCTAGTCTAGTAGAAACTGAAGTAATAACTCCAGGAGTGGGGGCATTAACTTTAGCTGGAGTAGCACCAAGTATATCTTCAACATCCATACTTACTCCGGGAGTTGGGGCTATAACAGTAGCAGGGTCAGTACCTCATGCACCTATAGGGAAGCTGATGGTTCCAGGTACTGCAGATTTAGTGCTTACAGGATATGCTCCTCAAGAAACAATAGGAATAGTAAGACAACCCGCCAGTGGCGCATTAACATTAACAGGGCAAGATGCCCCTATGATTAACAACCCAAATTGGGTTATAATAGATACTACTCAAGTCCCTGATTGGACAAAGATAGTTACAGGATAAGGAATAAAAAATGTCAACATATTCAAATTTATCAATAGAATTAATAGGAACCGGTGAACAATCGGGTACATGGGGAACTACAACTAATACTAACTTAGGTACTGCAATGGAAGAAGCCATTGTTGGTACTGTAGACCAAGCAGTTACTACAGGTAATACAGTACTTAGTTTAAATACAGGTTCTAACGCCACACAAACAGTTCGTCACTTACGTCTTAATCTTACTGGAAGTGCAGGAGGCTCAGGTAATTTGGATATTCCTGAAGACGCTGCGGGTGGCTCTAATACATTTCAAAAAAGTTATATAATTAATAATGCTTCAAATACTGCTATAACTGTTAGACAAGATACATCATCAGGTACTACAGCATTAGTTCCAGCTGGTAAATCAGTGTGCGTATATGCAGATGGTACAAACGTTGATTATGCAATTGATTATCTTAGTGGTTCAGTAGTTTCAAGTGATGTTGATATTAATGGTGGGGCAATTGATGGCACTGCAATCGGAGCAGCTACACCTAGCACAGGCTCATTTACAACACTAGCCGCATCAAGCACAGTTTCAGGAGCGGGATTTACAGCTCGGTTTGCTTCTCCAGGTCCTATTGGTGATGGAACACCTGGCACAGGGGCATTTACTACTTTAAGTGCAACGGGCAATGTTACACTTGGTGATGCTACAGGAGATAGTGTTACTTTTAATGCAGCTACAGCACCTACTCCCAACACTCTAGGTTTAGCCTTTACTGGAACGGGGGGTATAAAAGTACCCGAAGGTACAACAGGTGAAAGACCTACAGTTCAACAGGGTATGCTTAGATATAATTCAGATACAGATGAATTTGAGGGTTATGCAGATTCATCATGGGGAGCGATTGGAGGAGGAGCATCAGCAGGCGGTGCAATATATGAGAACACACAAACAATAGGCGAAAATTATACAATGACATCAGGTACTAATGGACATAGTGTAGGACCAATTACTATTGATAGTAGTTATGCAGTTACTATTCCTGCAGGTAGCCATTGGTTAATATCAGCATAATTAAGGAGATATAAATGGCAAACTCAATTAATTCAGTTACAACCGGCTCAGGAGGACTTGTTAGTTCAGCTAGCGGAACTGATGGAAAATTAGAAATTAAATCAGGCGGTACTACAGTTGCTACATTTGGGACAACAGGAATAGAAGGTTATCCCCAATTTGTTAATTCAACAGAAAAAGTTACTGTAGCGGCAACAGCTGCAACTGGAACAATTAATTATGATACTGGAACACAATCAGTTGTATATTATACATCTAATGCTGCGGGAGATTGGACAGTAAACTTTAGAGATTCTAGTGGTGCTACATTAAATTCAGTATTATCAACAGGGGAATCTTTAACAGTAGTTCATTTAGTAACTATAGGTGGTTCTGAATACAGAAATACAACAGTACAAGTTGACGGAAGTGGTATTACTCCAGAATGGCAAGGTGGTTCAGCACCTACAGAAGGTAATGCTAATAGTGTAGATTCATATACATATACAATAATTAAAACAGGAGATGCAGCATTTACAATACTTGCTGCTTTAGTTCAGTTTGCCTAGAACAAACCAAATAGCAGTTAATTCTGCCAGAGGATACGGGTTAAATAGTTCTACACCATATGTACCTGTAAACTATGCTTTTGAATATTTAGTTGTTGCTGGAGGTGGTGCAGGTCAGCAGGGTGGTGGTGGTGGTGCAGGTGGTTATTTAACTGCAACAACAAGCACTATGACTCTCGGCACTACTATGACTGTAACTGTAGGGGGAGGTGGACCCGCAGTTTCAAATGGTGTTGATTCTGTTTTATCTGGTTCAGGTTTAAGTACAGTTACTGCAACTGGCGGAGGAACAGAAGGTGCTGCTGGTGGTTCTGGCGGTGGCGGTAGATATAATGGCACAGGTGGTTCTGGAACTGTCGGTCAAGGTAATGATGGTGGTGATGGTGGTGGCTCAAGTGGAAACTATCAATCAGGTGGTGGTGGTGGAGCAGGTGCAGCAGCAGTTAATGCAGCTAATTCTGGGTCACCAGCAGGAAATGGTGGAGTAGGTCTAGCATCAAGTATTACAGGTGCATCTGTATATAGAGCAGGTGGCGGTGGTGGTGGTTCAGATGCTACAACTGGAGGAGTTTCAGGTAATGGTCAAGGAGTAGGTGGTAATGGTGGTGGTGGAGATGGTATAAAAAATGCTGCTACACATGGTGCTTCAAATCCAGGAACAGCTAATACAGGTGGTGGCGGAGGTGGTAGAAATGGTGGTGCAGCATCAGGTGCTGGTCTAGGTGGTTCTGGAGTAGTTATTGTTAAACTTTCTACAGCTGATTGGACAGGTACTCAAAGTGGAGCTAGTGCAAGCACATCAGGTGACTACACAATATTAACATTTAATGGTTCAGGAAGTTTTGTTGTATAATAAAAATTAAGGATAAATTATGAGTTCAGTAAAAATATCAGGGGACACAAGTGGAGTTATAACTCTTGCCGCTCCAGCAGTAGCTGGAACAAATACAATAACATTGCCTGCAAGTACAGGCACAATTTCTTTAGGTGGGGTAACGCATTTAGGCACAATGACTACAACATCAGGTACAACTCAAACAATAACAGGATTAGATTTTACTGAGTTAAATTTATTAATTTTTGTTGTGGCACAAGTTAGTCATTCAGATACAGGTGGAAGTAGAAAATTACAAATTGGTATAGCAGGTAATGCAGATTTCGCAGTAGGTGATGCAGTAGCAAACGGTAATTGTTCTATAGGACAAATGATATTTGATTTAAGGTCAAATATAGGTCATTTCGCACAATCACCAGGTAACACTCCAATTACATCAGGTTCTGATTTTGTGGGTGGTGGTACAGGGCATTTACGATATAACATAGGAACAAATTTAAGGTCATCTTCTAGCACATCTGTTAGTTGTTCTTGGGAATCATCAGCTACATTTGATAATGGAAAAATAGAAGTTTATGGACTTAAATAAGGAATAATTATGGCAGATAAAAATACAATAGTAACTAACCATCCTGATGGAACTCAAACTACAGAAGTAGTAGATTGGACAGAAGAACAATTAGCAGCTCATGCAGAAGCAGAAGCTAATGCTTGGAAAGGTAATAGACAATCAGCTTATCCATCATGGCAAGACCAATTAGATATGCAGTATTGGGATAGTGTAAATGGCACAACAACATGGGCTGATGCTATAGCAAAAGTAAAAGCAGATAATCCTAAAGGAGACACATAATGAGTATTGTTATAAATGGAACTAATGGAGAAATAACTCCCCTTGCTACTTTTACAGGAACAACCTCTCAAGTAGGAATTAGTTTAGTATCAGGAATAGAAAAAGTAACAGTATCAGCTACGGCAGCTACTGGCACAATTAACTATGATGTAACTACTCAATCTAATTTATATTACACAGCTAATGCAGCTGCTAATTGGACTGTTAATTTTAGAGCTTCTAGCGGAACATCTATGAATACAATGATGGCTGTTGGTGATTCTACTACAGTAGTTCATTTAGTAACTCAAGGTGGAACAGCTTATTATAATAATGCAGTTCAAGTAGATGGTTCATCAGTTACTCCAGATTATCAAGGTGGTACAGCGTGGTCTGGCGGAAATATTAATGGTATAGATGTGTATGTGTATGTAATTATTAAAACAGCAGACGCCACATTTAAAATCCTAGCTTCTCAAACACAATTTACATAAAGGTTTATTATGGCTATTTTAGCAAGTAAGAGTGTTTCTTCAGCTTTAGCTTATGGTTTTAGTACAGTAGGTCGTAAACCTTATGATATTGACTATGTTGTAGTAGCCGGAGCAGGGGCTGGCGGTTCTCACAATGGTGCGGGCGGCGGTGCAGGCGGTGCTTTATATGCTACTTTAAGTAGTCCAGCTTTAGATACATCAGTTACAGTTACAATCGGCGGCGGTGGAGCTGGTTCAGCAAATGCAGGCGGCGCTAATGGTGTTAATTCTTCTATGTCTGGTTCAGGTATTGCAGTAACATCTATTGGAGGCGGTGGAGGCGGTGCAGGTGCGACATCTACTGCTGGTAGTGTAGGTGGTTCTGGCGGTGGTTCATATGATGGAGTTGCTGGAGCTGCTGGAACAGTAGGACAAGGTAATGCCGGTGGTACAGGTACTGGAGCAGGTGGTCCAGGTGGTGGGGGTAAAGGTGCAGTTGGAGCAAATGGTGCTGGACACGCAGGTGGAGATGGTGGTGTTGGTGCCGTACCTTCATTTAGTTGGAATAGTTATTACTATGCTGGCGGTGGTGGTGGTAATGGATATTCACTAGCTGCAGGTGATGGTGGTTCTGGCGGCGGTGGCGGCGGTGGAGCAGGCGGCGGTGGAGCTGCAGGTTCTGGAGGAACTGGAGGAACAGCTACCGGTGGTGCAGGAACAGCATCTGGAACTGACCAAGGTGGTGCAGGCGCAGCTAATACAGGCGGTGGCGGCGGTGGAACAAGTAGGTCATCTAATGGAGGTGGAGCAGGAGGTTCTGGAGTAGTAGTGGTAAGATTAACAACTGCTGATTGGTCAGGAACTCAATCTGGAGCAAGCGCAGCTGTTTCAGGTGATTACACCATATTAACATTTAATGGTTCTGGAAGTTTTGTTGTATAAATATAATAGGAAAATAATATGGCACATTTTGCAAAAATAAAAGATGGTATTGTCGAATCAGTTATAGTAGTTAGTAATGATATGATTTTAGATGAAAATAATGAAGAACAAGAAGCATTAGGTATAGCTTATATACATAACTTATATAATGACAATACTACTGTATGGGTACAGACTTCATACAATAGTAACTTTAGAAAAAACTATGCTGGTGAAGGATATACATATGATGAAACAAGAGATGCTTTTTATGCCCCTCAACCTTATCCATCATGGACTTTAAATGAAACTACTTGTCAATGGGAATCACCAACACCTTATCCCGACAACGATGGGCATTACTCATGGGATGAAGATAATTTAAGTTGGGTTGAAGAATAGTGTTATCAATATTATCAGGAATTTTAGGATTTGCTACTTCAGGATTACCCAGTGTATTAAAGTTCTTTGAACAAAAAGGAGACAATGCACATGAAGAAGCTATGGCTAAACTTGAAATGGAAAGAGCTTTGGCAATGGCGGAAAAAGGATTTGCGTCCCAAGAAAAAATTGAAGAATTTAAAACTGAGCAAGTGGAAATGGAAACATATGCTCAAGAAAGAGTCGCTCTCTACAAACACGACGAAAAATACGCGGAAAACGCATCTACTTGGGTTGTTAATTTGCGTGCTAGTGTTCGCCCCATTATCACCTATATTTTTGTTATTATTCTTTTGGTGGTCGATTTTGTAGGTTTATATTGGGCTATACAATCAGGTCATAATTATTCAGAAGCAATGCATATTGTATTTAGTGATGAAGAAATGGCTATATTGGCATCTATTATTGGTTTTTGGTTTGGGTCGAGACATTGGGACAAATAAGTGAAAATTTCAGAAAAAGGAATCGACTTAATAAAATATTTCGAGGGTGTTCGTGAAACACCTTATAAGTGTCCTGCTGGATATTGGACTGTTGGCGTTGGCCATCTTATCAGTCGTAATACTGTGTTACCTAGTGAATGGAATCGCACATTATCAACTGATGAAATAGATGCATTATTAAAAAAAGATTTAGAAAAATTTGAAAATGGAGTCCTTCGGTTATTACGTCCTTCTATACCAACACAATCTGAGTTTGATGCTTTGGTCAGTTTTAGCTTTAATCTTGGTTTGGGATGCTTTCAACGAAGTACAGTTCGCTCAGCGTTTAAGCGCGGTGATAAAAAAAGAGCTGGCGAAGTTCTTTTAAAGTATTGTAGAGCAGGAGGTCGTAAACTTAAAGGATTGATTAGAAGACGATTTGCAGAGCATGCTCTGTTAATGTCAAAAGGAAAATAAATGCCTCTTAATAAATTAAAATTTAGACCGGGTATTAACCGAGACCGTACTGATTTAGCTCAAATGGGTGGTTGGTATGATGGCAATATGATTCGTTTTCGAGACGGATACCCTGAAAAAATAGGCGGTTGGCAAGCAGCTACTATTAGTTCTTACGTAGGTGAAGCAACTAAACTATTTGTCTATTCAGTAGATACTGGAGCAGAACTTGCAGGTTTAGCTACTACTAAAAAAATATATATTCGTGCTGGTACAACTCTTTATGATATTACTCCTATCCGTGCAACTTATACTACTTCCACAACACCTTCTACAGATAATTGTTTTACTACTAATACTACCGCAGGTACTGAAGGGCAAGTATTAGTAACCCTTGCGGGACATGGTGCTACTACAGGTGATTATGTTACTTTTAGTGGTGCAGTGGCAGTTGGAGGTATTACAGCCGTACAACTTAATTTAGAGTTTGAAGTTACAGTTATTGATGGTAATACATTTACTATTGAAACTGCTGGAACAGCTACTTCAGCTGCTACAGGTGGTGGTACAGGAATTACTGCAGCTTTTCAAATAAATATTGGTGCAGATGCTTCAATAGCAGGTTATGGTTGGGGTGCAGGTACATGGAGTCGAGGAACTTGGGGTTCAGGCGCAACTACTCCAGCTATTGTTAATGTACGTCTTGTATTTATGGATAACTTTAACAATGACCTTATTTTTAACTTAAATGATGAAGGACCTATTTATTATTGGGATTATAGTGCAGGATTTTCCGTGAGAGCAGTTTTATTAAGTTCTATAGCAGGGTCAATTGCTGTACCTGCAAAAACAGAAAAAACTTTATTTTCTCCGAGTGGACATTTATTAGCTTTAGGTGCAAGTGCTTATGACGAAACATCGACTGCGGGAGTATCTATTACAAGTATTACAAGTGCATCAACAACAGCTACTGTAACTACTGGAAGTGCTCATGGATTAGCTACTAATGATTGGGTTTATCTTTCTGGTCAAACTCCTCTAATGTATTCTGGAACTTATCAAATTACAGTAACCGGTACTAGCACTTTTACATACACTCTTTTAGCTTCTACCTCATCTCCAGCTGGTACAGCAGGAAGTTACCAAGCTGTAGATTACACAGGTGGTACCTTTGACCCTATGTTAATTCGATGGGCAGATGTAAATACAGATATTGGTCCAAAACCTGAAGTATGGAATCCAACGCTTGCTAACACAGCAGGATTCTTATTTGTTAAAGAAGGTTCTAGAATTATTACCGGTGCTAATGTAAGACAAGAAACCCTTATCTGGACTGATACTTCATTAAGTACATTACAATTTTTAGGTACTGCTGAAGTATTTGGGCTACAACTTTTATCAGGTGATACTAATATTATGGGACCTAATGCTTATGCAAGTGTTAATAATAATATGTATTGGATGGGTACAGATAACTTCTTTATTTATGATGGTCGAGTTAATGTACTTAAATGTCCTTTATTAAGATATGTATTTGAAGATATTAATAGAGAGCAAGCTCAACTTGTATATGGTGGTACTAATAAAGAATTTAATGAAGTAATATGGTTTTATTGTTCTGGGGGAGCTAGTCCTTCTACTGCTATTGACCGCTATGTAATATATAATTATAAAGATGATATTTGGTATTATGGACAATTAAATAGAACTACTTGGATAGATGCTGGTATTAGTAGATTCCCATTAGCTACTTCTGGAGGTTATATATACTCACATGAAAATGGGCCTAATGATGGACAACCTTTAGGGGCAGCACCAAACGCTATTAATTCTTATATTCAATCTGCTTTTATGGATATAGATGAAGGTGAATATTATATGCTAACTAAACGCGTAATTCCTGATGTAGATTTTACTACTTCACAAACAGTAAATCCTGTTACAGGAGCTACTATAGTTCCAGCTGTAGATATGCAAGTAGCAGTAAGTAAATTTCCAGGGGGAGCTACTTCTACAACAGATGTAGCAGGAGCAACATTAAATCGTGCAGTAACTACAACTACAGCAACAATAGACCAATATACTAATCAAGTATATGTAAGAGCAAGAGGACGACAAATGAATTTTAAAATATCATCAGATACTGTAGGTACTCAATGGCAATTAGGTGATGCTCGTGTAGATGCTAAACCAGCAGGATTAAGAGGATAATATGGCTGAAAAAAAATACAAACTTCCAGCTCAAGTAAGAACTTTTTTAGAAACAGTAAAAGGTAAAAAAAGTAAAATTACTGAAAAAGATTTTACTAAAAAAGAAATTAATTTAATAAAAGAAGCTATAAAGCAAAGTCGAATACGAGGTAAAAAAGTCCGATACTTTGATAATGATGGTGAAGTATTTAGGGACAGAAACAAAAAAGCAAGAACAAAAAATAAAGGGTCAGTACAATACAAAGATTATCCTAATGAAGCCAAACCTACAAATAGAATAGACGAACCATTCGGACGCGGCGATTATAATTTAGGGTCTAGTGGGGCTATAAGAAATACGCTAGGAAGATTTTCTTATGAAAAAACACCAGAAGGTAGATTAATAGCTCGTGATAATTATGATTTTAAAGATGATTTAGTAAAAGAATACGGAGTAAGACCTTCAAAAGATTATAAAAAAATGGGAACTTTAGGAAAAATAGGTACTATAGCTAAAGATACACTTTTTCCAAGACCAGATTCTTATAAGCCAAACCCATTAAAAGGGGTATCAACTTTACCTAGTAGAGTAGGAAGCGCTTTTATTGGAGATAAAGGTAGACCTGTAGAAATAGATTTAGGAGAAGCTCCAGAAGATTTTAAAAAAGGTGGTAAAGTTAAAAGAAAATTAAAAGTTAAAAGAAAACCTAAAGACGGTAGAATGAAAAAAGCTAAAGGCAGAGATGGTATAGCACAACGCGGTAAAACTCGTGGGAGAATGAGATAATGGCACACGTTGTACAACCTAAAGCACCTAATTTAGTTTTACCTCCATTGGAGTATAGTGAAGACCAACAGAATCAATTACAGAACCAATTAAGATTATATTTTAATCAATTAGATAGAGCACATTTAGACGAAATAACTAATTTACACACAAATAATGTTATGCATTGGATGGGGTTATAATGGCAGGAGAATTTCAAAATTTAACAGGTAAAAAATTAGCAAGAGCAGCAGTTACTGCTACAATGGCTATTGTGTATGAAACTCCTGCAAATACACGGACTTATATTAAAGACATTATGGTAACTAATCATAGTGGTTCAGGTGGTGGAGCAGGTAAAATTAGTATTCATGTTGTACCTGCAGGAAGTACAGCAGTAGCTGAAAATGTGATTATAGATGAATATTCAGTAGCTAAACAAGAATATTTACATTGGTCAGGATTACAAATAACTGACCCTGGTGATACAATAGAAGTATTATCAGATGGAACAAATTTAACAGTCACTATATCAGGGGCTGAAGCAGTATAAAACGTTTTATAACTAGGACGTTACATGGTATTATACAACTTATATAAATAGGAATTAATTATGTCATTAGGAAATGTTTTAGGAGCAGCAGCTCCAATAGCCGCAGGATATTTTAGTGGAGGTGCATCTGGTGCGTTAGGAGGCACTTTTGGTTCTTATGCTCCAATAGCAGCAGGAGCTTTAACAGGAGCAGGTATTGCTGCTTTATCAGGAGATGACCCATTGATGGGTGCTGTTAGTGGTGGCTTAGGAGGCTATGGTGGTGGAAGTATGGCAACTGCAGCTCAAAGCGCAAAAGCCGCGGCTCAAGGCGCTATGACAGACGCAGCAGCTAATAAATTAGTTCAAGACCAAGCATTAAAACAAGCAGGTACAGGAATTACTTCAGGCATACAAGGACCTACAGGACAATTAGGTGCTAACATGAATCAAACTATTTCTCAAAGTGGTCGGGCGTTTCCTAATATTGAAACTCAAGGAGCTTCTCAAGGTGCAACAATTGGTCAAGCATATAAACCTGACTTTATGGCGACGACAACTGAAAACTTTAAAGTAGGAACCCCTGAATTTGGTACAGACTACGGTTTCTCTGATGTTATAACACAATTAGGTGAAGGGGATACGACAAAAGGGGCTATAAAAACCGGTCTTAGCGCATTGCCAGTAGCAGCAGCAGCTTTTGAACCAGAATATGAAAGTTTTGATGAACAAATGAGTAAAGATAAATATGACCCATCGAGCCAACTTAATTTAAGTATGGATACAGGAATTGATGAAGCTCTATCAAGAGATACAGGATTAAGACTTTTAGCTAATGGCGGATATTTAGATGGTGGTATGTTACCTGGTGATGGTATGAGTGATGATGTACCAGCTATGATAGATGGTTCACAACAAGCTGCACTTTCTCAAGGTGAGTTTGTAATACCAGCTGACGTAGTTAGTCATTTAGGTAATGGCTCTTCTGATGCAGGCTCTAAACGATTATATAATATGATGGATAAAATAAGAAAAGCTAGAACAGGAACAGAAAAGCAAGGGAAAGAAATTAATCCCGAAAGGTTTATGCCTCGTTAATGAAAACATCACTTGTTCCAAAGGAACATATTCCCGTAGTTTGGGATAGTATAAAAGAATATGCAGAAGGATGTGCTAAATATACTTTTGGTAGATTTACTGCAGAAGATATGCTTAAAGGTCTTCTTACTAAAGACCAGCAATTATGGATTGCTTTTGATGATATAGGTATTCATGCTTTTTGGGTAACAGAAGTAATAGATTATCCTCAAACAAAAATATTAGTAATGCATTTTGTAGGTGGTAAAGATATAGAAAAGTGGCAAACAATTGGGTTATCCCAATTGCAAAAATTTGCAAGAGATACAGGCTGTATTAAGATAGAATCTTATGGTCGACCCGGTTGGGAAAAAATATGGAAAAAACAAGGGTATGTAAAAAGACTTGTGTTTTATGAATTACCAGTGGAGTAATATAAATGTTATTAAAAATAATACCAAATAAAATTAAAGTATGGCTAATTAAACACTTATATGCAGATATTGCATCAATGGGTGACGATGGAGATACCACACTAGCTCATGTTAATCTTAAAGAAGTTGCTATTCTTAAAGCTCACGGTGGTGCAGGTACTATAAACCCACGTACTGGACTTGTAGAGTTTAAAGGTAAAGGTGGTGGTGGTAGTAGTGCTCCAACAGAAACTAAATCTTATTCAACGGATTTACCAGAATACGCCAAACCTTTTTATGAAGAACTATTAAAACAATCCGGTAAAGAAATATATGATACAGATGCTTTAGGAAAAGTTACAGGAATTAAAGGTGCGCCGGTTTATGGTGGAGATAGATTAGCTGGATTTACAGAAGACCAATTAAATGTTCAATCTGGGTTAAGAGGTATGATTCCTCGAAGCGAATTTGAAGAATCTATTACTGATACTGAAACATTAACGGGATTAGGTACTGGAGCAGCTACTACTGGATTAACAGCAGCAGGTGCTTATACTCCCAGTGCATTAGGCTCATTAGGTATGACAACTCCAGGTGAATTTGATTCGGCTGCAGCTGCTAAATATATGAGTCCTTACCAAACTAATGTTACAGAGATGCTTCAAGCAGAAGCTAGGCGTGAGGCAGATATAGCAAAAGCTCAAAGAGGTATGGGAGCTATTAATAGAGGAACTTTTGATGGGGGTCGACAGGCTTTAATGGAAGGACAAGCAGACAGAGACCTACAAACACAGTTAGCTAAAATAGGTTATCAAGGAAAAGAGTTGGCATTTAAAAATGCACAAGAACAATTTCAAAGAGATAGAGCTGCAGGGATGTCAGTAGAAGAAGCAAATTTAAAAGCAGAAATGGACCGACGTGCTCGTACACAACAAGGTGAACAGTTTGGTGTGGGACTACAAAAAGATTTAGGAATAGAAGGATTACGTTATGGTTTAGCAGGTGCTGGACAACAAAGTGATTTAGGTCTAGCAGAACAAAAATCTCAATTAGAATTATTACAAGCTCAAGCTGCATCAGGAGCTGAACAACAAGCACTTCAACAAGAAATAGATAATATAGCGTACCAACAATTTATGGAAGAACAAGACGCTGCTAAAAGAAATCTTGAGTTTCAATCAAATATTTTACGTGGTACTGCAGGTGCATTAGGTTCTACTAATGTTCAATATGCTCCAGCTCCAAGTTTAGCTTCTCAAATTACAGGTATGGGTGTTTCCGGACTTGGTTTATATAATGCATTAAAGGGTTAAATTATGAATATTATTCAACAACAAGAATTAGCTAGAAACTCTAGTGAACAACAATTAATAGATTTAGCGTCTCAACCTAATCCTAGTATTATACCTCCATATTTAGTTACAGGTGAATTGATGAGACGTAAGTCTATTCGAGAAAAGTTTGCTCAAGCTCCCCAACAATCTGTTTCTGAAGAAGTATTAACCGAAGCTATACAAGAAAATCAACCTCAAGGTATAGGTGCGTTAACAGAAGATATGGCAACTCCAATGACTGCACCTCAAATGCCTCAAGAAGAAGTAATGACTGAATCAATTAGTGAAACCGGTATAGCTAATTTACCTGCACCAAACATAGGACAGAACTATGCAGGTGGTGGAATTATAGGATTCCAACCAGGTGGGTATGTATTTGACCCTTATGCAGATGGAGGGAAAGGTGGATATATTAATTCAAGTGGCGCAAAAGCTGTACCTTTTAATAAAGCAGGGTTACCCGCTCTTACAGGAGCAGGATTAGCAGCTGAAGAAGCTCGGAAAAGAGCAAATGCCTTTGGTAAACAAATGCCTTGGTATAAATCATTAGGTAAAAAAGCTTTAGGATATGTTCCGGGTATTGTTAAAAGAAACCCTTGGGTAGCAGGTGGGTTAGGAGTAGCAGGATTAATAGGATTAACAGGTGATGATGACGAACCAGAACTACCTCCAGTTCCTACGCTTCCAGCAAGTTTTTATAAACCAGAACCTGTAGATTACACTAAAGATATAGATTTTAGTGGTATGACAATAGAAGATACAGCAGCTTATGGGGACAAAATGATGGAAGACCATAGAAACCGAATGGGAACAGACCCTTTTACTGCTAAACGTAATGAAAGATTAGCCGCACTTGAAAAAGATATTGGTAGTTCTGATGATGCTCTAAATATGGCTCTTATACGAGGTGGTTTAGGTATGGCTTCAGGAGAGTCTTCAAACTTTTTAACTAATTTATCCGAAGGATTAACTAAAGGTGTAGATGCATATGTGGAAGAAGATGATAAACAACGTCAACGAGAAATAGATTTATTTACATTACAAAATCAAATAGCTCAAGCTGAAAGAGCTGAACAAGTAGCTATTGCTACTACAGGTACTAATAGTCAAGCTACTGCTGAAGCTAATAATAGAAAAGTAGAATTGAAAAAAATTGAGGCTCAACTTACACAAGAACAACTTGATATACAAGCTGCAACTGCGGCTCAAAGTCCTAACAATATGATGTTAAAAATAATTCAACAAGTTGATAAAGTGATAGAAAAAGAATTTCCTTATGGTACCACTTTAGATGCAGAAGGAGCTGCTAGAAAAGAAGCAAGAAAAAATCAACTTACACAGCAGTATATGGCACAATTAAATCTTGGTGGTGGGCAGGGGTATCAACCTACAACCGAAGAAATTACTTTACTTCAACAGTTTAGTAGCTAATGGCTAATCTTAAAGAAGCGTATGGTGCATTAAAAAATGCTCATGCTGCAGGAGATACTGCCGCTGCAACTAAAATAGCCGGAATTATTAACCGGATGCAACAATCACAATCACAACCTCAACAACCAACAGACTTTGCTGCTAACCCTCGACAATTACAAGATGGAGAGGGTAGTGATTTCTTGCGTGGCTTTGGACAATATACTGACCAATATGGTGGTATTATAGGCGGCGCTAAAATGTTAGTTGGTAAAGCTACT
>Ga0209232_1000485_pt1 | contig 24306 bp, 35 predicted proteins | sample ETNvirenome_2_60_FD_184066 | JGI IMG/M metagenome (GOLD analysis project Ga0209232, IMG submission 184066) | Marine viral communities from the Pacific Ocean - ETNP_2_60 (SPAdes) (version 2) | ecosystem: Environmental > Aquatic > Marine > Oceanic | place: Pacific Ocean | collected 2013-06-22
AGGCTTCGTGTAATTACCAGAAGCGTTAACCGTTGACTTTGCCTTCTTCTTAACAGTTTTCTTTGCAGCCATCAGCTTTTCCGACGTGCAGGAAGCCGACTGCCACGCGCGGGTTCTCGCAAATCACGAATCTCTTTACGACGAGCCTGAATAGCACGAACCGGATCACGACGATCCTGATTACGACGCGCATTAGACGCCGCCTGTCTAGGACTAACCTTCTTCCGACGGCCAGCCTTTCTCATGCGATAAATCGGTTTACTGTAAGCCATTACTTTTTTCTTTCCCTAATCATAAAACATCGCCGCAATCACACAAATCGCAAATACACAAATGAGGATTAGCGACAGGACATCGCCTACTGGCACGACTCGCACTCTTCCGGGTTTTCCAAGTCGCACGCAGGATCAACCGGTACATCCGAATCTGATCCCCAATCCACTTCCTCATCATCCCACTCCGACTCCGGAGCCTGATACTTCGCAACCCAAGCACCGGGCTTCTGCACACCAATCCTCCGAAAAACATCGACCAACAACTCAGCCATAGCTAACACCTATACCCTTATACGTTGACGCAGCCGCAAAGCCACGCCATAATCGTGGCACACCGCACGCAACACGGTCAACTGTTGCGCCCCGACCAGCCATCGGGAGATCGCCCGTCAGAAGGGCAGCCGCTGCATGTCCCAACAGGAATGCAGCCTAGCAACCAAAGCTACTTGCTAGAGGCGACCAACCTAAACTGGCGGAGGGACCCAGGGGTGACCCGACCCCAAACCAAACAACAGGCAACCCAACAAACCAAAACTCCCCACAGACTGATTAGCATTATTTGTAGAGGGTGGTATCTCGGCACATCTACCCGTACAAAATCCAACACCAAGCCATTCCACCAAGGGGGGGTGGCACTTAAACCACCGGCACCGGTCAAACAAAGTGAGACTTCCGTTAGTGGCGTGGGACCCCCTTGGTGTTTATGGATTGGTGGGATTTTGTGGAGGCGTCTGGTGAAGACTCCTTCGGAGATCGGAGTTTCTCTAAGTTGGCTAAAGTACCATTTAGGGCGTCCTTTCTAAGGCCGCGGGCGGTCCCCGGTTGCAACAGGCACCACGATGCCACACCACGAGCACCCGCTCCATGTGCCCTGTGCCACACCTCGTTCCTCGGCATGCCACATGCCACACTCCGGGGCGCCCGCGGCGCGGCGTTCGGGTGGCCTGTAAGCAACCGGGAACCACCCGGGGCCAAAGAAAGGAGTGCCCGAAATGGCACTTGAATCCAACAAAGAGAAACTGGCCGATCTCCTCAGTCGTCTTCACCAAGACGCCAAGAGGTTTTCGTTGATCGGAAACGAGCAGCGGAAGGGTCGCCAGACGTTCTGGGCCAACTACGACTCGGACCTGGCTGTCGGATTTGTCCCAGCACAAACCTTCACCTCAGGCGAAGGCGGGACTCACCTCTACGCAGCGATCGCTGACGGAGAACAGTGGTTCATCGGCGTCATGGCCTGGCTGCGGCCAGAACGGTCGCTAATCGAAGATGCCCAAGAAAAGGATCACATCGTCGCGGCGATTCCGATGACCGACGCGGACCACGCGATCGCAACGCTTCGTGAGATTGCCCTCCTGGTTCGCTCTAAGACTTCCAGCAAGCCTCAGTCCAAGAGCGTCTTCGCCAAGTAACACTAAGGGCGAGTCCTGGTCTTCGGACCAGGGCGAACCCATGCCCTGGTCCGAAGTCCAGGCTAGCCCAAGTGTTACTAAGCGAAGAAGCTATTGGCCTGCTGCTTGGGAAGTCTTGAGCGCACCAGGGGTCAACCTCCTCAGCGGCGCTCGCGGGTCAGCGCCGGCCATCTCCATCTTGCGACTCTGTGTCCTTTTCTAAGGGCATCTCCGATGAGCTGACCGTCTTGGCCGCCTCCAGGCCATGCCACCATTCACCTACTGTTCTCTCGCCAGCGTCGCTGCGTAGGGTCGAGTCCACGCCTCGCCAGAGGTTCGGTTGGTGCGGGAAAATCTCGACATCCAGTCCCGAGTCTTCGTTGTCCCCGAACGTGGCGACCCTAACCGCTGTCGTTTCTCGATCAACGAAAACCTAGATTAAGGAGCCGAGAGAAACCACCCTCTTGGTTCCACTATCACCATAGAGAAAGGGATTGCAAAAATGATTTGCGATCATTGTAATTGTGAAATAACCAACAAAGGTAACGACAAAGTTGTGTTCTTCAATATGGAGGATATTTGTCGCAGTTGTTGGGCTTGGATCTGTGAAGTTACGGACAGCGTAACGCCTCAGGGTCGGCCCATCTTTACCGGGGCTGACATCGAAGGTTGTGCAGTCTGATGTATACGTTCTGGCTTCTGTTCTTCATCATCTCAGGTTGTTTGCTGTTGGCGCTGCTAGTTGATGATTATCTGTCGTACAAGAAAGAAAAAGATGATGATTGGTACTTGTGATGTGTGTGGCGCTAAGCCGAACGAAATGGTTTTTGTTCGAACACGGCGACCTTCTGACCCGAAAGATTTGTGCTGTGTAATGGCGGGTTGCGAGAAATGTATGGGTCCTCGTCAGCATCCTGAGAATCATTGGAACTCTGTCCCGTCGGTTATGACTGATCGTGATTGGGATATTTGGGTCGAAAGTTACGGTGCCATGCACAACGTGTTGTGGCTGACGTAATCACTATCAACAAACAGAAAGAGAGGAATAGACATGGCTCTATTCAGCACATCACTACACATGACCGGGCAGTCAAGCACTTCGGTTGATGCTAATTCAAAACACTATCCAACGTTCGATACGAATTGGGTAACGATCAAGATTGACAGAGCAGAGTTGACTGTGTTCTGTCACGACTTGCAGCAGATGGCTGTGCTTGCAAAACAGTTGACGTTTGCTGTAGATCAGGCAATCCGTGATCGTGTCAACGATTACGAATCAAAAGATGTCATTAATCAAACGGCTGAGGTGTATGACATTGGAGGTGCGTGGAAATGATTACTGTTTACCGTGACGGCAACAATTTCCAGTTGCGATTCGATACACACGATCAAGCAACAAATATTTACAACACAAGTTATGTAACCATCAGGTGGCGTGACGCTAACGATCTTCAGACACGTCTGTCGCAGCTTCTGCTTGACTTTGAGATTGAGCGTGGTGCGTATCCAATCAACGATGAAGACGATTACATCCTTGATCGTCATACCACAGGAGAACCGTTCTAATGACTGGTGCAGGTTGGCTATTCATGCTGATGGCTGTTGTGATTCTAGTTAGTAGGTGATTCTGTGAATAACGATTAGTTCCCCCACGACCTGAGCATGTCGTAAAACTGCTCACACAATTTCTTTGGTATGGGGTTCACTATCACCCATATCTAACCGGTGTGCAGAGGAGGAGAGGTTCTTACTCCTTTCTCCCTCTCCTCCTCTGCGCTTTCTTAACAATGAAAGGTGGGCCTATGGGTCTTGTATTTGCTGGTCCTGATGAAGGCTTTGAGTTGGAGTGCGACAATTGCTATCAGCTTGAGTGGCGTGAGCGTTGGCTTGATGCTGGTTCTCTTGTCGTTGAAGCTGAGGGTGAAGGTTGGGAGTTAGAACAGTTGGACAAGTGGGACGGTGTGACATACGCCGATGCCAAGTGTCCAGAATGTGTAGAAGAATAAGAAAGCAGGTAGAATATTGATGCGTAACGTTGTTAACAAAACGTCCGAGGAAGCGTTCACCGAAGTGTACGAGCGTGCGCTTGAGCGTGTCGAAAAGATGTCGTATCTGGAATTTGCTAAACAGACCAGCTTGGAAGATTTCAGAGCGCTAACACATATAGAAGACCGCGTTGCAGAAGCAATGGCGGAAGACTTTATACGAACAGGAGAGTGGTAAATATGGGAGCTATCCCTGAAATGATGGTGAGTGTCGGTGAGACTCCGTGGCATAGGCAGGGTTTGGTTCTGCCTGAAGACTCGGTGTTGACTCCGGCTGATGCGTACACGTTGGGTGGTCTTGACTACAACATTGTCAAGTCTCACATGATTGATTCACAGACTTACGAACCGATTCCAGGTCGTTATGTGCTGAAGCGTCAGATCACAGATGCATTGCATGACAAGATGATTGGTAAGCAGCCGCAGATTGTGTCGGATCGTTACGAGATCATTCAGAATTACGAGATGGTTGATCTGGTCAACGAACTTGGCTTGCCTGTCACTACGGCTGGCACGATGTTCAATTCCAGCATGGCTTGGATGCTGCTTGATCTTGGCGAGTCAGTTGCGTTTGCAGGTACTGAAGAAGCTACCAACCGGTTCTTGCTGGTTGCTACGCATCACGGTACTGGCAACTTTGTTGTGTATGTGGTGACAGTGCGTGTGGTTTGCCAGAACACTTACGATTTGGCTACGAAGATGGGTGATTTGCGTTGGTCGATCAAGCACACGTCGTCGGCCAAGGATCGTTTGTGGGAAGCAAAGGCTGGTCTGGAGCGTGCGTATCGTGCGATGGACGAGATGGATCAAGAGATTGTCAAGCTGTTGGACAAGGACTTCCGTGATTCGCAGTGGGTTGAGTTGAAGAATACGATTCAGCCCAAGGTTGAGGCGAAGATGGGTCCGCACAAGGTGACTGGTGATTGGGTGCAACTCAATACCAAGGCATACAATGCGGCTAAAGAAACTCGTAAGAAGCTTGATCTAATCTGGCACAACGACAACGGTACGATCCCGCGTCAGTCAGCGTTCCATGCGATTCAAGCTGTCAACGAGTACGAGCAGCATTTCCACGGGCACGGTAAGAATCGTGACCAGCGGATGATGCAGAAGTTCATCAAGGGTGACATGCCGATGACGCGTACTGCTACCAAGCTTGTTCGTGAGCTTGCTGGTGTGTGATCGTGCGGCTTCCTACTGATGACACGTTGTTTGAGTTGCTTGCTGATTATGTGTGCGACCAGGAGTGTCAGTCGTACGAGATGGTGTTGAGCATGGCTCGGTACCCGGAGTTGGTGAAGACTCGTCGGGTTATCAATGCTGTGTTGTCTGGGACGTTTAGTTGGTCGCAGTCTCGTATTGCTCGGCAGTGGCAGCAGGACCATACGTCTGTGGGTCACGGGTTGCGTACGATGACTGATACTGAAGCTAATGTCTCTGGTGAACTTGGACGAGAGTTCATGGAGGTGTTGCATGCGTCAGAGAATGGAACTGTCTCAAACGATGTGGATGGATCAGGCAGCTTGTAAAGAAGAACCATCTGTCAAGTTTTTTGATCATCGACAGATGGATTTAGGAGTTGCTATTTGCCAGAAGTGTGTTGTCAAAAAAACATGTTTGCAATGGCGCATCGACACAGTTGATCCGTGGGATACAGATTACGGAGTGTGGGGAGGTACGACACCTGCAGAACGTGATAGAATAAAGCAACAACAAAGGTAGGTGACCATGATTGATGCCTCAGGCATTATTTATGCAGGTCAGATTAGTAAATATAATGAAGAAGGGCCGAAGCCGACGGCGCTGGGCACGCGCTTGCGCGTGTCTGATGCCGGGGGGTGTGAGCGTCAGCGTTGGTACAAGGGCATGGGCTTTGACGAGTCAGAGACCCCGGACTTGCAGACGCTATTGGCGTTCCATGTAGGAAACAGCATTCACGATTTTGTGCAAGAAGCGTTTGTGCGACAGGCCGTAATGGGGGGAGTGTCGGTGGACCTTGAGGTTCCAGTCGATTGTCGCCCGTTAGGTGCCGATTTGTCAGGGTCTGCTGACCTTGTAGTGACGTATAGCGATGGTCACAAGGTTGTGGTTGAGTTCAAGTCTGCGTCTGCGTATGGCAGCAAGCTTGCACGAGAAGCGCCGAAACGTGAGCATGTGGCCCAAGCTGGGTTGTATGCGCGTGGTTTAGGTGCTACTGCAATTCACATTGTGTATGTGGCTAAAGAATCGTCGTTTCGTGACAAGGTTCGTGCGGGTGATGTGTATGAGCATTACTTTGAGTTGAAAGACCCGGTGTTTGATGGCCGCATGGAAACGGTGTTTGACATCACAGAGTTTGAGTTGATTCGTTTCAAGCGTGTTGAAGATGCGTTGAATAGAAATGTAATTCCTCGTCCTGTGGTGTATGACGAAGAGTTGAAGATTGTTGATTCTCCGGGACCATTTGGTCGTCCGTCAAAGAAAACGCATTGGGAATGTAGGTACTGCCTGTATAATAGTCTTTGTTATGGCAATGGGCCTGACGAAGTAACAATATAAACATCTTGGAGGATGTTATGACTGATAAAGTTAATAAGGTTATTCCTATGAAGCCTGCTGCTTGGGAAGCTGCTGGGCTAATTGGAGCTACTAAGGAACGGTCTGCTACTGCCCAAGTTCGTCATTGGATTAACGAAGGTATCCGAATGGCTGCTGAGCAGGATCGTTTAGATAAAATTGAACTCAACGCAAAGGTGATTGATCTGCATGAAGACCGTACTGCGTGATCTTGTAAAGCGTATTCCTGCGTCATATATCAAGACGAAGCCCGGTGGATTTCAAGCTGATTATGTGTCGCATGCTGATATTCAGCAGATTCTGTTGGCAAAGATTGGGCCGTGTACCCAAGAGGTCAAAGAATTAATTTACAACGCAGATGGTGTAGTGCAAGGCTGCATTTTGCGTGTGACGTATGAGATTGATGGCGAGCGTGTCATCATTGAAGAAGCAGGAGACGTTGAGCGCCCAGGTGCAAACAACGGATCAAATGCAAAGAACGCCGTATCTGATGCAATCAAGCGGTGTGCGATGCGAGTGGGTGTTGGACTCCACTTGTGGTCGCAAGATAACTATGTGCTGGACCGCCTAGCGCAGAGTGATTCAGCAGAACAGGAGGAAAGTGATGCTGAGTGAAGGATATGGGTTTGCTTACGGTAATCTTTGCCGTGATTGGGAATCCAAAACTGTGAATGCCCAGGGTCAAGAAAAGACTATTTGGGTAAATGCTTTGGCGTATCAGCCTAAGAAAGACGATCAAGTTATTTATGTTGACCTAACTGTTTGGCCGGACAACAACGATTCAGATCGTGAGGGTCAGGCGTATAGGGATTACACGAACAAGGGTAGTCGTGTGATGATCCGTGGCAAGTTTGCGCCTGACAATTATGTCAACAAGGAAGGCCAGCCCAAGATTGGTTGGAAGTGCAATCTGTGGGATATGGCTTCAATGATCCGTCCGCCGCTGGAATCGTCAGGTGCAGGTAATGTTGCTGCTGCGTTCCCTGGTGCTCAGGCTTCATCTCCTGAGCACGAGCCGTTCTAGTGGGTATCAATCGCACAGAATGGATTGATCCGGAGGTGTTGCGTAACTCTGATAGTTCTTTGGAGTTGCAGCCTGGTGAAAAGCCGTCTGTTTGGATCAAGCGTATTACTGGCAAGAAACCCAACAAGCAACGGTGAAAAAGAATCACACTTGCCAAATTGATGGCGGTGAGTGTGTGAAGGGGTCGGTCTACATGCATGGTGAGGTGCGTGTGGCCCGGCCCCTTTGTAATTGTTCGTGCCATCTCAAACCAGGAGAGAAGAAACGTGAGCGATGAAAAGTACGTTCCGAATGTTGATGTAATGATGGTTTACGAAGCGATAGACAACATTGTTAGTCTTAATAACGCTATTCGTAAGCAAGCATTTGACGAGAATCGTCAAGATTTGTGGCAGTTGTTTGAGGTTGGTCACAACACGCAGCTTGCATTGGCTGCTTATGTTGTTGCCCTTCAGAGTCATGGAGACATATGAATCAATCAGAAGCTGAATCACTTGTTGTGAAGATGAAGCAGTTGTGGGGTAACCCGTTCAAGGTTACGTCTTCGACTTCGATGGAGTGGGCGCAACACGCAGGTAGCGCATCTTATGCTGACATGGCGCGTGCTATTGACTCGTTTGCAGAGGCTGGTGACAAGTTCCCGCCATCGCTTGCCGAGGTTGTGTCTCGTGCCAGAACTTACAAGCCACGCAATGTGTTCAATCCGAATGCACCAAAATGTTGTGACTGTGGTGGGCCTACTCTGTCAGGCATGACTCATTTTCCGTTCTGCAAGCCACATGGCACAGGTGATTATTACATTGAAACTATGGAAGAGTATGTGAATAAATGAATAACAACGAAATTTTCCTAGACAATTCTGAAATTAATGCCCCAATTATTATTGCTACTTGGAACGTTGAGAATGGTCCAAATGTAATTATTTGGGAAGCAGGTTGGGATGCTCTTGACAACGATGATCGCATCGAACTGATGCAAACTCTTGCGGAAAATATGCTTGAACTACAAGAGCATATTGTTCCTGATTATCCGCCTGAAGATTTACAGGCTTAGTTACTTTTTCTTAGATTCCTTGCGAATCTTGCCAAGTAGAGCCTCCATATGAGGCGACTCATAAACACCAGTTACACGGCCTTTGGTAATAACTTCACGCCAGTGATTAGGTGATTCAATGACGGCAGTACCTTCGCCGGGAATGCCGACTCGGTACTCGTCTTTGTTAGTATCGTAAGTCAGAAACATGCCTGAGCTTTCTGGTAGTGGGCCGTCGATCCAGCCTGAACTTGTAAGTGCCTGAATGTGCCACCATTCTGATCGCACGGTTTGTTTTAGTCCCCATTTTGCAAGATAAGGTTTAACTGTTTTGTCAGCCATTGCGCGTGTAGCACCTGTTGGGCGACGCAAATCGACAGCGTGGCCGTAGCCGTCTGCTTGTTCCATGTGCCAAGAGCCACGGGGTTTCCAGTTGTAAGGAAAGTTTGCGCCTGTTTGCAAAATGCGATCTGGGTTTGCTGCAAGGTTGCCGCGTCCTGCTTTGTATTTGTCGTACAGAGCTTTTTGTTTAGAGTACAAACGCACCGCAGGATAAGTTCCGTAGAACTTGAGAGCAGGTTCTGAAAGCAGCCCTCGTACACGGAAATCTAACGTTGGATGTACTCCACGCAGATTGTCGTCCAGTGACATTAGTCGTCTAGGTCAGCTTCAGTAGCTGGTTCAAGATTGACCATTGAAGGGTTCGCCCCACCAATCGGGCCTTTAACCGCAGCATAAGACTTTACGATGGACAGTAGACCTGCAACGGCTGATGCCTTTAGCGAGTCAGCCATACCAACGTCAAGCATGCCAGCACCATCAGTACCGACGAGAGCAATAAGAGTCTGACAAAAAGCAGAGACAGCACGTTCAGCGGAATCCTTGAATACAGAAGTTGAAAACATGTTGCTAGTTTATTCAGTCTTTGAGCGAGAGTCCACAATTACGCCGAGAGTATGCAACGCTAGTGAACTGCCTGAAATCCAAAGACCCCAGCGAAGGGTGTCTCCAGACATGGTAATCAGGACGAGTCCTACGCCGCCTACTGTCCACGCAAGTGCGTAGCTCTCAAAGAAAATCTTTCTAATCATTTTTTCTCCGAGTAGTAGGTGTAGAAGGTCCTCCTGAAGTTGTTGGTGTGGTGGGGACGGGAGCAGGCGGGAGAGGCCGTGTAGCGGCTGCTACTGCGATGCTGGCACTTTGAACAGCAATGATAGCCCGTCGATCTTCGACGGTTACTGTGGAGCCTGACGGGATGTATTGCTCAGTCGCGCCACCAAAGATATTGACCTCTTCCTCAAACGCTTCTTTTACTTCGTCGTCTGCGTCTTGAATTGCTTCTGCGACTTCTTCGATTTGTTCGTCGGACAGTTCTTCGTATTCAAGTTCTTCGATGACTTCTGGAGTGATCTCTTCTAGTTCAGGTAGAAGAGTCGTCGTTGGAGGAATAGTTGTTGTAGGCGGTTGAGTCGTCGTAGGCGGCAGCGTGGTAGTTGTCGTCGGCGGGACCGTTGTGGTCGTTGTCGTCGTACTCGTAGTAGTAGATGTTGACGTTGATGTCGTCGGTGGCAGCGTAGTCGTCGGTGGCAGAGTCGTAGTTGTCGTAGTCGTCGGTGGCAACGTAGTGGTCGTGGTGGGCGGCAAAGTGGACGAAGTAGTTGTCGTCGTCGTCGTTGGGGGCGCCTGAGTAGTCGTTGATGGTGGGGTCGTAGTGGTAGATGGCGGTGCCTCGGTCGTTGTAGTTACTGGGATCGTCGTCGTAGTCGTCGTCGTAGTGGGTGCTGCGGTAGTAGTCGTAGTCGTCGTTGTAGTCGTCGTCGTAGTAGTCGATGACGTTGTGGTCGTAGTCGTTGTCGTTGTTGTTGGAGGGGAGTATCCGTCGGTTGACCATGTGACTGTTCCTGAGCCGTCTGGAACATCCATTCCAGATTGTTCTTGGTACGTTCTAAATCGTAGGACATAAGTTCCTGCCTGGGGAGTGAGGTGGAGCTTGGACCCATAACAGTTGTCTTGTTCGTTGTGGTTTCCGTCGTCATCGTCGGCCACGATATTGCCTTCTGAGTCAATTAGGCGCAGCCAAGGGTCAACGGTTGTTGCAAAATCTAAAGGACAAGCGGTGTTGCTGTCGAATGTAACGCTAAGCAACGTTTCGCCGTCTAAAGTTATGTTGTAGTCCAAATATGGCGTATCTGCACTAAGCGAAACGCTTTCAAGTGCAGTTGCAGCGGGTGCAAACCAAGCTGCTATATAGAAAAAAACGAGCAACGCTTTGCTCATTCTACGCCATTGCATTTCACAAAATTATCACAGGAAAAACTAAATGAGTAAGGCCCGCGACAAAGGAACGAAAGGTGAAAACGAAATCCTTGATTTATTGCAGAGAGCGGGGTTTCGTGACGCTCACCGAACCGAGTCGTCGCGTGAAAGCCATGACATTCATTGCGAACCGTTTGTGGTTGAAGTTAAATTTGCAAAGCGGTGGCTGTTATTCGACTGGATACCGAAACTGCGACGGGTGGCGCAAGACAGGCCGTTCGTGTTGTTCGCTATCCACGGTGACCGCAGAACTCAGACGGGTTCCGAGGTAGGACGAGTTGCTGTTTTAGATGCAGACTTTGCGGCTGAACTGATGCATTCTTATTATGCTACAGTTTTGTCCCGTGGACGCAGCGACGGGGATATTAACGATACTGACGGTCTTGCTGTTACCTTGGATGGCTTGGGTTAGCAAGATTCTGATTAGTATTCAGGTCCGCCTTGCGCGTGGCGAAGAGAACTTTGATCGAGTTCGGGATGCGCTAGACGATCACGAAGCCAGGTTGCGAGCACTAGAAGCGCGTTAGACATAATTAGGTCTAGCAATCGGCTCAGCCATGCGACCCTTGCACCAAGAACTGCACTCAATGCAGCGATAGCGCCGATACTGCATCGTTTTTGTGCGTCGCATACCGCTTGCTTCCATCGTGCCAGTAGCGCCACATTGCGGGCACGCGTCAGGGCGGTCGTCGTAAAGCGCTTGATTGGGATGGTTAGGAATCCAAGGGAGAAGCTTGTCATACAATTCTTCAGTCAATCTGACATCTTGAATATTGTATTTCTTCATCAACGCCCACGCTTTGTCGTCGCCCATCATGCAATCGCGCCAAAGATCAAAGCCTGTGTGCGGAGTCTTTTTGCCAATCCCCAGCGCTTCTGAAACGTGGGTCAACTTGTTAGATGGAAACTTGAACTGGCGACGCACGGTTTGCAGCAAGTCAATGTCAACGTGCGGAGAAGCAGGAGGACGTTCTGACAACAAGAACTCTCGTTGCAAGTGTTTTACGTCGAACGCTTTGCCGTTGTAATGGATGAGTGCGTCAGCAGCAGACAGTAGTTCGTGTGCTGCGCCGATCATTTCGTCGTGACCGTCGTGGTGGTCAGAGTAGAACATGACCTTCTTGGCCCCGTGCCACTTTGCTGCAAACGAGATTACCGAGCCTGTCTTCTCAATCTGGTTGAGTCCGACGTTCTGGTTCCAAAGCCCCCAGACATACGCCAAGTTTGGCGAGGTCTCGCAGTCGATAATTAGTTTCTTCATCCACAACCCCCTGTGGTTTTCCACAGTTTAGGGCACGGTGAGCAATCGCACAATGCATATGCCTTCCCACCAGTCAGCATCGGCAGATAGCTGCTCTGGTGAAAACTGCATTTGGTCTACAATGACCTGTTCGGAGTGACTGCCTTCTTGGTAGGTCACAACGCTTTTGCCGACTAGCAGTGTGCGTAGAGCGTCGTACAAACCTTTGGGGTCTTGTTGGATTGCTGCGCCAGAACCGCGTGAAGTAGCAACACGTTTCTTCAACACAATTGGCAACACAATTTCGTCAATGCGTGTGGGTGATGGGAACGCTTGAATCTGCCATGATTCCAGCACAGGGCCAGCAGTTAGCGTGGTTGCGCTGCGGGTCAGGGTGAACTTCAGCGTGTATTTGTCTGATCGCGAGTAGTCAACGTTAACTGGAGTGCGATCTGTGAGCGTAAGTTCTGACAGGTCGATGCCGGTGCCAGTCGTTGTAAGTAGTTTGATTCCGCCAGAAATAGGTGACAGTAGTCCATCGTATACAAGGTCAGTATCGTCGTAAGTTTCGCTTGCTTCATCGTAGGTTGTATCTGAAGCAATGGCGAGAGTGGGTGAAGACCTAATTTCAACCTTTTGCAAAGACTTTTCAAACTGGCTGTTCCAGCGGACACCGCCGACAGTTAGCGTGCCAGATGCAACTAGGTTGCCTGAAGCTGCTTCGCCTTGTACGCCGTTGCCTGAATCAACAAAGTACGTTTTGCTAGCATCTCGTGCTATCCAAGTTACGTTGTTTGGTGATCCGCCTGTAGATACAACGTCTGATGCCCATGCAGGAACAAGTGGTTCGGTAAAGATTGACAGGTCTGCTCGGTAAACTTGTCCGCTGGATACGCCAAACCAGACAAATCGATCGTCTACAGCAAGTGAGTAAGCTGCGCCGCCATTGTCTATCGCAGGTCCGTAACTCACAGAACCGTCTTGGTTCATAGTTGCAAGGCGTAAACCTTTGCTCGTTGCAAGAATAAGTAGACCGCCGTATGACTCAATTGCGTTGACTGTTTCGCCAATAGGTAGGTCAGCGACTTGAGCAGGTTGATTTAGTAGACCGTCGGTGCCTGTGCCACAAAAGTAAATAGAGCCAACATTGTTGGTATTAGCGGCTATGTAAATGCCTTGGGGGCCAGCAGCGGTATCAATCCAAGTGCTTCCAAGTTGAAAACTAAATGCAAGTGAGTTGCTTAAGGCAGAGCCGTCGGCTGCTAGTTCGGTGATGGTTGTGCTGTCGATGCTGAGCAGTCGTCCAGATACAACACGAATTGAGTCGATGCCTGTGCTAGATGCAGTCATTGCGGACAGGCTGGTGCCGCCTAGTGCTGCTTTGTCAATTTTAGCTGAGCCATCTACGACATAGATGTTGGTGCCGTCAGAGTCAAAATCTTTGATGGTGCCAAGGTTGTCGGTAACAGAGGTCCAGCTTGGGGTTTCGTTGGCAAAAGTAGTGGAGTATTGAAGCGTAGTGCCAGAAGCAACGTACATGTAAGTTGTTGAAGCGCTTCGGAAAACCTTCATGATTACGTCGTTGCCGGTGTTACCTTTGTCTTCGGTAATAGGCAGCAAAGAAACCTGGCCTTTGGTCCAGGGATTAATGCCAGATGACGTGTGAAAACGCCGACGGTCTGAGTCAGCGTTGTCAAAGTATTCTTGTCCAGCTCCGTAGCTCCAGTCGGTTTGTGACCGGACCCACATTTGGGTGTTGAGTCGTTGTTCGCCGGGTTCGTTAGACGTGTCTCGTTGTTCACGAAGAACAGGTACGGTTGTTCTTGCGTAACCTTGTGGTTCTACAAAATACGAAACGTTATTTAGCGTAATTGGCAAGCGTTCAGGCGCGTGCGCCATGATTAGTACCCCCGGTAAAGGTGGGTTTGGGTTCGTCCTGCGCCAGAGCGGGTCCAGTAGGTCGGGTACTGGCCGTCTAGGCGAGACGCTTCTGCGTTCATGCGTAGGCTGCGAAGTTCGCGTAGGTCGCGCATTGATGCAGAGATTGCGCCGGGAGGCACTTCTTCTGCGGATCGGGACGATCCTTGTTCGTCTAGGAACTCACGTCGAATAGGCCGTGACGACATAAGGCGTAGTGCTGCGCCTAGAGAGGGCAGATCGTAGCCTTCGGCATGTAGACCTGTGGTCGATAGAGCGGTACTGCTGTTGGTAAGTGCAGTAAATCCGGTCTTGTATTGGACTCGAACAGTTTCGCCAGGCCAAGCGTCTCCGTAAAGAACAAGTGCGTAGCCAGATGCAAACGATGAGGTGTTGCGGTTGCGGCGTAGCGAGTATTCGGTAATAAGTGGTTCTGAGTTTTCTGAGCCAGGGTCAGCGTAGGTGATCTGGTAGATAGACAAAATGTCGTCGGTAACGCCGGTCATGTCGTAGCCGTCTTTAGATGCGCTAAAGGTAAGGTCTACAGTTTTAATTTGGTACAGGCCGTTTTGGGGTGACGATAGGTCGCGTAGTTCGTCGTTGATTGCGTTAAGAATTTGGTACGCAGGGAACTTGGGGTTGACTGTAACTAGGTCTCCAGCGGTGTGAGATGCTGCTGTGGAGCCTTTGTAGCCTCTTTGAACAGTTGTGGTGCCATCCGTAACTGAAAAGACGTACATTAGCTCGGTGCCAACTTCAAGTGTTGCGCCTGCGACTACGCCAACAGGAGCAGTAGATGGCAAAGCAAACGAAATGGTAGTCACAGACGAGTTCATGTCTGCGCCAAGCGTTGCAAGTTCTTCTACATAATCTGTAAGCAACAGATCACGGGTTTGGTCGATCCAGGTTTGAGCAGTCATCCGTCAAGCACTTCTTTAACAATCAAGCCAGAGTTTACTTCATACTTTTCTCCGGCTCTAGCCTCTAGCTTTGCTGATCCGTTGATCGTAGGAGGTTGCACGCCGTCTTTGCGAAGACGTTTGTAAGCAGACATGTCAGCGTCTTTGTTCTTTTCAGCTTGCTTGGTAGCTTCTAAATCAATAACATTGTTGCGTGATGGTGCAGCAGATGGGGCTACATACGGCATTCCAAGCATTTTGCCCATCGGGTGACCACATTCAAGGCAATACATGGTGGGTTCGTCTTCAAAGCCGTGCATGGCTTCTTCGATAGCTCCACACTTCTTGCACTTGTAATCGTATTTCGGCATTATTCAACCTTAAATGAGTAACCAGCGTTAACGAGTATCGTACTTTCTTCGGCAGTCAAATCTGTAGGTGATTCGTGACCGGCAAGAATTTGACGAGAAATAGTAGAAGCATCAACTGGGTGACGTGTAGTTACCGTGTTGTCTGTCAAGATAAACACGTTTAGTCCTCGCCTGCCAGTAGCAGCAAAGCGCGACTTCCATCGTCTTTGCGGTGTAATAACGTGATATGGCAGTACGTCTAGAAGCGCTACTGGAGTATCTGCAATTAATATAATTTGATTAGACAAGTTGAGTTCTGGCACAGTGGTAGTGCCAGTTACAGTTGTCAAGCTAACGTTTAGTCCAGTTCCTGAGCTAACAGTTTCTTCTGGAATTGTTACAGTTCCTGCAATAACTGTAGGTGTAACTGTGACACCGGTGCCTTCGGTAACGGTCAAGTCTGGAATAAGTCCAGAACCAGACACAGTAGCAACGTTGACTGTGATGCCAGCGCCTTGAGTAACAGTGACTGCTGGTAGCGCTGCCGTGCCGGTAACCGTGCTGGCATTGACAATCAGCAAGATTTCGACGGTAACAGTCGGTGTAGTCGCCGCTGTAGCAATAACAGCAGGGGTAATGGTAACGCCTGTGCCCTCGCCAACAGTGACAGAAGGGGCTGTTGACGTAGCTGCAATGACTGCTGGCGTGACAGTAACGCCTGCGCCTTCAGTGACGGTAACTGCTGGGGCTGTCGAGGTGCCTGCGATGACAGCAGGGGTGACGTTGATGCTGACTGCGAATACGCCGTCGTACCTGAGGGTAGTGCGGCGGTAATCGTTAGCTGACCGGTAAGCGGTCATGAGGCTATGCCGCCTCTAGCGCAGCAATCCGAGCTTCAAGCGCCGTCAACTTGTCCTCATGGACCTGAAAGCCACGGTGCAGCAACGGAACAAACACCGACGACTTGACCGAGTAAATACCTCGCTCTGCATCCAGCTTCACGAACCCAGGCTTGACGCTCTGGACTTGCTGGGCATCCCAACCCGTCATCGTCTTTGATTCATCCCGATCCACGATAATTGGATCGCCGTTGTCGTCAATGCCAGTCGAAGTCTTAGACAAGTCGTACTTGATGACGTTGATCGCCATAAGATCGCCGGTCGGATCTTTGTACGCAGCAATGTTTGTCTTTAGACGGTTGTCGGAAATTGAGCCGTAGCTGCCTGTGTCGGAGGCGGTATCGCCGTCGCCGTACACAAGCCATTGCAGGTCAGTAGTTGAACCGTTATCAGAGTAAAGAGCAAGGATGCCGTCGTTAGCACCAGTAGCTGTTCGATACATCTCTATAGCGCCACTAGCTTTGACTGACAAACTGCGACCACTTGATCCAGTTAAACCAAATGAACTGTTCTGAATGGTCATGCGGGCTGTGCCGCCCGTAGTAAACCCAAGACGGTCAGTGCTAGCACGGTACATGCCTGTGTTGGTATCGCTTACGAACGTAAAAATAGGTGCTGAAGCTGAGCCGTTTAGAGCCTGAATGCTGCCGTCTGTTTCAATTTCAACTTGGTCTGCATTGTTTGACCGCAGCTTTAGAACATCGCCAGTCGCCTTGATACCGACATAGTTAATCCCGCTTGTGTTGTTGTCTGCCAGCGTAAGGAGCGCTGACGCATCTGTTGAGGTGAAGTGTCCCACGAGGTTCGTGGTGCCTGCGTCAACGTGAAGCCGTGCGCTAGGCGACGTGGTGCCGATACCGACATCGCCGTCATCTTTGACCCGCACAGCGTTGTTGTCGCCTGCACGCAACACAAGATCGTCACCGATCGCCGCAATAGCAACATGACCACCGCTGCTGGTTGCGCTGTCTTTCAATCCGATGTAAACCTCGCCGTCGGTAGACTCAAAACGGGCAACGAAATTGTTAGTGCCACCGTTTACATGAAACGTATTGCTCGGGGCATCAGTGCCAATGCCTACTTTGCCGTCAGCCAGAACCGTAGCCCGAACACTGTTGTTCGTAAAAAAGAACAGCTTGCCATCAGAAGTCTCGTTCTTGATACGAATGTCGTCGCTGTTGTCGAAACCAAACAGACCCATGCGCCCCGTGTTGCCGTACAACTCAACAGTCGGGCCTTCGGTGTTGCCAGTGCCTTCGTTTTGAAGGCGCATGATGGCGTGATTGTCATCCAAAATGTGTAGCGGAACCGAAGGTGATGTGGTGCCAATACCGACACGGTTATTTGTTGCATCAACATGCAACGTGTCTGTATCGACCGTTAGCCCGCCAAGCGTAGGAGAAGTCGTCCAAGCAGACGTGCCCGAACCTGTTCCACCCAACACCGAACTAGCAACAGCAGTCGAAGACCCAGTACCAACCTTCGTTTCGACAGCAATAATCGCTCCCGAATGATTTGTGTGTACGACATCATGCTCAAACCCAGAATCATCCATCTCCGTCGAGGAAGACGGCGACGGCTGCTGTGTACTGGTGTCCAACGACCCTGGATAGTTTGTAGCCATCAGTCTTCCTCAGCAGCCTCCTGCGGCTGCGACAACTTCGCAATCTGCACCGCTTGCACGGCAATCTCAAAGTGCAGCGGGAACCGTTCACGAACCATCTGCACTACCTCCTCAGCAGTTACTTCCATTAACTTCCAATTCGATAGAACCCGGTAATCAGAATCTTGTCGCCGTCAGCCCAAGTAAACGGAGCAGACGAAGTAGTCGGTTGACCAAATATTTCGTTACCATCCACAATGTTGTAACGAACCTGAACCGTGTTTGAGTCAATTGGCGTAGTCATACCTTGGTAATATCTATTTGCGTCAGAATCAAACAACTGAACCTGCAACATGCTGTTAGCAGCCTGATGAGTGTCTGATCCTGCTACTTCCAAATCAACACGAACATCACCAACAGTATTTGATGCGCTTAACTCAGCTTCAATAGAGACATAAATCATGTCTTTTAGGTAAGCGTAATAACCTTGGTTGCTTTCAAACGAACCACCAATATTTGTCCACGTTGGCGTAAACGAAACAATTTCACCAAGGTCTTGACCGCCCAACGTCATATTCGTAGCAGTCAAAGTTGTAACTGTCGGAGTAGCCGTCCAAGCAGACTCACCAGTGCCACCAGACGCCAAAACCGTATTAGCAGACGGCGTAGAATCCGTCTTACCAACCTTAGTTTCAATCTTCTGAATTGCTTCACCAAGGTTCTGATGCAACACAGAATGCTTAGGGTGACCTGAATCAGTAGCGTCTAGAGCAGTCGTACCGTCAGGCTCGTTACCACCACCAACCGTAGCGTCAGTATCAAGATTGCCTGGATAGTTAATGCTTGCAGCCATCAGTTACCTCACGGAGTCAAATCAAGAGTGAAGATGCCAGACGCGTTAAACGTCAACACAAAGTCACCAGCAGACGATGACTTGTCTGCACCAAAGTCGATGTACGCAATCAACGGATCGTTAGTCAACGAATCATCATAGATAACAGCAGCGCGGGCCGTAATCGTTGAAGATGTCCACGTTACGTCAGCAGCATCAAACGTAATTGTGCCGCCCGACTGCGTAAGCGTTACCGAACTTAGCGACTTGCCACCAGCGTCGTAGCCGGTGCCAGACACCTCGTTAGTAACGTCAGACTTAAAATCGTGCGTACCAAAGTTGGGCGTGTAAGACGACGTAACAAGCATGGCCTTAAAGCGGTCAGCAGTCGTATCGTCTAGATCAAGGGCAAGAGAGTTCTTCAAAGCATTGAGAAACGTAATGCCGTACAGTCCGCTAGCCATTACTTCTTCTTCTTAGCCGTCTTCTTCTTAGCTGCCTTCTTAGCAGCAGCCTTACCCTTAGTCGTGTACGGGTACTTCTTGCCATTAACCATCGGCATTACAAACTCCAATCAAAGAGAAAGTGGGGAGGCTAAGACCTTCTTAGCCTCCCCACGATCTTATACCATCAAACGCTTATCAGTTAGCGCCGATGCTAGACGAGGTTTCGATCCGCTGAATCGAAGCCTCACGGAACCGGCTGTAACCGACAAGGTGGTACCAGCCGATTGGCTGCATACGACGCAGAATGTCGGTGACCGGACCCATCTCAACGCTGGGGTTCTCACCAAAGTTAGCGGAGCGCGAGTGCGCCTTAGCCAGCGCCTGCTTACCACAAATAATGGTGTTGTAAGCATCAACGTTAGATGCACCGTCGTTCGTGCCGTGGTCAATACGAGAAGTCTCGATAAAGTCCACGCCACCAAACATGCCAATGCTGCCCTGACGAACAGCAGCGCCATCAAGACGCTGCTGGTACTGAATAATGTCAGTCACGCCAGTTGCGCCACGAAGGTCAAACGACACATCCGGGTGGATAAAGCCAATGTAATGACCGCCAGCAAACGTCGGGGCAGAGTCGCCACGAAGTCGAGCGACACTCTTGCGAATCAACGCAGAGGTAATGATGTCGCCAGCAGCAAGTTCACCAGTAGCAGTAGCATCGTCACCGTAAAGAACGTTAGAGCCGCCAACAAGAACGGTCTGAACAATCTTGTCCATCGAGTTAGCCATGTTGTAACCAACGATGTTGGCCGCATCGGCGTCAACGTTCAGGAACGAGGTGCCACGGAGCTTGGCCGAGGTCACAATAGCGTTGCCGTACTCAGCAAGAGTAACGGTAACGGTGCTGTCCGACAGCGCAACCGGGGTGATCTCTTCGCCTTCGGTTAGAGCCGTGGTCGCCTGAGCAATGTCGTTGTAGATGTTGAACTGAACCGCAGCACCGGGGTGCGACTGGTTCGTGCTCTTCACATCGGCAACCATCTCAAACATCGGCTGCGAACGCAGGGCGAAGTAAGCAAGCTGCTCAAAAGCAGTGGTATCGGAAGCAACGCTTCCGGTCTTAGTAGTGTTGGAATAAATATCAGCCATGAGATTCCCAATCTCTATGGCCTACATCAGCTACGTTGCTGCGTTCCAAGTGTAACCGTTGGACTCCATCAACGCTCGCAGTTCGTCAGGGTTGTTGGTCTGGCGAATAAGCGCGTCAAGACTAGGATTAGTAACGGGTCCAGCATCGTCAGCCGCCATTGCAATTCGCTGCTCTGCCCCGTAATCAACGGGATCAGGCTGGATATACGGAGTATTACTCTCTCCGGTCAATCCAAGTTCAGCAGCTTCAGCACGAATGGCGTCAACAGTCATTTCGCCGTCGTAGCCCCGGATAAAATATTGACCCTGCTTTGAAGCGGGATCAACACCTGCATCTCGGAACGACAACTCGCGTCGCAACTGTGCCAATTCAACAACAGCCTCATCACCCGCAGAAGCGCGGGATTCAAGGTCACGTCGCCAGTTTGGCTTCGATTCTTGGCTAACAGCATCAGCCTCAGTAGGCGTGTTCTCTGTCATATGTCACTCACCTTCTAGTACGCGCTTGCAACGGTGGAATACAAGCGGAAATTGGGTTGGAATAGCTCACCCCGCATGGGGGCCAATCCGTTGTTTAGATTAAGAGGTTTCTGTTTAATCGTCAAGTATTAGAGCTACCAAAGCCAGAAACACCAGTCTGAGTAATCATAGAACCACTCATACGCGTGCCACGTCGTTGTCGCTCTTCGCGCAAACGACGTACATTAGCTACCGCTTCAGAATCCAAACCAAACTCAGCAGCAGCAACCTCACTAGCAGAAATGCCACGCTGTTGTCCCAACATTTGCTGAGTCATGCCGCCACGGCCTTTCAAACGCTCACCCAACTCACGTTCTGAATAACCACGACGCACAAGCTCCTGAGCAGTTTTAGTAGCCAAAGTACGACCTGTACCCAGAGCACGTTGAGTAGCCGCACCAAGCTCAGCCACACCAACCTGACTCTGCATCTCAAGAAGGGGCACAGCACGCTCTGGATCAAGGAAATACGAAACCAAATCAGCTTCAGTATCTAGCCCAATACCAAACCGTTCCTGTAGCTCTGCCTTAACAAAAGGATCAGCGTCCATAACAGCACGTTGAGCTAACTTAATGCGCTCATTAACTTCATCAGGCCGGACATCATTAGCAATAAATGCAGCTAAATCTTCTGGTTCATCATAAAAACCAGGAGCAAATCCTGCTTCAACCATCAAGTTGCGATAGCTGTCTTCCAACGTTAGATAAGTAGCTGGAGAAATAGCGTTATAACCGTTGTCAAGTCTTTCCTGAAGCCCAGGAAACCGATCTTTAAACTCTTGAGTGTCTCTAATACGCCCTATGGCAGCTTCAGCAGACAACCCCTTCAACAGATACGATTCGATTTGTGGGAACAAACTGCTTAAGCCATAGTCGTCAAGCATTTGCTTTGCGATTTGCCAAGCATCCTGCACTTCAGCGCTTGCTTGATCCATCAATAAACGGTTAGAAAAGTCGTAGCCTTCTTGACCCATGCCAGCCAAAACACCATTGACATAGTTCATCGTAGACATGTTGACATCGCCCGTTGACAACGTGCCAGCAAAATACTCATCAACTCGGCCAGGACCAGCGTGCCACGCAACAGCAACAGCACCCCAATTCTGTCGTGCTACGCCGTTGAAATACTGATTGATAAGCTGCATAGCGCGCTCATCTTGAACAGCTTTCGGAGCATCTGCTGCTTGCTTGTAGCCTTTGTATCCGCCCCAAGTATCGTCAATAAACTGATAAGCGCCAGAAGCACGACCATACTTGGTTTCTGGACCAAAGATTTGGTAATTGCCGCCAGACTCAAAGTTCTTTAGCGACGCCATAAAGGCGTACAGTTCTTGTTGATACGCTGCTGCGTTTTCCAACGCATTTCCACCAGGAATCATTACGCTGTCTCCCCGAACAACTTGCCAATCTCAGTAACAACATCGCGTGCCGTGTCCTGACCCTGATCGCTCTGACCCCACTCAGGCAACCCACGCACATACTCACCCAACTCAGAATGAGTCATTGGGCGGGCACTTCCATCAGCAGAAACCATTTCGATAACTTCAGGGAACTCAACCATTAGGTCAACAGGACGATCAAGAATTAGTTCCATACGAGCCGTGTACGGATCAAAATAATCTTCCATTGTCAAACCAGCCTGCAAAGCAGCACGAACCTGATCGCTAGTTCCATAACGGGCCATAGCCTGAGTACGCAACTGGGCAATAACGCCCTCTTCAGTCATTTCGCCAGTAAACAACATCTGTGCATATTCATCACGACGTTTATCGGTAATCGGAATGTAGTACCTAGCAGCCAACGATTCGACTGAATCACGCGTCAACCTAAAAGAACTAAAGTCTGCGGTTGAAGCCTGCCAAGGAACTTCGGAACGAATAACGCTGTCAAGAAGTCGTTTACGCTGTTCAACGCTATCGGTGTCGTAACCCAGATAGTCGATTTCTGCTGCCAACATAATCAGCCGGTTCTTGCCGATTGTGTCTTCAGCACCAGCACCCATGATCTCTCGGGCTGCTTGAACCAAATCTTCGTAAATACTGTCTTCTACATTGACACCCACTTTGTCTTCACGTTCAAACTGAGTGAGGTCAAACTGGAATGTACGAAGGGGATCAGCGCCAAACTCGCCTTCCCATTCACGCATTGAAACGTTTGTAGTGCGGTACCACTCGGTAGCACGAAGAGCTTCAAACAGCAGTTGGTCATCCAAGACTTGACCTGCTGGGCCGCTTGTATCGTGAGTTGTGTACCGGCCAGTAATGTAATCCAAAATGTGGACGTTGCGGACAGCTTCGTCAGAGTCTCGTTCTACTGGCTTGTCGAATTGGTTTAGGCCGATCTTCAGTTTGTCGGCATCCAAGTCAAAGAAGAACGAGAAACCGCCGTAGTTTTGCTCTAGATAAGTAGTGAGCAAGTCGTATTCAGCACGGTCAACAGGGCCGTCGTAATCTCCAACGTCTAATTCTTCAGGAGAACCGGCAAGCTCTGCTCTGCCTTCTTCACTAAACTGGTAAAGATAATCTAGTTCGTCCTGAGTATATGTTTGAGCACCTGATCCCGGTGGCTGAACTACGCCTTCCTGAGACTGTGCAGCGTCAATAAGTTCTTTGTCGGGTCCAAAAGCAAAGCCACGATCATCAAAGCCAACTGTAAGACCTTGGAGTTCGTCGCTGTAACCGCTTCGGATAAGAGCGCCACCAACGTCTTCACCCTGCGTACTAGTAAGACCTTTAATCGTTGTTTCTAGAATGTCACGTTCGTCATAGGCAGCTTCGACCGAAGCAATCCGGTCGTCATGCAGAAGCAACCAATCTACTGGAACTTCAAACAATTCACGGGCTTGATCTAAATCGTAGTCAAAACCTGTTTCTTCATTAAAACCTGTAACACGATCAAACTCATCAGCGAGTTCTTGTGGACGACCGCCAAATAGACGCACCACTTTTTCAAGAGCATTAGGATCATTTTTGATGATGTCGTCATGCAACGCATTGCGAAGTTCGACGTAATCTTCGATCGAAGACAACTGAACATCAGGGATGACGTAACTGTCGCTTAGTTTAATATCGCCAACGTCAATCGTTTGACCGCGCAAAAGCGCGTTCATGTCAATTTGTTTGCCAAAAACAAACTGGTTGAACGCGTAAATGTGTTCAGCGTGGTTAATAGGCCCAGCATCAAACTTTGTATTTGAAACAAATGTTTCGCTTCCACTAGGCAGCGAATCAATAAGTTCACTAATAAAAATATGAGCACCAACACGTTGACGACGAGCAGAAGCCGCATTCAAAGCTTGGTCTACAAGGTTGTTGTATCTGTCGTCTTTTTCGGTGCTTGTGCGTCGCTCCAGCGACATAAAAGTTTCAGTAGGAGCAAACAACCCACGCATCTCAGCGCTGTTAAGGCGAGTAGCCCATCCGTCTAGCTCACTAGGTTTGCCAGTAGCAAACGAAGTTCCGCTTGAAGACCCATACCGCTTGAACAACTGTTCAAACAAAGCTGCAAACTCTTCAGGGTCTTCATCTGCTGGAGTAACATATCTGCGACGATTTTGCCCAAGCCCAGACGGAACAGGCGGAGGAGGGGTGCGAGGCGCATCAGGGGTTGAAGTAGGTGACACATCACGAACTTCTTCTCCTGGTTTATTAACATTTCCAGTTTCAGGCTCACGATTACCGGGCGTATCCATTGGACGCTCAACCGGAGCAGACTCTTCAGAAGGAAGATTCGTAGATTGCGCTAGAGCAGCTTCAGCTTGCTCCATTCGATTATCAGAAAGAACAACCTCTTGATTCTGCATATACAGATCAAGCAT
>Ga0209232_1000486_pt1 | contig 24238 bp, 29 predicted proteins | sample ETNvirenome_2_60_FD_184066 | JGI IMG/M metagenome (GOLD analysis project Ga0209232, IMG submission 184066) | Marine viral communities from the Pacific Ocean - ETNP_2_60 (SPAdes) (version 2) | ecosystem: Environmental > Aquatic > Marine > Oceanic | place: Pacific Ocean | collected 2013-06-22
GTAGGGCTATCCATGCGGTTTGTAGCTCTTGCCCTTGGCACCCCAAAAACTACGTTTGCTCGCAGACGTGACGCTCTAGCTCTCAAGATCAAAAACGAGCTGCTACGACACCAAGCAGTGATCGACCATTTGGCTAAAGGTCATCCCGATCTTCAACGTATGTCAGACACTGATCTAGAAATGTAGTAAACCCCATGACCCACGAGGTCATGGCGATCCACCCGTCGATCTCGCCTTGCTTTGCCAATGCACGGGCAAAAACAAGTTCTTCTACTTCTTCTCGTGACAAGATCAGAAGCACACCAAGCTGGGACCCACGCCATTGTGCGTGGGTCCCGTCATCCATGTCCAACATAAACTGCGAGCGTTCGAAGTTTTCTTCGACCTCGCAATCAATGTCTACTCCGACTGCTTCCAGCCAGTCATCCCATATGTCTTCAAAGTTATCCACGTCAACTAAGCGCTCGTCTGCGCTCAACAACGAAGGTTTTGACGACCGAAAGAAAAGCAGCACCAGCCGCTGACAAAGCACTTTCAGCCGTTGACAAATCTGTAATGACAAAAACCGCAAGGAACGCCTCTGCAGCGGTGTACAGAGCACGCTCACAAACGTCACGCAAGTGATCGCTAATCGGAGATGCGCTGACACTCATTAACGAGTCCTGCGACGATGCTCGCCATCAGCCATCCGCATGACGTGCCGCTGCTGAGCGGGGGTCATGCTGACGAAACGCTGGAACGCCATCTGATCGTTGGCGCCCTTGGCACCACCCTGACCGCCCGTCTTGCGGGTGTCCCTCTTCGGCGTCGGCTTACGACGCTTGGCGGCCTGTGCCGCTCGCCGACGAGCGTTGTCGGCAGCCCGCTTCTGCGCTGGGCTAGCCCGCCTTGCAGTGTTCTTTGACTGCAGCTCACGCCCAGGGCTCATTTTGCGGCGAGGGCTACTCTTGCGTTTGCTAGTGCCTTTGCTAGTCTTGCGCATCGACTTACCATAGTGTCCAGGCATTTTTTATTCCTTACTTTCCGAACGGGCGTCCACCCGAATGTGCATTAGCAAGCTGGGTAGAACGCAACATGGCTGCGCTATCAGCAGCCTTACGCCCCATCGCATACTGATTCAACTCCGACATAGAGTCTTGAAACTGATCTTCAGGCTTGTAAGCCTTGCCTTTAGCTGGCATGTTGCCACCTCCTAATAAAGAGACAAAGTGTCCCATCAAAGAAACATTCGGCTCCAAGTGTGCTTACCAACCACCCCATCAGGCTTCAGCCCAACAGAACGCTGATACGCCTTCACACCATCAACCGTCATACGCCCGTAAACACCGTCCACAGGCCCACATTCAAACCCCAACCCATTCAAATGGCGCTGCACAAGCCTGACAGCCTGCCCACGGCTACGACGCCGCCGAGACAACGGCTTCAGAGCCACTTTCCTGCCCAAAGCGTCAATGTAGTTACGCAGAGCAACCCAATCAATCTCAGGGCTGCTGTCCTGCTTCAGCTCCATACCGCTCTGCATCCAGTGATACAACGTCGTGCCAGGACACGACGTTGACGCCAAATCCCGATGACCCTTCACCCAGAGCCGATTGCCATACTGACTCTGAATACTAGAAATAAGGCCAGCAATAGAATCCAATGCACGTTCAGGGACTTCACCCGAACCCCATCCTGTGTAGCAAATTGATATGGTTTGAGAGTTCCAGCCCCGAGTAGCGCCACCAACAGCGCCACGGCCACGACCCTCGTAAACAACGCCGTCAGCGTCAACCAGCCAGTTGTATGCAATGCCACGCCAACCACGCACCCGCATATGGTACTGCTCAAAGCTCTTGATCTGAGCAGGCCCAGGCTGAGCCTTCCTCACACCCGAATGATGCAGCACAATGCCGTTTGTGCGGCGACGCACCGTGAACGGTTTCTGGGGTGGTGTAGCGTTCCATCCCGAACGATTAATAACGGTTCTCATATCACTCCTATCCGAACGCCAAGGCACGACGGTTACGCATGTCTTCGCTATCACGATACTGCTGACGCAGGATCTCGTTGCGCTTTTCCTTAGGAGTGTTAACTCGCAAGCCAATACCAGCCGTAATACTCAACAACGTACCGACCTGCTTAGCAGCGTCAGACTGCCGCCATTCAGGAATGTCTGCAGGCCGCAGTCGTGACCACTGAGCAAACGTCGGGATCAACTGTTCGACCTGATACCGCTGACGGTCAGTCATCATCCACTCGCCGCTACGTCCACGTTCACCCATGCCAGCCAACTGCAACGCTTGGCTGATAATCGGCATCTGTGCCCACTCAGGCGCTTCTTCGTAAGTGTCTCGGAATGGCACCTGATTGAACGTCTTCGTGTCCATCAAGCTTTCGATCGGGTACTTGTAGAACGGCAACGCCGACTCAATAACTGGCCTGCCCAAGTTTAAGGCCCGATCAAGGGGGCTAGCGCCTTCAGGAATATTGTCAGCGTCCAGCCCCTTAGCCCAGTTTGCCAAGTCAGTAAACGGCAACTGCGGCAGAGCGTAGCTGCGGTAACCGCCAATGTTGAACGGCAATCGAATACCCATGTTCTCACCGAAGTAGTCAGGCACGATGCCTTCAGCTTCGGACTGCAACTCGGTGTTTGCCTTGAGCTGCGTCACACGGTTCCACGCCGTTGGGTTCGTGCCAATCGACTCTACCAACACAGGAACGATGCGGCGCTGCCAGGTGTAGAACGGAATGAACTGCTTTGTTTGCTGCTCAAACCCAGTCAGGTCGCTGTAATCAAAGTGGTACTTCATTACCTGAGTAGCGGCGTCTTCCAAAGACCCGCCACCCATAGCAACATGGTGAGCCAAACTGCCACGAGCCATGAACTCAACGTCGCTGTTCCAGCCACGGACAGCAGTGAACCACTTGAAGTCAGAGGTCGGCTTCAAAGAACCAGCTCTCAAGCCCGAGAAGAATCCCTGGCCTTCGATAATGTTGCCTGGACGGTCCATCTGGGTCACAATGTCGATACCGCGACCACCCGTACCCGACGCCATACCCGTCGAATACCACGACTGGAACGTCTCCAGCTCCCTAGCACTAACAGTCTTGCCACCAGCAAGCGCACTGCCAGGACCAGTCAGCTTGATGCCCTGACCGCTGTCAACCAAAATCTGCAAACCAGCAGCAATGTTGCCTTCCTGCTTCGCTGCCTTTGCAGCAGCCGCAGCTTGATCTCGAATCAGCTTCACCCGCACCATCGCAGAAAGCGGCACACCAGCAAGCTGATTGTTCATCCAAGCAGCACCAATCAGGTTTCGCATAACGAAACCAGGCGTACCCACCGCACCAGCCTTCCACCAGTTAGCAATCCTGTTGACCCTCTTCGCCCACGCACTCAACTGAACAGGATCAGTCGTACGCGCCACCGCCTCAAACATCTCGCTAAACTCACGAGCCATTTGTGCGGCCAGCTCACGGCTCACAGGCTGAGTCGAACCCACACCAGCAACAGGAGCAACAAACGAGAACCGCTCCAGCTTCGACTTTGTCAAGTTAGAAACAGTCGGTGAGAAGAAGTCGCTGTTGACGTTGCGATAGCTGTACAACAACTGATCGCCCATGAACTGCTCAAAGCCCTCCATGTATGCGTCAACAAACGCAGCGTTACCCTGCCCGCTAGCGACAGCCCGCAGCGCAGCCTCAGGGCTGTCAGCAATCTCCAACGACGCCCGCACCACACCCTGGAAATCATTCTTAGGCTGAGGCAAATCCCCGTTAATAACCCGTCGTGCTAAATCGTCCTTACGCATATTGGCGTCAGCCAACGCTGCAGCAATCAACCCCCGCCGATGACCAATGTCGTTGACATTACGACCAATCTTGATCAACTCTTCCACCGTGGCCTGGTTCTGGGCGTCAATCATAGCCTTGGCGTCGCCAATAGATTCCTGCAAGAACTGACGGGTTTTCGCAGGCTGACGTACCAAACCAGCACCCATGCGCCGATCCAACATCGCAGTCAAAGCCACTTCGTAATCAGACTGCCCCTCACGAGCAACCAAGAACGACAAAGCATCCAGATCGTCCAACGACTGCTCTACCTGCGACAACAAAGCGTTGTCGCCAACAATGTTCGGCAAACGGTTCTGCAACATGCGGATGTTCTCAATCGACTCCAACAGAGCAGCCTGAGCCTGACCAGCAGGAGAGTTATCCAACTGCCTCAACACTTCAAACAACGCATCCGAACGCTCTTCGCCCATAAACGTACGCAGCGTTGTACGGCGACCCTGCCCCGACAAAGGCTGACCGTTCCAACGAACTTCCCAACCCCTGTTCGGACCCTGATACTTGAACTGCACCAGCTTGCCGTTAGCAGGCAAATCGCCGTACGTCCGAGCTACACCAAACAGCGTCTCAGCCGTAGCGCCTGCCGCCAACGCCGTTTCGGCCAGTTCGTCTTGCGTCTTGCGAAGCAGATCAGGATCAGCCAGCCGCTGCAAGCCACGGCCTGCCAACAGCGTCGGATCGAACGCTTTCAAATTGTCACCGATAGTTGCGGACAAGAACTCCAACGATTTCTGCAGCGAAGCCAACTCACGGCCAAGCTCAGCAAACGTCCTCTCAATGGTCTGCGGGCGACGCATCGCCCCAGACTCCAACTGCTTCAACGCCGCAGCAAGCTGGTTGCGCTGCGTCTGCAACTTGCCCAACACCACCGCCATCTCATGCACATACTCAGTGGCATCCGCAATCGCAGCCAGTCGGGCATCAGTGCTGCTCTGGATTTTCGCCAGAGCATTACGCTCCGTCTTCGTCAGAACACCGCTCTCCCCGACATCACGAAACCCGTGCTGCCGCAGCAACAACTTCGCCTCGTCAGACAGGCCCGAATAGAACTGGCCGTTGACGCTGGCGTTTAGAATCTCAGACATCAAACCAGACTGATACTCCAACTGTGCAAACTCGCCAGCAATCTGCCCCTCAGCAGTCTTCAACCAGTCGCCAAGCTGTTCAGGAGGAACCCGTGCATCTCCAGCTACCTGCGCCAAAATGTTGGCGATCTCATCAGTGTCAGCATCAGCCCCTCGCCCGATGATTAGCTGACGAGCAGCCTCAAACTTGTCGTCTAGATCGTCAACCACCGATGTCAGATTGTCGATGTCTCTAACAACCGCTCCCCGAACAAACCGAGAGTTCGGAAGAAGCAAACCCGCTTCTACAGCCTGACCAAGCACCGACCGAGAACGAATACCAGCAGTCATCAACGCCACATAACGAGGCAACACCGCTGCAGCATCATCAGTGAACTTAAACGAATCAAAGTCAGCACCCTGCCTACGGGCGATGTCGTCCATCTGCGTCAAGAAAGAACCCGCATCGTCAACGTCTTTCAACGCCTCCTCTGCGTAAATGTTCGTCATCACGTTCGACTTCTTGTCGCCGTAACGAACACCCTCTTCAAGCTCTGCCCGCACCGCCCGTTCGAACTGTTCTTGGAACTCGTCCGAAGCACGAGAAACATCGTCGCCCAACTCCGCTGCAACCTTGTTTTCAATACGGCTAATATCGTCCGCAAACGGCTTTGCCTCGTTCGGGATTGCAGTTGGCCTGCCTCTTGAATTAGTGGGGCTTGTCAGAATCCCATTGCGGTACCTGTTCATCCGCTCAACAATGATCTTCGGCTCAAGAAGATGACGACCCTGGTTAGGGTTGCCCGACAACACAATGCCAAAGCCATCCTCGTCAAACGCCGTCAAAGAAGACTCAGTCCTGCGACCAGCCCTAATGTCGTCACGCATACGGGCTGCGTACAGCAGATCCTCAAGCTCACCGTCTTGAGTGAAACCAGCCCGTTCGCCCGCCGACCGCCACCAATCCTTAGCTTTCTGCACCATCGGATCAAGCTGACCATCAGGACCAACAAAGCGAGAAAACGCTGGGTTCGCCAGAAGCTGATCGTTCGGAGTCGTAGCAACCTCAAACATCAACTCGTTAAGATCATCAGGCTCAAACCTACTGGCCTTGAAATCCCGAACAAGCTGATCCAACTCGTCCATCGTCTTCTTGTTCCACAGACCCGCATCAATGTTCGCCGTACGCCCGATACGCTCCACCGTGCGCGCCACATACGCAATGTTCGCGTCCTCGCCACGCTTCGCAGCATTGATCGAAGCCTGCGAGTTAAACCTGCTAGACAACCCGCCGCTCGCACGACCTGTCGCCTGATCAACCTTGCCCGCATACCAAGAAGCCTGCGCTACTCGCTTACTGCCAGTGCCAAACGGAGACGCCAGCAACCCCAACGCCCTCGCCGTAACCTCAGAAGTCCGCTCGCCTGTCAGCAACTTCGACTGGACAGGCATACGCCCCGCCATTTGTGCAGCGATCTCAATCGCCTCGTCACCAACCTCTTCCCCCATCTGACGGGCAGTAATCAACGCCTGAGTCTCGGCATCAGCCAGATTAAGGGGACGACGAATCGCAGTATTGGCGTCAACTGCAAACTGCGGAAGTTGACTCGTGCGCCGTGCAGCAGTTCGTGCCTGGTACGTCTTAGAGATCGCCCCTAACGGGCGATCAATAAACGCACGCCCCAAACGGCCCGTGCCAGGGCGAGAGAACCGCAAACCAATGTCCACGCCCAACTCACGCAACAACTGCGGCTCACGTCCAGCAGCCATCAACACGCCACCAGCAGGGTTCTGACGGATCGTTTCAGAAACGTTCCTCAACCTCGCAGCCTTACCAGCATCACCCGCAGCCTCAGCCACACGAGCAGCGTCCAAAGCCGTATCGACAAGCTGTGTGCCGCCTCGCAACCCACGCAAAGCAACACCAGCACCAAACGCATACGTCAACGGATCCAACGCAATATCAAGACCCAACCCGACCACAAAATCCAACGGGCCTGGAAGATCAACGTTCCAATCCCGCAACACTTCCTGAGCGCTAATGTGGTCACGGGTCTGCGACCACCACTGCGACAACGACGCATCGCCATCGCCAAAGATGTCGCCAACCTCTTGAACCGTAGAAACAAGCGCCGCACGAGGCGTGTCCAACACGTCAAGTATTGGACCCAGAACAGGAATGTCAAAGATCGAATTACGACCTGCCTCCGCTTCGGGCGGCTGGAACACAGGCAGCACATTGCGAGGCGCAGGCTGAGCTAGCTGCCCTGCCCGTTCCAACGCCTCCAAATACGCCGCACGTCCAGACCCCATCCCTGTCGGCAACTGAAACGTCTGCGGTTCAACAGCCTGAGCAATCGGCACAGGCAGGTTAGAGTAATCCAACCCTTCGAACAACGACGTAGTGTCAACTGGTTTTAAAGAATTGACAATGTCCTTACGATCCATGTCACCCCGTTGCCCCAACCTGCGCCATCAGGATCTGTTCGATGTACGGCGCAAGATCAGCTTGCTGTTCAGGCCCAGCCTTCGAATAAACATCCAAGAAATCGCCCAGCTCCATGCCCCCAGGCAGCACCATGCCGCCACTTGGACCGCTCAACGAAGCACCAACCTGATCCCGCCGAATGTCTGCATCAAGATTCGCAGCGATCAGCTCCAAAGCCTGATCTTGATCAATGTACCCCGATGAAATGTCAAGGAACGCATCGCCGAGACCAGCCTCAGTAATCGCATACAACGCATCAGCACTAATCTCGTCACCAAACTGGTAACCCTGCAAAGCGCCCAACGCCGCAGCACCAACCTGCAACTTGCGCTGTTCTTCAGCCTCTTTCTCTGCCCGACGTGCAGCCGCCGCAGCAGCAGCCTGCGCTGCCTGCGCCGTCTGAACGTTCAACGAAGTCAAACCAGCGTCGTACTGCTGCTCCGCAGTTCGTTCCTGATCAGCAATAGCTTGCAACGCCATAGCGTCATCAATCAGACCCTGCTGACGAGCCTGGTTGATCGTCTGCAACGACGCAGCCAAATCCTGACCAATGCCAAACAACGCTTGCGCCGTAGCCTGATCATTCGCATCAGACGCAAACTGGGCAGCGCTCTGCGAAATCGCATCCATCTGGTTAACAAAGTTGGCCGACGACATGCTCTGCGAATACAGCATCGCAGTCGTCTCGTTTGTTTCCCGATCAGCAAACTGACCAGGGTCAATACCCAACGATTCCAGACGTGCAGTAGCAGCGTTAGTATCAACACCAGTCGCACGCAACGCCTCATCAAGCTGAGTACGTTGACGAGCCAACTCGTCGCTCTTGCGAGTTTCTCGCTCAAGAGCGCGCTGCTGCTCTTTCTCTTGACGAGTAGCGTTCTGCTCATCCAAGAACGTCTCACGGGCACTAGCAGTGTCCTGAGCAAACTGCTCCTGACCAGCAATGCCTTGCTCACGCAAATCAGCAAGCTGCTCTACCAGATCTCGCTGCTGCCCAAAGCCTTCTTTCTGAGAAGCGAGTAGGCGGTCTAGCCCACCTTTCTGCAAGTCGTAGATCGACGGGCCACGAGGAGTGCGAGGTCCAGTAGGCTTATCGTCATCACCTTCGTAAAGAGGACCGTCGGGTTGTCGCATTCGATCACGAGGATCAATAGCAGACTGCCCCCCAGTTCTCGGAGGCAAACGCCCGTCAGTACGGGGATCAACAGCCGACTGACCGCCCTGAGGCAGGCCCAGCATGTCTTGCGTGTATTGCGTGGGCCGAAGAGCAGCCTGGGGGTCGTAATTCGCCCTGCCCTGTCTAAGGGCATCCTCGTAACGAGTTAGCTGATCTCGCCGATCCCGTCGGGTGCTTCCCATAGCAAAGAACGGTTGAGAATCACTAATTGTCTGTTGAAACTCTGTGTCATCAGCCGCAGGACCAAGCCGCATGTCGACTAGCGCCTGTTGGGCGGCAGTTTCTTCCCGAGCCTTTCGGTCTTGTTCTGCCTGCCGTGCAATATCCAAAGAACTAACCATCATGCACTCCGCATCTGGCTGCCGTACAAGCTCGCCACAAGGTTCTGATAATCAGCAGAAGACAACTGGTCCCGCAAACCAGCCAAATCAGCAATATCCAACGTGTCCTGCAACCGTGAACCCGCCACCTGCTGGTTAAAGTCCTCACGCAAACGGTTTCGCATCCGCAACTCGTTCGCAGCCATCTCACGACCGCCACGGATGTACGAACCGCTATCCAACATCCCTCGGCGGTTAAACGCCCCAGGAAGCTGCCGAAACGCCTGATTAGCCTGACGGCCAATATCGCTTTGAGCACGAGTGTAATCGCGACCCATCTGGTCACGATTAAACTGGCGTTGAGCCAAGTTGCGTTGAACGTTCAGACTCGCCTGGTTGTACTCGTTCGCAGAGTTGGGAGCAGTTTTGCTCATCGACGACGACAAAATGTCTTGATAATTAGATACGTATGCCATGTGAAGCTCCTACTTCATGGCAAGGAATGTCCCACTACTCGGACGGTTCCTCTTCTGGTTCGGCAGACAACTCAGCAATCTGCTGCATCGCCTTCTGGTTCTGGATAGCAAGAACGCAAATCTCAAGCTCCTTCGGGAACCGAGACTGCATAAAGTTGACAATTTCTTCGTGAGTTACATTCATGACACTGATCCTAATACAGCAAAGCGACTGAACAGCCACGCACTGATGTAAATACCGATCACGCAGTATCCGAGCACATACGCCATGCCTCGGTTGTCAAGCAAAGCTTTGTCGGTGGAGTTGACGAGGTGAAAGAAGCCAGCGGTTACGCCGAGCAGAATGATGTGGTTAGGCATCTTCTAACTCAACTACTCGTTGACGCAGGTCTTTGACCGCCAGCACCAGCAGCGACAAGTAGGCGTTGCGGTCGATACCAGTCAGAACCTGCTCGCCGTCCTCGTTCGTTCCCTTTACTCCCAAGAACGGGCTGATGACATCCATGTCGTCAGCGATAGGGCCGATCTCAGGGTAGTCGGGAGCGTGGTCACGGGTCCACATCTTTGGCACAACCGAGTCCACCATGTCAGGCGTCAACCACCCTTCAAGGTCTTCTTGAATGCTGAGCTTCTCGGCAGCGGTAGACGAGTTGCGACGCAGCAAGTAGACGCCAAAGACTGATACCCATTCAGCGTCGTTGCCCGTACCTGTCGGCGGGTCGTAGGCGACAAGTGCTGAATCCGTGCCATGCACGTTGATGTGCCCAGTCATAGAAACGGATACGGAACCGCCCCTTGAGAAACCAATCTCGTCAGCGCCGTAACGGTACATGCCCGTGTTGGTGTCGCTCGTAAACGAATGCGACGGAGCACCTGCTGATCCGTTTGCTGTTCGGATGCCGCCCGCCCAAACATAACCGCCTTCGGTGCCGTTGCCTACAAAACGTATGACGCCGCCGTTGCCAGTAACGTAGAAACCCGTGTTGGAGTCGCTTTGGAAACTGTAAGCAGGAGCAGAAGTCGATCCGTTGCCTGCTTGAAAGCCGCCATCGGCACGCAGCAATCGAGGCGTGTAAATGTTCTTTGCGACTTCTTGGTTCAACCGAAGCCAAGTGTTATCTTCGGCTCCAATCGTGCCAACAAGCGTTGACCCGTTGTAGATGTTGATGTGGTCGGCAGTACCCGTGTCTTGGCGGTACAGGTTCATTTTGTAGTTGGTACTGGAAGTGCCAACTTGCATGTTGCCCGCAACATGCAGCGTTGCAGCAGGCGACGTGGTGCCAATACCGAGCCTGCCATCGCTAGTCAGTCGGGCATACTCGGTGCCGTCAACCTTAAAGTTAATAGACGAGCTAGACGCTTGGTTGTTGTCGTCTGCCTCAATCGACAGGCTTGCGCCGTCACCCAGAATCTCGTGGTAGACGCCAGCGTTGTTGTCGTCAGTCAGCCTGATTGCAGGAACATTGTCTGCGACTTCCAGCACCCTTTGAGGGTCAATGGTGCCTATGCCGACTCGTTGCGTATCGCCCTTGATACGCACGGTGTTGGAGTTGCCTGCGCGCAAAGCAAGGTCGTTGCCGATAGCAGCAACAGCAACATGCAAGTTGCTGCCCGACGTGTCGTCCTTCATCCCGACGTAAGCGCCAGTGTCTGTTGACTCAAACACGGCAACCGTGTCAGCGGTGCCTGAGTTGGCGTGTAGTGTTGCTCCTGGCGCGTCAGTACCAATGCCTACTTTGCCGTCAGCCAGAACCGTGGCCCGAACACTGTTGTTCGTAAAGAAGAACAGTTTGCCATCAGAAGTCTCGTTCTTGATACGAATGTCGTCGCTGTTGTCAAAACCCAGCAAACCCATGCGCCCCGTGTTGCCGTACAACTCAACAGTTGGGCCTTCGGTGTTGCCAGTGCCTTCGTTTTGAAGGCGCATGATGGCGTGATTGTCGTCCGAAATGTGTAGCGGAACCGAAGGTGATGTGGTGCCAATGCCGACCTGACCATCATCTTGAATAGTCATGCGGCGAGCGCCGTTCGTTACGAACGAAAGATCGTCGCCATGCACACCAATCCGACGGTCATACCAGTTGCCTGTTGAATTGCTGTCTGAGAAGGCAATCATGCCTTCGGCATCGGTTGACTCGAAATGCGCTACCGTGTCTGTAGAGCCAGAAACGTGCAGAAGCGTGTCGGGGGTAGCTGCACCAATACCGACGTTGCCGCCGTCAACCAAACGCATGACGGTATCGCCAAGGCCAGCCGACCCGTTGTTCGGCACGGACAAGTCAACGTGGTTGCCAAGCCCGCCCGTAAAGTTAACGTCAATTAACTTCGTGTTGGCTACGCCAGTCTGGGTAATTTCGTTGCCCCAAGGCTGACTAATAGTGCCTGCAACGGCCAAGCTCGTCAGCGTGCCGACCGAAGTCAACGACGAAGCCGTAACATTCGAAGCCAGCGTCGAACCGCTCAGGCTCCCTGCAGCGCCGCTGGTGCCCGCTGGCCCTTGTGGGCCTTGCGGGCCAGTAGAACCAGTCGGGCCAGTTGGCCCGTCCCTCAGAACAAAGTCGAACGTAGCCGCACTGGACGACCCGCTGTTTGTAACAGACGCCGTACCCGAATTTGCAACAGAGCTAATAGAGCCAACCGCAATCGTTGCAGCAGCACCCGCAGCGCCAGTAGCTCCCTGCGCACCAGTAGCGCCCTGATCGCCCTGTGGTCCTTGAGCGCCAGTTGCACCTTGATTGCCCTGTGGGCCTTGTGGACCAGTGGGGCCAGTTGCACCAGTAGGACCAGCGGGGCCATCACGCAAAACAAAATCAAACGTAGCAGCGCTAGAACTACCACTGTTAGTAACGCTCGCAGTTCCAGAATTAACAACAGAACTTGTCGAACCAACAGCAATGGTTGCAGCCGCTCCCGCAGGCCCAGTATTACCCTGCGGTCCTTGAGCACCCGTAGACCCAGTATTGCCTTGCGGCCCCTGAGCACCCGTAGCTCCCTGGGGGCCAGTCGCACCCGCAGCACCCGCAGCACCTGTACTGCCCTGCTGAGCCAATGTCTGCCAATGGACGTTGTCGCCAGGAGTGTTGCCCGTCGTGTTCTGACGGGCAACGAACGTTCCACCGCTATGGGTAACCACGTCGCCTGCCGTGTAGGCAGTCGACGCAGAATACGTTCCCTCATAAACCAGCCCCCCCGAAATGCTAAGCTGCACAAGCGGAGAAACATTCTTGTTGATCTGAAAGTTGGGTGTACTCATTGTTCTGCGTGCCACTCCAAATGGTCGTCTTGACGACGACGAACTTCTTTCACGTCATCACGAACCTCACCGATTCGTTCCGAAATGTCATCCAGCCGTCGTAGACTGTCAGCATGCTGGCTGCTGTTTTCTCGACGGAATCTGGTAGCGAATACGGCAAACAATCCCGTCACTACAGCAGCACCTGTGCCGCCAAAGATTGCTGCCCACTCAGCCATGTCATGCCGCCTCTACGGCTTCCATGCGCTCCCGCAAATCCTTGATTGCCAACACCATTAGCGACAGGTACGCCGTCTTGTTAATACCAGTCAGAAACTCTTGATAGGTGCCATCTCGGATGTCTGCACCATGCGCTGCAAGAAACGGGCTAATGGCGTCCATGTCTTCAGCAAGCGGACCGATTTCAGGGTACCCAGGTGAATGAATACGGTTCCACATCTTAGGAACAACCGAGTCAATCATGTCGGCAGTAAGGTGGGTACTGAGGTCTTCAGTAATGTTTTCCTTTTCAGCGGTCAGCGACGAGTTGCGCTTAAGGACAAAGGTGGCAAAGCCAGTCGCTGCCCACTCAGCGTCATTGCCCGTCCCAGTTGCGGGGTCTTGAGCGTAGTAGTTGTTTGCGCCCGAAGTCCCAGGAACGTACACGCCATTGTTGATGACCTGAAAAGTGTTAACACCGCCCGCTGTGAATGCAAGCTGGTCAGTACCAGCCTTATAAATACCTGTATTTTCATCGCTGTCAAACGTCAACGCTGGAGTGCCTACAGACCCGTCAATAATCTTTACGACACCGTTAGCATCCAGAACGCCGCCAACAGTCAAGCTGTTTAGTGTGCCAACCGACTCCAACGATGACGTAACTACCGTAGACTTCAACTCAGTGCCGCTAAGGGTGCCAGCAGCCGCAGTAACAGTAATCGCAGCGGTGCCGTTAAAATCAACGCCGTTGATTGCCCGAGGGGTTGCAAGCTGCGTTGCGTTAGCAGCCAAAGTAGCCGTTGCAGCGTTGCCCGTGATGTCGCTGCTCGTAAACGCCAGCGTGCCAGTAGCGTTAGGCAACGTAATAACATTGTTGCTGGTTGGGTCTGTTACCCGCAAAGTAGTGTTGTTGCCGCCCGCACTAGCGCCATCAAACTTCAACGCATCTTGAGTTTGAATGACGCCGTTGATTGTGGTGTTGCCTTGCAACGTCGTAGCGCCGCTCAGCGTCGTAGCGCCGCTCAGCGTTGTAGCGCCACTCAACGCAACTGTGCCAGTAGCCTGGAAGTTGGTGTGTGGGTCCGTGCCATCCAACACATGAGTAAACTGGGTATCAATGGCAGCGTTGTTAGCGTTTGTTTGTGATGCAACGATCGCAGTACCAGCCGTAAACTCGGTGTAACTAAAGTTTGTTCCTGTCATCATCGCATCCTTCGCGCTTTATACGGGAACGCCATCCCGTTAACTTCCCACGAGGCTTGCTCCGTCGTAGGTCCAGTAATTTTGATACAAATAGCAGCAGCGGTACCGCCAGTTCGCAACTTGGCTACATCCGTTACCTGGCTGCTTGCACCTGCCGACCAGATACCGTTGCCTGCCGTGCCGCTCTCGCCAGAACCCAACTGCCAAGTAGCAGTCCCCCAGACCGAAGAAGCCCCAGCCCTGCCAGTAATACTTACGTCGTCTGTCCGAGCAGCCGTCGAAGTGTCGTAATCATGAAAGATTTCGACACCCAACGTGCTCGTTTGTTCCGCTGAAGTAATCAGCCGAATCTGACCCCAACGTTTGCGAACAATCGGGTTCTTAGTTTTGATCCATGCTGTTTGGAAAAACGAACTAATGCCTGCAGACTCGTAAACGCTTGAATTGGTGTTGTAGATGTATCGGTCTGCGTCTGTACCGCCCGCATCTATAGAGATCACTCGGCCAGTGTTTGCAGTCCCTCCGACCGTCCTGCCCGTAGTAGCGCCGTACAAGACGGGAGCAGCGTTCGGTGCCTGATGGGTGTTCAGAGCAGACGCATCAACATCCCACAACACCCACGAGTTGGTGGTGGGGTCAAAGACACACATGCGCCGTTCGGTGCTGTTTGTGTCGGCGTTGTAGAAGTCCAGCGAGACGTACAGCTTGTTGTTGGCCCAAGCTAGCTGCGGCGGGTTAGCAAACGTAAACCGTCCATCGTCAATAGCTGGCTTCAACTTTTCGAAGATCCACCTCGTGTTGGTGCCGTCGTAAAGGTAAACGCCTTCTTGGTCATGCCAGAAAAACACACCGTAAGGCGTTGACACGGGACTGGACAGCGGGATGGACCCGACCTTCTCGGACACGGTCACAAGCTGAAACGAATCACCGTCAAACCCGAACAGGGCATATGTTGAGTTAGACTTGAAGATCATCAGACGGTCGTTGTGGCCGACGATGCCTGTGATGTAGTCGCCGCCTTCGCCTTTGCCGATGTCAATAAAATCTAGGTCATCCCACTGTTCAGGCAGGTTGGCGTGAGAAAACCTGATGCGTGTCTTGTAGGCGGTGGACGACTCTACAGTGTTGCCTACCCATGCAAAGTTGTTCCAGTGAGCGACATACTGAGCGATAGGAAAGTTGCCTGCGCTGCCGTCAAGCGTCGTGCCTAGATCGTTGCCGCTGGTGCCATTGTAGTAGAACGACACTTTGTCAGCCGACACGCCGTAAAGACGGTTGTTGATAGTTACACCGTAAGTCTTGGTGCCGTTGGTTCTGTCAGTCAGGCTGCCAGTGTCAATGTCATCAAAAACTTTGGTGCTGCTGTTGAACACATAAACTTTGGTTCCGCTGTTAGCCAGAACTTTGTTCGTGCCGTCATCGTTGTAGTACGAAAAGATGTTCTTAAAGTTTGCGCTATGATTAGCCTGATTGTACGAGGTCACGCCTTCACGCATAGCGACGCCACCACGAGGGTCAACGCTGACATTTAACAGATCAGGAGACTCGTTTTCGGCAATGTCGAACTGATCCGTGCGGTAATTCAAACCGCCACGGAAGTCTGCCAAAGTTACCAAACTGTAGCCAGCAGCCATCTCAACCCCTAGAAGATCAAGCCACCAGTGTTCTGGTACCTCTTCGGGTAACGCAGATCAACTCGGTTGCGCGCACGGCTATTCAACATCATGGGCTGCGGGGCAGGCGTATCGGCGTACCGCCGAGCAAGATTGTCCAGCTCAATCTGGAACTGTCGGTCGTACTGCGCCGCCATTGTCGGGTCTTCTTGCTGCAAGTACGCACGAGACGCTGCATAGATTGCCAACAGCGGATGGAACGGGCTGGGCAGATCAGGTGCAATGTTGTTGCCGTTGCCGTCTAGCGTCGACGGAAAGGCGGTAGGGTTGCGGACGCCCCGAACATAAATAGTTTCTACAGCATCAGGCGTCGGGTAAAACCTGACGCTATCTCCCCAGTAAGACCAGTGAGTGGGGCTACCAGATCCCAACCCGTCCAGCGGGTTGGCAAAGTCGCCAAGGTCACGACCGACATACTCGCAAACATCGCTGTCTGTTCGTAGAGCAAAGATCTCCCGCATGCCCTGCGTGATGCTGGTGCCAATCGTGCTCAGGGAGTAATCAGATTGCCCGCCGACAGTAGAGAACGTGGTTGAAGTCTCAAAGAACGGCCAACGTTTTTCGCTGTAAACGATGGCGTTGTAACCTTGACGGATAAACGTGTCAAGGACAGGGGTCGGGATGTCGCCGTCGCTGATGTCCAACATGCCTTGGACTTGAGTTCTGATCTGCGCCAAGGTCATGTCGCTCATGGACTATCCAGCTTCTCGGTGGAAGACACATACAGAATCGCCCTCTAGGGGGCGGCCCTTGCATGGATCTCCGTTTTTCTTTGTTGCTGAGCAGCTACTTGATTCGGTAGCTGCAGCGGTAAACACAGGCTGCATAGGTTGTATGTTGCGGCCTGCTGCAAAGTCAGGAACTTGAATATCGGCTTCAATACCGTCGTGTGGTTGCCCTGCTGGGCGCACATTCTTGCCGTAACCGATTGCTAGTTCTCTTCCCATAAAACCTCTTTAACAGCAGGGGAGGAGCCGTGTGCTCCTCCCCCAACTGTCATCTATCAGGCGTCAAGGACGTTGTCCAAGAAGCCCTGACGGGCACGGTTGCTAATGGTAAGCTGCCCGTAGCACAGGATCTGCGAGAACACAGAGTCCTGATTGGTGGGCCGCACAAACGGGGTCGGCTTGAACCAAACGTCCGAGTGAGCGACGAGCTGGATGTACTTGGTGTTCAGCATGTACACACGGCCAGAACCAGAGTGGTTCGACTGGTCGGTACCAGCGGGGCAGTCGTCATCAAACACGACAGGAGCGCCCTTGAACATAAGGTTCTGGAAGCCCGAGTTTGCCATGTCAGTGTCGGTGTAACGGACGTTGCTGGTAAGCAGCGCCTCGTACGCCTCGTAACCCTGCTGGCTGGTCATGATGATGGTCGGCTGATCGTTACCCACCGAAACGGTGTTGTACAGCGTACCCATAGCCGCAAGCGACAGGTTGCCGCTGTTGGTCGTGTGGTCCGTGACGGTCGAACGCCACCAAGCGTTGTCCGAGTCCGACGAGTCAATGCCGCCGATGGTACGAAGACGGGTTTGAGCAGCACCGTTGGAGTTGGTGACAGCGCCATCTTGCACGAGGTTGCCGATGCCGTTCCAGTCCTTCTGGGTGTTGCCTTCGCCGTTGCTGAACAACATGGCGTTCATGTTGCTGATCACAGTTTCCTGCGCCTGGAAGATCTTGCCTTCCAGCAGGTCAATGATCTGCTCTTCGCCGTTGTTCTTGGCTTCTTCGATACCGCTGATGGTAACGGTCACCGCATACTGACCCCAGTCGTATTCGGCGGCGGTCATGCCGTCCGAAGCCGTGGTCGAAATGGTGTCGGTGCCCGAGTACGAAGCGGCAGTACCGTTGGTCTTGCCAAGGACAGGAACAACAATCTTGGCACCGCCACCAATTCGACGCATGGTCTGACCATTGGTCAGTGCGTAGAACAGCGGACGAGCCGAGAAAATGTTGTCGGTAAGCCGAGGGACATAGTTTTTCAGCGTCGTTGAGAGAATCTCATCGAAGCTAGAGTTGCCGAAAGCCATGATGGCTCCTTAGTGAATCAAGTGGTCATTTGCTTTTTTGCAAGAGCAAAGGCTTCACGCAAAGAAGTCACCTTGGTATCCGAAACTTCAGGCTGGGTTCCCGCCTGGGTTGACCCGCCAGGAGCCACTACTGACGCATCCCGCTTCTTGTCCGTAATGTCCTGATCTTGCCGCAGCTTGTCTGCGGTGGACTTCACGTCGTTGAATTGCCAATGCGTGTACGCCGCTTCAAGATTCGTAATCTTGTTCGTTACGGCGTGGTGTAGAAGATCCTGTTTGTCGAAGTCTCCGTACCGTTCCTTCAGTTGATCTACTTCTTTGTCTACTTGCTGGAGACGGGCAGCTCGCTCCTGCGCTTCGATCTTGCGCTCAAGCTCAGCCAACTTCTTGTCAGAAGGGTCCATTTCGTCCCAGCCAGACTCTTCAGTCTGTCCAGAACTCATGTTGATACCAAATGTCTGAGCCAAAGTGCCAAGAGTCCCCTCTGGATCATTTTCCAGAGCAGACACGATTGCTTCGGCTTGCTGCAAACGTTCCCGTTCGCTGGCTACCTCTTGCGTCTTGCGGGTATAATCCGCTTGCCGTTGGTAACCTTTTTGAAGCTCATCAAGGGTGACCTGTTGTTCTTCACCGTCAATCTTGACGGTGTAGCTAGGTTCCTCACTTGCTTCGGTTGAAACTTCCGAGGTATCCACGGACGTGGGTTCAGTTGCTTCGGTTTCTTCGGACACTATGATCCTCCTAAGGAATCTTCGAAAAGGTGTTCCTAAGATTAATGTGAACTATGTCCCACTACAAGGACGGTAGCTCCATGCCCATCTGCCCTTGAAGCTGCGCTAGCAGTTCGGGAGGCACCCCTCCAGTCGGAGCAAACGCTCCTTCTGGGGCTTGAGGGATTGGTGCGCCGCCCATTCCAGGCGGCATTGGCGCTCCCTGCGGGGGCACTGGACCGCCACCAGGCTCTTGGCCTGGTTGCGGCTGCGGTGCTTGTCCCATAAGGAACTTCTCGGGATCTTTGACCCCGAAACCATCTTCAAGAACGTGCCGTGCCAAAGCAGCAGGGTCAATAACCGTGCCAACCAACGGCGCAACAGCGTTCAACAACGAAACAGCTTGCTGACGACGAATCGTGTCGTTCATCGGCTGGGTAGAACCAGCCTGCACAACAAAGTCGTACTCGCCAACAATTTCTTCACGACCATACGGAATAAACAAGTCTTCGCCACGCGCATCAGCAACTCGTGCCATCGCTTCACCAGTCATAAACTGCTGAAGAATCTGCACAACACGCCTCGCTACCTGAGCGATACTGATCTCAATGATCGCTAGTTTGTCTGCCGCACGAGCGTTAGCGGCGTCAGCAATAATCGACGCTTCCGTTGCAGTGCGTCGAATCTCAGGCATAGCACCACGGGCATACTCAGAAACGCCTGATACCGTGTTGATGTCGTTTGCGATGATGTTGGAGTAGTTGTAGATCTCTGCCGACAGCGGAACCTGCGGCAACGGCATCACAACCTGATCCAACGGCTTGTTCTCATCAATAACAGGCACAAAGCGTCCGTCGTCTTCGGACTCCAACGCTTCACGGCCTGCAGGACCAAACGACCGTTCGTGATACAAATACTTGCGTGCGTATCGTTTACGATCGTTCATCAACTGGCTACGAGTCTTGTCCAACTCTAGCTGCAACGGTTCGATCGCTTCTAGATCACCCATCGGATAGAAGTGGTCGGGGATGTCGTAGTTGCGGAGCATGACGAACGGATGCCCGTATGCGTACGGCATTGCGACTGGGTCAACCAAAAACTCGTCCGCACCCTCGGCATACACGGACAACGTGTTGTCCATAATGTCGTAGTATTCCCACAAGACGACTTGGTCTTCCAAATACTGAACTTTGTCGTCGTTAGGGTTCTCATTGTAAATGTCGGTGCCGTAGTTCATTACCAGCTTTTTGCGAGCTGATGGCTTGTAACGTCGATCTTTTTCTACTTCTTCAAGTGGCCGCACAATCCGTTGTGCGATCCAACGTGCGTCTTCCATGCAGGTAGCTGCAGGATCAACGTAAACATCAAAGACACTGATTCGTTCTACGAACGGCTGATCTTCAACGATTCGCATTTCTGTTGAGGGAATGCTGGCAACGATGTCGTCAAACGATGGCGGTTCAACGCCATCCATGAAACTTTCGACAGCAATCTGGTCGATCTCGTTCATGGCCGAGTCGATCATTTCTTCTCGGGCAAGTTCCCCGATGCTTTGTTCTTGCTCTACGAACTTCCATCCCACTTTGAGCCAGCCATGTCCAAAGACCAGAAAGTCTTTGACGGCCCGACGGAACGGGGTGCGGTAGTCGTGATGTTTCCACAGGTGGTTGACCACGGCTTCTACGAACATGGCCCGTTTGGCGTCTTCAGGCTTGTTGGCTTGGACGACAACCTTGGGATAGTTGACGGCTACGGAAGGCGCAATGACGTTGATTGTTGAAAACGCAAGGTTTACAGCGATTAGATCGCCGCTGTCTTGCATGTATTCAGGGAAGTGCTGTCCACGGTAAAGATCTGACAGGCGCAGCCAGTTGTCGTCAAACTGTTCGTCTTGACGCCAACGCTGGCACTTGTCGATCTTGTCCTTGTACTGTTCCAACCTGTCACGGCGCGACTTCCGAGCCATGTCAAACCCTCTCTATGTTGCGCCCCTGAGACTGGGCTTCTGCAACCACTTTGGTTTCACGCTCACGGTTTGTGAGGTGTTGCTCGTCAGTAGGAAGCATTGCCCGAAAGCCACGTCCAGTTGACACCTGCAAAGAGTTCAACCGCACCCAACGCTCGTAAATCTCGTCAAGCTCAGACTTGGAGATGGCTTCGCCCTTCTCCCGTCGCATATGTTCGCAAAACTCGTCATACGACAAGTTCTTCGGGATAATCGCCATTATCAGGCGTCGCTACCAGCAGCGTTGAAGGAAGCAGCGCGCTCGACAGAACCAGTCGTGCCATGCTGCTGTTCAGGGGTGTTGCGAGGAGCAACGCCCTCGCCACGGTCGCCAGTAACGCCAGCATACTTGGGGTCAGCGGTGCGGTAAGTAGCACGATTCGGGCTGCCAGCAGCGTCACCAATCGGGTTGGTAACGACAGACTTGCCACGAGCCATCGTGTTGTTGCCACCACCAACATCGGTAGTGCCATTCGTGTGCGAAACAAACTTAGCCATGAGTATTACTCCTAAAGGTACCTAATAGATAGATGTGCGTGTCCCACGCACATTTCGTGCCCCGATTTGGTTGTTGTTCCTAACGGGAGCATCTGTTGCAAGACGGGCAAACCAGTCGACCGTCCAATAATCGTCGTTATCTTGAACATACTCGGGTTCATGAGCGTACTTACGCATTTGGTTAGCAAGCGCTAACGCCATTACACGGTCATCGTAGGGAGATCCCGACATGCCGCCTCGTTCGTTGCGGACAAACGTCCGCAACTCAGCCAACGTATGACGGTCATAGATCGTTAGCTCAAAATTTCGCAGCGCAGACGACAGCTCGTCAATCATCAACGGCTTTGACGTTCTTGTAGTCTTCCAACCAAACTCTTGCCCCACCGTATTTGTCACACTGTTAAGCTGGCGACGGCGGTACAACTTGGGATACCCCAAGTGTCGCAACTCGGTAATCGTTGTGAGGCCGTGGTTGTTGGACTCTACGCAGCACAAAGCAGCGTTGTACCACAACCCCACCGCATAGACTTCTTCAGCTAGCAAGTCGGGTGCAATGTGGCCGTGCCAGATAGCGCTTTGCTCTCCAGTGCCGACATCTAGCACTTGAATCACGCTGTAGTCGCCGTGACCAAGGCCCTCAGCCGTGTCTACGCCCAAAACGTAGGCGTGATGCAACTCTGGGTACTGCCAAACCTCAAAACTCATGCGACTCTAAACTCCACAACGTCGTTATGGCGCCACATATCGCCCTTGTCGCCGTACCGCACCTGCGTTTCCAACTGGTCTAGCACATCCAAGTCAAAAACGGGGTTACCTGACTTTACAAACGCCTCTTCAGGCGTTGACGGGTACTCCTGAGCCAACTGCCACGGCAACATTGACTCACGTTTGTCCTGATACCACGCATCTCCACGGTCTTCAGTCGCAGACCACGGAAAAAACATAGGCGCAAACTTGTTTGTGCCAGCCGTCGCACCCACCCAAAGCTGATGATAGAAGTTGCCTGACCCGTTTGCGGTCGACAGACCGATGATTCGGCCACCAATATCGGCCACAGGCTCAATCGACGCCCACGCATCCTCGGGATTCGGCAAGAACGCCCACTCATCCACCACAATAAGCGACGCAGACTCGCCACGGGCAGGATCAGACGCCGACGGCATTGACGTAATCTGCGAACCATTGTCAAAAGCCATGCGCTGCTGGTGCTCAACCAGCGAGCGAGGCCCCCGCTCCAACATCCAGTCAGGCAAATGCTTCTGCCCGTACTTTGTTTTCTTCAGCAACAACACCGATTCACGCTCTGTACGAGACAAATCAATGATGTTCTGATCCGAATGGAAGTACGCTAGCCAGAACTGATGTGCCGCAACCAGCGTAGACCATCCGATCTGGCGGGCTTTCAACGTCAGACTGTACCGTTCGTTCTTCCACTCTTTAAGAGCAAACTTCTGAGCGTCACGCAACTCAAACAGCACACGGCCCTTCGCAGGATGAGCAATATTCCAGTACGTCTCTAGGAAATACTGCTCGTCCTTAACGCACCGACGCCACTCAGCCTCACGTTTCAGCTCAGAAAACGAATACGCCACTACCTGTACCTACGGTTCCTACCGTGCCCATTGCGAGCACGGTTCGTAGACGAGTCCTCTACGCTGTACGAACCGTCACTATTGCGTGACATATCACGCCCAGTCACCGCCATACCCATCTTCTTCGCCTTGTAACGGGCACGACCATGATCCCGACGGTACGCCTTGCGATCCTCACGGGCGTTGTACTGCTTGTCGTACTCCAACTTCTTCCTGTACGACGCAGGATTTTGATGATAGTTCTTTGCAGACTTGCGTGGGGCACCAGCCCTTGGAGATGCCATTACCACTTCACCCTGTTCGCCCAGTACGCAGCAGAACACGGACCTTTCGCAATGTTCTTCGCATGGCGAGCCTTGAATGACTTACGGCGCGCCTTCTCAGCAGCCGTCGTCGGCTTCTTGCCCGCACCAGACACGCCCTGCTGGCCGAATCGAATGACCTTGCCATTCTCACACCCCTTGCCCTTAGCCACCACAACATGCGATTTCGTTGGATGATTCGGTGTCCGCTTGGGTTTGTTGTAACCCGATACCCCCACACGCTTCAACCTCGGATCTGGTTTCTTAGCCATTACTTCTTCTTTCCTACTGCCTTCTTCTTTTTCTTAGCAGCCTTCTTATGCAAACCATGAGACGCATGCTGCTTACCAGCAGCAGTAGCCTTACGCTTCGCCTGATTCGCAGCAGCCAACTTCTTCTTACCCTTAGCCGTCGACTTCAACGCCGCAATCTTCTTTTTTGGGGCATACACCTCACCAGTAGCCTTCGGCCCCTGCGTAGACGGTTTACCCGAAGCAGTCGTCCATTTCTGCTTCGTCCACTTGTCCAACGACTTCTGAGTTCCAGTCTTAGCCATCAGTTCTTGTATCCCCCACCAGAAGCCTTGTACTCCTTCGCAAGCATCTGCGCCTTCCGAGCAGACCACTGACCAGGCGCACCACCCTTGCCGCCAGCTTTGATCCGCTCAAACAAACGTTTACGCATACCAGGCTTCGTGTAATTACCTGACTCATTCACACGAGACTTACTCATTGGCACGACTCACAAGACTCAGGGTTCTCCAAATCACACGACGCCTCAATTACCTCATCAGCGTCGTCACCCCAATCAATATCCATAGCGCCCCGCTCACCCAGCAACTCGCCGTTCTCATGAAGCTCCATCAACGTCTTCGGATCAACTCGCATCCAAACCCTCCATCAACTGCGCCAACTCAGCAGACAACTCCGCATCCGACAATCCAACCACATCACGCTCATCATCCACAACCAAACGACGCTTCGGCGTAAACTTCTCAATGTACTGCAAATACAAAGACGCAGCCTTCACGTCGCCCGCAACTGCCGCACGATGCAACGCATCCACAACTCCCTGAGTCCGCTCAGGGTGGACGTTTAGCTCAGCCGCCCTACGGTCCCACTCACGAATAAACCGAGGATCAGCCTTCCACCGACGCACCGTACGATCGTTGTAGCCATTCTCCTCAGCCCACGCCACCGACGTAGCAGGCACACGAGACTCATCCAACAACCAATCCAGATACCGTGCCCAATCATCAGGCATACGTAACTGGCCGGTGTCTGGATCTGTTACCCAGCCTTTACCGCCTCCGTTTTGTGGCATAGTTGTTACCTCCTAATAGGTAAGTTTTTGTGTCCCGTGGGTTGTGGTGGGACACTACATCTATTACTGTATACAGTGGGGGGAGGGGGGGCA
>Ga0209232_1000487_pt1 | contig 24222 bp, 18 predicted proteins | sample ETNvirenome_2_60_FD_184066 | JGI IMG/M metagenome (GOLD analysis project Ga0209232, IMG submission 184066) | Marine viral communities from the Pacific Ocean - ETNP_2_60 (SPAdes) (version 2) | ecosystem: Environmental > Aquatic > Marine > Oceanic | place: Pacific Ocean | collected 2013-06-22
TCAATCCCTGCTGTGAAATCATGGTTTCCTGTTGATGTGATAACTCCACCACTACTTACTGCAACTGATCCACCACCATTCTCAATGGTTGTACTATCAACTGCTGTAGTTGAAGTATTTGTTATCAGACCTTTGTCATTGACGGTTATTATTGGAATTGCAGTTGATGAACCAACTGTACCTGCTGATACACCAGAGGTTGCTAAGTTACTACTTGCAAGTGCAGTATTCAAAGTAACGGTTCCATCAACTGTCAATGATGATGCCATATCAACAGCACCGTCAATGTCAACAGCATCTAAGTTTGTAGTACCATCTACATCTAGGTCTCCGTTGAAGTCAGCGTTACCTCCCAATGTCAAGGTGGTCGCCATATCAACAGCACCATCTATGTCAACGACATCTAAGTTTGTAGTGCCATCTACATCTAGGTCTCCATTAGCATCAATGTTACCTGCTATGACTAAATTAGATGCCATGTCAACAGCACCATCAATGTCAACGACATCTAGGTTTGTTGTACCATCAACGTCTAAATCTCCGTTGAAGTCAACGTTACTACTTGCTGAGATTGTTGATCCAACAACAGCACCAACGAACTGAGTAGCAGTTGCAACACCAGTAGCATTGATCGTGGTAGCAGTAATACCATTGGTTCCAATGGATATTGATCCACCAGTTACACTTAGGTCACCTGTAATTGCAAGACTATCGTTGACAGTTACGTTACCACTTCCTCTACCAGATAGGTTTAGGTTAGTGTTATTACTTTGAGTAGTAATCTGATCTACTCTTAGGTTATTACCTAAAGTAATATCATTACCTGCACTATTTGTTATACTCTTTCCATCTTCTAACTGTAATGTACCCTTGACCTGAATAACACCAGTACCAGTTGGGTCAAGTTCTAAGTCACCTGAACCATGTGTTTGAAGAACAACGTTCTGGTTAGCATCAGCACTAACAACAATGTTAGATGATGACTCCTCAATAACTTTCTGACCGTTGACGTAAAGGGATCCTGGTCCAATCCAGACATCTCTCCACATCTTATCACTAGAACCTAGGTCATAGGTATCATCTGTGTCTGGTATAATACTTGAACCAGCAGATACAAAACCATTGCCATGAGCATTTAATTGGTTTATTTGTGCTGTATCAAGATAAGCAGTACCATCTATGTAAATATCTTTCCACTCTAATCCAGATCCACCTAAGTCATAAGTGTTATCTGCTGAAGGATCCAGATCACTATCAAATCTACCTACAAGAGTAACAGTATCACTTGTTGCATTACCTAAATTGATGTCACCGTTCCAATCTACTTGTCCACTGACTGCTAATGCACCAGTAACAGTAAGAGTTGAACCATCAAAGGTTAGGTTACCACTGTCTTCTAATTCTCCAGATGTACCTGCAAGAACAACTCTTCCATCTGTTAAGTCTGAAACAGCAGCAGTAGCAAGTGTCGCACTATCAGCAGATAATGCGTCAATGTTAGCAGTACCATCAAGATATAAGTCTTTCCACTCTAATCCAGACGCACCTAAGTCTCTTGCATTGTCCGTACTAGGAACTAAGTCACTATCGAACCTAGCAGTTGCGGTAATTGTATCCGAAGTTGCGTTACCTAGATCAACGTTACCACTAAATGTTGCATTAGTAGTCGCAAGTGTTGTACCATCGAATGTGAGGGAAGCACTGTCCTCTAATTCTCCAGATGTACCTGCAATAACTACTCTATTGTCTGTCAGATCTCCTACAGACATTGTTCCAACAACACCTGTGTCTATATTAGCAGTTCCATCTATATAAAGATTTCTCCACTCTTGTGTTGATGAACCTAAATCGTAGGTATCATCTGTATTTGGTATGATATGTGAATTTACGTCTGCACCAAAGACAACGTTATCTGAAGCGTTATCTCCTAATGTTAATGTTCCACCGTTAAATGCTGTTGTACCAGTAACCTCCAAGTTACTGTACATAAAGACATTATCTGCGAATGTTGATACTCCAACGTGTGATGAAAGCCCTGCAATAATTTGCTGATTCTTTCCACCAACCTTGGCCAGTTCTCTAGCTCTTGACATGGATGAATATTCCTATGGGTTGTAAAGAATCAGACCTTTGCAGCATGGATACCTCAGTGCAGGTTCCTTTCGCTCACATGGTTTAATAAAATTGATATTATTTTAGATAATATCATGCTAAACTTATTTATTATAGTTAGATTTTTACCCTAAATGCTACCCTCTGACTCATTTCTGGTGCATCAGCTCTTGGATTCAATGACATATGAGTTTCATCATGTGAATACTTAACTATTCTATTTGGTCTATTGCCAATCATGTGCTTTGGCCAACCAACATTATACCCATCCTTCCAATGCTTCTCAGTAGTATCTTCTTCACCATAATATACAAGTTCACCACCCCAAGTTGGTAACCATGTTAGATTTGCAACATATAATACAGTATAATATTCATGATCAGAATCATGTGGACCAGTGTCCTTGTGTATCTGTCCTGTCCTACCCTTCAATTTATCTCCAGAAAAAGGATTATAACACCTACCGTTCAAATAACATGTAAACCCTTGAGTATTCAATGGTAGAGTATACTTACGATAGAAGTCTAGATTATCTTTAAATACAAACTTCCTCTGAAATAAAAGTCCACCAATCCTTTCACCTATACCATCAAGAGTTGCCTTACTATCAAACAATTTACTATTGATATCAGTCCATAACTTATAGATCAATGGACTTCTACCCCTAATTTGCTCATCACTTATACCAAATGGATGACGGTACATACTGAATCTATCTTTACTATCAGTAAATCCAGATGTAGAAACTATACTATGTCTATGACCAAACTTACCATCCCTAGAAGGTATATACTCATTAATCCCTTTTATATTATATTTGATATGATATTCTTTATCCATATAATCATCATTCAACAATTGATCAGTAGCACCTATCCAACGAGAATACCATGATCGTGTCTGAATATAATCATACACCTCTTGCTGAAGATCAGATTCAATTAGATCATCATATATTTCAACTGTCAAAGAATTTAGACCTCAGTCAATGCTATCTTATATTTCTTACCTGTTTTCTTGTTTATCATGTATATGTTATCAAGACCCTCTTGTAGTATCCAGTGTCCTTCAGTTCCATCTATATCATTACCACCTGTACCAGTATTATTGAAATGCATGTCAGCAGTATGAACATTTGCCCACCTCTTTGATGCACTACCTAGATTTCTAGTTGCATCAGCATCAGGCTCCATGTTGCCATTGAGTGTGATGTCAGTTACACTAATAGATGGAGTTCCAGTTAATCCTGTAGAAAGACCATCAAATGTTCCAGCAGTTAGAACATTTGTTCCTGGATTATATCTGAAATCGGCATCCGTTCTTACATTCTCTGTACCATTTACAGTATCTACAAATGTAGGATAATGTGTAGCATTAGTATTACTTGAAACTATCAATTCAACCCTTGCAGCATCAACATCAGTTAATGCAGAACCATCAAGAGTAGGTAAAGCACCTGTAAGATTTCCAGATGGAAGGTTAGTTAGACTTGCTCCACTACCACTGAATGTAGTTGCAGATAATGTACCATTAGAAGAATTGAATACTAGATTAGTATTAGTTACAGGTGCTTTATTACCTGTAGGTGCTTTACCCATAACTGGGTAGCAGGTTGTATCAGTTCCTTCATTTGATAATGTTATTTGAGAAGCAGCACCAGTCACGTCACCAGTTATATCACCAGTGAAACTACCAACAAAACTTGATGCAGTCACTACACCAGTAAAGTTACCAGTAGTACCAAGCAACTGTGGTATAGTAGAAATACCTGCAGCGTTTACATTACCAGTTACATCACCCGTTAGTCGTCCTGTGAATCCTGATCCTCCGACACCACCAACACCTGCCACAAAACCGCCAGCAGCAGTGGCAATACCAGATACGTTAATATTGGTTCCATTGAAAAAGGCAACTGTAGATATCCCTGTAGAGTTTAATGATCCTAAGAATCCAAAACTACCAACTGGAGCAATAAATCCAGCAGCAGTAGTTACAATTCCTGTTGCTTGTATTGTATCAAGATAAACCTGCTTTAGGGTAGATACACCAACAGAATTAATATCACCTGTAACATGTCCTATGTTACGTCCAGTGTGAGTACCTGCTGAATCTCCTGTAAGATCACCAGTCACATTACCTGTGAGATTTCCAGTGATTCCAGAAGTAGCAGTAACACCTGCACCAACTAAGTCACCCTTGAATCCTAGACCTGAAGTTACAATACCTGTAGCAGACCAATTCTCAACGTGACCAGTGAGTCCTAAGGATGCAATACCAATACTAACTTGAGATACAGTCATACCATAACCGATTCTCATGGTACTAACATTAGTAAATGCATCAGTACCATCTTCATTCTGCATCTTGGTTTGAGCACCACCAGCAGAGAATATACTTACAATACCTGGTTTACCTGGTTCTTCAATATAAGATAAACCATATCCAACCTTGAATGTTGTTATACCAGTTGCTCTAACAAAATCATTAGCATCTGATACCTCATTTACCGACTTATTAATTTCTACCGTAGATACACCAATAGTCGCACCAGACTGCATGAACTTGGCTTCTGTTACATCAACTCCATTTCCAATAAAGTTTAATATAGTAACAGATCCACCATAACCAACTGGTGTTATACCATCTTCTTGTACTGTTATACCATCAACTGAACCTGACGGAGCACCACCAGCAGCTCCCCAATACCTAGAACCATCTATACCACCATACAAAACCTGGTCATTATTATCAGGTAAACCTAAATTAGGTTCTGCCTCAGATAATGACAAAAATCCAGGAAGATCTGGAGTCTGTTTTCTATAGGTTGATAGCCCTGCGTAAGAGGTAACTCCTACTCTGCCAGATAATAATCTCATTTACTTAGCGTTCTCTAGTATACTGATAATACACTTCATATCATTATTTTGAGATCCCTCAATTTTCAGAATATCACCTGTTTCAAGAACAAGTCTTCCGTCAATGAAGTTCATAGCATCTTGATGTGGGATTCTAGCATCCCTTACGATCTCAGTGTCAACTGCATCTCTAGTATGTTTTACTGTAAAAGAAGTTATTGAACTTCCCTGACCGACATTAGAAACATTACCATATATGATAAGCGATGCAACTCCTGGAGGACATGTGTATATGCCAACAGCAGATTGAGTTACCGTATGGGTAATGGTTCTAAATCTATTTAATGGAATTGCAGCCATTTTATATTCCTCCTCCTAAGGCGATAATGAGTGGTGTGAGTGTGGCTTGAATAGACTTATTGAAAGCGTCACCTGTAACGGTTCCAGTTTGTTGGTTGATTGTAAATCCATCACCGACTTTCAGGTTACCCCTTTCATCAGTAGATGTATAAACAACTCTACCCCCTTTCTCCGATACAGTTTCATTTGCAGGTATGGTAACACCACCATCTTTAGGTAATGCCTGACCAATAGTTAGACCAGCACCAATATATTCAAAAGTATATGATGAAGCAAGGATCAGAGATTGTCGGGCAAATGGTACCGTAGAACCAATACCGACATTGGCTGGTATAGTCTGATCAACAGTTATTGTAGAAACTCCAGCTGTAACTGGTGTCGCACTATTTATAGTATAATACTTAGGTGCTACTTTGGCAGTACCAGTTGCAGTTATACCAGATCCAGGTGCCTCAAAGGTTACTGTTGGTGTTCCTCTGTACTGAGAACCTGTAGCAAACAAGTCAACAGCAGTACAAGATCCGAACCCACTTATAACAGCAACACCCTCAGCAGTAATACCACCTGGTCCGTTCGGAGCAGCTAATGTTACTTTAGGCGGGTTAGCAGATGTATATCCACTACCAGGATTTGTTATCTCAACTTCAACTATCTCATTGAATAGTTCACCAATATAAAATACTTGACCTGTGTATGGTCTCTGTGATATACCAGAAACAACTACCTGATTATCTTCAGCTATTGCTTCTACTGCTAGTGAACCTGATTGATGAACAGTACCAACACCAGATGCTATAAGACCATAAGTACCGAATGATGCGTTAGAGTTGTTGACATCACACTGTCCACCAGATACACAAGTAATAGCTGCCTCATCACAAACTGTGAATATAGAAACTAACTGAGCATATCCATCATTAGATATGGTAACACCGATACCACCTTGATTGTATTGAGTATAAGAATCAACCACCATGGACTTGATGCCCTCTTGATGATTACCATCTATTCTCATTCCAACTGAATCTGGAACAAAGTTTGTACAGTTCCTTACATAAGGTGACTGTGTACATAAACCAACATATCTTGCTCCAGAACCTGCATCTCCAATGTTGACAGTAAATGTATTAGCATCAGCTACAGCAGTAACAGCAGTCATAATACCTGCTACATGATCTGTTGGTCTAGGATATGTGTGATTAGAACCATGATTATCTTGCTCACATGTAAAGGTAAGAGCATTTGTGGTAATACCTACCACATCATTAGATTTCCTTAGAGATCCAGTAGACTTGATGAATGAATGTTCATACTCACCTTGAGCAATAACTCCATTACCTGTTGCACTTACAAATGTATGAGCATTAGTAATGGTTGATATACCAACATTGATAAAGATTGAATCATCAGTAGCATTGGTTATCTCAATCGGTTGATCGTATGCCCTATCTCTTTTGAACTTGACAGCAGAAGCAACACCACTTACAAATGTATGGTCTGTCTGATTAGTTGATGGAATACCCTCACTATCAAGTATAACTGCTTCAAATGTATCAGCAGTTACGTTACTAACTGGAATATACTTACCACTTGCAAAGTCAGTTGATCTTGGATAGTTATGATTACCACCACCCTCTAGACAAGTGAATGTTACAGCACCATCCTCGAACTTAACAAAATCACCATCCTTCTTACCATGTTCTATATTTGTCTTGACTTTTATAACACCTGTTACTGGATCATACGTTGTTCCTACTATTGCCTGGAAGGAATCTATAGTAGTTCTTGGATATGCCTTACTACCACCTGCTCCGAAGTTACAGTTCAAGGTTATAGATGAATCAGCAAGTTTGATACTCTCACCAGCAGTTAATGAATGAGATCCAATGGTAAGTTCCATCTCACCAGTTGTAGGCTCATATGTTGCATTAGTTACAGTATGAGTTGTTTGCTCTGACTTACCAACAAATAATTCTAAAGTTGTTGTACTAGGTGTACCAGTTACAGTTGCATACTTACCACCAAAAGGATCAGTACCTCTAGGATAAGTATGGTTACTAACATATCCGTCCATTGCACAACGGAATGTTAATGCATTATTATCAACGGCAACATACTCACCGACTGAAATACCATGATTACCTGGAGTTGTGAGTGTTAAGATACCTACCTTTGAATTATAAGCAGCAGTAGATATAGAGAACACTGAAGGAGCCGATAATCCATGAGGATTCTCTGTAGTACATGTTAAGATACCACTTGTAGGATCATAATCAGCAGTGATTGGAGCAGTAGATACACCAGAGTTCCATGAAGTCTTTACAATAGGATTACCAGTGGCACTTACAAACCTATGATTGTTTACAATACCCTGTGGTGGGAAAGATATTATGGCACCTGTATTAGCAGCACCAACAAATGACATGTTCTGTATTAGAACACCGTTATTGACATGGAATAAATCTTTCCTCTTATTCTTTGGAATTACCTGTGTATTTCTTAGATCATCACCATCTATAGTTACATTACGAGGAACAAATACTGGGTTATCTTCGTAGTATATACCACCAGAAACTCTTATAACATCACCTGCTTGAGCAACTCCAATAGCACCTTCTATAGTTCTCTTAGAAGTAGAGTTAGTTCTACCATCCTTATCATCATCACCATCTTCAGTAACGTATATTATGTTAAGTGTAGATGCACCTGCACCTACCCATGCTAATTCTCCATTAACATTAGAGGAAAGAATAGATCCAGCAGCACCAACTGCATTGTCTGCATCTCTTAGAACACCATCAATTCTAGTCTCACCTTTTACATCTAAGAGGTACTCTGGTAGTGTGCTACCAATACCGACACGAGAATTAGAGGAGTCAAATACAAAATTATCCGCACCACCAAACTTTGGACCTGCATTGTACTGTATCTGAGTTGGTTGACCTGCTGCATCTGTATCGATATCAGCACCATCACTCCATGATATACCAGTACCGACTGATATTAAAACTTGTCTGTTAGAACCTGCACTATCTTGAACATCATATATTTTCTTTCTAACAATTATATCTTTACCAAAATCAATATCTCTGGCTGGTTGTGTACTACCTATACCAACTTGATTGGCAGATATAACTCCATCAAAATTGGCAGCAGAGGCAACATCCAGTCCATATTTCGGATCTGTTTTACCAATACCAGTACGTTTACCGTCAGCATCAACTACCAGAGCGTCATCACCGACTTCCAGCCCCTTTTCAACTGCAAATTTCTTATTGACAGATGCCATCTACGAAATTACTCCTTAGTATGTGTATTTATCAACTCACTCGCATGATGTATGCGATAGCGTAGTATGGTGGTAAGTTCTTACCAGCTCCAGAAACACCTTCTTGGTCAACACTGGTAGAAACGCTAATACCAGTACTATTACTACTAGATGTCATCGTCCTTGTATTAGATAGATTAGATCTATCATTTAATGTATTACCATCTCCAGTATCATCATTGTGAGAACTGAATGTGTGAGCGTGACCAGGGTCAGTAACACTTGATGTTGCTGTGTGATCGTGTTGAACAACTACAGAGTCAGTAAAACCACCTGTTGCTCCAGCAGCATAAGCACTACCTCTACCAACAATAAACTTATCAATTAAGTTTGGTGTACCGTTTGATCCATTACATAACGCCCAGTTACTTGGTACGTTAGAATCTGTACCAGACCACATGATGATACCACCGATAGGTATAACACCATTACCAATGAAGTTAGCAGCAGTAACAGTACCAGCAGCAGTCATATCGTCTGTTGACGTTACTTGCTCTGCAGTCAATGTTTGTGTTACAGTTGCACCAGTTGTTACTACCAAAGTATTGGCAGTAAGTGTTGCACCTGAGAATGTGAGTGAAGAACTATCCTGTAATTCCCCACCAGTACCTGCTGTTACAACTCTTCCAGTAGTTAAATCTCCAACTTTAGCTGTTGAAGCAACTACACCTTGACCAAATGTACCGATACCAGTAACATGAGAGCTACCAACTATCTTAGCGTCTCCATTTGTTTCTAAAACCCAATGATGATCTACCTTATTTTTATTGAGTGCTAACTTATCAATAGCATAATGTTCTGTATGATCAACAGAAATTGGTCCCCACTTCTTCCATGGTTGTGATGAATCAGAAGTTCTAATCCATCCAATAAATCCAGCAGCATCAAATGTCTGATTGAATATAATATTATCAATCGTACTTACAGGTGCTGCTTGTGCAGAACCATTGATACCAACATAAACACTAGCCCCTACATCACCAGATCTATTACCCCTCAACCTTAGATCAATAATCTCAGTATTACCATTACTATAAAGGTTATCATTTACTGTTAGATCATCAAAATCAATCGTTGATGGAATGTTTAGAATAGGTGTGGAATCAAAGTTTTGAATAGTTGATATCTCTTCACCAGTAAGAGCATCAATTTTCTTTCTACCAATAAAGAACTCACCCCTATCATTCATACCAGAGTAAACAACACTACCACCTCTAGTAGCAGTTGACTGTGCTAACAACTGTTGTTTATCATTCAAGACTCTATCCTGAGTCTGTGGCATTGCAGTTGAATAGTTACCTGGTCCGAATCCAACGTATTCAAACGTATGCCCTGAAGCACGTATCGTACTATGTCTTCTAGATTCTATAGGTAATACCTTTATCTTCTGAACACATGTGTTCTGAACATGGTTAGTAGCATTTGATCCAAGAGCACCCCTAGAAACTTCATTACATGCTTGGTTAGTAATACGACAAATCTCATCCTCAATCTGAATATAATCTCCTCTACGGAACTTATTCTTCTTGGTTAATGAAATTGATGTAGAAGTAGTACTAATACCAGATGTTATAGTAGTAGTTTGACCACCGTATATTGGTACAGTTTTACCAAAAGCTCTGTAGTTAATACCAGTACCATGAGCATATGCAGCTCCACCAACCTCTTGGAATGTTGGTGATGATCCAGCATTTATCAGAACTGATAATGATGCACCATAACCTACCCTTTCCTGAACTGGGTGTTGTCCATTATAAACTGTGTTAGAATTATTAATCTGGATTATATCTCCCCGCCTTAGTCCCAGGTCCCCATCAAGATAAACTGTTGCTATACCACTTATGGTATCATGAAGGATATTTGTTATACCAGTACTAACACCAACGTGATAGAAGTATCCACCCGTTGAAGCAGCACCGACATCACCTTCATACATGATCTTCTTAGGATCAGTAATATTGGTTATCTTACGTAGACCATTATATCCTGTACTTCCAATTCCAACTACCTGAACAATATCACCAAGGTTATTATCAATCTCAGAAACTGTTACTTGACAATCAGCACCTGGAGTATGGAATGGAACTCCCCTTACAGTAAGAACATCTCCTATAGAATATCCTGAACCGAAGTCCACCATATCCATAGCAGTAATAGTTGATGAAGCAGCAACAGTAACATCAGCAGTTGCACCTTTACCAGTACCACCTACAAGATCAACACTGAAATAAAATTCAGCAGATCCAGAGTTCCTACCATACTGTGAACCACCTGTTATACCACTAAGTTCTATGATACTATTGAATCCATGATCACTTTCTGTGAATAGAGTAACATCAGATCCACTGAAATTAGATTCAGTCAATGCAATACCAACACCAATATCCTGTATGAACTCAAGAGTAGCTTCTTTAGAAATACTACGAGCTGGATCATTAGTTTCAACCTGACCAATATCATCCCTAACAGCATATGATACAGCTGGTAATGGATCATCTTCTGGGTTATCAGGACTTACATTTGGTTTTAGGTTGTTAATATTCTGAGCAAATCTATTTGATCCTATATCAAATGGTGCAATCTCAGGTATGTTAGTATAACCAACAAGTGTTAAATCATAAACACCATCCTGTCTTCCTTCTTGATGCTCCTGAACTTGTTCTTGGTTGAAGATCTGGTATGAGTTACCATAATCCTTCCTAACAAAGTATGGAGAGAATGTTCTACCAGAACCAACAATGTTTAGGTTATGGAAAGTATAGGGGACAGATGGAGTTATAGTTGAAATACCACCTGGGTTAGTGTTTATACCAATTCTAAACGTCTTCTTATCATCAATAGATAAGATTTCATGCATTCCATTATAACCAAGGTTAGAAACACCATTAGCATTATTCTCAGATCTCAATCTATTGATCTGTATAACCTGTCCACGCCTCAATCTGTGTGGGAACTTAGTTGTAATAATACCAACATTAGATGCCCATGAAGCATGTATAATATTAGTATCAGATCTTAGATCTAAGTCACCAGTAAGAGGTGTATTATCATTCTGGAACTTATCATCATCAATTACAGTACCACTATCTGCAATGGAATATCCGTTCTGTGGTTGAGAAGCGTTAGTTGCACCATCAGGTAAAACATATCTTAGTCTGTATATCTTCTGTAAATCTTTTCTATTATCTGGTTTTCTCTTAATAAAGGTGTTAGATGTCTCTGGTGTAATGGTTGACTGATTCTGTGTTATCAGTGTATGAAGTAAATTACCACTATCTACATTAACATACCAACCTGTACCATCAAACTGTACTGGATGACCTGGATCTCCTGGTTGCTTCATAGCAACGTCAGAAACTATTCTTAGTCCACCACCAAGATTATTAATACCAGTTATAGCATTATTTGCTAAGGCATTAGATATTGATGTAGCAATCTTTATCTGGTCACTTGCTAGTGGTGACTGTGTTATAGCATAATAAGTCTTACCATAATCAAGACCATCAGGTAAGGATCCTGTATCAGAGAAGAACTGGATTGACTCCCCTTGGAATAAGTTATGACTACCTTGTAATGTTATAGTATTAGTAGTAATACTATTAATACCTGCAGCACGTCCTACATGATGTTCCTTCTTACCAGAAACTCCCGAACCACTTGGAACTGTCATCAAGACATTAGCAGTAGAAGTAATACCTGCTACAGTTAGACCTAAGTCTTCTCCTACTTTGTTACCAACAGTATAGATTGAACTTTGAGCTGGCGGGATTGTGTCCTTGTTATTGTATCCTCTCAAGTACAGTTTAGTACTAGGAGCAGCAATAGTAAGTTCTACGTCAAGTTTCAACCAGTTATAGTTGATAATTTTAGCGTAATTTTTCTGTGCTGGTACAATACCTGAAATAAATCCTTTATCATCTTTTGAGAAAGCATCAGATTTAGATCCATCTGCACCAAAACCAACTGAACCGAAGTTAGAGTTAGAGTTGGTAATAGAAGCATCAGCACCAGACTCACAAATAAACTGTTTACCACAACCTACAGCAAATGTAGAAACTAACTGAAGAGCAGCATCATTAGATGCTTTTATGTGGAAACTTTCATATGTTGGCTTATGTCTTGCTCTTGAATCAGTATGTAATACAGCAGAAGTACCAAGTGATGCCTGGTCTTGGTAAGTTCCACTTGTATTATTATACTTTACGAATGCAGTATCATCCTTGTTCAAGGATATGCCAGTAAACTGGGCAGCAACCATGGACTTGAATCCAGTTGCTTTACTACCATCAGCATATAAACCATTCATTCCGAATACAGATCGGAGTGAACAGTTGAAGATATAAGGTGATGATGATGTTACAGTATCACTTTCTACTGTAACTATTGGAGAAAGACCTGCTAAGTTTGGTGTAGCTGTTGCAGCTGGTGCTGTGTTTACAGAATAAGTGAATAAAGTATCACTTAGAACCTGTGAAACAACATGAACACCATCATACTCAGTACCATTTACATTACTATTACCTGCTACACCCTTAACATTGATAGGAGTTTCTACGTTGAAACCATGTGGTTCTGACGTAACAACAGAAACAATTGTTGTTGCAGTAGGATCTGAAGGATTGATACCAGAATAAATGTCCTCAATCTCAAGAGAACCTAGTTGAGAAATCTCTCCAACAATTCTAGCTTCATCAACTACAGGTTCAAAATCATCATTAGTTGGGTATGTTGGTAAAGCACGACCAGAACTATTACCATATGCTAAGGTCAACTTAGCATAATACATATCAAGATCTGTTATACCTTGACCAGTAACTGTATTGACACCATCAGCAAACTCAAAGCAAGTTAGTTTATGGTGTGAAAAATTGGGTTGATAAACATTATTTGTGTAATCTTTGTAAACTCTATCTGCTGGATCTCCGTCAAATATACTAACTTCTCTAACATAAGTACCACCTGTTACTCTGAATATTGCACTAGAAGCAACAGTAGTATCATTTGGATCAGGAACAAACTTTGGTCTTACCTTAGTTTTTCTAAGATCCTGACCTACTATAGATGTACCACGAGGTAGAATAACACCACCATGAATACTATTAAATTGATATAATACGTTCCCTGCATTCTGTAGATCAAACTCTGTACCTACAGATAATTGATTTATTGTTTGTGAAGATCCATTTATATCATTTACAGTTCCAGCAGTGTCAATCTTATAACCTGGACGGTTATCAACGTAGTGTACACCTGGACTTAATATAATAGTAGTCTTATCAAACTTATCGTTATCTTTACCTAATTGATATGAAAATCTTGCTGATTCTATCAGTGCTCTTTGTATCGTCTTGAACGGACGAGTTCTGGAATTACCTGTGTTGCTGACATCATCAGTCGCATCAAGTTCTTCTGGGTTTACGTATATTACGTTACCCTGAATATTCTTTAGAAAATTTTCAAGTCTACTTAACGGCATTACCTATAAATCCTGACACCATTCCTTCAACCTATTTAGCAACCGTCGTCGTTGAATTCCTTATGCAGCTTGAGAAAATACTCTTCCTCTTCAGATAAGGGCTCTTCTGAGGATTCTTTTTCTTTAGTTTCCGTCTTTTCCATCAGATCCTAGGGATGTATCCCTTTGCTTGTTGAACTAATGGCAAAACCTCATTTTCTACTTTATCGGCAATCTTATCTACGATACTTATATCAATATCTAAGAATGGTGGTATAATTCCGAGTAATCGTAAAGTTCCATCAAGAAATAAAGCAAGACATGTAAATCCAAGGATCATACTAATAATAGTAGCATTTCGATTGTGCAGACGCATTGATTCTTCATCAATTGCTCTTGCTTCTGCAAGAGCATCTGCCACCATCTTATCCACTTCATCTTTAGTATAGAAGTCTCCTATAAGCGGTATGTCATGCCGATTTGGTGTCATAGATTTTGCTACTAACTTATGTATACTAACTCTATTTCTTCATCAACCTCCGTAGCTGTTCGTGTTACGTTTAGAACATTTGTAAATTGATCAGCATCATCGCATGTAAGTTCTTGTTTGGTTCCATCACAACCAAAAATTGTAAACGTCCTTCTAAGGATGTTTACTTCAACTCTACTAACATACTCGTTGACAAACATGTTGAGGATTTCGTATATAATTCCTATTATAGCGTACTATGCTTCATCTGTCAGGTCAGCTGTGACACTATAAAAAGCGTCTATAGCTCCACCACTAGCATTTCGTACAATTACTTTCCTACCATAAGGAATGCTTTCAACAAAAAGTTCTTGATGAACAGCATTGGATGTCAGTTGAACATTGATCGATTCTGTATTGATTCTATTGAACCAATCTTCAGGAAATTCAATAATCCCATCGAGTCTGACTCTTCCACGTAAATGGGTATGCTTTGCCATGATAAACTATTTTTCTATATTATAACACAGTCTTGGTGTTTTGCCCATAATTATATTGAGGATCATTATAATTTCTTTCCTCAAGTGGAACATTAGAGTTCTCATTAAAGTTTGGATCTGGATAATCATATCTACCATTACCCTCATACTCAACAAGTAATGAATTCACATCTTTTCTTTCACCATATACATGGTAGAAACAATCTATTTTTTCAAGATAGTTATCAGACTCTATAATTATCTTCTCATTATCAAATTCTTTAACAATAATATTTTGATGAGAACCAATCGGTTGTAACTGAACAGAAATACTGTCAACATGAACTAATTCTTTCCAATAATCTGGTAAAGTTATTTCATTTGTCCTAGTTCTGCCACGATAATAAACTCCAGATTCTGGTCCTTCTAGTGAAACATGGCGAAGTCTATGTCCCTCTCCTTTAGTTGGGTGTTGTATATCAAAAGGTTTCGCAGGTAATCCATCAGCAACTTTGTGTCTTGCTTCTAATCTACCTGTAGAAAGACAATCTACAGTACCAGTAACAAATACATTACCTACAATATTAACATGATTCGGTCCTTTCTTACCTAAAATATTGACATCACCCTCCACATCTACTGCACGTTCTTCTATCTTTGGTTTCCATACATCTATAGCAGTTCCAACATTCAGAGTTCCATTACCACTACCACTGTGACCACCTAGGTAACTTGGTCCAGCAACTGCTAATGTACCTTCAAATGGTTTATCACCATCCAAATATTTTATAGATCTATCATCCTTTGGCTCTTCATTGCCAATATAGACCTTATGTACATCAACGTCTGGAATACCTGCCATTATCCTTCTCCTAATTGCAATGTATCTATGTAACTCTTGAGTGAACCTGGAATTAATTTAGATTTAGGTTCGTGTATTCTAACTACTTGACCAATAAGAATACTCCATCCAAATGAGTGTAATACTAATTTATCACTCGCTTGAACTGTTACATTTCCTTTACCTATAATGTTAACATTATTCTTTGCTTCTACTTTAAAGTTATGCATTGCTGTAAGAGCAATATCTCCTCCTGGTTTTTTTGGATCCTCTCCACCCAAAGCATCCATGTAAATATTTTTTGCTTTGACTGAAAATGTTCCATCAACATCAATATTGAGATCACCCTCAGATTTTATATTAATTGGACCTGCACCCCTTTGTATTAGATTAGAACCCTTCTTATTATCAGTTGCTTGGATTTCCCATCCACCATCTTTGAATAACCTAAGAGAAGCAGCAGATCCTGAATTAACAGCAATCTCTGCAATTCTCACAGTTGCAGGGTCATCTTCCTCACCTATCCTGAGGCTACCATTCTCAGGATGATTAATTATAAATGGTGGAAATTTAGTACCCATTAGTACCCCTTAGGACAATCAACAACTGTTAGAATCTGTGCATTGGCAACAACAGGATCAGAGTATTCTTCAACAGGTTTGAATATTGTTATTGGTTTAATAAATGCACCAAAACCTGTCTTAGTAATAACTGTAAGTTCAGGTATATCACCTAAACCAATGTCAACAATACCAGATACACCAGTTATTCTACCATCTTCTATCTCTGGTTCTAACCTACCGCCATTAGAAGTCTCAATATAATCTCCTTTAACATATCCAGAACCAGTATTTACTACGTCTGCACCATCAACAGCACCAATTACTGCATCACCTTCTTCACTACCTCCACCAAGATAACCACCTCCACCTTCATCCATAACAATCTTAATTACTTTACCATCTTTAAGTATTGCTCTACCAGTTGCACCTTTACCATTATCACAATCATCTATGATTGTTACATATGGTTCTTCATCATATCCAAGTCCAAGATCTTCCATATTAGCACCAACAACCTTACCAGTTTCACTAACTACTGCTTTAGCAATAGCACCAATACCTCCACCTCCAAAGATCTCAATCCTTGGTGGTCCGCATTCTTTAGAACTGGTATTACATCCACCTAATTCTGAAGATCCCAAATCAGATAATGAATTTCCCATTCTAGTAACAGTTCCAGCAAGTCCTTTTACAGTAGCAACAGTCTCACCAATTTTACCTAATTGTGGTAATGCAGCACCAAGAACACCACTAACACTCAAATCCATCTTACCTAATGATGCTGTTATACCGATCATTCTCTTGATATTCAATCCTTTCTTAAGAGAAGGACCAGAGTTAGTAGTCCAATCAGCTGGGTTAGGATCACAAGCAGATGGTTCACAACTTATAAGTTTCAATAATGATTGTGCAGCACCAAATGCCTTACCCAACATAGATGAAAAATTAGGCATCTGAATACCACCCAACATACTCAAAGCAGCCATTGGACCTCCAATAAGCTTTTGAATTGTATTTGTTATCTTACTAAAGAGACCTCCAAGGAATTGTTCAGCAGCACATAAAGGGAAGCTAATAATTTTACCTATCAACCCTTTCAAAAACCCCTTTATAACATTCATCAATCCACTAAGCATATTTTCCATCAAACAGTAAAGACCTTCTTTCTGCTTCAAAGCTTCAATTTTCTTAGTAAGATAGTCTGGTTTAAGCATATCAATAGCATCACCCAACTTCTCATCAATCTTAGCGAATAACTGGGATCTTGTTGTTCTTATAACACCAGTCAGACCACCTGTTATCTTCTCAGAAACCTTTTCAATAATATTATTCATATCGACTATTCTATTCAAAACTGGATCAAGAAATCCACCTTTTATCTGTTTCAATCCTTGGATTTTACTTATAAAACCTTGCATTTCCTTGGTTACATCTCCCATAGCAATAGCAGGTGTATTACATAAAGTTGCCTTACGAACTTCAACTGGTAAATTATGGAAATGTTTAGTTACAGTTTTAACTAATGCACCTGATGATGATATTACCTCTTGGTTCTGATTACTAAGTCCACCGCCCTTGAAAGGTTGCCCTTCATTAGTTGGTCTTACATTAGCACCTAATTGAGTTGTTGAACTACCAGTAGTAAGTTTTGGATCAACAGATATGGGCGAGAATCCAGAAGTACCTTTACTTATTACAGAATTCCAATCCTTTATACCAGTAATATTCTCATGTTGGTATAATCCACCAAATATTACAGGTTGCTGTCCATCAAGTCCATCAAGGAAGAACCCAAAAACAGTCTCACCACCTTGTATTTGACTACTGACACCATGGTAATTGACACCAGTACCCATTGTAGGAGGTACTAAGAAATGAGCCCAAGGTAATTCTTCATCTTTTACTATATCAAGATGTGGGTGTTTACCTAGTATTCTTACCTTGGCTCTATAACCAAACTTCCTAGATTGTTTATCTGCATCTTTCTCTTTACCTGATTTATCGTCACGCCAAGCTTTATCAAGGACTACCTGGCCAATAAACCAGTAAAATCCGTCTTCACCAACGTGCTTCTTATCAATAGATACAGATTCTAACATTAATCGTCGTAAACTCTACATTCTAATGAATCAGGATGGTTGTCACAATAGACTTCAAGATGCTTATCTTCATGTCTTGTGTGCCAATCATTGATCTTTGCACCACCAGGATTCTCTTCATTCTCTTCATGAGCATGAAAAGCATCATTGTGCATCTCTAAATCTGCTTCACTATATTCAATCATGCCATGGTTGACATGTTCCTTATGATCCTTTGGATCTATATAGACCTCATGGTTTAGATCGTGTTGTGGAACTTTAGTAGTCATGTTTATGCATTTGCAGAAAATGAATCTCTTATGAGAGATAAACCAGTAAAATCACCAGTAGGGTGACCAAACTCATGTGATAGTTTAGCTATCATCCATTTACCTGAATAAGGACTGTTACCTGGTTTAGTGTCCTCAGTATTTAGTTTAGGTACTGTGATCTCTATCATAGTACCAACTTTGAGGTTGAAATTCATCGGGACAGTTATATCTAGTACAGATGAAAATAAAGATTGGTATCTTGCAGCCGAATGTGCTTGTCTCCAAGCAATTGTTTCGGAATCAGGTACAGGAGTATCTTTCTTTGAGATTGCACCTAAGTCTAACACATTTAATAAAATACGAGAATATTTTTCGGAAATATCATGAGGAACTGACTTATCTCCCTCAGCAGTATCCTTTATACTACTATAGTCATACTCAATAAAATGAGGAGTACGCTTCATAATATCAAAGTACCAGTTTGCAGACTTATATTGACCTATCCTAAGTTTCTTTATAATATCATGACTACTTGAAAATGATGGTATAGATTTAATAGTATAATTATCTGGTTTTAGTGGATTATTGAATGATTGTAACTGATATTCAACATATTTTGGTTTTGAACCCATCACCTCATCTATTGATATAAAATTATAACCATCAGTTTCATTTTCAAAAAATACAAATCCCATACTACCCCCTGAAGCACTACTCTTTGAGGTTTGCTTACTAACAGATTTTGCTGCTAACCTATTACACAATTCAATAGGTCTAATAAAGTTACCCATAAAATCATACTTATTTGATGAGTCATGCCAAGTTCCCATCCTCTTCTTATCAACTTTAAGCACTTTCTTCAATATTGATTTAGCACTATCACTAGGTTTTCCTTTATATTTCTCAGGACATCTTGTAGTATGATTACTCAAAGTAGACTCAGTAACACACTGAAGTGTATACATTTCTCTCTTAGCTTCTCTAGTAGCACCAACAATTTCAGATATTATCAATCTATTCTTTTTCTTAGCAACAAATTCAAATGGTTCTTTTCTACTAGGATGGGTGATTACTAATTCAATAGCATCTCCACTCCTAATAGGTAAAGAATCAAGAAATCCATATGTATCACTACAGATTATATCAACTCTGACAGTATTTCCAACAGATTCCCAATACTTTATAAACAAAAACTGACCATGAAAAGCATTACCACCATTTCCACTATTTTTGGTAAAAAGGGTAAAAGTCTCTAACTTATAACCAGATAACCAATTTTTCTTATCGTTACCTACAGTCATTAGTTTGTAAGGTATCCTCCCATTTCAACATATTTAGAGGCAGAATCAGGGGATGATATATTAAAAGATTCAATATCACCTGATGTTACTGGAATAATTTGAAAATTATTATCACCCTTTTGTACAGTTACTATATTATTATCACTCCCCTTAGGTAAAAATGGGTTTTGATCTGTAAAAAGGTTGTCTAGGTTCATCAGATTGGTATTACTATAGAAAGCACTCATCGTACCCATTCCAACAGTGTCCGAGAAGTTATAATCGAATCCAATTATAGAAGAAGAAATACCAGTAAAACTAGGGTCAAACCCTAAACTTTCAGTTGACAAGGGTAGATACTTCAATTTATCCTCTGGTGAGAGTTGATCCTTATGTACCCATCCTTTATCATCTGTCTTAACGTATCCCATGTTTCTCATCACCTCTGGATGACCATCCATAGTTCCATCACCGAATGCCTGTGGATTGACCAACTCATTTACTAATAAAGAACCACCAAGAGCCCAAGGATTACTTAGTGCCATTCTTGCTTGACCAAGAAATCTTATAGTATCTTTTACTGTTTTTACGCTCTGCCTATCATTAAATTCTGAAATAAAATTCTTTATCCTTTGTATATTAGGAGTAACATTTGTAATTTTCCTTGAATTCAATAACCTTGTCTGTTGTGGTGGTTTTAAGAATCTCTTAAAAGGATTTGGAAATCTGAATTGTCTAAAATTCTTATATCTAATCTGAGGAGGTAAGTTCACCCTTTTCCATGTTCTTGATGGTAATGGAGGAACTGTGGTGGATATATTCTTTTCTAATGTATAACCATAATAATCTTTACCCTCAACAACTGGAGGACCACCAACATACCTATCAAATTTACCAAGAACAATAGCAAATTTATCAATTGACTTACTAAAAGGTGTTTTAATCTTTGATGAATCAATCTCAGCAATATCTTCTTTACGTTTTTTATCTGCACCAGTAAACCAATCAGATATCCTAGAAGCACCAGATGCCCCTATCCAACCACCAATAAAAGAACCTATAGTACCACCAATAGCAGCACCAGGAATAGCACCTGCCCCAAAAAAGAAAGTACCAAGTGCACCACCAATAAACATTCCAACTTTCATACCTATTGCAGCACCACCAATACCACCAGCAACTCCACTAACTGATCCACTAATTGCTTGTGTTTGTGTTTGTCCTTCTTGTATTCTTGCAGTATAATCTAATCCACCTGCTAAGGTATTAAGAATAACATTACCCTTAGTGAACTTAAGACCCCTACTAGCATTAGTTAGATTTCGAGTATTTCTACTTGCATTACTAGCATTTCTAGTAAAATTAACAATATTATTAGCACCCCTTACATTACTAGGTTTAACTCCTCTTATAGATCTGAGTATACTGGGTGCAAAAGGCAATCCAACAAACAAACCAGTGTTTATGATACCATTGATAATGGTATTACCAGGAGACTTACTACCACTGGAAGCAAGTGTTTTATTTAATTTTCTATATGTTTCCTCCTTTTTCTTGAGAAGTTTTCTCTTGAGCCTTAGAGATTTATTCTCAAGTCTTGTTACTAAAGAATTCCTGTTTGATATTATTTTTGATAGTTTTAGTACTCTCATTGTGTAAACATTGCTGGAGTATTATAAGCTAATAAATTAGCAAGTCTATCAATAGAAATTCCATCAGTACCACCAAACGTAGTGGAAACAGTATGATCCACAGTTGCTGATCCAGATTCACTACCTTGAACAACTTGTCTAGTATTATTACCTGGAACAGTCAGATCCACATTATTGACCTTGATCTGACCAGACTTATCAGCATTAAAACTCTTTACTAACTCCAAATATCTTTTATAACTATCATCGCCCTGTATACCATGCCATTCTTTACCTAACTTATCAAAATCCCTTCTACTAAGGATATCCATAGGATTTACACCACGTTTTTTATGTATTAACCAAATTGCTAATTCATTCTGTAATTTTTCATCAAAAACAATTTTACTAGGATCAAATTCTCTATTTTGAGCCTTATACATCTTCGCTACATCATGTAACGGATTCATGAATTGATAAGCACCAACAGCAGTAGAAGTAATCTGTTTCCCATCTACCTCGAAAGTTGCTTCTCCTGACTTTATCCTTCTAGTTTGTTCATCATATATCTCCTTTAATGTAGATCCAGTTATATTAAATGAATCATCACCACCAAAGAATGTATCATAGTTACCATTACTCTCTTTCTCTAAGATAAGTGATAATAAAGCCTGTGCTTCTGGATCATTTTCAAAGTCATCTGTAACCTGCTTCTTCACTTCAATTTTATCATCATCATCTTGCCATGGCCAAGTGAACATTGGTTTTTTAGGTTTTGCATAACCTGATGATGCCTCTTGTCTACCCTTCAAACCTTTATCAAGAATACGAGAAAATTTATCTACCTGAACATCAAACTGCTCAACGTCACCCTTATTCATAACTATATTCTCATTAGGTGATGCATTTGCTGGATCACCACCAATCATACTCATGATAGTTGGTATAGCAAGTATAGCGGCTGCTGTAGCAATTAGTTTTGGATTTCTTAACCATTTCAAATTCTTTGCATTACCTGCCACATTTCCTGTTGGTACTCCTCTTTGTGGAATCAGCTTTCTTGCCATCATCCAATTTACAACACCAGTTGTCACAAGTGGAAGCAACGTATCTGCGTTATTGACTAATCCTATACCTGCTCCTACACCAATATCAGATAATCCACCTGATATATCCCCTTCACCCAGTAATCTAATTCCATTAGCAACTGCAAGACCTGCAACAATATTACCAAGATTTACTAATCTATCTGCTAATATTCCAGTATTCTTTGAATCTTTCTTTATTAATTTCTCTTCTTCTCTAAAATATTTCTCTCTTGCTCTAATATCTCTTCTAACTTCGGTTCTCAAACCCTTCATCTCATTATTCATCCTCTCCATGTCAAGCATTATCTCGCCTAACTTTCTAGTCAACTTACCCCTACCTTCCTCGTCTGGTTGCAACTTAGCAGCAGCATTCCTCATCCTCTCCTCAAGAGGAGTCAATAATGGAGTTTTTGCTGTTACATTAGTAGCCATGTTGGGCTTGTTGTGCTTCTAACTTTTGCTTTTCTAAAACACTGGTAAGGTACTTTATATAAACTTCACGTTCCCAAGGAATCAGAGATTCTATATCAGTCAATGACCATTGATGATGATGCATGAGTGCAAAATTAACCTCAAGATACGTATCAATAGACGTATGATATAGCATTATCCGAAAAAATTGGATAGTCCCTCAATTACAACATCTGTTTCAACACCTGTATTAGGATTTTTCACTTTTGATTCATACTTCAATCTAGGCATGGTAGAGAAGAATGTTTCAATTTTCTGAAACTGAGCACTACTAAGATTTTCAATAAATTTGATCAACTCAGATGTAGTACAATCAGATGCTGTCCATGCTTCCTCATCTGTGTAAATGGTATCAATGCAATTTGCTACTGCTTTGAATGCTTCATCCACTTTCTTAGTATCCTTCTCTTTTGCAACTGCAAAATTTTGTTCTAAGAACTCATTCATAGAAGGATATCTCATTTTGATTTTGATGTTACCACCAAGATCTATAGTATCATTATGATCTTCAGAACTATCTAATCCAATATCAGATAAAGATATTGTTAGTGGAACTTGAGTTTCTCCATCATCTGTACAGGTTACCTGTAAATCTACTGTCTCTCCTACAGATTTTCCTCTAATATTCAAAAACAAATACTCAAGATCAAATGTAGGTAGATTATCCAATTTTATTCTTGTTATAAGGCAAGACTTCATAACTTCCTTGACAGTAGCCATGATATCTTTAGTATTACCACTTTCAAGTGCTATTAAAAGTGCTTTCTCTTCCTTAACGAGAAATGGACGGTATTTTACTGGTTTACCTGTTGATAGTAAATTCAGTTCAAATGTCGGTGCAACGACCTTTGGTAAAGGCATAGTAAAGGGTTTCAGTAGCTTTATTTAGTAGGCTTTTAAATCATTTTTTCTTATAGTTTGGATCATTATCTAAATTAGT
>Ga0209232_1000488_pt1 | contig 24155 bp, 19 predicted proteins | sample ETNvirenome_2_60_FD_184066 | JGI IMG/M metagenome (GOLD analysis project Ga0209232, IMG submission 184066) | Marine viral communities from the Pacific Ocean - ETNP_2_60 (SPAdes) (version 2) | ecosystem: Environmental > Aquatic > Marine > Oceanic | place: Pacific Ocean | collected 2013-06-22
CCTTCCACCTATGCTTGTCCTACCATAGCACACGGCGCTACTGTTCTGCCCATTTGTTGCCTTTTCCCACAAGGATCCTCTTATGATTCCCGACTCCCTTAAACAGCTACTTAGCCATGTTGATGGTCATCAACGCGCCACCTGGGAAGGCCGTGACGTCGCACTCTTCAACATGGCCTGGGGGGAAATGGTCATTAGCCTGCAAGGCGCACAGGTGCTGCACTTTCAGCCAACAAACGACACTGGCTGGCTATGGGTAACGCCAACGCCGCAGGCGCTGCCGGGCGCGATTCGTGGCGGCATTCCGCTTTGCTGGCCCTGGTTTGCCGACGAGCGCTACGCTGACGAAAGCCCCGAGCGTAACGGCCCCTTCCATGGGCTTGCCCGCCACGCCATGTGGCGTCTGGACGCCGTTGACGACCACGCCGAAGGCATCGAGGTCCATCTCTCGCCGGAAGAGTGTCTGCATAGCCAGCTCACCGCCCGCGTGGTCATTCAAGCCAACGCCCAGCGGCTAAACGTTGAGATCATCAGCGAAAACATTGGCGATGCTCCGATCAAAACCAGCGGCGCACTGCATACCTACCTGGCCGTTAATGAGGTGCATCAATGCCGCTTAGAAGGCCTAGCAGGCGCGCGCTATTTGGATAAGCTGCGTGACTTTGCGGAATCTGAGCAACAGGGCACGCTGGCGATTCGTGGCCCGGTCGACCGTATTTATCACACCAATGAAGCGGTGCTGCTCAACGACGGCCAGCGCACGCTGCGCATCGGTAAGCAGTCCAGCGACTCCACGGTGGTCTGGCACCCGGATAGCGACCTGCCCAGCGACACACCCGCCGACGCCGCCAAACACTTTTTATGCGTTGAAGCCGCCAATACTCGCCTTGACCCCGTTTGGTTAGTACCAGGGGCACAGCACCTGCTAGGGACGACAATAAGCCGCGGTTAATGATCGGTTCATCAAGGCTTTGCTATGATCAAGCCATTGATACACCCCCAAGGAGCGACGATGGATCCACAACAATGGCTGGAAGCAGCCACGCTTGCCTTTAACCTGATCGGTATGGTGGTGTGCTTGGTTGGCTTAACGCTTGCACAAAAAATGCAGCGCCGCTGGCCCGGCTATAGCCTCGCGGTCGTCGGTTTTATCATTGCGACCCTGCCCATGCTCTCTCAACTTGTCTTGATGTGGCAGCGCTAACGTTCCACCACCTCGCCAAGATGCCCCACCCGATGAAGGAAGCGACAGGATGCGCCAGCCGTTAAGCCGCGAATTGAGCAATTTGTTAGAGCGAAGCCGAGACCGGCAGCTGCGGCTGGCGGTGACAGGCCTTTCGCAAGCGGGTAAAACGGCGTTTTTAACCTCGCTGGTGAACCAACTACGCCATGCAGGCGTAGAAGCACAGTTAGACCTACTACCGGTTGCCCGTGAAGGTCGACTGTTAGGCGCGCAGCGTTTAAATCAGCCGGACTTAGGCGTGCCACGCTTCCCTTATGACCCCGGCATGGCATCGCTGAGAGATACACCGCCGCGCTGGCCCGAGCCCACTCGTGGCATTAGCGAGCTTCGCTTGCAGCTGCGCTACCGCCCTGCCCAACAGGGTTGGTTTACGCCGGATATCGCTCACCTGACGCTGGATCTGTTCGACTACCCCGGCGAATGGCTGCTGGATTTGCCGCTGCTGCAGCACGACTTCTACAGCTGGAGCCAGAGCCAAGCCCAGCACGAAGGCCCTCATCGCCGGGCACTGTTTAGCGAATGGCTGGCCGAGTCAGAGCAGCTAGACCCTACGGCAGAAGCCGATGAAGCACAGCTCGCCACGCTGGCCGATGCCTATGCACTCGGCCTGCGTCGTGCCAAGCAGGCGGGCTTCTCTGACCTGCAGCCAGGGCGTTTTTTGCTGCCCGGCGAGCTGGATGGCGCACCGGTGCTGCAGTTCTTCCCGCTGCCCGGATTAGATACTCCCAAAGAAACCCTCGACGCGCTGCCCGAGTCGAGCCTCTACGCCACCCTGGCGGCGCGTTTTCGCTACTACCAGCAGCAGGTGGTGCGCCCCTTCTACCGCGACCACTTCCGCCGCTTTGACCGCCAGATTGTATTGGTGGACGTGCTGGGCGCGCTTAACGCCGGGCCGGAGCGTTTCGAGGATCTTTCCCGCGCGCTGCAACAGCTGATGAAGAGCTTTGATTACGGCAAGCGCAGCCTGCTGACCCGCCTGTTCGCTCCTAAAATTGACCGCCTCGCCATTGCCGCCACCAAGGCGGACCACGTGACACCCGACCAACACACCCACGTGGTGCAGCTGTTAGAAGCGCTGCTGGCGGAGCCATTGAAAGACTTACGCTTTGCCGATATCCCGGTGAAAGCGCTGTCGCTGGCGGCCATTCGCGCCACCGAGGCCCGCGAAGTGCTTCATGATGGCAAGCGAACGCCAGCGCTGAAAGGCACCACGTTAGAAGGTGAAGACGTGCTGGTGTACCCCGGCGATGTGCCCAGCCGCCTGCCCAAAGCCGATTTTTGGCAGCAGCAAGGATTTGATTTCCCCAGCTTCCGCCCGCTGCCCGCCGATAGCGAGGCACTGCCCCACATCCGTATGGACGCCGCGATTGACTGGCTGATTGGAGACAAACTGACATGAGCAACCCTCAGCCCCGCCGCGACTTCCAAACCGAAGCGCCGCCCGAGCCTACCCAGGAAACCCTGCGCCAGCACGAACGCTTTGCAGCGACTGAATCGCACCAGCCGCTGGCGACCCAAGCCGAACTCAAAGCGCTGCCGGAAGAGACTCTAGGCGCGCCTCGCAAGCGCCGCTGGGGGCTGATGTTCGCCTTGGCAGGCGGTGCCACACTCGGCACGGTAGAGCTGGCAACCGGCATTCCTGACGCGCTGTCCCAGTCCCAGTGGATGGCGATGGCGTGGCAGCTATTTGGGATTAGCCTGATTGGCTTGGGCGGCGTATCGCTCCTCAAGGAGCTGGGCCGTTTGCGGCGCTTAAAGCGGCACGATCAGCTACGGGCCAACCTAGCCGAGCTTCCCCAGCGCTCCAGCCAGCAGGCCCAGGCGATGGCCGTTCAGTTAAAACAGCAGCTGGCACTGAGCAACGACGACCCGCACTGGCTGGCCTTTCAGCGGGCGTGCCAGCCGCACCATAGCGGGGAAGAGATTCAAACCCTGCTGCGCTACCACCTGCTCGCCCCCCGTGACCGGGAAGCCCAGCGGTTGATTACCCGGATGTCGGGGGAAACCGCCATCATGGTGGCGGTTTCCCCGCTAACCCTGGTGGATATGGCGCTGGTGGCGTGGCGCAGCCTGGCCATGGTGGATCGGCTGAGCCGTCTGTACGGCCTGGAGCTTGGCTACGCCAGCCGCCTGCGGCTATTTCGCCATGTGTTGCACAACATGGCGTTTGCAGGCGCCAGCGAACTAGCCACCGATGCCAGCATGGACATGCTCTCGCTGGACTTGGCAGGCCGCCTTTCGGCGCGAGCAGGCCAGGGCTTGGCGACCGGGTTGCTGAGCGCCCGCCTGGGTATGCGCGCTCAGCGACTGTGCCGCCCGGTGGCGTTTACCCCAGAAGAGCAGCCCAAATTAGCCGACCTTCGCCAAGACCTCTGGAGGCAGATCAAGCGGCTTGATAAAGAGCCCGCCCCCGCCGCACGCAACAGCGATTAATACCGTTCAGCCGCACATCCTCTTCGCTGAAGTGCTCGGGCCGTAGACCCAGAACCACCGGCTGTAACAGGTCGTTCCAGCCTTCGGCATCCGCCACTTCATTTAAGTCACCTAGCAGGCCAAGCTCGCCCCACTCCTGAAGGTTATTATCGTTTTAGGGGCTAGATGATGGTGGAGCGTATCGCCTACCGCAAGCGGCTCTCGACTAAGGTGGCAGAGTGATAATGGCAGCAAAAATGCTAAAGCCCAAAGCGCTGCTTCAGGAATAACGCCACCGCTGCTTCGCCGTGGTGGCCGATCCGCCGGGCTTCTGGCACGCGATCGAACAGCGCCGGATGAGCGTTGGCCATCACCTGGGCCTCGCCTGCCAAGGTGAGCATTTCGGTGTCGTTGAGGTTATCGCCAAAGGCTAGGCAATCGGCGGCAGTGAGCCCAAGCGACTCCAGCAACGCCGCGAGCGCCACGCCTTTATTCACTCCGCCCGCCATGATCTCTAGCGAGTCCACCGTGGAGTAGGTAATGTGCAGCCCATCGCCATGCGCCGCTTGGGCCTGAGCTTCCAGCTCTGCCAGCGCATCCGGGTCGCCCAAATAGAGCACTTTACCTACGCCGTTGGCGTCCATCTGCTCCGGTGGCACGACCTCATAGCGAAAGCCCGTCGAGGCGTGCAGTGAAAGCAGGTGTGGCGCTTCGGCGTCCACATGCCAGCCCGCTTCGCGGTAAAGGTTGAGGCGCACCTGTGGCGGCCGGGGTAAATGAATCAGCGCGTGAGCGTGATCCGGGTTAAGGTGCGACGCGCTAACCAAGCCATCGTCTGGGTCGTGGGTGTAAGCCCCGTTGGTGCTAATCAGGTGAGCAGGCACGCCCAGCTCATCGCGGAAGACGCGCATATCGTGGTAGTGGCGGCCCGAGGCCAGCGCCAGGTGGTGCCCCTGCCGAACCAACTCTTGGAGCACCTCAATGGTGCTGTCATGTAACCGGTGGTCGCTGCCTAACAGGGTACCGTCAAGGTCGGAAACGATCAGGCGAGGGGTCATCAAAGCGCTCCTTGTGCGTTAGCAGAGTAACGTTGCAGTTCGCTCAGCTTAACCGATTCAGCCAACCGTAAGTAAGTCATTGACTTGCCGTCGCCGTCGCCACTTCCCCAGGGGCAACGATTGGCGCAGCCAATGGGAATCCGTATAGTGGCAACCTACTCTCGCCAACTGATTGAACACATGCTTCAAAACAACTCCCTGCTTGCCCAGCTCAAGCAACAGATCCGTGAAACCACCCCGCGCGCTGAAGGGGTGATCAAAGCCACAGAAAAAGGCTTTGGTTTTCTTGAAACTGATAGCGGCGAATCCTATTTCGTGCCGCCCCCCGCCATGAAACAGGTGCTGCACGGCGACCGTGTGGAAGCCGTGATTCACGAGAACGGCGATAAAAAATCGGTTGAGCCTGAAAAGCTTATTGAAGCCGGTTTAGACCGCTTCGTTGCTCGCGTGCAAAAGCGCGAAGGCCGCCTCGCGGTGGTGCCGGATCACCCCTCGATTCGCAACGTTCTAAAAGCACGCATCAAAAATAGCCTGGATGAAGACTCCATTGCCGACGGCGATTGGGTCGTGGCGCGTTTGGTGCGTCACCCGCTAAAAGAGAACGACCGCGGCTTCTTCTCCCAGATCGATGAGTTGGTGGCCAAAGCCGACGACCCCGCCGTGCCGTGGCGCGTGACGCTTGCTCGCCACGCGCTGGAGCAAGAGTGCCCGGATGCCGGCAGCGACTGGCCGCTGCACGATGAAGGCCTCACCCGTGAAGACCTCACCGAGCAGCCGTACTTCACGATCGACGGTGAAAAAACCCGCGATATGGATGACGCGCTGCACGTAGTGGCACGCCCGGAAGGCGGCTGGCAGCTGAGCGTGGCGATTGCCGACCCCACCGCTTATGTGGATGAGGGCCACGCTGCTGACCTGGAAGCCCGCGTCCGTGCATTTACCGTGTACCTGCCGGGCCAGAACGTGACCATGCTGCCCGAGCAGTTGGCGGATGATCTTTGCTCGCTGCGGGAAGGCCAAGAGCGCCCTGCCCTGGCCTGCACGCTGAACATTAACGCCGACGGCAGCCTGGGCGACTACCGCTTCTTCGCGGCCAACGTGAAGTCCCACGCTAAGCTGGTGTACGAGCGCGTCTCTGATTGGATTGAAGGCCAAGGCGACTGGGCTCCGGCAGATAATATTGCCGAGCAGCTACACGCCCTGCGTGAGCTGACCGAAGCGCGTACCGCGTGGCGCAACGAGCACGCGCTGGTATTTAAAGATCGTCCTGATTACGTGTTTGATCTGGATGAAGCGGGCAACGTGCTGGGGATTCATACCGAAGACCGCCGCATTGCCAACCGTATGATCGAAGAGTCGATGATTGCTGCCAACGCCTGCTGCGCGGATTTCCTGGCTAGCCATATCGGCCACGGCATCTTCAACGTACACCGCGCTTTCGAGCCGGAAAAAGCTGAAGCGGCACAAGAGTTCCTGGCGACTCAAGACATCGAAGTGGCCCAGGAAGCACTTACCGAGCTTGCCCACTATAAAGAGCTGAAGCGTGCGCTTGAAAGCCGCGACGACGCTTGGCTGGATGCGCGCCTGCGCCGTTTCCAGGGCTTCACCAGCATGTCGGCCCAGCCTGGCCCGCACTTCGGCCTGGGGCTGCCCGCCTACGCCACCTGGACCTCGCCGATTCGTAAGTATGGCGATATGGTCAACCACCGCTTGATCAAGCGCGTGCTGAAGGGTGAGCAGGCTCCGGCAGAAGCCAGCCAGCAGCTCACCGAGCAGCTCACCGAGCGCCGCCGCTTGAACCGTATGGCCGAGCGCGACGTGAAAGATTGGCTTTACGTGCGCTACCTGACCCCGGCGGCGCAGAATCAGGACACCTTCGACGCCGAAATCATGGCAATCAACCGTGGCGGCATGCGGGTTCGCCTGATAGAAAACGGCGCGACGGCGTTCGTGCCTGCCCCCTTGATGCACAGTGACCGCGATAAAGTGGTCATCGATGACAAAGAGGGCCGCATTCAGATCGAAGGCGAAGAGCGCTTCAAGCTGGGCGATAGCCTGCGCGTATCACTCACGGAAGCCCGTGAAGAGACACGCTCGCTGGTCGCCAAACCTGCTGACTAAACGCAGCCAACACGTGTTCGCGCCACGGCTTTGCCGTGGCGTTTTTATTTCTGCTCCACGGTGACGTTGTCGCAGAACTGACTTATTTCTACCCTAAGGTAATTCGATGACACTCATGTGGCTCGGAGGTTACCTTGCACATCGCCGATGTGACCATGTTCCACGCCCCGGCAAGTGGCGGCGTTCGCACCTATTTACAGGCCAAGCACCGCGTCCTCTCGCGCACACCCAACCTCCGTACCAGCCTGCTGGTGCCAGGGGCTGAGCGTGATAGTTTGGGCGACCACCACACGCTACCGGCGCTGCACCTGCCCCTTGGGCAGGGCTATCGATTCCCGCTGCGCCGCCGCCCTTGGCGTGACGCCTTGGTAGACCTCTCCCCCACGTTAATCGAAGCAGGCGACCCTTACGTTACCGCTTGGGCAGCGCTGGAGGCTGGCCAGCGCTTGGGCGTGCCGGTGGTGGGTTTCTACCACTCCGATTTACCCCACTTGATGGGCGACCGCTTTGGCCGCCATGTTCGCCAACGGCTAATTCGCTACGTGGTGGACCTGTACCAGCGCTTTGATAGCGTGCTAGCTCCCTGCCACGCGATGGCCAACCGACTCACCGAGTGGGGCGTGCCCAACGTGCGCGTGCAGTCGTTAGGGGTTGATTTAGAGCAGTTTCACCCTTCACGGCGCGACCCCGGCTTCCGTACGGCCATGGGTATTCCTGCGGATAAAAAGCTGCTGATCTTTGTCGGCCGCTTTTCCCGAGAAAAGAATATCGACGTACTACTCGCCACCATGCGGGCGCTTGGCAGCGACTACCACCTGCTGCTGATGGGGCCGGGCATGCCGACTCAAGTGCCTAGCAATGTCACTGTGGTCAACCGCTGCTGCGGTAGCCATGAAGTGGCCCGCGCGCTTGCCAGTAGCGATGCGCTACTGCATGCGGGCACCCGCGAAACCTTTGGGCTGGTGGCCCAGGAAGCGATGGCCAGCGGCCTACCGGTGATTGGCGCGCGGGCAGGCGCGCTGATCGAGAACGTACCGCTGGGCGCGGGCGTGCTCTGCCAGCCGCTTGACCCTGACGCGATGGCGGACGCCTGCTCCGCGCTGTTTAGCAACGATATTGCCGCCAGCGGACGCTACGCGCGCCATTTTGTTGAGCGCCAGTTCAGCTGGGACAGCGTCATTGGCTCGCTGCTCACGCACTATGTCGAACTCTGTGGACTCGAACAGCCTGATGCCCGTGCCGTCCGCCGCTAAACCTCAACGGCTGCTGCGCTTTCGTCCGCTACACGGCGTTCTACTGCTGGCTGCCTTGGTAGCGCCGCTGGTGCTCACATCGCTTGCAGGGGGCAGCAAAGCGTTTGAACATGTGGCGCAGTTTCCCATTGGCCTACTGGTTCTAATGATCGCCATGGCGGCGCTATGCTGGAATTTAAATGCTGCCCGTCTGCGCCTGATGCTGAACGGCCGCGCTGGCCAGCTTGGGCAGCGCGGCGCGCTGGGCATCGAGCTGGCGGCGAAGTGCGCGCTCTGCGCAACGCCAGGCGGTAGCGGCGGCCCGGCCACTCTGCTGTTATTACTTGCCCAGCGGGGATTTTCGCCCTCAAAAGGCACCGCCGTGTTTCTCATCGACCAGGGGTGCGACCTGCTGTTCTTTCTGCTGATGCTGAGCGGTTTGGTGGCGATGTCGGTTTTCGGGGATGCCCAGTGGCCACACCAGGGGCTGGTACAGCTCTCGTTACTGGGATTGGCGCTGTTAGCGGTGGGCGTCTCGCTGATGATGGGGTACTTACCCAAGCTGCTGCGTACTCAACGCCAGTGGCTAGCCTGGATACGCCCTAGCCGCAGGCGCTGGCTGGTTAGGCGACTGTTACGCTGTCGCCATGCGCTGCGTATGACGCTGGCACTACCCAAAGCCACGTTGGCAGCGATGCTGGCACTCACGACCCTACACTGGCTGCTGCGCTACAGCTTGCTGTACCTAGCGGTGATTGGCATCGGGGGGCATGCCGACTGGCTCTGGACGTTTTTAACTCAGATGCTAGCTATGGCCGCCAGCCAATTCAGCTTCCTCCCTGGCGGCGCAGGGGCGGCTGAAGTGGGGGTGGGAAGCCTGTTGCTGCCCTTGATGGGCCGGGAGCAGGCCGCAGCCGCCGTGCTGGTCTGGCGGCTGATTAGCTACCACTTGTATCTTGCCGCTGGCGCGCCGCTGCTACTGTTCTACAGCGCGCGCATGCTGCGTCAGCGCTAGCCGCCTCACCGCTTTACTTAACCTCCTCAAATGCAAAAAGGGCACCCAAGGTGCCCTTTTCAGCGTCACGAAGAAAGTGCGCGGCTTACCAGCCGGTTACTTCTTTCAGCGCGTCGCCAATTTGCGCCAAAGAACGAACGGTTTTCACACCGGCGTCTTCAAGAGCCGCAAATTTCTCATCGGCAGTACCTTTACCGCCAGAGATGATGGCGCCCGCGTGGCCCATACGCTTGCCAGGAGGTGCAGTGACACCGGCAATGTAGGAAACCACCGGCTTGGAAACGTTGGCTTTGATGTAAGCCGCGGCTTCTTCTTCGGCGGTGCCGCCGATTTCGCCGATCATCACGATCGCTTCGGTTTTCGGGTCCTTCTCGAACATTTCCAGGATGTCGATGAAGTTAGAACCCGGAATCGGGTCGCCGCCGATACCGACACAGGTAGACTGACCGAAACCGTGGTCAGTGGTCTGCTTAACGGCTTCGTAAGTCAGGGTACCAGAGCGGGAAACGATACCAACGCGGCCCGGCTGGTGGATGTGACCCGGCATGATACCGATTTTGCACTCACCGGGAGTGATCACGCCCGGGCAGTTCGGGCCGATCAGGCGTACGCCCAGCTCGTCGCATTTTACTTTTGCGTCGAGCATATCGAGGGTCGCGATGCCTTCGGTGATGCACACGATCAGCTTGATGCCAGCGTTCGCAGCTTCAAGGATCGAGTCTTTGCAGAACGGTGCCGGTACGTAGATCACGCTGGCTTCTGCGCCGGTTTTCTCGACCGCTTCTTTCACGGTGTTGAAAACAGGCAGGCCCAGGTGCGTCTGGCCGCCTTTGCCCGGCGTCACACCACCGACCATTTGCGTGCCATAGGCAATCGCCTGCTCGGAGTGGAACGTGCCCTGGCCACCGGTGAAACCTTGGCAGATGACCTTGGTGTTCTTATCGATCAGGATGCTCATTACTTGCCCTCCGCTGCTTTTACAACCTGCTGAGCCGCGTCGGTCAGACTGGTAGCAGCGATGATGTTCAGACCGCTAGACGCCAGTTTTTCAGCGCCCAATTCAGCGTTGTTACCTTCCAGGCGAACGACCACCGGGACGTTAACGCCCACTTGCTCAACGGCACCGATGATGCCTTCAGCAATCATGTCGCAACGAACGATGCCGCCGAAGATGTTCACCAGAACAGCTTTCACGTTGTCGTCAGACAGGATGATCTTGAACGCTTCTGCGACGCGCTCTTTGGTCGCGCCGCCGCCAACGTCCAGGAAGTTAGCGGGTTTGCCGCCACTCAGGTTGACGATGTCCATGGTGCCCATAGCCAGGCCTGCGCCGTTCACCATGCAACCAATGTTACCGTCGAGGGCGACGTAGTTAAGTTCCCACTTCGCCGCGTCGGCTTCACGCTGATCTTCCTGGGAAGGATCGCGCATGGCCTGCAGGTCCGGGTGACGGTACAGGGCGTTGCTATCCAGGCCCAGTTTGGCATCCAAGCAGTGCAGGTTGCCTTCGTCAGTGATGACCAGCGGGTTGATCTCAAGAAGTGCCAGATCTTTATCGTGGAACAGCTTAGACAGACCCAGGAAGATCTTGGTGAACTGCTTCACCTGATCGCCTTCCAGACCCAGCGCAAAGGCCAGCTCGCGAGCTTGGTAGGGCTGTGCGCCGACCAGCGGATCGATTTCAGCTTTGAGGATCTTTTCCGGCGTCTCTTCGGCAACGGTTTCAATCTCAACACCGCCTTCGGTAGAGGCCATGAAGACCACACGGCGGGTAGTACGGTCAACGACCGCGCCCAGGTAGAGCTCGTCGGCGATGTTGGTGCAGGTCTCTACCAGAATCTTGGCAACCGGCTGACCTTTTTCGTCAGTCTGGTAAGTGACCAGGTTCTTGCCCAGCCACTGCTCGGCGAAGGTTTTGGCTTCTGCCGGGTCCTTGATCAGCTTGACGCCGCCCGCTTTACCGCGGCCGCCAGCGTGAACCTGGGCTTTGACGACCCACATGTCGCCGCCGATTTTTTTGCACGCTTCTACTGCTTCTTCGGGAGTGTCCACGGCAAAGCCTTTGGACACTGGCAGACCATAATCAGCAAACAGCTGTTTGCCTTGATACTCGTGAAGGTTCATCGATTCATGCCATTGGTTGCATGTGACTCGAACGATGATCAGTCGCCCTGAAGAACATCTTGCAGGTGCTGGTCATCCCCGTACTTTCATGACGACGAGTTGCCACGCCGCCATGAAAGTGTTGCGCCACCTGACGGTGGCGCTTGGTTGTTGCTTAGCGAATTACTTGCGCTTCTTGCGGTTGGCCATGTGAATGGCATGACCTTCTACCGCCAGAGCAGCTTCGTGCACGGCTTCCGACATGGTCGGGTGCGCGTAGCAGGTCAATGCCAGGTCTTCGGCGCTGGAGCCGAACTCCATGGCGATCACGCCCTGGGCGATCATCTCACCGGCGTGCTGACCCACGATGTGCATACCGAGAATACGGTCGGTTTCCGCATCGGCAATGATCTTAGCGCTGCCTTCGGTGGCGTTGTTGGCCATGGCACGGCCGCTGGCTGCGAAGGGGAAGCTACCGGTCTTGACTTCGATACCCTTGGCCTTGGCGTCCTGCTCGGTCATGCCGACCCAGGCCACTTCCGGGAAGGTATAGATGACGCTGGGGATGGTGTCGTAGTTCATCTCGGCCTTGTGGCCAGCGATGATGTCCGCCACCATGATGCCCTCTTCAGACGCTTTGTGCGCCAGCATCGGACCGCGTACACAGTCACCGATGGCGTAGACGCCCGGCACGTTGGTGCGGCACTGGTCGTCCACGAAGATGAAGCCACGCTCGTCCAGCTCGACGCCCACGCCATCGGCCACAACGCCTTTGGTATAAGGACGACGGCCGACACATACGATCAGCTTGTCGAAGGTCATCTCTTGATCGCCGTTGGCATCGGTGTACTTGACGACGACTTCGTCACCGTTCGCTTCCGAACCGGTCACACGGGCACCCAATTTGATGTCCAGCCCCTGCTTCTTGAGCAGTTTCTGGGTCTCTTTGGCAATCGCGGTGTCGACCATCGGCAGGAAGGAGTCCATCGCTTCCAGCACGGTGACTTCAGAACCCAGACGGTTCCATACGCTGCCCAGCTCCAGGCCGATGACGCCCGCGCCAATGACGCCAAGACGCTTCGGCGTTTCCTGGAATTCCAGTGCGCCGGTGGAATCGACGATTAGGCCTTCGGTCAGCGGCGTGGGCGGAATTTCCACCGGCACGGAGCCTGCCGCGATGACGATGTTGTCGGCGTCGTAAGTGGTGGTGTTGCCGTCGAGGTCGGTCACCTCAACCTGCTTGCCAGACACCACTTTACCGGTACCTTCGATGGCGGTCACGCCGTTGGCCTTGAACAGGCCAGAGATGCCGCCGGTCAAGTTCTTAACGATCTTGTCCTTGCGCGCCATCATCTTCTTGACGTCCATGGTCACGTCGCCGGCTTCGATACCCATGTCGTCGAAATCGTGCTTGGCTTCGACGAACTTGTGCGAGGCTTCAAGCAGCGCTTTGGACGGGATACAGCCTACGTTCAAGCAGGTACCGCCGTGAACGACGTTACCTTCTTTACCGATCCATTTTTCAACACAGGCGGCTTTCAAACCCAGCTGCGCAGCGCGGATAGCCGCTACGTAGCCACCAGGGCCTGCACCAATAACGATCACGTCAAACTTGTCAGCCATGTTGGCTCCTTTAGCTTGGTGGCCTCCTCCCGGGTGGATGACAGCGGGTAGGAGGCTGTGTGCGATTAACTCAGCGTGCTCAGCACTAGCGAAGGCGGTTCAGCGCGCTTCGTTATACGTCTAGCAGCAGACGGGCCGGGTCTTCCAGCAGCTCTTTAATCGTAACCAGGAATTGTACCGCGTCTTTGCCGTCGATCATGCGGTGGTCGTAAGAGAGTGCCAGATACATCATCGGGCGAATTTCGACCTTACCGTTCACCGCCATCGGGCGTTCCTGGATCTTGTGCATCCCCAGGATAGCGGTTTGCGGCGGGTTGATGATCGGGGTCGACATCAGCGAGCCAAAGATACCACCATTGGTGATGGTAAAGGTGCCGCCCTGCATTTCGTCGATGCCGAGCTTACCGTCACGCGCACGCTTGCCAAAGTCGACAATCGTCTTCTCGACGTCGGCAATTTTCATGTTGTCAGTGTCACGCAGAACCGGCACCACGAGACCACGATCCGTCGATACGGCAACACCGATGTCCTGGTAACCATGGTAAACGATATCGGTGCCATCGATGGAGGCGTTGACATCCGGGAAACGCTTGAGAGCTTCGGAGGCGGCTTTCACGAAGAAGCCCATGAAACCAAGCTTGGTGTCGTGGGCCTTCAGGAAGGTATCTTTGTACTGGGCACGCAGCGACATCACCGCACCCATGTCCACTTCGTTGTACGTGGTCAGCATGGCAGCGGTCTGCTGTGCCTGAACCAAGCGCTTGGCGATGGTTTGACGCAGACGGCTCATCGGTACGCGCTTCTCGGCACGCTCACCCTCGACCGCTGGCGCAGCAGCGGCTTTGGCGGGTGCAGAGGACTTGGCCGCTTTCTTGGCCGAACCATCCTTGACGGCTTTCTGAACGTCTTCTTTCAGAATGCGACCGCCTTTGCCGGTACCTTCGATCTTGGAAACGTCCAGATCGTGCTCGGCAACCATCTTGCGAGCAGCCGGTGCCAACACTTTGCCACCCACCTTCTCATCGGCGCCTTCATCGTCAGCGTCGCTGGAAGCGCTGCTGGAAGAAGAAGCGCTGGCCTGGTCACTGCCACCGCCCTCTACGAAGGTTGCCAGAATCGCTTCGGACTCAACCTGGCTGCCTTCTTCTGCCTTGATTTCCGCCAGGGCACCATCGGCAGGCGCTACGACTTCCAGCACGACCTTGTCGGTTTCGATGTCGGCCAGCACTTCGTCACGCTTGACCGCTTCGCCTACTTTCTTGTGCCAGGTCGCCACGGTGCCTTCCTGAATGGACTCGGGGAAGCTAGGCGCCTTCACGTCGTGCTGCTTGCCTCCGGCTGGCTTGGCGGCTTCTTTGGACTCGGCCTTCTCGGCGCTGTCATCGCTGGCGGCACTCTCTTTCTTGCTGCCAGCACCGCTCGCTTCGCCGATCTTGCCCAATACCTGCTCGGACTCGACGGTATCGCCTTCTTCGGCCATCACGTCGGTCAGGGTTCCCGCTTCCGGTGCGACGACTTCAAGTACCACTTTATCGGTCTCGATTTCAACGATCAGCTCGTCGCGTTCGACGCTGTCACCCGGCTTTTTGTGCCACGCGGCCACGGTGCCTTCGGCAACGGATTCCGGAAAGGTTGGCGCTTTGATCTCAGTAGCCATGTCGTTTCCCTTATGTGTTCTCTAAACCCGGTGGGCGCTTATAGGTTAAAAGCGTCTTCCACCAGCTGGCGCTGCTGTTCAGTGTGGACGGACATGTAGCCCGCTGCCGGAGCAGCCGAGGCAGGACGCCCTGCGAATTTCAACTCACGTCCAAGGCCATCTTTCAACATATCGGCCACGGTACGCATGTGGTGCTGACTGGAGTACCAGGCGCCTTGGTTCAGCGGCTCTTCCTGACACCATACGATGTCTTCCACATTGGCATACGCCTGGAGCACTTCCAGAAGCTCTTCTTTCGGGAAGGGATAGAGCTGCTCTAGACGAATGATCGCCGTGTCGTCACGCTCGTTTTCAGCGCGCCAGTTAACCAGATCGTAGTAGACCTTGCCTGCGCACATAATGACGCGGGTGACGTTGTCGGCGTCGAGATTCGCTTGATCCGGCAGTACCATGTGGAACTTGCCGTGGGCGAGATCTTCCAAGCTCGACACGGCTTCTTTGTGGCGCAGCAGCGACTTAGGCGACATGACCACTAGCGGTTTACGCAGCGGACGAATCACTTGGCGGCGCAGCAGGTGGAAAATCTGCGCTGGCGTCGTCGGTACGCACACCTGCATGTTGTGCTCGGCGCACAGCTGCAAGAAGCGCTCTAGACGGGCAGAAGAGTGCTCGGGCCCTTGGCCTTCATAGCCATGAGGCAGCAGCATGGTCAAGCCGCACAGGCGACCCCACTTGGTCTCCCCGGAAGAGATGAACTGATCCACTACCACCTGAGCGCCGTTGACGAAGTCACCAAACTGCGCTTCCCAAATAACCAAGTCATTCGGGGCGGTGGTCGAGTAGCCGTATTCGAATGCCAGCACGGCTTCTTCTGATAGGAAGGAGTCGTGGATGGTAAAGCGCGGCTGACCGTCGGCCATATTCTGCAGCGGCACATAGGTCGACCCGTCTTTCTGGTTGTGCACGACCGCGTGACGGTGGGAGAACGTCCCACGCCCCACATCCTGCCCGGTGATGCGGATAGGATGACCTTGGTCGAGCAACGTGGCGTAGGCCAGCGTTTCGGCAAAGCCCCAGTTGAGCCCCATGCCACCCGCCTGCATTTTACGTCGGTCTTCGTAGATTTTGGCGACCTGACGCTGAACATCGACACCGTCGGGGATTTCACACATCTTCGCCGCCAGCTGTTGCAGGCGTTTCATGTCGAAGGTGGTGTCGGCATTGCCGGTCCACTCATGGCCCAGGTAGGGAGCCCAGTCGACGAACAGCGACTTGTTGGGTTCCTGAACCAGCGCGTTGGCCACGTGATTGCCTGCCACGAGATCATCGCGGTAGGTTTCCACCATGGCTTTGGCGTCGTCTTCGGACAGCACGCCCTGCTCGATCAGGCGCTGCGCATACAGCGTGCGTGAGGAGGGGTGATCCTTGATCTTGGCGTACATCAGCGGCTGGGTGCCCGATGGCTCGTCGGCCTCGTTATGGCCGCGACGGCGGTAGCACACCAGGTCGATGACGACGTCTTTCTTGAACTGCTGACGGTAATCCAGGGCCACTTGGGTGGCGTGAATGACCGCGTCCGGATCATCGCCGTTGACGTGGAAGATCGGCGCCTGAACCATCTTGGCAATGTCAGTACAGTATTCGGTGGAGCGTGCATCGGCCGGGTTGGAGGTCGTGAACCCCACCTGGTTGTTGATGACGATGTGTACCGTGCCACCGGTCTTGTAGGCGCGGGTCTGAGACATCTGGAATGTCTCCATGACCACACCCTGTCCCGCGAAGGCGGCATCGCCATGAACATTGATCGGCAGCACTTTGCTTCCGTCAGCGTCATTGCGGCGATCCTGGCGGGCACGTACCGAGCCTTCCACCACCGGCGCGACGATTTCGAGATGCGACGGGTTGAACGACATGGCCAGGTGGACTTCGCCACCAGGCGACATGACGTTGGAGCTGAAGCCCTGGTGGTATTTCACGTCACCAGAACCACGCTCGATGACTTTCTTGCCATCGAACTCGTCGATCAGATCCGCAGGGTTCTTGCCCAGGATGTTGACCAGCAGATTCAAGCGGCCACGGTGGGCCATGCCGATCACGACTTCCTTGGTGCCATAGCCGCCGGCGCGCTGAATCAGTTCGTCCATCATCGGTACGAACGACTCGCCACCTTCCAGGCCGAAGCGCTTGGTACCCGGGTACTTGGAGGCCAGGTAATTTTCCAGGCCTTCCGCAGCCGTCAGGCGTTCCAGTACGTGCTTGCGCACGTCATCGCTGAACTTGGGCGCGCTGCGTACCGATTCGAAACGACGCTGCAGCCAGCGCTTCTCTTCGGTATCCACGATGTGCATGATTTCGCAGCCGATGGAGCGGCAGTAGGTCTGCTCCAGCGCGTCGACGATCTCGCGCAGCGGTGCTTTATCAATACCCAGGAAGAAAGAACCTGTCTGGAACTCGGTATCAAGATCAGCTTGGGACAGCTGATGGAATGACAGGTCGAGGTCGGGGACGGGGGTGGGATTACGCAGACCAAGCGGGTCGATATTGGCCTTTTGATGGCCACGGAAGCGATACGCGTTGATCAGCTGCAGAACTTTGACCTGCTTTTTGTTTTCACCGCTGTCGGACGCGGCGACTACCCGGCCTGGGCGCCTTTCACGGCCAAGCTGGTAGAACTGATCACGAATGGGGCTTAGTGGAACATCGTGGGAGGCACTGCCTTCAGCACGCGGCAACTGATCGAAATAGCTGCGCCACTCGTCTGAGACAGAATCAGGATCGGCGAGGTACTGCTCGTAAAGCGCTTCCACGTAGTGGACATTGCCACCACTAACGTGAGAGGAACGCCACATCAACTCCATTATGCCTTGTTGCATCTCTCGGTCACCCTGCACTGATGGGGTGGTATCGGCATCGCTGCATGCGTGCAACGACATCGCTATTGCCCTGCCGGCGGGGCGGGACGTTTGCCGGCGGCGCCGACCTGAGGCCGGTAGCCCTTTTTCATACACGTATGATGACGCGTTTCATTACCAGTTCATGCTCAAAAGCCGGTACTCGTCGCACCGGCTTTTAAACTTGGCTGATCCATGGTGCGGCGCGTCGCCGCACCATGACAGCCCCTATGATAACAAGCGAAGCGCCACGATTTAAGTAGCTTTGTGATGCAACTTACGTGGTAGTCGCTTTTTTTCACAGGATTAATGAGTTACGTCGCATCTGCGAGCAACATTTCACGAATTTTACCAATTGCACGGGTCGGATTCAGACCTTTCGGGCATACCGCCACGCAGTTCATGATGCCGCGGCAACGGAACACCGAGAACGGGTCTTCCAGGCTGGTCAGACGCTCACGCGTGGCGGTATCGCGACTGTCGGCCAGGAAGCGGTATGACTGCAGCAGACCCGCCGGGCCCACGAACTTGTCCGGGTTCCACCAGAACGACGGGCATGAAGTCGAGCAGCACGCACACAGAATACACTCGTACAGACCATCCAGTTTGTCGCGCTCTTCCGGCGACTGCAGACGCTCAATGGCTGGCGCTGGCGTATCGTTCTGCAGGTACGGCTGAATACGCTCGTACTGCTTATAGAACAGACCCATGTCAACCACCATATCACGGATGACCGGGAGGCCAGGCAGCGGGCGCAGCGTCAGTTTGTTGTTTTTCACAACATCGGACAGCGGCGTGATGCATGCCAAGCCGTTTTTGCCGTTCATGTTCATGCCATCGGAACCGCATACACCTTCACGGCAGCTACGGCGATAGGCTAAACCGCTATCTTGCTCTTTCATCAGGTGCAAAACATCCAGCACCATCAGATCACGGCCTTTGGTATCGACCTGAAACTCCTGCATATAAGGCGCGGAGTCGGTTTCCGGATTGTAGCGGTATACGGATACCTGAAGATTGGACATGGTGACTCCCTCTCGTCAGTGCGGAGATTAGTAGGTACGAACCTTAGGCTCGAACGTATCAACAGTTTTCGGCTTGAAGTTAACGTCGCGCTTCTTCAGCTCTTTAGTTGCTGGGAAGTAGAGCGAGTGTTTCAGCCAGTTGACATCATCACGGTCTGGGTAGTCGTAGCGCGAGTGGGCACCACGGCTCTCTTTACGCTCAAGGGCAGCAATCGCCGTTGCTTCTGCCACTTCCATCAGGTTGTCCAGCTCCAGCGCCTCAACACGAGCAGTGTTGAATACATTGGATTTGTCCGGCAGGTGCGCATTGGCAATACGGCCACGCAGTTCCGCTAGCTTTTTGACACCTTCCTGCATGTTTTTCTCTTCACGGAATACACCGAAAGAGTTCTGCATGATGTCTTGAAGCTCGGCTTTCAGCTCAGGAATGCTTTCGCCGCCCTCTTCAGACTCGTTCCAGCGCGTAATACGCTTCATGGCGAATTCGATGTCTGACTCGGAAGCGTCCAGATACTCGATACCTTCGTTCAGCGCGCCTTCGATGAACATGCCCGCAGCGCGACCGAAGACCACCAGATCCAGCAGCGAGTTACCGCCCAAGCGGTTAGCACCGTGTACCGATACACACGCCGCTTCGCCACACGCGAACAGACCGTTGACGATCTTGTCGTTACCGCTCTCGTCCTGGGTGATCGCCTGACCATGAATATTGGTCGGGATACCGCCCATCATGTAGTGGCAGGTCGGGACGACTGGAATCGGGTCTTTCGCCGGATCAACGTGAGCGAAGGTTTTAGACAGCTCTACGATACCCGGCAGACGCTTACCAAGCACTTCTTCGCCCAGGTGATCCAACTTCAGGAACACGTGGTCGCCCTTCTCGCCACAGCCGCGGCCTTCGAGGATTTCCATGACCATGGAACGCGCCACGACATCACGGCCCGCCAGGTCTTTGGCGTTGGGCGCATAGCGCTCCATGAAACGCTCGCCATCCTTGTTGACCAGGTAGCCACCTTCACCACGGCAACCTTCGGTGACCAGCGTGCCCGCACCGTAAATACCGGTCGGGTGGAACTGCCACATTTCCATGTCCTGCATCGGGAAGCCGGCGCGCAGCGCCATGCCGATACCGTCACCGGTGTTGATCAGGGCGTTAGTGGTCGACGCGTAGATGCGTCCGGCACCGCCGGTCGCCAGCACGGTGGCTTTCGACTTGACGTGCACTACTTCACCGGTTTCGATACACATGGCGATACAGCCCACCACGTCACCGTTGGCGTTCTTGACCAGATCCACCGCGTACCACTCGTTCAGGAACGTGGTGTTGTTCTTCAGGTTGTTCTGGTAAAGGGTGTGCAGCAGCGCGTGACCGGTACGGTCGGCGGCGGCGCAGGTACGTGCGGCCTGACCACCTTCACCAAAGTTCTTGGACTGACCACCGAACGGACGCTGATAGATGCGGCCATTGTCGAAACGCGAGAACGGTAGGCCCATGTGCTCGAGTTCGAAGACGGCCTTGGGGCCTTCCGAACACATGTACTCGGCAGCGTCTTGGTCAGCGATATAGTCGCCGCCCTTGACGGTGTCATACATGTGCCAGCGCCAGTCGTCGTTCGGGTCGGCGGAGGCAATCGCACAGGTAATACCGCCTTGAGCAGAAACCGTGTGAGAGCGTGTCGGGAACACTTTGGACAGTACGGCTGTCTTCTTACCAGATTTTGCCAGTTCAAGCGCAGCACGCAGGCCAGAGCCACCACCACCGATGATAATGGCGTCGAATGTCAGGCTACGAAGGTTAGACATGTATCAAGCTCCCCACAGAATTTGAATGCCCCACACCAGGTACACGAAGATGGCCAGAATGATCAGCGTCTGGGCACCCACGCGCAGGCGAGTGGACTTGAGGTAATCGGTGGTGACGGTCCACAAACCGATCCAGGCGTGCGCAGCGATAGAGACAAACGCCAGCAGCGAGAAAATGCGCATCCACGTTTGCTCGAACAGCCCGCTCCAGGTGTAGTAGTCCAGGTTCGGATTAAACAGCAGGTAGGCAACAACGAAAACCGTGTAAAGGGCCAGGATGACCGCAGAAACGCGCTGCATCAGCCAGTCGGACAGCCCGCTACGGCCAAAACTTGTGATATTGGTTACCATACCCAAACTCCTGCCAGAATAATCAGAACTGCACTCACTACCACAGTAGCCTGTGCTTTTTTAACGCCACCTTCTAAGGTCACCCCAATATTGGCGTCCATCAGCAGGTGCTTGATGCCTGCCACAAAGTGGAATGCCAAGGCAGACAGCAGCCCCCACGCAACGAGCTTGGCAAAGAAGTTGTTGGCTAAGGCACTGCTGACAGCATCGAAGCCAGCCGGAGATGACAGGGATTTACCCAACGCCCAAAAAGCGAAAATCAGGCCAACGAACAGGATCACACCCGTGATACGGTGTGTAATCGACGTTAGCGCCGGTAGTGGGAAATGTATCGTCGTTAGATCTAGGTTTACGGGTCGTTTGCTATTCACGGCGTTATACACACTCTCTTGGCCCGCTCAGCGACAGGTCGGGCATAGCCCGAGCGGGCAGTGGTTGCTGGAAGGGGCTCGGCCGTTGCCAAGTCGGGCACGACCACCTACCTGCCGGTCGCGCGCCGTGGATTATAAGAACCTTAGCCCCTGCTGACAAACCGAACTCAGACTGAACTCGACCATGGTGCAAGAAAATAGCCAATGGTCTGAGTCGATTTTGCGATGCAGCATGGTTATAGTGACATTAGATGGACGGCTTGATAAGCCTGTTAACGTATCGTCAACCCTCTGTCACTTCGGTACTATAGATCCTAGTTAATCATATACAATTATTATCCAAAACCGCACATCCCGTACAAGCATGTCTAGCATTACGGCTAATTGACAAAATGTCGCACGCTTCTATAGTGGGCAAGCCTTTTCGCCGGCGCGGCATGCGAAACAACGACTTTACGTCCCAAACCGAACTCGAAAGGAGGCCATCATGGCTGACAGGAAAGCGACATTGACGGTAGACGGTCTCGACAAGACGATCGAACTACCCATGTATTCCGGCACACTTGGCCCCGACGTCATCGACGTGCGCGGCCTAGGTGCTGAAGGCCTGTTTACCTACGATCCCGGCTTCATGGCCACCTCTTCCTGCCAGTCCGCAATCACCTATATCGATGGCGGCAAGGGCGTACTGCTGCACCGCGGCTACCCCATTGAACAACTGGCGAAAGAGTCGAACTTTGTAGAAGTTTGTTACACCCTGCTGTTTGGCGAGCTTCCCAATGATGAGCAGTATGCTGATTTCGAATCTCGCATTCGCAATCACACCATGGTGCATGACCAGATCAACAACTTCTTCAAAGGGTTCCGCCGCGATGCGCACCCGATGTCGATTCTGTGTGGTGTGGTAGGCGGCCTTGCCGCTTTCTACCATGATCACATGGACATTACTCAGGAAGAAGATCGGGTGATCAGCGCTATTCGCCTGATTGCTAAAATGCCGACCCTGGCAGCAATGTCGCACAAATATAACGTTGGCCAACCGTTCAACTATCCGCGCAACGACCTGAGCTATGCAGAGAACTTCCTCTACATGATGTTCAGCAACCCGTGCGAAGAGTACAAGATCAACCCGGTGTACGCGAAAGCCATGGACCGCATCTTTATGCTGCATGCGGACCACGAGCAAAACGCCTCTACCTCGACCGTTCGTCTGGCAGGCTCAACTGGCGCCAACCCGTTTGCCTGTATCAGCGCGGGCATTGCGGCCTTGTGGGGTCCGGCGCATGGCGGTGCCAATGAGGCCGTGCTGAACATGCTCGACGAGATCGGCGACGACTCAGAAGAGAACATTCAGCGCTTCGTCGACAAAGCGAAAGACAAGAACGACCCGTTCAAACTGATGGGCTTCGGTCATCGCGTCTACCGCAACTTCGACCCACGTGCCAAAGTGATGAAAGAGACCTGCGACGAAGTACTGGCCGAACTCGGTATGGCCGATGACCCGCAGCTCAAAATTGCCAAGCGCCTGGAGCAGATCGCCCTGGAAGATGAATACTTCATCGAGCGTAAACTGTACCCGAACGTTGACTTCTATTCAGGCATCATCCTGAAAGCCATGGGTATTCCGACCAATATGTTCACTGTGATCTTTGCAGTATCGCGCACCATTGGCTGGATCTCTCACTGGCACGAAATGCTCAGCGAAAGCTACAAAATCGGCCGCCCGCGCCAGCTGTATATCGGTCACGCAAAACGTGACTATCCTACCAAGTGATTGGCGGCTAACGCGCTAATGCACGCATAGGATGACAAAGGCCACCCACGGGTGGCCTTTTGTTTGCTTCCTACCAACAACAAAGGTGTTTTATGCGATCTATTACCACCGTTGCTTTTATTGGCCTAGGCGTAATGGGCTACCCTATGGCCGGCCACCTTGCCAAACAAGGCCTTACCACTCGCGTTTACAACCGTACTGCCAGCAAGGCAGAGGCATGGGCCAAGGCGTTTGGCGGCACGGCTCATTCAACACCCGCCGAAGCGGCTGAGGGCGCTGATTTAGTGTTGGTATGCGTGGGAAATGACAACGATGTTCGCCAAGTAACCACCGGGCCAGACGGCGCTCTCAGCACCATGATGAGCGGCAGCTACCTAGTAGACCACACCACCGCGTCGGCCGATCTGGCCTTGGAGCTGGACGCAGCTTGCCGAGAGAAAGGCGTTGCATTTATTGATGCACCGGTGTCTGGCGGCCAACAGGGGGCCGAGAACGGCGCGCTAACGATTATGTGCGGCGGTGAGCAAAACCACTTCGACACTGTGGCGCCCTTTCTCAACCACTACGCCCGCGCCGTCACACTGATGGGAACTGCCAGCAGCGGTCAGCTCACCAAGATGGTGAACCAAATCTGTATTGCCGGTTTAGTGCAAGGGCTAGCGGAAGGACTGCATTTTGCGGAACAGGCAGGACTAGACCAGCATCAAGTGATTGACGTCATCTCCAAAGGAGCGGCTGGCTCCTGGCAAATGGAGAACCGCCACAAAACAATGATCGCCAATGAGTATAACCACGGCTTCGCGGTGGACTGGATGCGCAAGGATTTGGGCATTTGCCTAGAGCAAGCACGTAGGCTAAATGCCACCCTCCCCGTTACCGCCCTAGTCGACCAGTTTTATGCGGATGTACAGCGCATGGAAGGTGGCCGCTGGGATACTTCATCGCTATTGAAACGGCTGCGCAAGCCTGAATAACGCTTGACTTTTTAGCACTGCCAGCCTGGACAGGGTTTTCCACACTATCTGTGGATAACCCTGTTCACAACCACTAGAAAACGCCCCACAATCGCCATGAACAGTGACCCAGCCTTAAATTGATCATTTTTTAACCTAACGTAAGACATTGATTTTAAACAAATTAAGCTAAATAGCTGATTTTTTGCGTCATATTTATGTGGTTGTGCACAACCCCTTTCACAAAGATGCAAAAGTGGACAAGTCAAGCACAATATTGACAAAAAACGCGTGAAATAGACGCAAGTTCTAAATGGCGGGAATGAAAAAAGAGCAAGTGAGGAAACTCATTGCTATTTGCTAATCAGAATATTTTGAGGAAGCAGACAAAACGAGGTGGCGTCCCATAAGGGGTTCGAACCCTTGTTACCGCCGTGAAAGGGCGGTGTCCTAGACCACTAGACGAATGGGACGTATCTAACCTGGAAGCATCTTTGACAAGGCAACATCAGTGCTACTGATA
>Ga0209232_1000489_pt1 | contig 24155 bp, 28 predicted proteins | sample ETNvirenome_2_60_FD_184066 | JGI IMG/M metagenome (GOLD analysis project Ga0209232, IMG submission 184066) | Marine viral communities from the Pacific Ocean - ETNP_2_60 (SPAdes) (version 2) | ecosystem: Environmental > Aquatic > Marine > Oceanic | place: Pacific Ocean | collected 2013-06-22
AGACTCGCATATCGTCGAAATTTGCAAGTGGAGACGAAATATAGGAATTATCTTGCCAGATTGCCTCCTGCGTATCATGACTCAAAATACGGTCCTGGCTTCTAATCTTCTAAGTAATGTTCCATTGAGATGGACCGGGTAGATGCGATTCTCGCACGCTTGGCATCAGCACCAGAGGAAGTACTCAGTGTGATTGTTCGAGAAGTGGCCGCAGTAAGAGCAGTGATTGCACGGATTAACTTCCTCCAAACGAAGCGTAGACTCACATATCATCGAAATTTGCAAGTACAGGCGAGAACCTTGGTGCAGCTTGCCAGATTGCCTCCTGCGATGCGATCGCAAGCGATGCAGCTGGAAGTATATCAACAAAAATACGGTCCTGGCTTCTAATCTTCTAATTTACATTCCACTGAGATGGACCGGGTAGATGCGATTCTCGCACGCTTGGCATCAGCACCAGAGGAAGTACTCAGTGTGATTGTTCGAGAAGTGGCTGCAGTAAGAGCAGTGATGGCACAGATTAGCCAGCGTAGACTAAGATATCGTCGAAGTTTGCAGGCTATAACGGCATTTCAGCGTGCCATGCCTCCTGCGTACTGGGAATTAGTATACGGCCCTGGCTTCTAATCTTCTAATCTTCTAAACTTCCACTTAGATATGCGGCGCTTCCAAGTTCCCGTGAGCGTACTGCTCGCTTATGCGACCTACCTGACAGTGAAATGCCCGTGTAACAAGACGCTGAGTTGCCACAAGGGCCCATTTTTCTTAAGTGTTGGTGTAGCGTCGGCTATGGTAGCGTACGAAAATGGCATGCTGTGAACTCTGCGGCTGCTATGAGACGATGGAGAGCGCGCATTCACATGCACAGGCCGAGATCTACGATCACTTCGCACAACAGCTCTACTTCGCTAAGCTAGAGCTAAGCAGGCTCACAGCACTGTTCACAGACGTGTCATGGTACGCATTCGAGCTGGAGTGCAGCACATGGAAGTACCCGTGGCCACAGTCAGTCGGTTCGAGCATGGTCATGCTGTGTGGCGCGCGGCACGACCGCCGCACTACGCACTATCCAGTCTACTACGCCGGCAGACTCGACCGCGCGCCACCCGTCCCTCCAGAGCTCATCCTCCGCGAGATAGCGCTAGCTAAGCGCTGGGTAGAGGAGTGTGAAGAGCGGTGTGATGATGTGTATGACTACGCACCAGGCGGCGACAAGCACCAGGCCTTGGTCCGCAAGTACCTCACTCCATCCTCTGCCGGTAGCACGGGCCAGTCGCCTTCGACCCGTAGTCCGGATGCCAGTAGCCGTCCCCCATGTAGGAGTTGACCTGCTTGTAGCGCTTCTCGATCATGTGCCGCTCATCACACATCTGCACGGCGTCCCATGTGTAGCTAAGCTCGTGCGGTGAAGACAGCTCACCAGGCTTCTCAAACGAGATGTAGTAGCCGTGAACGAGCTCGAAGCTGCCGTCGTCGTACTTGACCTCGTACAGAAAGTAGTGGGGCTCGTCAACGACGGAGTCGATCTCGAACGTGGTCAGAGGGCGGTTAGTAGGATGGAAGTGCTCCTCCCAGTTCTCGCCAGCGCGAACGAATTCCTCAATCGTGCCGCGCTTGATCGACTGGCACTTCATCAACTCTGTGTGATCGTAAGCGGCGTGCTCGTTCTGCCCCTGATCACGGCTCCGGAAGTTGTCGAAGATCGCAGTCGCACCGGAGACGACGATCACGCGCTGGCCAGGTGCGAATGCGGCAGGCTCCCATTTCGGGGCCTCGGTACGCCAGCGCGACGCTTGGACTGGGTGCATTGGCATCGCGCCGAGTCCATTGGCCTCGCCGGCACGAAAGGCAGCCATCTTCGCGAGGGCCGAGAGTGTCGGCACGACTGGGCTCAGATCTCTGGGCAAGTGGATAACCGGAGCCGCCTGTGTGATTGGCACTTCGGCCTCTTCCTCATCAGCCTTGCGTTTGGCGGAGCGCAGCCTCTCCTTGTCCTTCTTGCGCTGCTTGGCATTCTTCGGCATTCCGACGAACTGACGACGCTTCTTCTTCTTCTTCTTCTTGCGCTCTTTGGCCTCGCCGCCGAAAGTCTCATCATTGTCATCATCGAGCTCATCCTCGCTGATCAAACTGATTGCATGGGCGAGGAGACAGTCTTGGGACTCCTGCGCCTGCTGCTCCGCTTGCGCAACTTGCGCACTGGCTGCGTTGACTGCCTCCTGATATTCGCCGAGGTCAGACACAGCGCTCAAGACCTCGTCATCAGGTGGGTAGTCACCGCCCTCGGGGCCGAGCTCAGCATCCATTTGAATTTTGGCGGGACGGAGCCCCGGTGGCGAGTTGAGTTTTGTTTTTTTAGGCGTCGCCCTATGCTGACTTGGCCTGTTGCGCCACAAAAGCCGACCCGCTCGGCCTCCCCCCCTTTTCCTCTCTTTGCGAGTGCCGCAACAAAAAAACAGAAAGCAAAACATGCAAACATGTTCAGTCCACCATAATACATTTGCCGTCCAATCTGCCAAACTCGCCAATTACATAAGGAAATTCGCCAAACATAATCTAAATGCCGAAAATCACAATTCTCGGGCCAGAGGTCCCGAAAAATGGCGTTGGTTTTGTATAAAACGGGCGCATTCCCAAAATCACGCCACGCGGCACGCGCCATGGCTCTGGCTCGCACCGCAGTTGTGCAGATGTCGGCCAGGCTGGAGCGCGTGGAGGCGGCGCAACGGGAGATCTTGCACCGGCTCGACGCGTTCGAGGGCAACGGTGTGACTCACGACGAGCCGAACGACGAGATCGTAGGCGGTGTCTACACGGAGATGCACCCAATTCTGTGTGACATGGACGACAGGATCGAGAAGCTTGAAGTGAAGGCGGAGGAATTGGACGACGAGACGTTCTGGAACTCGAAGCTGCTCACTCTCACCCGCGCGTTCAGTCTCATCGACTGCCGCTTCAATGTGCTGACGCGCAGGCTCATCAATGCCGGCATTCTGACAGAAGACGGTTCTGACGTGGACCATGAGGAGGCCATGGCTATGAGCCGCATGGAGGAAGGTGCCGGCTCCGGCTCCGGCTCCGGCCAGGCTTTCCAGCTGCCGGCGAGTATCAACGATGTGCCCGGCCTCGCGGCACTCGGCGTCCGCCTGCCACTGGGAGATGAGACAAACCTGCAGTGAGCCCCGGCGTAGCTGCCGCGCCAGCCTCTCGGATGGCTCATCGGGCGCCTACTTCCTACTTCCTGCCGTATCGGCCGGTCGGGACGGATGCTCGGGGCACTCACACCGAGTGTCAGCACGGGGCGCGCAACGGGTATCGAATGCTTTGACACCTGCCATGAGGTAGCAGCGTCGGTATCACCGGCAGCACAGAGCTGTGCTTCACCGCGCGCGCGATGGGAACGACCAGCCGCATAGGCCGGTCGGGATGGGTGTTCGGGGCGAGCACACTGCGTGTCGGCACGGCGTGAGCTCTGTGAGTGCCCGGCGTCACGCCGGAAGGGTCTCTGCTGGCCGCATGGGGCCGCCAGGAGGGGGGGGAGGCCGAGCGGGTCGGCTTGTTGTCCGCAACAGGCTAGAAGGGGTCTTCCCTGTCGTTTTTTACAGGGTGCGCAAAAAAAAACCAATCGACTCTCAAAAAAAACAATGCACCGATTCAAAGCTTCACTTGCTCTGCCGCCTAGATCCATGGGTAAGAAAGACATACAGGACTTCTACACGAGCCAGGGCTTCCCGCGCAATTTGCTCAATGATCCCGATGACCACTTCAATGCGTTTGGCAAGCTCTATGTTTACCAGCCTTACATGGTGCCTGACCCTTATGGAGAAGTTACACTCTTCTACAATTACTTCAGAGATTGGATTGCGAGTACATGGGACAGCCTCACAAAGCCAAACATTACGCAATTGGATTCGTCATCATTCAAGCAATTCCACATCAGCCCTCACTTGAATCAGAACTCATACAGCTTCAACAGCTTCAGTATGCCTTGCTACGAAGGATACGCTATCGTCGATCAGAAGCCGCCTGGCTTCTTGCAGGTCGTCAATGAGTTAATGCCTAGTCATAGGTATGGTGATGCGAGCGTCTCACAACTCATTGACACTATGACTCCAATCCAGGAGCTGGCCAACCTGCAACCGGGTTCAATCGGCTTCAATCTTTTCCTTGTGTACCTCGGCGAGACGCGCATCAATATGGACAACTTGGCCGAGATCGTAGACATTACGCACTTCGCGTGCTTCAGACACCGTCGCTACTTCAATGGGATTCAGATGTGGTGGCCCTTTGGCTCTCCGCTTCCGGATCAGTCTCGCATCGTCTTCCGCTACCTCTTCACTAATGGTACCATCAAGTTCAAGAAGTGTGTGCTCATGCTCATCTTCCTGCAGCGCCTCGTACTCGGCCATAACAGAGACAACCCTCTCGTCAAACAACTGCTTGCTTTCCCAGTCCGGGAGAACAAGTGGACTGCTGCAGACGCATGGTATCAGATCATCAAGGTCTTGCACAGCGATTGCAACTTCGAGGGCTCGTCTCGCTTGGCCGAGGTCAAGCGAGCTTACAGAGGTGAGGCTGCTGTGATCTACCACCTATTGTACAATCACGGCCTCGAGGTCATCTCTCATCACGGCATCGAGGTCATCTCTAAGTATGCGTTCATGAAGGAGGTCATGAAGCAATTCGTCTTCATCTACAAGGTCGATGAAATCTACAAGCCCAAATCGATCATCGACAAGTTCATTCTCCCTTCTACGCAATTCAAGTGGACGGGTATCATAGCGTCTATGGACTCGCTGTCCCTCGGCGAGTCACTCCCTCTCGGCAGGCCATGGATCGTCAAGGGCTTCCATGAGACCTATCAAGCCGCTACCTACCCTCTTACCGAGACACTCTACTGGATCAAACTGCCGCCGAACCTCAGGTTTGCGAGCGAATCCACGTTCTCCCGTTTCGTCCATGGATTCATTCCTTATGGCATCTACATGGTCATCCCGAGCTCGGCTGAGAGATGGACGACCGCTTCCAGCACTCGCGCCAAGTGGTACTCTTTCAAGTACGGCGGCCCGTTCGCTGAGACTTGGAAGCTCTCGAGCTACGATGTCTACGCGGGCAACATCATGATTGACAAGCTCTATAGCGCTCCGAGAGAGGATGACTGGACTGCCAACCGCGATTACCCGGAGGCGCTCTACAATGGCCAGATCCTGCGCATGGCGTCGCGCTCGCAAAAGGCCATCGAGGAGGGTATCGACCAGACGAGGCTCGTGAAGAAGAAGCTCGTTAGCATGATCGAGGCCATCGAGCGCCGCAAGCGCATGCTCGTCCGCCCCTCGGTGCGCGAGGTGACGACGAAGGACAAGAAGACACCGCCTTTGTGCACTGTCGACGAGACTCCGATTGCTGCAGCCGTGAAGTTCGATTGGCTCCAGAAGACGGGACACTTCCTTTCCTTTCATCTCGAGCTCGACGCTCTCAAGACCCTTCACTACCACGAGCCGCACCCAGAGCCTGAGTGGTATTGGAAGTCCAAGGAATGGTACGAGAAGTTCCCGAACCTCAAAGGCAACCTGCCCGGCATCGACTCTCTTACTCCGAGCGCCAAGATCACTCGGCAGCAGATGTCCGAGGCGAAGGACGCTGGCTACTAGTCTGACTCTCTTGCCAGCTTCATCAAGATTGGTAGCTCGCCGTTCGAGCGAGCCGAGAAGTAGTCCGGGTCGAGTGGGCCCTTCTTTGGGATGCCTGCAAACTGAGGCATGCCGGATAGCATGCCCGTCGATGGCAGGAAGGGCCGATCTGTTTCACACTGTTCACACTTCTGGGTCGGTATCGCTGCGAGCTGCGCCGCCTCGCGCGCTTTGATTAGCCTGACTGCGCTTGCCTGTCGCTCGTCGCGCTCTGTGCGTGCGTCAAAGTGGCGGATCCACGGCTCGAGACGCATAGGCGGTGTGAGGATCATGTGCTCCGAGGGATCCATTGTGGTTTTGTTTGTGTCTAATCGTCAGAATTAGTCTCCATGTGTACGTGATCGGGCGGTGCCATGTCAGGCTCGGTATCGTCCTGCTCGAAATTCATGAAGACGCCCTCCTTCCACACATAGTAGCCGCCGCCGACGGCCGCTCCAGTCCCGACGCGAACCAGGCCCGAGTCAGAGAACGGGAAGAAGGAGACGCCGAACGCGAGAAGAACGGGCGAGACGTATTTAGCCCACTCGCAGCTGCCGAGAACGCCGCCGAGAGTGGCGACAGAGCATGTCGATTTCAGCGCATTGCCGATCGGGTCGTGGCTAGCGCGCCAGATGTTGCGCTGCTCGACCGCAGAGCAGTCTCCGCTCTCCTTGCAGTGATTAGCTCTGTGGCTCTGAACTGCAGCGTCTATTCCGAGTGCGCCCAGGCCAGCACCAGCTAAGACTGTCCTCGGGTGCTTAGCCGCCCACTGACCGCCGTGCTTGGCGGCCTTCCACGCATAGCTCTTGTAGGTGAACTCCTCTCCCTCCTTCTCCGCCACTTTCTCGACTGTCCTCTCTGTGCCGTGAAGTGCCTCGTGCTCGACTGCCTTTGTGACTCTGCCTGGTGCGAGATGGACGACCGCTTCCTCTGCCTCCTTCATGACGAGGTGCTCGCCCTCTTTCACGCCAGCATCGAGCGATGCGTGAAGTGCCGCGTCGGCCGCAGCCTTTTCAGCGGTGTGCGCTACGGCGTCGACAGCCACATGTGACACTGCGCTACCCATGCTTTTGCTTGCAGCCTTAACACCAGAATATAATGTGCTGGCCATATTGCCAGCACCCGGTAGAGCTACCGATGCGACGTCGACCACTGCGTCGACCGCGGCCATCGCCACCTCGTGACCGACCGCCTCGTGCTGGCCCGCCGTCTGCATCGCAGCTGCACGGCCGAGTCGCGCGAGTGTGCCGACGCCCGGTACGAAGCTGCCTACGCCGACCTCGGTAGCGTCTATGCCAGAGTACATCATACCGCAGCCGACGTCCTTTAGCTTACCTGTGAACGGACAGACGTTCTGCGCTATGGCGATGCGGTCCTCCTTCGTGTCTCGCCCGGCACTGAAGCGCTGTGCACGCTCGTTGGCCTCTAGCAACTTCTTGCCTGTCTCTCCGGTCTCGTCGCCGTCTGGCTGTGCGAAATGCATGACACACCCGCCAGGCATGCCGTCCTTGTCACACAGAACTCCTGCCTTAAGGTTCTCCTCGTCGGCCTCGTAGGCTGTCATCTCGCCATTTGCGACCTTCATCGACTGCTCGACCGTCATCTGCGTCATCATCGCGCCGGCCACCGTGCCGTGATGAGAGTGGTCGCCGTAGATGCGATGGTCGTCCTTCTTCTTCGAGTGGCCGTGGCCCATTCTTCTTGTTGTTATTATCAGTTAGATTATTACCTAACCACGTCATCATCGCGCCGGCCACCGTGCCACGGCTGGTTCTCTGGAATGACCGTTTGGCCAGATCGGTTCGTTACTGATCCTGGAGGCGCTTCGGGTCCGTGAGGTACCCCCATAGTAGCCCACGGCTGATTCTCTGGAATGACCGTCTGGCCAGATCGGTTCGTTACTGATCCTGGAGGCACTGCGGGTCCGTGAGGTACTCCGGGATCACTACCAGAAGAAGATACACCACCACTGACAGTCGAGCCGACAGAAGATACCGGGCCGTAGTTGAATGATTGCGAACCACCAGACAAAATCCCACTGACAGTCGAGCCGACAGAAGATACCGGGCCGTAGTTGAATGATTGCGAACCCTCACTGATAGTAGTGCCCTGTGAATCTGCTCCACCTATCCAGACTTCGTCTACGGCTCGTTGCTGCTTATGCGGTGCTGAGGCCGTACTCGAAGTCGGCGTTGGTCTATCTTGTCTCTTGGATGTAGGCACGACTTCCGGGATCGGATCCGTTCCCGGATCTCTCTGCTGAGTCCGTAGTACTGCTGAGTCCTGCCGTCGTGACTGCCGTTCGATCCAGCTACGAGACCTGTTTGAGGCGTACTCGACTGAGGGTTGAAGTATACCCGGTAGTATCCCACGATCCTCCCAGTCTTGGACATTGTCTCGTGTGCTCCGACCAATGCTAGATGCATTGGAGCTTCTAAGTCCCATGCTCGAATCGCTGTCGGACTCGATTCCGGCTTGCTTATGCGGTCTGACACCTGAATCCTCACTCGAATTCGGCGTCAGCCACCCTCTGCCTCGCACCCGACCTCGCACCTCTTCGGGCAAACCTCTTCGGGCAAACCCACCATCCGGCATGGCGACATATTCCGACATTGCCGACGACGCATCACTCGAACTGTTCCCACCATTCATAGCGCTCATAGCGCTCATGTAGCTGGCAGAGCTGGCAGGAGTGGACATACCGCTGCTCCAACCACTGCCAGGATCTGAACCACCAGAAAGACCAAGTGCTGCACGCACTTGGTCTCCTAGAGATTGTGCTGCACTTTTTGGTATGGCACGATCACTATCACTGCCACTGCCCCAATCACTATCATTATCGCTGTCGTCTCCGCCTCCACCACCTCCACCACCGCCTCCACCACCTCCACCTCCACCACCGCCTCCACCACCTCCACCTCCACCACCGCCTCCACCACCACCTCCGCCTCCGCCCCAGCCCCAGCCAAAGCCGGACCCAGCAGCGGATGGTGGAGGCGGAGCCCCAGCAGAAGGTATCATAGCCTGACCGTCATTGAATCCAGATGCCTTGTGATTGCCGAACCCTCCGTGTGGACCAACTTCGTCGGACGGAGCAGGTCCGTGCCTCTCGTGGCCGGCAGGCTGGCCCTTGACCCAGTGCTTGAAGTACATCCATGCCTGCTCCAGGTTCTGCGGCCCGTGCTCGGCAAGCAAGTTCATTTGGAAGCTCTCCTCGTCCGCCACTGCGAACTCTTCACGCAAGTACTCGCGAACGCCAGGTAGGTGCGTCAACTGCGCATCGCCCCACCACGTAGGCTTCCATCCATTCATCTTGTCTCCAATCTTCATGTTGCGAGGTGCGACTGCACCGCCCTTTGGTGCCGAGTTGTAGGTCCACCGGCGCTGTGGCTGACCGGGCATGTTCCTGTAGACAGCCTGATTCCTGTTGTCTTCGTGTCTCCCCTGCAGCCAGTCGCTGAACTCCGCCTTCAGCTGCGCATCAGCGTCGGCTCGGCTGTGCTTGGCCACTTCCATTTGGTGCGCCACTTCACGGCCCAAGATTGTGGCGTCTGGTTTATCAATAAAAGAGATCGCATACTTGTCGTGTGCAAGATCGGGATTATTAGCAACACCCTCTTGATGAGCGAGGTATTGCAAGCTGTAGTGCGGCCATGCGCGTGCAATCCTCGAGTCACTTACGGTACCACGCTTTCCGAGTGAGCCACTTTGCCGGCCGCTGCCTTTCGAATTCGTGACTGTACCCGACTTAGGACCGCGGCCTTGCCACGCCCACGTCATATGTACATTGTAGCGATCAGAATTTCCAGTGTCACACTGATGAGTGTTGAGATGCAGCGCACTCCTGCATGGCACGCCGCTCGGAAGGGCAAGCTGACTGCCTCGAACATCGGCGCTGCGATGGGCCTGTGTGAGTGGACGTCGCGTCAGCAGGCGTTCAACCGCGCAACAGGACGCGAGAAGTTCCTCGGTGAGTCCTTTAATCAGGCTATCGGCCATGTACCCATGTCTAAGCTCAGTCCGCTTCCACTTCTCTACGTAGGTAACGAGGCGACGAGATGGGGAGTGTCCAACGAGTCGAACGGGATACTCGCCTACACAGCACACACGGGCAACGTCGTCGACGCGACTGGTCTGCACATTCATCCGAGCAACACTTGGCTGGCCGGCTCGCCAGACGGTCTCGTCGGCACGGAAGGCATGATCGAGGTGAAGTGCCCCTACTGGCGCTACGGCAAGGGCGGAGAGCGTCGCGGTGTGCACAAGGAGATCCCTGCGTACTACTATCTCCAGATGCAGCTCTGCCTCGAGTGCACAGACCGGAAGTGGTGCGACTACATCTGCTGGCTACCAGACGAGTACTGCGTCTACCGTGTGACGCGCGACGAGTCTCTTCACGACATGCTGCTGCCACACTACCTTAAGTTCTTCGGCGCTATGCAGCGCGAGGCAAGCTGCCCGCCAGTGCAGAGCTCAGACGAGAAGCTGTTCATCAAGAGCGTCGTCGCCTCGTCGATGCTCGAACACTGCGACTACAAATACTGGTCCAACGCCGACCCGAGCGCAGTGTGTCCGTCTCCGTCGCTCTCAGACGATTCCGACGACGACGAGCCTCTTGCCAAGCGTGTTAAAATCTGAGATCAGAGTGACAATGGACAGACGTAAGATGACGTTGCTCCGGGCGTGGCGGGCGTGGCGGAAGGCGGTGTCCGATGCGAAACGGAATTCCTTGATTCAATTAGACGGTATGGGGTGGGTGTATGTGTTTCACAAATAAAATCTCGTGGGAGATTATTCTGAAGCTAATACCATAAAACAAGATGAGTCGGCTCTTTGGTAGACGTCAACTGAGCAAGTCGGACGAGCCGATCGACAGCAAAGCACCGCGCCCCGAGCTTCACGCTCTGCCGTCGTACGAGGGTGTCAGCACAGAGGATGTACCGGCCGTGCGACTAGACAAGCATCCGGAGGTGCGGCGCCGAGACGTCGGTGTCCAGAGATACGGAAGCGGCGTGCCTGCGACGGCACCAGGACACGATTGGAATCAGAACTATCAGCGATGGCGAGAGGACATGCTTCATATGTGGCCATCAGCATCTACTCCGGGCGCATCCTACACTCAGCATGACACGCCAATTGGGCCGATCCAATTAGCGGCCCCTCATCCGAGGCGCGACTTAGGCACGGCTCCAACTGCAGCCACGTTCGATTTTCTGAAGCATGAGTATCAGGGCAGCCGCTTCAACCCACCAAAACCTCGCTTCTACTCATGAACAGCTCGCACACATTCATTCCTTTCAACGGCTTCGACCCCACTAACGTGACATTCACACTCGGCCCCGACCGCAACGGCAAGCCTCAAATCCACGCTATGTACGAGTCCGGTACGGGCGTCGCGATGGTATCTCCTCCGTGCGTGACCAACTGGCCGCGCGTCTCCGGCGACGGCAACTTCGGCACGATGTGGGGTCCCAGCGACCCTCTGAAGGCCAAGTTCACACTCGACCTGTCCGATGCGCCTATCAACGGTGTGCATAACACGGCATACGATGCGTTCGGCGAGGTCATGAGCGCAATTGACGATCGCCTTCTCGACTTCGTCTATGCCAACCAGCTGCGCATCCTCGGCCGTAAGAACCTCGGCCGCGAGGAGCTGAAGATGCTGCAGATCTCGTCGAACCGGTCCAGGTACGACAAGATCAGCGGCGCTTCGCTCGGCAACAATATGAACCTGTCGGTCCAGCGCTACATGCCGAATGGAATGGGCGGTAGGGCGCCGCGCGTCATCACCATCTGTGACAAGGACGGCAGGGCGATCCCGTCGGGCGTCGTCTGCCCCGGCGACGTCGTTGCAGCGACGATCTACATCAACCAGGTCTACACTGGCGTCGGTGGCGACAAGTTCGGGATCCACTGGGCCTTCGAGGACGTTTCGGTCGTCTGCCAGAGGACGAGCATGGCGGCCAAGACGGACGTGCCCATCTTTGCGGCGCAGACGTACGAGTTTGCGCAGCCGTACATCGAGCCTCCTCCGCTCGAGGCACAATTTCCTGAGCCTATGTCAGTGCATGGGTAAGCGAGTCCAAGCGCCGCCGCCCGAGAAGGGTGGCCAGAAGCACTCCGAGTCGGGTCAGAAGCACTCGGAGCATGTGGGCGTCGTGCCGAGAAACGTCAGCTACGACACGAAGCAGCCGAACAAGCAGCCAGAGGACAGCAGCAGGACGTTCGGCAAGCACGCGACGATGCCTGTTCTCGTCTCGGATCTGTACTCTGAGGTCGCGCTCCCTGACCTGACAGAGTTCAGTCCCGAAGAAATGAAGCTGGACGGTACAATCGTCGCTGTAGGCAAGCGGCGCACTGGTAAGACGTGGGTCTTCAGGAACATCATGTACTGCATGAAGGACAAATTTGAGGCCGGTATAGTGATTTCACAGACCGATGAACTCAATAAGTTTTGGCAGCAGTATGTCCCCAAAAAGTACATTTACAACAAGTACCAGCCAGAGATACTCGACGCAGTGTTCCGCCGGCAGAAGATGATTCTCAACGACAGGAACCTTACAGACGAGGAGAAGGAGAAGAAGGCGCCCTTCTTTATTCTGCTCGACGACGTCATCTCCGACAGCCGGCTCAAGTGGGACGAGAACCTGATGGAGCTCTTCGTCGCCGGGCGGCACTACAAGCTGTTCATACTCATCACAACGCAGTACGCTAAGGCGATCACGCCAGTTCTGCGCGGTAACACAGACTACTGCTTCATGATGAAGTGTCTACAGCAGCGTCAGCTCGAGGCGCTATGGGAGGACTTCGGGTCCTTCCTAACTAAGGACGCGTTCGCACAGATTATCAACGCCTACACAGAGGACAACGAGGTGCTCGTCGTCAACACGTGCCCCGACACGGAGGTAGATCCGCTGTCGATGATGTCCTGGTGGAAGGCCGTCGACCCGGGCGACTTCAAGATGGGCAGCGAGGAGTACTGGCGCTCCTCGATGATGTCGCAGTCCATCATCCCTCCTACTGGCGGCAAGCGGTCTGCTACGGATCTGCTCGGGCCGAGAGATCTCAAGGGCGTTTGGGGCAAGGGGTCGGCGTGGGGCGTCTTCCAGGACATGCCACTCGAGCGCGGTAAATTCTGATACAACAGAAGGTGTTGACATGGATCAGCGCGTAGGCCAGTCGATACCGCACGCTCTGATCAACGTTGCATTCGGAGTCGCGGCGGGCTCTCTGATCGATCTTCTCGTTCCTCCCGACTCCTCTTCAGACGAAGTCGCGCAGCTAGGCTTCCACCTCGCATTGCAGGCCGCTCTGAATGGTGTTGCCATCGCGGCACTCGTACCAATGATGTCGGCTGAGAGGGACCCGACGTTCGGCATACCGTTCTATGCTGCGTTGATGAACAGCCAGCCGTCCTTCGCAAGGCGACTCGCTCGCGCAGGTGTTGTAACAAAGTACCACACGTCTCAAGTTGCACAGCAAATGGGGCTACCGGCGATAGGGGGCGATCGTCCCAGCGAAGATCCACAGCTATCTTAGACCACATACTGTCGAGGACGGCGAGCTTCGACTTGGACTTGATCAGCGGGAAGAACATGCAGAACTTTTCGCAGTCGAGCATCTGGAAGAAGCGGCAGAAGACATAGTTGTAGTTGATGAAGTTGCGCCTCGAGTCGGGCTTGTGGTTCTTGAAGGGCTGCTGCATCTCCGTGAACATCTCGTCTATCCGGCTCAGGACGACCGGGCCGGGGATAGGCGGTCGAACACCTGTGCAGAAGTCGACGATCTGCAGCCACTTCTCGATGTAGGTCTGCATGCCTAGAGATCTGAGTACTCCTCTAATGACGTCCTTGTTGATAAGGGTGAATTCGCCAGAGAGTAGGCGTTCGCCAATGACGAGCATCTCGTCAGCCGGGATTGGAGACTCGTGTAGCAGAAACTGGCTGACCCTCTCATGCCAGTGGTGAATGCGCTTGTAGTTGCTGCAGTGAGTCGGCAGGTCGCGGCCATACATTGTTTCGAACAGCACCATGCCAGTCTGGACAGCGCCACAGTCGAGGCAGACGCGTGTGCCGGCATCATCAGAGCCGCGACTATTGTAGCGCAGATGAGTGCTACCACAGGCAGTACACGCGTTTCGCTCAGTGTGAACAGGGTCCACGACGCGACAAGACTGCTCATAGTCACGAAACGCCGCGTCGACATCCGACTGTGTGTAATACATTGCACACAGGAAGTGTCTTGGAAAATCGAGTGTCCGCCTTTTTCCAAGTGCTAAAACAAAAAGAGGTGATGACAGGCTGCGAGAAGAAGTGGCGCGACCTGTTTATAGCAGGTGCTCAGACAGCAGCTGGGCCGAACAACAACATGCGATATGCAATGCCCAGCTTCCTGCGCCAGGTGCATGCAATCAAGGTGATCGGGTTTACAACTCCATACGTCTACAATAACACGCCATTTGATCATCTAGTCGTGCGCTGCAAAGAGATCTTCGGTGACGTGCTGAGCAACAGAGACGAACTACAAGCGCTGTTTGTGCTGCATCCGAGAGACCTTGCCGCCGCCTCTGCCTCTTCCGCAGCTGGCGCTTTCGAGCCACTCGGGCTCGCGACTGTCGATGTGGTACCTCCGCGCAAATTCCCGACACTGACATTCGAGGTGTTCGAGTGGAAGAACAGCACATACATACCCATCCCCGGCGATGTCACATTGCATCTGCAGATTCTTGTCGAGGAGACTTGAATATTTCTAAATGAAATCAATATACACAGACAGACATGAACGGTGGTCCAACCGGCCCAGCAACGACGACAACTCCGATGTCAGGAGGCGTGCAGAATGCAATCGGTATGAGCGGTAAGAACGCTCGCAACGGCGCGGCCACTGTCACTGATCCCATCGGCGGGCGTCTCAACGCTATGGACCTGGCGTATCGCGAGCACTACCCGGCGGCGTCTAACAACTACACTGGGGCGCCAGGCTACGCTCAGGGCGATCTCACAGCAGGACTTCCAGGTGGCAACCGACCTGGCGACGCACCAGGGTGGATGCTCAACTCTGTCGCTCCTCCTGTTCCGTACGACAAGGCTTCTGCACAGAAGGAGCGGCTCGAGCTGAAGCAGGACGTACAGGAGGCGGCTAGGATTCGAGCTGGGCGAGATGCAACACATGCTGGAGATCAAGGAGCAGTCGTCTACAACGCAGGCGGTCTCGATGAGGAGATGGAGTACGTCAAGCACATGAAGGACCAGGCCGAGCTAGCCAAGTTCGACGACTACGTCTCGTCTATGATCGATCCGCGCGAACCTGGCAACTTGCAGTGGCTCATGGAGGTCTACCCGAGTTTCGTCACACGCAGGCTTCAACAGGCACACTCCGAGTACGAGTTCGCTCTTCGCAAGCAGATGATCGACCAGTGGGGCGTCAACACGTTCGACGATCTTCACTTCCTCTACATGTGCGACCAGGGCAAGTTCGGAGATATGCCTCTACTTACTCGTCGCCAGTCGTCCACTCCTGGCGATTCGTACGCACCCGGCTTCTTGGGACCCTACTTCCACAAGTCGAAGGGCATGGACGGTTCGGCAATGGGACTTCCTTTCTCGTCTGCAGAGTACGGCAAGAAACCGCTCAATCGTGGCGACTGGACCGTCGACCGTGCCGCTGCGCTGCGTCCGTTGGCACGTGGCAATCAACAAGAGATGGCGAACGCTGTATTCGGCAACCGCGAGAGCAGGGGGTTCAGTGGGACAGGGGGTTCAGGGGGCCGGAGCAACCGAGTCCGCCAGGGAGCGGGGGATTACCCGTAAACATTATTCTGAACACTGCAGTACGGTACAATGGCCGCTCCACCACCTCCGCCGACGACGCTCACGTACAAGGACATGTGCGTCGGTCTCAACTGCGCGACGCCAGGCAGGCGCGCGTTCGTCGCTGCCGGCGTCATCGGCGTCGTCGCACTCGCGATCAAGCAGCCGAGCGGCGCGTTCACAAAGGAGGGTGCGATCCGTCCGTGGAAGGTCATGTCAAACGATCCAGAGGCATGCCACGGTCATTTTCTCATACTACCAGTAGCAGCCGCTGTAGTAGCACTCCTGATCTCATGAACAAGGGCGACTTCCTGCTCGAGAAGGTAAGTAACATGTCAAAGTGGATCGACAGCCACCTCGACCTCGGCCTCGCAGACAGAGCCGGGGAGCTCAAGCCGCTTCAGGCCACTGTTCTCGCAGCGAGCGTAGGCGGCAAAGTAGAGCTCGCTGCGAAGCGAGACTGGGACGCTCTGATAGAGGTAATCGCGGATAACGCACCGGTCCTGCTCGAGGCGACGCTAATGGTCCGCGACAGGCCGGAGATGCACGACAAGTTCTGGCGGTACATAGATCTGTTTGTTGACATAACGCAGCAGTAAGTTTCTGATACTCGTAGGTAGGGAAGTAGGGCGGTTGTGTGTGTGTGAAAGATGTCTTCTTCGAACGATCCGCTGGGACTGGCGGGACTTGAGCCAGAGGCGATCGAGGCGAGTGTGAGAGCGAGAGACAGTAAAAAGGACCCGGAGAAGCTGCAGATGCAGATGCAAAAGGAGCAGAGACTCGCTGACAAGGAGAAGCGGCTTAGTTCTGGCAAGATGCCCGCTGCTGCTATGCCACCTCCTCCGCCTCCTGCGCCACCCGAGCCGAAGCTGGATGTACCGCAGACGCTAGACAAGATCTACGCGTACAGAGAGCGCTTCCCGCACGTCAAGTCGCGGAACAAGGTCGGGCCGAAGAGCTCGGTCGAGGAGGTACTCGACGAGCTACACTACATCGAGCTCCAGCTGGGTTCGCAGCAGAACGGGCATCCCGGGCTTTCCCAGACGGCTCTGTACTGCTCGATGGTATGCATCGAGAGGAGCACCGACTACTTCAACCCGCTCGGCCTGAACCTTACGGGGCTAGGCACAGTCGCGCAGAACAACATGGCCGACTTCCAGCCGATACTGGACGAGCTGATGATCAAGTACCAGTGCGGCGCGTACACATCTCCCGAGACACGGCTCGTCCTGATGGTAGGTGCCATGGTAGTCACAGTGAACGCAGCGAACCAGAATCCGGACACGGCCAAGGCACTCGCACGCGCTGCGGCCACTGTGAAGCCACCGGCCGGGTCAGGCGATCTTTAATTCTGAATTTTGTGTAGAGTGATGACTGCTCACGAATTCGTCTACCACCACCACCGGCAACGGGTGATCGACGAGGCAAAGCACGCGGAGCACGAGCACCGCCGCACAATACCGCCGCCCAGCCGCGAGGACGAGAAGCGAGAGATTGCACGCATGCACATGCAGAAGCTGCGCGAAGAGAAGGTGTCTACGCCGCCTCTGGGCACTCACAGTGTCAAGCAGAGCGCGCCTCCGCCTCCTAAAGGCGACGACGATCCGGTCGCTCCGCGCGAGCCGGACGAGAGGAAGGACGTCGCCGTAGCGGTCCAAAACCACGCACTGCTCGTTCCAGTCGCGATGGCCGGGATAGTTGTAGCTCTTCTATTTTCTAGTATGTAAGTGTGTGTGTGTGTAATGCAAGAGGATCCCTACTTCAGGCTGCTCAAGGACTACAGCAGCGGAAGCTTCATGAAGCGAGGCGCTCTCTCTCAGTATTGGGAGTCGATGCAGAGGCAGTACGGCGAACTGAAGAACGTCCCTTCTCGCGACGACCCTAGCTTCGCCAAGGCGCTCGAGCACCGCACTCGCGAGAAGCAGTTCTACGACGGGCTGCACAGGGAGAACGAGTCGATGCGTCATCAGATGCAGCTCGGTACACAGGAGCTGCAAGGCTTGAGGGCGGAAAACAACCGTCTCTACGATTTAATTTCTAGATTCCAGGCGATACAGCAGACGCCGAGGTATGATGAACCTCCTGCTGGTAGTGGGAGTAACAGTAGTCGGAGTGTCGCTTTTGCGGCCGAAACCGTGCAAGCCGAAAGTGACGGGCGGGACCGACGGGCAGACGAACCAGCTGGGCGGGGCGGAGAGGATCATCCTCCCGCCGCCGAAGGAGACGGGGCTGTCGAATCTGAGGGATAAGCTCGGCAGCATCAGTGTAGACTCGGCGGGCTTCGAGTCGATACGGCACATGCTGCATTTGGACGCGTGCAAGAAAGAGGCCGAACATCCCGGGCGAGCGCACGTGCAGTCGGCCGTACTGTCGTGAATTTTTCCAACGCGCTGTTCAACAGATCACGTGGTAGAGAACCATGCTTTCCCAAATGGCACTGAATACCGGGGCACAGGACGGCCTTCTCATCGACAACAGCAAGTCCTACTTCACGAGCACTGGCTATGTCCGCTCGTCCAACTTCCAGATGGAGCTGCGCGACGTCGAGCCGCAGAACACGCCTAACCTCGGCGGGACGGCGACCTTCATCATCCCCAAGGCTGCAGATCTTCTCGGTAGTCTGGATCTGATGGTCCACTTCGACACACTGGCAGATGGTGCACTGACCGGTTTGCCAGACAGCACGTTCGTCGGCTGGGTCGAGTCGCTCGGATTCGCTATGATCGAGAAGCTCGACTTCCAAGTGGGCTCACACTCGATCGAGGTTCTGACGGGCGAGGACTTGAACATCATGAACGAGCTTATGCGCGGAGAGACGTCGCGCGCCGGCTTCCACCAGATCCTCAAGACAGGTCGCCCTCTAGTCAGCGGCTCGATCCCGACTGGAGCGACCGAGGTGGACTATGTGTACGACGAGGACACGTCGTGGGAGTGCCACGACAGGCTCCTCGGCTACGTCGACAAGTACGGCGTGAAGGTACGCAAGGAGGGAAAGCGGCTCGTCATCCCTCTGTCTCTCATGTTCACGACGCATCCGTCCAAGTACCTTCCTCTCGCGGCCATCGCCAACTGCAACGACATCCGCGTTGTCATCAAGTTCCGGTCGTGGCAGGAGCTGATCATGGTGCACCACTTGCCGGCTCCTGTTGCCGGCACGTTCAGTACGGCGGCAGGCACCTCTGCGAACCTCTCGACTCTCTCATTCGCAGGAGCTAGCGCGTTCAAGGCTCTCTCTGAAACTGGAGAACCGCAGAAGGGCGCTTGCACGCTTCGCTGCCAGTACATCCACCTTACCGGTCCAGAGGCGACTGCTCTGATGGGCAAGGAGCACGTCCGTATGATGAAGAAGTGGGACCAGAACAGGATCAGCGAGCAGAAGGTGGTCGCTCATGAACCGGCCGGTCGAACCTTCAACTGGTCGATCCCTCTCAACTTCCTGCATCCAGTGCAGATGATCATCATCACACTCCGCAAGGTCGAGGAGGCAGTCTCGTCGTCTACACAGGGCGGCGAGCCAGTGGTAAGCGATTCGTCATCTTCTTTGCCTTCACAGCTTGCACGATCCAAGAACTACTTCGCCTACCACGGCGGCAAAGAGGACCCCAACATCGAGAACGCGACCTCTTGCATCAACGAGACGCTCGCGACTGCGAGCGGCACGGCTACTGATAGTAGTGGCCATCTGACCGTGACTGAGGGCGCTGGCTTCGCAGCAGGAATGGTGGTCGAGATCCGCGGCGGAAGTGGTAAACGTCCCGATATCAGCTCGGCGGAAGTGACTCACAAGTCGAAGTACTGGGTGAAATCTTACTCGGCCGCGGTTCTGCAGTTGATCGCTCAAGACGGCACTAATACGGCGTCGAGTACTGCGACGACCTTCGATGCGTCGCAATCCGGTTTGGCCTTCGACATCGTCCAGATCAGCGGGAAGCCCGATGTCCCTATGCTCGACGTCACGAACTTCAAGATCACCATCAACGGCCACACTCGCCACCTCGACGGCAAGGGGCTCGACAAGCAGTACCTCTGCAACAAGATGATGCCGGCTATGCACCCGAACCAAACCGAGTTCTACAAGCAGCTCTCGGGCGGCTCGTCGCAGAGCTCGTCGGACAGCGGTCACCACGCTGTGATGGACTACATGCACCTGCAGCAGTACAAGGACCGCAAGGACATCTTCGTCTACCCGTTCGCTATGAACCCGCAGAGCGAGAACCCGTCTGGCCACGTCAACTTCTCGAAGGTCTCGCACTCCACACTGGACATTATGTGCATGGCGTACGGACCAGAGGTTAATCAGATCTATCAAGTTGACGTCATCGGGCTCTACTACAACTGGGCCGCGATCAAGGACGGTCGCATGCTCGTCTCGTTCGCGTGATTAATTTCTCAACGCCGTTGCATGCCGATATGGACACGGCACTTTGCCCGGTTGAGTGTGTCAACAGTGCTTGCACGCCTCCAGATTTCATAGAGCGGAACGGAGCGTGGCTGCTGACGATGATCGGCATCGTCGGAGGGGGTATGGGCGCGGTGCTGACGTACTTCCTGAAGAGCCGATGCACGTACATAGACGTGTGCTGTGTGAAGTGTAGGCGCGATCCTCTGCCGCTACCAGACACTGATATTTCTAAGAAGGTAGTGGAGAGGGAAGAGGCAGTATGAGATACGCCATCGCAATAGACGTGGGCTTGCGGAACTTGGGGGTTTGTGTGTTTGACTTCACAGTTTCAAAATTTGTGTTTTGGGATAACTGCTCGCTGATCCGAGCCGGCCGATACATACCATCTCAGAACGTGCGATACGTCCGCGAATTCCTGGCTCGCTACGAGCACTTCTTCAGCGAATGCGCGTACCTGATCGTCGAGAGGCAGATGCGGTGCAACATGCGCATCGTCGAGTCCGTGCTGCAAGCGCTCTTCTTCGACCGCTGCTACGTCATAGACCCGAAGAGCGTCAAGGCGCACTACAACCTCAGCCTGAAGAACTACAGGCTTAACAAGGCGCGCGCCGTCGAGTGGGCTGCCGACTTTGTGAGCGCGAACCCGCGCGCCTTCGTCGGCGAGACGCCGCTCGCCAACTTTACAAACCAAAAAAAGAAAGACGATTTGGCCGATGCACTTCTCTTGCTGGCCTATTTTCTGGATACGTACTCAATACAGGCCGATGACCAGCTCAGCGGGTTCGGCATCGTCTTCTGACGAAGAGCAGGACGATTGGGCCGTCGAGAACGAGCAGCTGCTGACTACAATGTACCAGGCGTTCATGGCAATGGGCGTCGCGTGGTTCGGCAGTGGTTTCTACAGGACGGGCGGCTACTATCATTTCTGTCGCTTCGCGAAGAGCTTCTACACACAGCGACATCTTTTCTAATTCACATTGGTAGGTATCCATGTCCGTCTGGGTCCTCGGCCTCGGCGCCGGCCTGACGTATGTTCTCATGAAGCAGAGGTCGATATACGGCACTATCCAGCGCGTCGAGTACGAGCACGAGCAGAGGCACGGGCAGCTCCCTGCTGACGGCGGCGTCAGCGTCGGCGATCTAGAGCGGATCAAGGACAAGGGGTCTCGAAAGCCAGCTGCCGAGACGCCAGCTAGCACGGAGCTTCCGACCGGCGAGCAGAGCAGGCTCAACAGCGCCGGAAAAGCGCTCGAGTCTGAGGAGGTGGCGTACGACAGGGCGCAGGATGGCCACGTCGGGGCTATAGAGCCTATTTACATGGATTTTGGCGCTGCGCAAATCTAGACTTGTGGTTGTCTCGCACTCGGGAGCGCGCGGTCTCGTACTGGCCGCGGTGGTCCTCCGCCATAGTGGACACGACGTCGTGCATGTCTTGCTCCATCACCTCTTCCGCGACCGCACTAGCGACTACATGCGGCGTGTACCTTTCCTGGAGTCCCAGGTAGTAGCGTCCCAGTTTGGACTCTAGGTCCTGTGACATCATCACAGCTACGCGCCCAGTCTGGAACATCGAGCAGTTCTCTCTTAGAAGAAAAGAGCATCATACAGCATGTGGTGTTGACAAGTAACATCACGAGTGCCGCCGCACCAGCCGCCGCCCACAGTGCCGCCTCCCAGACCTCACACGTCGGGTCCTGCATCGTCGCTCTGTCGCACTCTGCTTCTTGGAAGATGTGTCGAGTCGCGCGCATACTGCTCTACGGTCAGGTCTCCCAGGAGCAGGCGTCTCTGCCGAGGTCCAGTCTTCAGGAGCCTGTGCATGACGGGGTTGCGGTGCCGCCAGTCGAGCCACTCGAGCGCGTGCTCGTCGTTGCAGAACCACCAGTCGATCGGGCCGTCGCGCAGCTTGTACATGCACCGCTTCGGACGCACGCTGACACACCACTGGCAATGCGCGTGCGTACGCCGCATCTTTCTAACAAGGGGAGAGAGAAGAAGAGAGATGTGGACTGGACGGCTCCGGACGCAGAGGCAGGCTCCTGTCACCTACTGGCAAGAATATGTAGAAACAGATGATTGGTACATCAGGGAGCTAGTGGCGGACGTTCCTCCCGAAGAGCTCCAAGCGGCTCTCGTCGACGAAGACTTTTCTGAAACGGAGGTGGAGGACGTAGATGCAGCACGTTCTGATGACTCGGGGGGGGAAGATTCCATATCCGACGACGGATCCTATGAGCTCCCCGATGATGATGCAGCAACAACAACAACCACAACAGACTCAACCGATGCAGACGCAGGTGGAGGCTCCGACACCGACGACACAGAAGCGAGTCCGACCGGAGAAGGGGAGTGAAGAGGCCAAGGAGCAGATGCGCAGAGTGCGTCAAAATCTGAAGCGGTAGCTAAGGGGATACTAACATAATATGCGCGACTCGTGGCACATCATGGCCGCGATACGCGAGCTTCATACGCAGGTGCTCGAGCTGAAGGAGGCTGTTGCGAAGCTGCCGACTGAGCACCCTCCTATGATCAGTCTCAACATGACCATGCCATCACTGCCGAGCAGAGAGGAGGACGATGAGGAGTCGGACAGCACCGGATCGGCACAGAGCGCGCCCTGAAAGTTTTCTCATACACACACATGTACGAACGAATGAACCTCGTCGTCGCCGTAGGAGCGGTGTTCGCGGCAGTAGTGTTCGGCAGTCACAGGCAGGTAGACCGTGCCGCTTCCGAGCTAGACGAGAGGAGAGCGAGGTCTGCGCTTCTCGACCAGTGGACACTCGTAGACAATAACATTCACTAGGCGGACTCCAGAGCCGCCACGCGCGCCTCGAGCGCAGTAATGAGCGCGGCCTGCGACTGGACAATCTGGTCGAGTTCTTTGACTGCCTGAACGTTCACTACAAAGATGTCATTGTATTTAAGATAGTAGATGTCTTTGCCTTCTGCCGTAACGCCCTCTGAAACACAGTACGCTAATTCGGGGATTTGCAGAACATCTTGTGCTATGAATCCTGTCTCTTCCACATAATTGTCAGTAAGTTCTCCGTTGAAATCCGCATCTTTAGGTTCATCAGTCTTCTGGTACTTTTGAGCGGTTAGCTGCCTCACAGTCGCCAAAGCATTTGTCACATCAACTTCGTTATGTTTGAGTCGGTCGTCACTCTGCCATTTAACGGTTGTTCCAAAGAATACACCATAACCAGTTTGATTAGGGAAATTCGCCCCATGGACGTTATAAAAAGAGTGAGAGTTGCCACGATAATGAATATTCCATGTATTTACGTGAATCTCTGACTGAGTACCACCGCCTGCTGATAGTTGTAGCTGAGAGCCGTTGAATCTGATCCAGGAAGGGTTGCTACTGCTTCCCTGCAGTGCGCGCCAGGGAGCTGATGTAGGGTGTACAGTAATTGTCCCATTAACTCTGTTGGCGGTGATTGTTCCAGTCGCGGTCAAGTCAGTTGTCGCAATATTGCCACTTGACGTAATATTGCCTGAAGAGATTGCCCCACCAACGATGTTGCCAACGGCGGTGATGTTAGTATTGGTCCAAATATTACCAGCAGCAGTGATGGAGTCAGTGGCAGTTAATAGGGTGAGGGAGTAGGCGTCAATTGTTCCGTTTGTGCCCCCCATAGTGATCGTTGGCGCTAAGGCTGAATTTGCGGGGGCTACAGTGATATCCCCACGCGTAGCAATGTTTCCACTAGTGATAGCATTACAGGTTACATCCCCAGTTGTCGTAATATTGCCATTGCGCGCCAGAGTGATCGATGCAGTATCCGAGGTGCCACCAGTGTAGTCATCACTGTACACCTTCAGGCCTTGTGGGGCGTACACACCCAATTCTGTTCCATCGGCCCAGAGCTGTGGGACCTGGTTGATGGCGATTGAGACGAATTGACCCGTCGGTGCGTTGAAGATGACTTGGCCGGTGTGCGCCTGTGCAATTGCGAAATTATCGGGAGTTGATGTGCCGCCGAGCTGTAGAGCGTCTTTGTGGGCAAAGCGCGCCCATGTCCCCCCAGTACTGGAGGAGGTGTGTTGACCGATGCTCGCGCAACTCAGCTCGTGGTTTATGTCTCCAGCTACCGCTAGAAGCCGCCCATGTACCGTTAAATTCGCAGCAGTTGTAGTGGTGCCTATCGTGACGTTCCCGCTACTGTCTTGGTCCACTTTGCCGCCCAGAAGACCTGCGAGCCCACTCTCCACGTCTACGTAGTCAACCTTAGTTTGGTGAGCAGCAGTGAAGTCTACTGAAGACAAACC
>Ga0209232_1000490_pt1 | contig 24126 bp, 20 predicted proteins | sample ETNvirenome_2_60_FD_184066 | JGI IMG/M metagenome (GOLD analysis project Ga0209232, IMG submission 184066) | Marine viral communities from the Pacific Ocean - ETNP_2_60 (SPAdes) (version 2) | ecosystem: Environmental > Aquatic > Marine > Oceanic | place: Pacific Ocean | collected 2013-06-22
GCGAGAAAACTCACCTTCATCATACCATTCTTGTATATTCTCTTGCATCTTCTTTTTATTCTTTGGACGATTCTGTATACAAGACATCCAGAAGTGCTTCATCCCGGTAAAAGAGTCATCTACTATTTCATCAAGGGCGCCAGAGCGACAAAGTACATCTAGTGCCTTCTTGTTAAATTTAGAATATACGACCCCTTCTTTAAACAAAAGATCTTCAGCGTTTTTGAATGGACGATGATCAATAATCTGTTTGATCGCAGCATCACCTAAGCCTTTAATAGAACTTAGCGGCTGAATTAGAGTGTTGCCGTCCTCGCTAATCTCCCAGTAAGTTCCGGCAGATGTGTTGATATTAATATCTGTTACGTCAAAACCATACTGCTTAGCTAATGAGATAGCAAGCTCTTTACGAGACTCTGGCTCTTTGTCTAAGAAAGCTGCGACCCAGCACTCAGGATAGTAATTAAGAAGCCAAGCGCACTGATAGGACAGAACAGAATACGAAACTGCGTGAGACTTGTTGAAACCATAGCCAGAGAAGTATTCAAAGTTACGCCAAAGTTGTTTCGCTGTTGCTAAATCAACACTCTTCTCTACACAACCATCGAGAAACTTTTTCTCTAGTTTTGCTTTTTCTTTCGCAACGGATCCTGTGCCTTTCTTTGTGAGAAGCTTGCGAAGCTTGTTGCCTTCATCCAAGGTAAAATCTTTACCTAATTTATGGGCTAGCAACGCAATTTGTTCCTGAAAAATAAGAAAGCCCGCAGTTTCCTCTGTGACTTCTTTTACTAGATCATTAACGTATTCAACCTCGGAAGGGTTTTGTTTTGCTTTTGTGTAAGACTTATCAACTCCAGCGCTTAGGGGGCCCGGTCGATAGATTGAAGTAATAGCAGAAATATCAATAATACTATTAGGTTTCGCAGACTTACAAAATCTTTGTGCACCTTCATTCGTAAACTGAAACACCCCAATAAACTTGCCCTTGTGGAAGATATTCTTGTATACTTGCTTGTCATCTAGGTCAATTTTGTCAGGGTGCAAATACGTATTGTAATATTCTTTAATATCTTCGTACGTCGGATTCTTGATTCCTTTGTGTCTTCGCAGGATATGACCAACACAAGATTCAATCATCGCTAGTGTTGAAAGACCCAAGAGATCAAATTTAATAAAGCCCAGTGGTTCCAAATGTCTAACGTTTTGTCCTTCTGCCCACGGTGTCTGAATCACACCACCGCGATTAATCAAAGGCATATGTTTATCCAGATCCTCTCCGATTACAACTCCGCCTGCATGACGGCTAACAGAACGAACCTGTCCGTACAAAGCCTCAATATGAGTTTTGATATGCGGATACTTAATCAAGAAATCCTGCAAAGAATCAGAATACTGCATAAGCTCTTCAAAGTCTGGAATGTAAAGGCCGGCCTTGATTCCTTTAGCAGCTTTTGCTTTTGGTGTCGCCTCCTTGACCATACGCCCTGTTACAACATTTACCTCTGTAAACGGTACCTCGTAGAATTTTGAGATATCTTTGATCAAAGATTTAAGCTGCAGCGTGTTGTAGTTTGAGATCGGTACAACATTTGTTTCACCCCATTCTTTAGCCAAAATCTCTTTGAGGCCAAACGCATCACTAACGTCATAATCAATATCTGGGTAGTCGGTTGCATCAGAGCGCAAGAAGCGACTAAACAACAGACCATACTTGATAGGATTGATCTGGGTAATACCCAAAACATAAGATACTAGAGAGCCTGCGGCGGATCCTCGACCGGGACCAGCTAGCATATTATCATTTGCTTTATCAGCAATTGCTTTCATTGTTAGGAAGTATTTGGAGAAACCTCGGTCAACAATAACATTCAATTCGTGCCGAAGTCTCTCTGTATATTCTTCATCCTTATCAAGTTTAAGTTCTCTAAGTCCAGCAATTGAGGCTTTCAACAACGCTTCGTCAGCGGTTGCTCCTTCGGGCACAACAAAGTTAGGCAAGCGAACAGTATCATCAGGCATAAAGTCTTCAATACGCTCATTGGCGATATAATGCGTTTTTACAATTGAATCATAAACTACATCATCATCATATAGTGCCTCGCATTCTGCAGAATACTTTTTGTAGTCATCCCACATCTGATCGCCATTCTTAGGATACAGCTCCATGCCTAGTTCATCAGCGTCAATCGGTAATTCTGACGTAAGCCATTCTGGTTTCTTAGGACGATTGAGAAACCCTAGACGCTTGTACAACTCGCGATCTCTCATTGCTTCCGGGCTGGGGTAATGACTATCTGCTGTAGAAATAAGTTCCAGTCCAGTTTCTTGATGCATCTGAATCACGTACTGATTAAGCTGGTGCTGTTCCGGAACATTATTCCACTGCAACTCACCATACCAGCGATCTCCTAATATACTCTGCATTTTTTGCGTAGTCTCGCGCATTGCTTCTAGAATAGCATCTGGTCCTGCATCGCGATTATCCCAGTAATTACCAGCATATACGCCACCCAAACAAGCAGATGAGGCAATGATTCCTTCATTATACTTCTCAAGTAGATCGTAATCTACACGAGGATAACGATAAAAACGATCGCCTTGGTGGGTCTCTGATACAATTTTAAAAATATTATTAAGACCAGTCTGGTTTTGAGCTAGTAATACAAGGTGACGACGTGCTTTGATAATGTTATTCTTTTGTTTTGAAGCGCCTTCGTCTTCTGTAACCATTCTGCCGTCATCTTTTTCTAGTGTTCTGGCAGTTTTTTTATCAGCCTTGGCGTCCTCATAAGCCTCTTTCCATTCCGCAATTGATGGCACAAAATAAGCTTCAACGCCAAAGATCGGCTTAAACTCTTTGCCTTCAGCCTTCATCTTTTTGGCGTGGAGCACCTGATAGGATGTGCCATTCATATTACCATGGTCTGTTAGTGCCAAGGCATTACAGCCATTCTCGTATGCAAAATCCATATGATCTTGCGGGTATCCAAATCCATCAAACGGAGAGCCAACAACGCTATGTGCGTGAAGCCCTACGAATGGAATCTTACTTTTTGTTCTTTCCATTTTGCCCTCTCTGCTTTATATTATAAGAATATTATCTCAAGAGTAAAGAGATAAATATCTTTCGCCGCGATCGCACAAGAATGTAATAATTGCTCCGCTACCTTTATGTGTTTCGGCAACCTGCTCTGCTGCTAGTACATTTGCACCAGCACTAATTCCAACCAACATTCCATTCGAAGATAGTTCCTTTGCTTTTGCTATGGCGTCTTCAGTCTTGATAAAGACAACTTCGTCAATAAATTCAGCATCTACCAGATAATCTCCACCATCTCCAATACCCTGTATCCCATGATTTAAGGCATCTTCTGCTGGCTTGACCTGTATGATCCTGATATCTTTATTGATTCGCTTAAGGGCCCTTCCCACGCCCATTATGGTGCCGCCAGTTCCGGCGCCACAAATTAAGACTTCTGGCTCTAGCTGACGATCAATAAACACTTGTCTTGTTATCTCGCGTGCAGTTGTATTTTCGTGACATTCAACATTAAGAGGATTCTCAAACTGGTTTAAAGACCACCAGTCTTCGTTTTCCTCAACCAACTTATTCCTTAGCGCTATGGCGCCTGGAAAGTCGTTGTGTCCAACTTCTATTATCTCTGCCCCGTAGAGACGCATAAGCTGCTTGCGTTCTTCAGACATATTCGAGGGCATTATAATCTTTACTTTATATTTCTTTATAGAACCCAACATAGCGAGAGCAATACCAGTATTCCCGCTCGTTGCTTCAACCAAAACAGTGTTTTCATTAATTAAGCCTTTCCTTTCAGCATCGTTGAGTATATATAGTACGATGCGATCCTTAATGCTTCCCGACAAGTTAAAAGTTTCTAACTTAGCGAAAATATTGTCTTTTAGTTCTACGATTGGAGTATTTCCAATTAAATCTTCAATGTTCATTTTTTTCCTTTAATTGTCAACGCCAACTGGATTAAGTTGGCTGGCATTTAGCACACTTCTCGGAATAGGGTATTGTGTTTTGCCTTCCGAGGATATGTAATCTGTGTACAAATCCCAATTATCAATCCGATGATATTTTTCAACATCGACGTAAGTAACGTTATCTGTATCTAGTGTATCAAATATTTGGTCTAATGTAAAAAATCTATAAGAATATCTTTCATTTATGGGAAGGCGTTCTCTTTTTTCATTTTTAAATAAACCTGTTGATTTTTCTCTAACCTCATCTATAAGTTGTTTTAAATCATTTTGGTTAAAGGTAAAACCTAAATATTCTCCATTAATTATAGTTTTATTATCGTACCTGTAAAGCACTTTTTTATCTTGTCTCTTTGAGATTTCATTTCTATGCTCTCTTGGAAACCAGTGATGGTAGACACCATAAGGAAAAGATACGTAGAACCTGTCTGGAGTTAGCCACTTACTTATTACTTTGCTTGTCTTGTCTGCTACTTTCGCGCCGTACAATATCGACCAGCCGTAGCAGTCTCTTTTGTTCTTATCTCTCGGGTGGATAGGAACGTATTGAATTGGAATAAGTTTTTTCTTATCTCCTTTCTCTCGATCGAAATGACGATATACCCATACTGGATCACTTACATAATCTCCTAAACGATGCCGTATAAGAGGTTGCATATCATCATCACAGATAACCCAAATTGTTTCACATCCGGCATATGCACACTCTAATACCGAACGCTCTATAGCCAAATAATCTTTTGCTATAGGCATTAGGCAATCGTGCCAAGGCATGTTGAAGTCTAATTTTGGTCCTGCTACTGGTATTATTCCAGCAAGGTGAAAGCCAGCGCTCATTTAAATTCTCTAGTGTCTAGACTATAATTATCTTTAGTTTCTACAATTTCTTCTTTAATTTTAAACACTTGCCTTTCCTTGATCTCCATTTTGATTGGGTACCTATAGGTTTTTGTGTGCTTGGTACCTAATATACCAGCCTTTGCCATAACATCGATTGTTTTTAAACGAGACATTGTAGAACTATAGTCCACGTGCTGTAGTTCATCTTTTGTCAAAAAAGACTCCGAGACGCAATCTTTATACTTGGGCAAAGTAATCTTAGTATGAAAGTAAATTTTATTTACAAACTGGTCCTCTGTTTTTAAAACCCAATGATCGTGTTTTGTTCCCGAAGTTACCTTAAACCAGTCGCAGACCCTGTAATTCTTAATAGGGACTTTATCAAAAGGAAAATTTTCTATGTTTTCATCGTCGAAAAATACAATGTTTTCATAGGCTACTGTATACTTTCTATTGCGAGAGAAGACATCAACAGCCTCTTTATTTATTCTCAGGGAGCTGATCTTATCAGCAAATGGATTTAAACCTTTTATTGAAAGGTGTGAGGCAATATCTTGCCACTGTTCATACTCTTTAATTCCTTGCGAGGTACTACTAAACGTAAAAAATGACGGTTCGGCATTGAACAAAACCAAACAGTCATTTTCTTTTGCGAAGTCAACAGCAGCTAGCGAAGTTCCAATTACAAGAGTGCTCGCTTTTAATTCAACAGCCATTAGCCCTTTTAATTTTAATATTCCTATGCCATCTTTTCAAGACACGAAGATGTTTTGGAACTTCTCTACATCTGCCTTCGGGCTTTTTGTAGCGAATTCCTGTAACCCAGGCAGCAACCCAAAGTTTATATTCTTTGTTATAACGGCATTGTCTTTTAACTTTTGGCAATTGCTTAACAATGTGGTACATCCAAGCGCGAGCTGATTCAACTGGATTGGTACGCTCAACACTGTAAGTTTTTTCATAAAAGGGCCACAACTGAAGTATCCCAATAGCCATAGGGGTTTTCTTATTCTTACTAAACTTTTTATCGCCTTTTGCTACAGGATTGTACTTACTTTCCTGACAAGCAGCGGCCAAAATCATTCCCCTAAATTCAGCGGGTACATTAAACTCTTTTTCAACCTCTATGAGCTTCTCTAGAAGAGCAATATCAACTTCTTCGGGATCAACTCCGTTACAATTATGAATTGCTTCTTGTAGAACCTCATCATAAGTTGGGCTCTCAAGATCATAAGTCTCTATGTAAATCTCTGGTGGCACAGCCATCAGCATTGCAATCATTAAATAAGTCATTTGTTTTTGTTCTCTCTATATGCGCTTACAGCAGTTGGCCACAAATCATTTGCTATCTCCAAAAGAGCCTCAGCTACTTTTTGAATTTCCCATTGGGCCCCCTCATGTATGCGTAAGTCTATAAACTTAAGTAGATTGTTTAAGTTACAAGTACCATAATATTCAGTATATAGGTTTTGTGGTAATACGCCTCTAGCTTGCTCTCTACACACACCAGAATCTAAAAGCATATTAAAAAGATTCAAAGAGCTAACGTGATGTATTTTTACTAAATGTGAAGCAGAACATCCTCCGCTAACACTTTCAGGATTAATCACCGGATCAATTAACTCATCATTGCTAGCTTGTCTGTTGCTTTTATGTTGTGACCTAAAATGATCAGGCTCATAAAAACGCATATCTACGGCAGTGTATCTACGACTAATCTCATTGTAGGACCAAGTGCGATGGCGATGATGTTGGCTACGAATAAACAAAGGCACCAGAAACCTAAATGTAGCAACGTTGTGCTCAAAGGTTGACGTGTGCCGATGTTTAACCAAATAGTTAATAAGTTTTTTATCTTTAGCATCAAGTTCTTCTTTTTCTTTTCCAAAAGAAACGCGCGCAGAATTAACAATCGTAAGGTCAGAGCCCATATGATCAACTAATTCTACCGCACCTATTCCATCTCCAAAAAGTTCAATCTTCTTCATCAATTATACCTAATACATAGTTTTCCAAAAGAAGAAAAAATTCTTTTCCACCAATAGTCACATTTTCTACCATACTAGTAGTATAGGTTACTTTCTCTCCTGGAAAAACATTTAAGCTACAATCTGCTGATTTTTCAATCACGCGTGCAACACTAAATGGATTTTTAGACTTGTATTCATCCGGCAATAATATACCAGATTGCTCTACTTGATCTTCTTCGATTGGACTAAGTAACAGATGTCTATTGCAAGGTTTAAATTTCATTTATTGCCTCTCTAACTAATTTGCTTCTGCAGTTTCTCAAAGATATCGGAGAAATCTTCAATGTTCTCGCCCTTTTTGAGCATTCGGTAGGCGCGCAGACCTTGGCTAATCTCTTGCTTGGTAAGCCAGCCGTTCTCAACGTAGTTTTTCTTAAGATCTTTCTTGTGCTCTTTATAGGGCTCCATCTCAAGCTCAACCGCTTGAAAAGCCTTAAAGTACTCAATCAGATAATCGTTAGTTTTGTTTTCGTCGGACATAATAACCTCCTTAATGTCTTGATTATATTATACGAACAAATTTTTAAAAGTCAAGTATTATTTTACTTCACAGGCTCCACCAGCACAAGCCAGCTCGCCTTTTAAATCAGTATTGTCTTCATATTCAATAACTTGTGTAAGATCAACATCTTCCAAGGTATCATACAGTACTTGATATTTTTCTTTTGAACACTCTTCAAAGGGAGGTTGAACATATGTGTGATCGTCATACGGGAGAACTGAAAGTCCATTGTAGAACTCTCTGTTGTCCCACATCCAATCTCCAACATCAACCCATTCATCATTTCTTATTGAAATAGTAGCAGAGATATTGTGTGTATTCTGTCCTCTGCGTGTTCCGGGCTGGACCCACTCCTCTGTGACTTTTTTAACTCTTTTAAGAAGCTGCAGCGCGCTCTCTTTTCGTGTAATTGCATTTTCAGGCGCCTTCTGAGGCACCGTAATCACAGCGGTATCGTGAGGCCTAAAGTATTCATCTTCAATCAGTTCAGGATGGTGAATCAACAGATGAGTATAGATAGACTCGTTTTTCCCTACCCTGACTCTTCTTAGGTAATAATCTCCGTGCCAAGGGTGAATTCCACTTGATGTACCAAGAGTTAAAGACGTTGTGCCAGCTGGCTTTACCGTTGTGCAACGAGCTGCAGATTTAATACCAATTATCTTTGCAATTCTTGCATTTTCTCTCTTGACTGCATTAGCAGCTCTCTTCATATCAAGCTCAGCAACTTTACCAGAAGCAATACCAGTCATTGATACGCCGATTAGAGCTTCTTTCTCAGTCTGTTTCTGCCATATATCACGAAGATAATGAAAATCTGTGTATCCTGCTTGCAGCGTGCCAATTAAGCTAGCTGCTTTGACCCTATTGTCATATTCCTTTTGATTTTCAAGGTCCGAAGTGTTAACCTCGGTTAGATTACAGAATTGGTATGGTCGCAAAGCAATTTCGCAGCAAGGATTAGTGCCCCAATCTTTATCATTTGAAAAATAAAACCCTGGTTCACCTGATTGCGATGCCTTAACTCTGTCCCACAAGTCCATAAAGTAATCTTTAGTAATCCTGTGACGCAAGAGCACTACCGAATTGTTTGCTCTTCCTCGTTGAGGATTGGTTTCCCACCAGTTTCCTGCTTTTGCGGCGAGCATTTCTTCGTCGTCTGCCGAAAACAATGATATAAGAGCAGCCCTACGGATCCCCCCGGCAAGAACAGCATCAGCAATATGACAAACGATATCATGAACTTCGATAGGACGTAATTTATCACCATTCTCCTTTTCAGACAATAATCCCTCAATCTTTACAAGACATTCTCGTAAAGGCTGGGGTCCGGGGGCTTTACCACCACTAGTAACTAGTGAGGCGCCTTTTGGACGGATATCAGAAAAATCAAATCTTAACGGAGTTCCGCCCTGAAAGTAACTTTTTATTAAAGCTTTAACTGCATCTGCCCAGCCTTCAATTGAATCTCCGATCAAATATCGTTTTTTTCGTTTTTGTAGCGGCTTTTGAATCTCAGGAAGTTTTTCAACGTGGTGCTTTTGAACACTAAATCCAACACCAGTTCCCCCAAGAAGGAGAAACATTGTCTCGCTAAAAGATAGCTCATGATCAATGGGAAGGTAAGCACAATTGTAAATGCGATTAGGAGCGACTTCAATTGGCTTGCCACCGAACTGCATAGATCGCATTGATGGGAGAACTTTTTTGTCATAGACATACTGATATGCATTTTCAATTTCTTCACTCAACTGAGGATACTTTTTCAAATGCATATTTTTATTTCGTGTAACTAGTTCTTCCCAAGTTTCACGACGATTTTCCTCTTTTAAATACCGCGCGTATTTCATATAAACTGTGATATCTGATAAAATTTTTGATGATAGTTCCATTATTAAATTACTCCTGTTTGTCTATGTTTTTTCCATTTAGCTGCTAATTTTTGATTTAGATCTCCGGGATTATCCGCTGGCAAAACATTACCAATCTCTGCTTTATCAATAACTTGTAATTTGACGCAAGATGTATCCATATGCATAGAGAATATTAAACCATCTGGTCCATTACGATTCTTTGCGATAAACATTCTAGCTTGGTTAGAGTTTTTATCTTTAATTGTTCTAGAAATAGAACAGATAAAATCTGCTACAAAACATTTGTTAAAAGCTTCCGAAATTGACTCCATTGTTACTACTTCAGCGTTCAATCCTGATCTATTTGTTTGCGATGCTGTCCAAATTGGGCAACGTTGCTCTTGGGCGATCGCTCTTAGGTCTTCATAAATAGACTCTAATTCATTCCTTTTCTCTTTATAAGTTTTCGCAGGTCGTAGCAAATCAGCGTAATCTACTATAATCATATCGATTTTTCGATTTTGTTTTTTTAATTTTTCTAGATGTTTTCTTATAGTATTGGGAGAAGCAGTTTTTGTTGGATACTCTTTGATTATAAGAGAACCTTCAATGTCTGTAATATTCTCAAAAACTTCGTCTTTACGTTCGAAGAGCTGTGAAAGTGGGATGCTAGTTGTGCAACTGTCGTATCTCTGCCCTGTAACAGCCTCAGAAAGCTCTAGAGTGTAGTGTACGACTTGGAGCCCATTCTTTACTGCAGTGGCCCCTAAGTGGGCTAGAGCCATTGATTTACCGGCTCCTGTCGGAGCAATAACAACGCCTAGTTCTCCGGATCCAATACCTTTTTTAGTGATGCTATCAATTTTATCCCAGCCAGTAGAAACAGGGTTTCTTGCTTTGATTTCATACCGAGCCTCGAAATCTTTAAGAAAGTCGTGACCAAAATTGTTATCCATTCCTAATCTTAGGGCTTCGTCAATTACTTGCTTAACCTCATCAAAAGAAGAACTACGAATTAATTCTACAGACTCGACTAGGGCGCCTTTTAGTTTTTGTTTTTTACAGAAATCAAGGCTAGTATCTTTAATATACTGTTGGTCTTGAATATCGCGTGCTTCACAACGAGTGTAGTAATCACGGATTTGTTTTTGAAGAGCAGGAGAATAATGCTCTAGCTCCGTACGAAGAATTGATGTAAAAACATTGTTTGAGGGATGAACTCCATATTGTTTTCTATAATCAAATACTCGTTCAATGAACGCTCTCAAATATTTCAGCTCAAAAAAATTGATATCTAATACTTCTTCGATCTGATCACAAAATGGACGATCGTCAAATATTAGTTGTGCTAACGATTCTTGAAATGCTTTTCCGTATTTAGAAAAGTCTATACCCTCAGTCATTTTAATTCCTTTTAATTATTGTTTCTCATTCTTTCAAACGCCTTGAACATTCCAGAAAAAGGAACTTGTCCAAACTCATCTCTCATCATCATCTTTATAACATTCATTTTATTAAAAGTCAAGTCTGGATCTTGAAATGTTTCTTGAATTTCTTTTTTATTGTCGATTGATAACTGTGGAGCGTAAAGTTGCATCATCTTATAATTTAATCTAATAACGCGTTCGTTATTGACAATCTCTTTCCACATTTTTCTTTTACTTGTTTGCTGGCTGTCGCGACAAAAGTTTAGCAGTTCGTCAATTGTTACTTGCTCTTCACTGTTGAACATTGGAAAATCTTTTTTGATTCTACCCTCCCCAACACCAGAAATACCCGGAAGATTGTCGCTTTTATCTCCAATCATGGCTTTTGCTAAAGCAAAATTATGTGGATGAATTTTGAATTCACTAAGCACCGTACGCTTGTTGTAAACACGATTTTTTTCAACTGGACGCATTAGTACAGTCTTTCCAGAACACAACTGATAGAAATCTTTGTCGTTTGACACAATAACTTTTTCACAGTCTTCTAGTTCTGGCATTTGACAAACATAAGCGATAATATCATCTGCCTCCACACTATCAAACTTGAACTGAATTACCGGCATCTCATTAAAATACTCGATAAGCCTAAGTTCCTGAAAGAAACGATTTTGTTTTGTTTCATCTTCGTTAAGGTGATTAAACGCTCGATTTAAACGAATCGGCGCCCTTCCAGCTTTATAATCTTTTTTCATTTGTTTGCGTTTGACAGAGCCGCCGGCACCATCCCAACAAATAATAATATGATCAGGTTTAACATCATTACAAAGCTTTTGCAATGATTGCAGTGTACCTCGGACACCTCCAATTGGACCCCATTGGGACTCAGCTGGATTTATTACATAATTACGCAAAAATAGGTTAAGTTGGTCAATAACCAACACCCTTCCTTTAATCGACATTTTACCCTCTGTCTATCTATAAATTCTACTGTAGTATTTTTTTGCTTGAACAGGTATAAATGAATAAACGCCTTTGATTTTTCTAGCGTTTGTTGACATATTCATAAGTTGTGCTTTTATACTTGTTTCAAGCAAGAAAAATCTTACTTTTAAAACAACTTTCTCAACTGTTTCAGAGACAGGCTTTGAAGGCTCGGAAATATTTACAATTGTAACCCCACATAAGCCACGAAGTTTATCCGTGACGATTGTTAGGTTTTCCGAACGATCAAGCCTCATTATAACCGAGGCTTCGTACAGGCCATCATCGATGGCTTCTTTCACTAAACTTCGTAAATCCATATACTATATATAGTCTCTAAAACTTAACTTGTACTCTTCAAATAGAATACTTATTACAACATTATTATAAGAACGAAATGCTAAGAGGAAACAGCTATTTCTTCTAAAGGATGCCAGCTCTGAACAACAACCTCGTTCATTATCTCTAGAATCCTTGATCTAAACTTTTCATTCTTAATTTTTTCGTGCCACTTGGTAAATTGAAACTTTTCTGATGTTCCGTCATTATATTTTAGAGTATACCAAGCACCGTTACGTTCTAAATTCTCTGACGGCTGAATAGCATCAAACCAGCTCTCCTCATCTTGAATACCTACATTATTGCCCCACAAGATCTTAAACGTACACTCGCGGCCAAGAGATCCAAAGCGAGACTTTTTAATCCGAGCCTTAACTTCAGACCCTACCTTGTATCCATACTCATCTGTAACGTAAGAAGCTTTTGCCTTTCTAGTGGTTAGCCAAATACGCAAAGAATACGAATAAGGCAGAGCTTTGCCTCCGGGAGTGACATAAGGCTCCGTAAGCAAAGAAGCACGATCAGTCGTAATGTTTGTCTTAAGCTGGTTTAGTGCCAGCAGAGTGCACTGGTTATTGGCCAATGGAATAGTCATTTTCTTCATCGCTTTGGACAAAAGACGTGCCTTATAGCCAATAGAAGACTGTGGATCAAAGTCTTCGTCTAACATCTTTCTAGTTGGAGTTTGAGCAACACTGTCCCAGACAAATAACATTTTCTTATCCGTCTCTCCGAGAAGCATTTCCATCGTTTCAAAAACAAATTCTACAGTCTTTGCTTGTGTGTATGCAATCTTGCTGACATCACATCCAGCCTGTTCTAGAAACGCTGGGTCTAGCGCAGACTCTGAATCAAAATAAACTACTTCAATGCCCATCTTCTGGGCGTTTGCAGCAATTTGTGCAGCCATGTAGGACTTACCAGACCCTTCTAGGCCCGCAAGCTCTGTAATTTTACTAACAGGGATTCCTCCATTAGCATTTCCTACGCAAATAATCTTATTTAGCCAAGTTGATCCAGTTGGGATCCACTCTTTTACCTCGGTTGGATTATCCTTGGTGAGGTCGTAAGCAAGGGTTTCACCTGCTTTCTTGTTGATCAAATCAATCAAATTTGTTGTGTCTAATCTACCGTTCTTCTTCTTTGCCATTATATACCTCGGGTTAAAAATTTGAGACACCTGTAACCCCGTGCCTCCCTGCGGACAGCTCTAATTACCGGAGGAAGTAGTAGAGTTGATGACACTGGAAGTGCCGGTAGCATCGCTAGTAATTTCAGAATTACCAGTTGTATTGCCAATTACACCATTTGTACCAGTATTAGTATTTGTGGTGTTAGTAGTGCCGGTTGTACCGTTAATGCCAGTTGTACCGTTAATACCAGTAGTTGTAGTGCCATTGACACCAACGGTATTGCCGGTAACAGTAGTTGAGACTCCAACCGTCTCGCCTGTGGTTCCTACTGTAGTTCCAACCGTTGTACCAGTAGTAGTTCCAGTTGTAACATTTGCTGTTGTTGTGTCGGCAGTAGGATTACAACCACCTAGCAACATTGTAAACGCTGCAGTTGCAGCCATAATTCTAATCATCATTTTTAAATTCCTTTTTTGTTAAATGATAGGGCCTCTGTAAACCCAGGCCCTCCTGCGGTTGAGGGATTTAGCCGTTCAAAAGATCTTTGAAGGCTCGGTCGGTGTTACTATCATTGCTGTTGTAACGAGTAGACTCAGTAGAAACATCTTCTGCGTCATCTTGACCTAAGAGAAACTCATCGAGCATTGTACGAACCTCATCAGGCGTCTTACGCTCAAAGACTTCCTCAAAGTTTGGAATCGAATCAAGCCATTCATGAATTTGATTTTCATCTTTAGAAAGTGGCGAAGCCTTGCGACGTGGAGTAATCGATGTCTGCGGGAACTGTGCTCCAACAGGCTTACCGTAATTAATTACAAGATCCGTACCCTCGGCAGTATCTGTAACATCGCCATAGTCGGGGTTTAACACTAGGCTAAGCATCTCTTTGTACGCCATCTTGCCGTAGCCCCAAATCTTAACGCCTTGGTCTTCTTGGCCTCTTACAATGACCGGGGTGAAGAACCGTTGACGGGCGCCAAGCTTCTTGGCAAGACGAGTGTTATCCTCGCCACCTTCACGGTAGAGCTGGCGGATGAAATCGTCCAATGGATCCTCCTCGCCAAAATTCTTCTTTGGGCTCAAAAAGCCGGGGTTGTTTCCGACATTATAGTGGAACCAGTACTCTTTGAAAGGATCACCGTCAGCTGTCGGAACCAAGCGAATGGTTGTCTCTCCATCTTCGGGGCGCCAAAAAATATTCTTGCCACCCTTGTTCTCAAGCGCGTTCATCTTTGCGCGCATCTTCTTTAAATCAATACCCATTTTAAACTCCTTTTGTTTTGTCCATTAAGGTATAGTCAACCTAACGATTTGTTAGGCCGCTTGTTATGAATATATTATAAGCCCGAATTATTGATCGTCAAGAGGAAAATCGTATTTTTCTTCTTGGATCATTGAGGCAAATGTGCACGAGTAAATATAGTTCTGTTCGTAGTTGTTTTCGTACACTGAATATGATACTTTTAACTTGTCTGTCATTTTTTCTCGTACCTGTTTTTTAATATTCTTCATCAAAGAAACATCATTTTCAAGTGAATCTTTTGTTACAGAATAGTATAAATGTTTTTCTCTAGGAAAATCTAGATTATATAATGTTTTTTCAACACCTTTTTCATCAATAATTCCAAAAGTAGAAATTTTGCAAGGCTCTAGAGGCTCTGTATGCGTTTGTATGATAGGCTCGATGTTTTGAAATACGTTGTACATATGATATGTCGTAGCAATTAGCTTATTGATTTGATTAAAATAATTTTTAATACTAAGGTCTCCTAATATTTTTTCACATTCAGAGTTAGAGAGAACAAACATATTTTTTAGAAGTCCAGACCTAGCATATTGCTGTAATACGTGGAATACAAGTCTTTCTTGTTTTGATGCTAGGTCTGAGAGCATATCAACTTCTGGCTTTATGTAAATAATTGAAATCTCTTTGCTATTTAATTGTTCTAGCAATCGTAGTGAGGCACCTGATATCTTACCTGAACCTCCAACTATTACTGTATATGGAGCTTTGCTCTTTCCTAAAAATTTCTTTACAGAGGGAAAGTTTTTCTCATAGTTTTCAAATGTTGATTGTTTATCAATTAATTTAAATTTGCTACAGTCTTGATCCTCAGAGTCAATACAAAAAATATTATATTGAGGATATATACTCAATTCTTTAGCAATACTACAGCCGGCTTTTCCTAATCCAATAATCGTTGACATTATACTTTTCTCATATCTCCAAAATTCTTGCCCATTGCAATGTTTGTTTTGAACGTTCCCAAATCAGTTTTGGAAAAAACATCAATAATTTCATTAAGTTTGCTTTGATCAGAACGATCAACATCAATTACTACGCTATCATGTACAATAAACGCAATAAATGATTTTCCTAACAATTTATTAATTTTAATAGCTTGTTTTAGCACTAAATCGCTAGTTGTACTCTGAACTATGTAATTCAAAGCTTTTCTTTGGTCTACTTCAATTTTTCTATCGTAGATTGTCTCTACGAACTGCCCATCGTAATGGAAATCTAAGATTTTTTCTTTGTCGAGTATTTTCTCCAACTTTTTGTTAGAGGCTTTCGCATTGTATAGCCAAGCAAAGGTTTTTTCTTTTGATTTTTCTCTTGTGATTTTCGCATTAAATATATTCTCCAATATCCAATCGTGGATATCAATTGATGGTTGTTCCATCTTTAAAAGCCCGAAGGCTGTTCTTAATTCTGCAGAATTGTAATCTAATTCTAAAAACAAATCGTTCTGAGGTTTGATTATTGATCTGCTCTCCTTATTAATAGTTAGTATGGGAAAACTATTTTGTACTGTTGCTAATCTACCAGTAACAGTTTTCCAAGGATCATAACTGACTCTGCTAGGAATAAAACTTTTTTTCTTGTGTAAAGAGCGAGCCTTTATATTTGTTAGTTTGAGATTATCCCAATCTAAATTTAAATCTCTACTTTCAATCTCCGAAACCAAATTTACTATTGATTTCATCATATCATAGTTTTTTGGCTTTGTATAGCTTTCTATAATTGAATTGCAAATTTCATTCTTGGCCTCGCAGTACTTTTTCAGGAATTTTTGAGGCAACAAATCGTAAAAACAAACATCTTGTAAATTAATCTTGCTCTCCTGGAAGCTAATGTAGAAGCTTTTCATCTTTTCTTGCATTTTAAGCCAATCTTGTTTTAAATGCTCAGGGCATACATCGTCTAGATTTTGGCCTCCAACGTATATCTGAACATAATCAATATCGTTATTTACAAATTGGCTGCTTTGGCGCCAAGTTAACTTACAATTATTATTTAAATCTTGCAAAAATTTACCATCGTGATAATAGCTTATGCACCCATTTTTATTGTCAAGAGTTTGAAACAACATACGCATATTATAGCAACAAATCAAATAAAATCAAGCCTTTTGTTAGTGACTGTGGTGTAGGGGCGGGTCAATTATTAAATTTCCGTCTAACTTGTTGCAACTATTAATAAAAAACTTCTTACACTGTTCGTGTAAATATTTTAAAGATTCCATTTCTCCACGTATCTTATAAATTGATTTTGCATTTTTAGTATGATTTGAAATGTCTGCCTCTCTAAAATCATGTTTCAATTCTAATAATCTAAACCTATAAGAAAGATTAAGCCAATAATCTCTAACATTGTATTTCTTTTCTTTTTCTTGTTGTGTTAGCGGCCGACGATTTGTGATGAATCTTCTTGTTTTTCCTGTGTTGTTGCAAAACTTGTACGTTGAATACCCAGGAACGCTAGACACCAAAGAATCGTACATATCATAAAGGTATTTTCTTAGAAGTATTAAATCTAGAGTATATGTTTTCAAATAAAATGTGTCAAAAACATTTTTTGGACCCAAGGAGTAAGTCACGTCAAAGGCTGGTGATTCCATAAGCAACTTCATATACTCTGAACTTAAATTCGCCTGCAACCTCCAGGGAATATTCTTATCAATTACGAAACCGTGTCTGTTGGCCGCATCAATAAAAAAATTAAAATTAACGTCTCTAATAAATGTGTTTAATTTTGCTAAATCATTGGAGGCTCGGGCCCTAAACAAATCAATTGTTAATCCTCCACAGCGCCCGTCAACATATTGAGAGGCCACAAACCCTGAAAGTGTTATTGGTGTGTTAGCATCTCCGGTAACATAGTTTCTGCAGAAAATAAAGAATTCCTCAACAAAGTCATCAAAGTTATTAACATTAGATTCTCTCTGGTTTTCTATTAAGTAATTAAAAAACACACCGTATACATCAGATATGTAATCGTGATAGTCTCCATATATGCTTTGCCACGCAACGGCTGGCTGGGGTAAAGCAAATAAAGTCTTTTGGTTTGGTATCATATTAGTTTTAGCTAGCTTTTCAACATACTTTCTCATCTCATCAAAAGCCACCGCAACAAAATTCAACGCATAGAACGTCTTATTCGAAGTGGTGGGCAAGGTTTGCAAAAAATCTTCTCTTAGAATAATTATATCGCCGGCTCTATTTAATTTTCCGTAGAGGCGCCTATCATACCAGAAATCAGCAACTCCAGAAAATATAAAACGTGGCTCGATAGATGAATGACTATCTGTCATCAAAGTCCTATCTTTGTAAATTTTACGATTTTCATATAATTCTAAAGTATTGCTTTTATTTGTAGCTGTTGATTGTATCTGGTCTTTTATCGCCATATATTATTCACCCTCCGGTTGAGTTGGCTCTTGTACGACAGCATCTTCAGGTGCTAAAAGAGGCTCAGCTTCTACAGCACCTTCGTTGGTGGTAAAACCAGTAGTTTCTGTTTCATTATTGTATTCTTTCCATTCTTTCAACACTATATCAGTTGTGCAAAGATTTCTACTAGCGTCTACAGTTTTATCACCACACAAGCCACTACCTTGATATTTACATTGCAGGTCCATAGTGTAATTAGATCGGCTAAGTTGTCCACTTACATTATAAATTACATAATAGCCGCCTAGGCCTATGGCACGTGCAATATCAGAACTAACACCCATCGTTGCGGGATCTAAATATAGGTATTGTCCATTTCTAAATATTGGACATCCATATAAGTCAACAGTTGCATCAAATTTTTCAAACAATTGTTCTATACCAGATTGATTTTCTTCGATGACTCTTGTTTCTGTCGCATATGCAAGAGTATTTCCTTTAAATTTAATTTCTTTTAAAATACCCCTATCGAGGCCTAAGCCAAAGTGGTAAATGCCATCTCTTTCGTCTTGTTCTATATTTCCGGCATTTTTGTTTACAAAAGAGCGTCCAGAACCGTGGATTATAAGATAGTTTGCAACATCTTCTGGGCCTCTAGTTAATGTAAAATCCATCTTATCTTTTGCAGCCCTTAAAGCCTTCAAAGTATTGTATCTTTTTCCAGGTATGAGCGGCTCCTTAAGAGGTTGAGCCATACCACCAGAAATCTTTGGCGCATCGAAAAGAGTATGATTTAGAATTGGCACTACACTTGGGGCTCCGCCAATGCAATTATAGCCAAACGCCTGAAATACTAGGTTTGTCATGACATCTTTAATAAATTCCATAACAGGGTAATTTGTTCTTCCTGGCTTTACGACGTTATTATAAAACCAAAGAACAAATTCATCAAAAGAGACCGGAATATCAGCGATATTTAAGCTAGCTCTTTTTTGTCTGCCTCTTACAAGTGTAGAAGGGTCAGAGAAAGTAACTTGTGAGGTAATTAGGCGCACAGGTTTTCTCGAAGTTTGGGATAAGTTAATATCGTTTAAAAACTTCATAGCAACATCTAATATATCACCCAAGAAAGTAAAGTAAATTTTTCTTTGGCCGGCCGACTGACCTGCATCCGTTAAAACTTGGTTTTGTTGTTGTTTAGTTTTCTGTTCGTCGTCCTTTTCGTCTTCCTCATTATCAACGTTGACAGCGCCTTGAGTTTGCGTGGTCGCCGCGGCGACGCGTCTGCCTCCAGCTGTTGTAGGAGCATTAGCAATAATTTTGGTGCTCATTCCATCATTAACTAGCCTAAATTTACCATATTTTGTCGCACTACCATTGCCATCCAATATAACTTTTAGAATTTCGCCCGATGAGATTGCTCCTTTAGAGCCTCCTTCTTCGGCATCAGTCTCGGCTTCAGTATCTCCCTGGCCATCGGGAGCCGAAAAATTTCTATCTCCTTTCCATAATTTTAAAGCTTCATCTGTTACAGTAACCTCTATAAGTCTTTGTGTGCTCTCTAGAGCATCTTGAAAATAAGAATACCAAAAAAGTCTTTGGTTTTGAATTACTGCTGCAGCTTTTCTTTCGGCGGTGCGAATTTCGACGCCGGTGGCTTCAACTGCGGCTTTTTGCCTCTCTTTTGAGTCGTCCTCATCGATCTGCCCCGCCTTGCGGGCGCGCTCGGCATCGTCGAGAGCTGCTTTTCTTGCTTTACTTGCCTCAGTAATTCTTCTATCCTTGACAGCATTTATTTTTTTGGTTTCTTTCTCTAATTGAAAGAAAATATTTGCTTCCGGTCTATTGAGTTCACCTTCAATAGCTGCTCTGTAGTTAATAGATAATTCGACTTTTCCGTCGTTTCTAAAATCAATATCGTAAGTTGTCATTTCTAAAAATAAATTTAATTTTAGTTCTTCGAAGAGCCTAACAACATTTCTTTTGAAATTTGAATCTACTCGACTTTGTATATCTTCTGGAAATAGCTGAAAAAACAAATCACCCGGAGGAAGGGCCCAGCCAACAGATGCCTTAATTCTTCTGTAATCCGTATTAAAAATCAGCGTATCATCAGTCTCGCTCTTATCTGCATTTTCTTCTTCTTTACACTTATTATAGATGTTGTCTCTATCCTTAGCTACTTTAGCAGTTCGCGATTGACTAATCATCTTCTTTGTTCTAAGCATAAGATCGAGAAACTTTGCACCATTATCTTGTTTATCCAACAATCTGTCGAAACTAGTAAAAATTAACTTTAAATTTGCTTTAATTAGCGATTCTGTTGTCGCTGGATCTTTACCATCAAATTCATACGAAAAGCTTTCTAATCCAACAGCATTAGCTCTACCTTTCTTGCCGGTCATAATTTCTTCTACTAGACTTCTTTCGGTGAAGTCATCTAAGTAAAGCTCTTGAGGATCGTTATCTTCTACAACTACTTCTCTTCCCTCTTTTGTTTTAATTTGCTTATAGCGAACAATAAAAAGCCTAATTGATGGCACTAACATAGATAATTGTGCCGGCGATAAACTAAAAAACAAGTTTGCATTTTCTCGGTTAGCCAACAAAGACACTACATCGGATGACTTTCCTAGGATAGGAATAACATTTTCATACCCACTAGTATCTAAATCTGCTTTACAGGCTTGAAACTTATCAGTAATTGGCTTCCATCCCTCGATTAAGAAACATTGGTCTTGCCAGCGAGCTGCACGTTCTTTGGCGGCTTTTTCAGGTGTTACTTCAGCCTCTGACGCGTCTGACGCGTTTTCACCAGTTGTTGTTGTTCCTGATTGTGCGGCCTCTTCTACATCGCCGCCCTCTTGGTTTGCCTGTTGAACTGCTTTGGCCCTGGCAACAGGAGTTGGTTCTCCGGGATCAACAATGATTATCTTGCAATATAGTCTATCCTCAGCAAAACAGGGGCTAAGTTGTTTCTCTATGTCTAGTTCATCAAATATCATATTAAATTCCAAAATATCGATACAGTCTTTCCAGCGGGAAAGGTATCATAAGCAAATCGCCGGTGCTGCAGTGTACTTCTGTCGGTTTTTGATTAAACCAAGCTATAATCCACCATAACTCGGGGTCTCCGTAGTGAATAGAGGCTAATTTCCAATACTTATCTCCAACCTTCCAGAGATGATCGATTGTTGTAATATTTTTTAGTTGTTTTCTATCGGGATATTTTATTATTTTTGTAGCGTATTGTTCAATTAAAATTTGGCCACGCTTAGCCAACAATGCATCATACTTTTCGTCATCGTTGATAATAATGTCTCTTAAAGCGTCTCTATCTATTGCCATTGTTCTTCCTCTGTTGGGTATTGTTTAGTTGTTTAAAATCTCGCCCTCAATCACAGACTGAGTTGCTGCTGCAGGGCTTCGATCTTGGCCAGTATTGCCATCCGTTACAGTTGGCCGGCCTTGTGCATCAACATCACTTTGCAGTGCGGCCGCAGTTGGCGCCGGTGGTGCTACTTTTGGCTTTTCTGTTGTTGCGGAAGCATATTTACCGCCGGCCTCAAAAGAGGAGCCATACGGAAAATTCTTCGTCCCTTCTTGTTTTCTAATTCCAGAATCAGCAGAGTTATTGGCATCAGTTTCATTTTCTGACTTCTTCGGCAAAGATCTAGACCAACCTAGGGCGTGCTCGTGTAAAGCATTAAATTGGCATGATAAATCAAGTTGCTTTGGAAAAAGCGCGCCGGGTGAAGGATCAAAAAATCCCGCTTCTAAATTTGGACTGAAACTAATGCCGTCAATCCAACCCAAAAGACCATTTTGCGCTGCGCTAGTAACTGTGCCTTGTTTCGCTGAAGACATACCAGTAATCAAATTTGCAAACTTAAGCTTAATCAGCGGGGCGCCTGATATTTGACTGGCTCCACGAGTAGATGTCTCTTGCCCTCCATATACCGGATAACACATTGAAATAAGTTTCGACATCTTTAAGAGATTGTTTTGTGCCTCTGCCCCGCTAAACGATGGCACAGACCAACCTATAGATATTGTTCTTACAGTACCCTGAAACGTTGCAATAGGATCCATTCTTCCATAAACGCGGTCTTTCGTCCAATCAGAGACATAAGCATCTTCTAATTGTGTTAGAAAAGCCATAAATTTAACAGTTAGCGGATTGCTAGATCCTCCAGAAGGAACAAAAAAGAATTCAAGCTGATGCCCTTTCTGAGCATACTTTCTTAAAATTGGATCTGTGCCGATGTACTGGTCTTCTTTTGTTGCCATAATTTAAATCCCCTAGGCCATTCCCTTAAGTTGTTTTTCGAAATATGGCGCCATACCCTTCCAAGCTTGCTTACCATCGATATTTACCGTTACTTCTAGTTGTGATCCTCCTCCTCCGCCTTGTGAGGCGCCGGAAGATCTGCCGACGCTATTATTTAAATCGGCGATCGCTTTAATTAGTTCAGCGTTGTTGTTGTCAACCTCTACTTTTGCTAAGTTTGTTGCTGCGACCAAAACATCTTGAGCAGCTTTAGAGGCTTGCGGTGTCATCTTTGAAGATTCAGCCATAAGAGTACCCAAGGCCTGCACAAATGGTGTCGACTCCATAAGTGATTCGGCAATTGACGACAAGACCAGCGACATTCCAAGAAGAGGCAGGAATGCTACCGCAGCTGCGGCGCCAAGAGCGGGAAGCAATTTTAACAGAATAGGTATCACCAACGCTATACCTCCTAAACCAAGTGTAATCGCGGCGAGTCCACCCATAATTTGTTCTCCGCTAAGATCTTTAAAAGACTTTACTAATTCAGCCATCCCAAAGGCCATAAGGCCTATTCCGGCGCCGATGCCTGCTACAGCTAATCCAAATAACGCTAATGGTTTGGCTGCGGCAAGAATAGCCAATCCAAAGGCTTTTATTGAGCCGCCTAATCCTGCTAAAGCTGGGCCGGCCGTAGTTGATAAACCAGTTAAGGCGCCGCCCATTGTTCCTATTGCGCCGCCAACGGATGTAATCGCTGTAAACAAACCTCCAAAGAGGCCAGTAATAAATGTTATGACACCCCCAAATTTAAAAAGAATAGCCATAATACTCACTACAAAAATAGTAACACCTTCACCTGTAAAGCCAAGCCATTTTGCAGTATCTTCCAAAAGACTAACAGCTTTAAAAAGCAAGGTCGCTACCATATCCAAGCCTTTCAAAAGAAAATCAAGTGGTTTTTGAAATTTTCTTAAAACAGCTTGAAATTTTTCCATTGGCGAAAGGGTGTTAAAAGCTTCTTCTGATAAGTCAGCCAAACTCATTGATGCATTGCTAGCCAACATCTGCAACTCTTCATATGCTGCCGTAGACTGGCCAAGTATTTTGTTTGCCTCGTTGATATCTCGAATGCCTGCAGCTGCAGCAATTTGTTTCTTCTCAAAACGACCAAGTTGGTCAAAACTTTTTCCAGAGGCTTGAAAGTTCCTTCTTAAGAGGTCAATTCTTTCTTCCTCGGTTGCATTTACCATTTGTACAGTATCAAAATAAGCTCCACCGAGTATAGCGTTTAAGCTACCAACTCGTTCAGCAGCAGACTCAAAAGTATCGAATTGCCCAGCAATATCCAATAAGGAACTCATTTCAACGCCAGTTGCTTTTGCTGCAGCTGCTAATTTTCTAAATTCATCAACGCCTTTTTTTCCATATTTACCAATAATATCAGCACCTTCAACAAATTGGTCGTGCAATGTGCTCATTGGAACACCAATCGCATTACTCATAGATTTTAAACTTCCTTGAAAATCCTCGAATTCGTCTTTTGTGAAGCCTACTGATTGCATCAACAGATCTGCGGTGGCAGCTGTTTGTTGCGCGTCAACACCCAAAGCTTTTAGCTTGGCGCTTAATTCGCCCATCTCTGTCTGCGCCTCTTTAGACATACGGCTAAACATAGCCAATTCCGTATATAAAGCTTTTACGCCTTCCATTGCTTCTTGTGTATCGATTCCAAATTGATAGGTCTCAGCCGTAACATCGGATATCACATCCAGATACTGCTCGCCGCCGCCAGTAGCTTGATTAAATTGGAAAAACGATCGATCTAGAGATTTGGTCAAATCAATTGAATTGTTTACTAATCCGGTAATGGCACTTCCCAGTAGATTTGTAGGATTTAAAGTTTCTTTCATCCTATTAGCGACTGCGCCGAAAGAATCTGCAAGACTTGCACCTTTACCAGTAGCATCCAGCATTCGGCCAGTCAAGCTACCTTCATTCCAATTATTGTTGATGCTTAATAGATTGCTTGCGGTTTCATTGAACTGATCACCAAGCTTATCTGCAGCGTCCTT
>Ga0209232_1000491_pt1 | contig 24111 bp, 25 predicted proteins | sample ETNvirenome_2_60_FD_184066 | JGI IMG/M metagenome (GOLD analysis project Ga0209232, IMG submission 184066) | Marine viral communities from the Pacific Ocean - ETNP_2_60 (SPAdes) (version 2) | ecosystem: Environmental > Aquatic > Marine > Oceanic | place: Pacific Ocean | collected 2013-06-22
ATCCCACTCGAGATGTAGATTGTGGTCTAACAGCGTTCTTCCTGTCTCAATCAAGTTGAAAAATCTAAAGATGATCGTTGCCATCGCTACTTCAGGTTCGGCAGATAATGGTCTGCGTATATGAGCAGCGAACCAACGAGTCGTTCTATCGTCTTCTCGAAAAACTTGGCAGAACTTGAACTTCTTAAAAATCTCATCTTCAGTCCAAGGCGGGTCAGCGTTAGCGTCTTCTTTCTTTCTTCTAATCCGCTCTCGTTCTTCTATCCAATACAGATAGAGAACAAGCTCTTCTGAGATAAAAGGCGTATTACTCATGGTTTCTTTCTTAATATCCATGCACAGTTGTTAGACACTTCTGGGAAGAAAGTCGCGGCAACTACTCTAAGAAACTGTTTACCGTAGCGTTCTTGTAGAAGCTCGAACTGGTCGGGCCACAACCGCCACTCAGCGTCCTCATTATCTTTACTCATAGCTGCTTTTAGTTTAGGCATCTGAGCAAACGTACCAACTACAGATTGTAAAAACCATCCTCGAGTATATCGAGTCAACTCTTTCTTGAGTTCTTCAAACCCCCACTCGTATATGTGGTCTTCAGGCAACTTATCGTTGGAACCGTCGTGGTTAGGTGTAGAAACGTAAATTAATCCTCCTGGTCTCAAAACACGGTTAGCGTCATCAAGCCATGCTTGTATAAACTCACGGTTCATGTGCTCAATAACCTCTGTAGTCCAGAAGAAATCAATAGAGTTATCGGGTAAGTCGAACACAGGATTAACGGTGAGGTCTTGAATGTCAATCTGTCCGTTAAAGTTCTTAAACCAAGTAGAATCTTCAACTAGTCCTGTAGGGCTGGAGTACCCTTGTTTCTCGTTAAGGCAAGCGGGGTCTATATCAACACCTCGATAAGATGCAATCACGTCAGACTTCTTAACGGTGTAGGCTTTGTACAGATTTCTAAGAACCCATATTTCTCCACACCCTGCCTCTAGCACGTCGATAGGTCTCCCTAATTTTTTTGCTTCTTCAATACAGAGCGAGGAGATCTTATCGTAACGAGTCATATGAGTGATTTCGTCGGGTCGCCAGTTCCCTAGCATATTTCCACTAGCAATATCCATGCGAGTGTTTTTACTATTGTTTACATTTTCTTCGAGTTTCTTTCTAATAGAAGCCATTATGTTCTCCACCATGTTGGTTTGCGGCTAGGGTCTTTTTCCCATTTAGCAAAATGTTGTTTTTCGTTCATTAGATAATTTTGATAAGAGTCAAACACATCGTCTGATTTATATTCATCTGGCATTGCTAGTACAAAACCGTAAGGTTGCTCTATCGTAGCTAGAACAGAACGAGGCTTGAAAGGAGCCCACATTAGCGGCCCTTTAAGTCTAGCAGAAGCATGGCTTTTCCCGTAACGGTGTGTGTATTCTTCGCACAAAGCAATAAAGTGTTTATACAGCCATCTGTAGTTCTCTCGAGCTAGTCGAACCCAAATACTACAGGGGTGATTAAGATGTGCAGTTTTATATAGTTCGTGTTCGTCTGCATATTCTGACGAGTATTCGCGCCACGCTGTTGATAACATCTGCGCTGATTCAAGAATCATCTTGACAACGTGTTTATCACACAACGTCTGTGCACTTATTACTGGATCTGGGTCAGTAACAAATATATTCATTTATTTCTCCTTTCTTATTTATTAGTTTACTTAAAGACCCTTAGAAAGTAAAGCACTAAAGCGGAAAATACTTTTGCGTCTGCGGCTCAATTAAATAAAGATTTTCTTTTGCTCTAGTAAGCCCTACATAAAACACACGCGACTCATCGTCAGGATTGTCCTGGAAAGATTTGTACACGCGACTTGATATGTCTGTTAGTAAAATTACATTATCTGCTTCACCTCCTTTGGCTGCGTGAATGGTTGATAAACGTATCCGTGGTTCTTTTGTGATCTTTTCACCCCGCCTAAGCATGGCTCGTATGTAGCTGCGCTCATCTGCTGAGATTGCTGTGAATACATCGTACCAATATTCGTTAGGAAGGTTAGGAATGTGTTTTGAGGCTATTTCGTGTGTGATATAAGTATCAAAGTCGAAATTCTCGAGGGAGTTAGGTAGACGAATCTTTAAATAATTAAGCACTTTGGTGAAATCTACAAAAGGCATTCCCTCTCCTTTTCTAAAACTCTCCCAAGATCGCACTGCCATGATCTTTCTTTCCGAAACGCTTGGCTTATTTTTGCTTTTATAGAACCAACCTTCAGACCTACAGTGTTGTTCGATGTTATTAAGTAGGTAATTCGTCCTTGCTAATACTAACCACTCACCGTGTTCCATGTCTATAGTTTCATAAGATGGTTCCCACGAAACGTGTCCTTCTTCTTTTCTAGGGTTCCACACTTTATGTACCCGCGAACCGACTTGTCCGATACAACGCTCGGCAAGGGTATGGATAGATTTAGGGATTCTATAGGACTGTTTGAGAACCATCGCGTTCTTAGAGTTACGAATGAGGTAATCAACATCTGCACCAGCCCAACGATAGATAGCTTGATCATCGTCGCCTGCGATATAGATACGATCAGCTGAGTCACACAACTTCCTGACCACGGCCCATTGAAGAGGAGAAAGGTCTTGAGCTTCATCGACAAACATTACGTCTAGCTTCGGAGCCTTTCCTCGGTCAAGGAACAGTTGCAGCATATCAGTGTAGTCGATCAACAGTCGATCTTGTTTAAACAGCTTTAGTCCGTTGGCAAATCTCTCTAACTCGAACCAGCCTACAGCATCATCAGAATCGTGCCATTGTGTTTCTAAACTGACCTGTCGCATCCTAGAGAGGTTTTCTATAAACAAGAGTCGATCATCTTTAGAGATACCAGAGATGTGTCCCTCTTCGGTGTTTACTGCTCCTTTCAATCTGAGGTTCAGCTTTTCATTTAAGTCGTATATATCCGAAGAAGACATAACACTACCCTTAGATAGACTCAGCTGATAAAAACATAACGAGTGGAGGGTTCTAAAATACCGCAGTTGGTTATTAGTCACAGAGAACTTCGACATCGCTCTGCTCTTTCCTTCCTGCACTGCTTGTTTCGTAAACGTGAAGAACCCTATGTCTTCAGGATCTGTTCCTTTATCGAGTTCCTCTTCGAGTAACCCTAACAAGGTGCTTGTTTTACCAGTTCCAGGAGGGCCAAGTATTATTTGTGCCCGTTGTGTTAGCATCTACAGTACGCTGTCGTCGAAATCAGGTAAGTCGTGTGATTCTGTCTGAGCTTCAAACTGTGGTATATGCCACACATTCGCACCTTTCCCTTTTATATTGAAGAAATAAGAATCTCCTCCCATATTCCTCAACTTAGCTGTAAGTTTATTTCTAGGGTAGTCTCTGAAGTTTTTGCGGTGTAAGTAGTCCATCAGATCGCCTAGTCTAAAATATGTTCTATCTTTATCTGACCACGGCTTTCCTAATAGTAACTCGTCACGTTCTCTAGCAGGACGTTCAGTACAAAACGTCTCTAATAATTCGTTGAAATGCCCCTCAGTTGATGCGTCTTTAGGAACTTCGATGATAGTCAAAGTATCCAGGAGCTGTTGTATAATTTGACGCCAGACATTATCCCTTACCTTCTGAGGAATAATATTGAGGCTGTCCATACACTTTCTCTGAAACCTATTCTGGTTCAGGAGTTCTTCAGTTTCTAACTCTAGTCGTCCACCTTCTACATCTAAGAACCAGATCGGTGGATCACTATTCTGTTTAGTTAGATTACTGAACAAAGGAGTGCCGCCCGAAGCCCCTATACCAAATTTACGAGTTCTACATAGAGGACTGTTACAGTGTCCCGCTATCGGCTGATCGTTACACTTATAGAAATAATCTTTCTTCTGAACCTGTTTCGTAACCGTCAATACTTCTTGCGCACTCAAAGGAGGAGAGAAGTGCTTATGGTTAGCCTGCTCTACTCGACTCTCCCAATCATCTGGGAACTTCTTTCGTAGAAAAACTCCTACATTAAACAGTCCTGAGTTTCGCATTCCTTTCGGAAACCCCTGAGCTATAAGATGCTCTAAACAAGGAGGAGCTTGATCTAACCACTCAGCGTCTTCTAGTATAGGAGTCACTTCTAGTTTTTCTAACTCTTCTTCAGTTAGAACGAGTGTCTCTACATACTCTAGGAATTCTTTCGGACTGAGAACTTTACCAGTCGGGCCGAAGCCGTAACCAGTAGAGTTCTCCCCGCCAAAATAAGGCATATTCAGAGAACTTCCTCTATCCCCTCGCTCTAATAAGAGCTTAGTTTGTTTAGGAAATATCTCAGACTGGCCAAACCCAATAGCAGACGCTACTTGTCTAAGTTTTCGTTGCATCGTAGATGCAGGGACGGGGTCAAACACAAATAGAAATAAATGCGCCCCTCCACTCTTTGATCGACATACGACCAAAGGTAATTTAAATTTCTTTAGCTTCTTAGCTAAACCCTTCAGATCTACTGAAAACTCATCGATATCAATAGATCCCCAAATGCAGTTGTTGTCTTCGTCAATCGGTACTATACCGAGACCTCTTTCACCTTTTAGGTGTTGTAACCAAATATCCTCAAGTTCTTTTTGGCTCAGAGTTTTAGATATAGTTACATACTTACCCTTTGCTTTCCCATCTTCCCGTGTTTCTTTTGTCGGGGTAAAGACACTATGACCGTGCCTTAACCCCGCAAAACGGTGGGCAAACTCTTCCTGTAATGACATTGCTCACCCTTAACACTAAAATGGAACGTCGTCCTCGTTCTCTTCCTCCGTAGTTGTTACCACTGATTCTTGTTCTTGTTGTACTCGAACAGTGCCTTGTCTAGCCGCCTTCATAAACTCTAATGCCGCTGTTGCTAATGGCAATGAAGTTGGCCCTTCTTTTTCAACAGAAAGTCCCATCCAACTATACTGATCATTAGATTGCGGAATTGTAGTTAGTCGATATGTATGTGCAAACATGGGAGCTGGTACAGCTTCTCCTGCCTTATTTAACACTCGAGCGTTGTTCAACATTGTATTCCAACGTCTCGAAAAGCCTAGCTGTGAAGAAGTCAAGCTCAATAGAACTTGCTCAGGGGCATTTTCATCTTGCGCAAAAATACAGTAATACTCTGCCGTTTCAGCAAGTTGATTACCATTATGCATAATGTATCGTCCACTGTCATCTTTTTTACAAGATGCTAATGTCTGTACAGAATGCTGGTCACTTACGAAACCACCACCGTTTTCCCGAGTCACCCACTCTATATACTTCTTTTTATAGGCGCATGGAATAATCAATACTCCGTCTGACCCGTCGTACACCGCCTCAGTAACCGTATTGAAGAAGTTACCTTCTTCTGCCTCAGCGATGTATTTACCGTCACTCTTTTTTAATTGAGGCGACATTGATTGCAGAATCCGTAGAAACGGAATTGCATAATCTGAAGCCTCCGCGTCCTCTAGCCCTGTACCTGCAGATAACAAATCGTCATCGAAAGGTATGAGGTCAGAGGCTTGCTGCTCTGCTACTTTCTTACTAGCCATAGTTTTTCCTCTACTTTATTTTGGCGCGGGATCCCACGTATATCCCGAATAAATCAGCAGGAATATCCTTCCCACCCGTGAGCTGCTCCTTCACAAACGCATTTAACGTCTGTGAATGAACTCCTTGCTTAACCGCAGGGTCTAGTCCCTGCTGCTTTAATCTTTCTAATGTGTTCGAAGCCTTTTCGTCTTCGTCCTTACCGAACTTAACAGTGATTTCATGTTTGATAATCCCACCGTGACCGTTGCTCATTAACCAGTCGTGTGCTTTATCTCTGTTAGCTTCGGAGATGTGACCTTTATAGAACTGCTCTATAGATATTTTAGAGCCGTCTGTTAATTTTATTTCCATCAAGTTAGCAGACTGCATTGCTTCAGGAAGCTCTTGTTCCCGTATTGTTCTGGCTAGTTCTTTAGCCGCTTTCAAGTCAGCTTCTAAACTTTCTACCAGTCTATCTTGATAGAGTAGTCTCTGCGCTGTTGCAGAAATCTTAGAGTATTCATTATCAGTAGTGGTGTCGCTCCACTCTTCTGTAGTTTCTCCACCAGTCAACTCCTCGAAAGTCAACCCTGCGTCTTCTGTCTCAGACATATATTTCCCCTAATTCTGTTGGAGTTCTTCTTATATCGAATGTAACAGGATAGTACGCCATCTCCTGTCTATCCCACTTCAAAACTGAAAACCGTCCGTTTACGGATGCTGCGATAGCACAACATAAACCTATTGCTGCTGGGTCTCCCACCAGTAACAGGTAATCTTCATCATTGAAATCACTTAGCTTTCTCTTTAGTTTTAAAACCTCTGGTCCTGTAGAAAGCATCAGGTTTGTTCTCGCTGGAAGTAGTAACTCTAGTTCACCGTACTTTTGAGCAGGGACTAAGTTTTTTCCAGGAGATTCTTGCACAATATACACTGTCATTTCTAATTTCTCCTTTATAAGTAAAAACTTTACTAGAGGACTCGCTGGAAAGTAAAGCGGTATTTATTGTATTACTTGATTTTAAAATAAAAACTTTTTTAAAAATTTCGTAAAAGAAGAGCAATAGAGTAATAGAAGTAATAATTCAGTCCTAAACAGTTGAGACGTAAGGGAAAAACAGAGAGAAGAAAGTAATAGAATATATTAGTTGTATTAGTAAGGGGCTTTTTCTCAAGAAATAAATTTTCTATTTTTATTATTATTTACTATAATCTCTATTAGAACTTAGAAAGGAAATAGAGTCTTGAAATACGAATTCAAGACTGAACCGTTTGAACATCAACGCACTGCGTTGCTTCGCTCATGGAAAAAAGAGAAGTATGCACTGTTCATGGAGATGGGTACGGGGAAGTCGAAAGTCTTAATTGATACTATTGGCATACTTTACGGTAAAGGAGCCATTAACGCAGCTGTTATTATAGCCCCTAAAGGAGTCTACAAGAACTGGGCTTCTAGGGAGATACCTACACACCTTCCTGACTACATAGAGCACCATATAGCCGTTTGGTCGCCTAATCCTCGTAAGAAGGAGAAAGAAGATCTAACCGCGTTGTTTGATGTAATGGATAAGCTGAAGATCCTGGTCATAAACGTAGAGGCGTTTAGCTCAAAGAAAGGAGTGACGTTCACTGAGAAGTTTATTTTCAGTCACTTAACAATGTTCGCGGTTGATGAATCAACGACAATTAAGAACCCGAAAGCCGCTAGAACTAAGGCGATCATAAAACTTAGTAAAGACGCTAAGTTCAGAAGAATACTAACAGGGTTTCCAATAACTCAATCACCACTAGACCTGTATAGCCAGACAGAGACCTTAGAGAGAAATCTGCTAGGGTTTAGTTCTTTCTATTCTTTTCAGAATCATTACGGTGAGGTTGTTAATCGGTACTTCGGAGGAAGAACAGTGAAACAGGTTGTAGGGTTTAGAAACCTAGATGAACTAACCACGAAACTTGATAAGTTTTCTTTCAGAGTATTGAAGAAAGACTGCCTAGACTTACCTGATAAAGTCTATCAGCGTAGAGATGTAGAACTAACATCTGAACAGAAGAAGCTCTATAACGAGTTGAAAGAATACGCAATTACGATCCTAGAAGATCAGGAACAGATTTCTGTTACTAACATACTCACACAGTTATTAAGACTTCATCAGATAGTATGCGGCCACGTTAAAAGTGACGATGACAAAGACATCCCTATAGACAGTAACCGTATTGACTCAATGTTCGAAGTGATATCAGAGATGCAAGGCAAGGTGATAATCTGGGCGAACTATCGTCAAAACATTATAGAAATAGTAAACAGCTTACACGAAGTGTTTGGAACACAGGCTGTATCTTCTTATTTCGGAGATACTCATCCTGATGAGCGTGAGCGTGTTATTAGAGATTTTCAAGACCCTGAATCCCCGTTACGGTTTTTCGTAGGAAACACACAAACAGGAGGGTATGGGATTACGTTGACCGAAGCTAAGAATGTAATTTATTACTCTAACAATTTTGATTTAGAGAAACGCTTACAATCTGAAGATAGAGCGCACCGTATTGGTCAGACTAATAAAGTAACTTACGTTGATCTTGTGGCAAAAGATACGATAGACGAAAAGATTGTCGATGCCCTCAGAAATAAACTAGATCTTGCTCAGGAAGTTCTAGGAGATGATAAGTGGCAGGACTGGTTACGCTAGTCCTTCTGCCATCTCCATTGCATCTAGTTGAGCTAACGCTGATTCTAATTCAGCTTTAGCAGCTGGGATAGACCCTGCAAGACTAACTGCAGCATCGGCTAATCCACTAGCTATTTCTATAGGAGCTTCTTCCATCATAGCTTCCTCAGGCATCATCCCTTCTTCGCCTGCAACAGCGTTTAACAGCTCATCTAAACGAGCGTTGTCCTCTGCTGGTGCAGGATCCATGGGCGCAGGTGAAGCCATTTGAGAACCGCCTCCCCCTGCAGGTGGGGGAGGAGGCATAGAGCCTACGGGGGGAGCATTCAAGGGAGTTGGGTTGCCGCCCATAGGCATAGGGGCCGTGGAAGCTCTGAGTTGATCTAATCGGTTTGGCTGTGGGTTAATAGGCATCATAATAATTACGTCCTTGGTTTATTCGGTCTAAAAGCGTTTTGAAAAGGTTGAACATTCGTATCGAAATTCGTGAGATCCATAATCCCGTTAGATGAAACTTGTCCACCGTTAGCTCCTGTGTAGGAAGATCCACCAGTAAACGGATTAGAATACTGAGTTCCTAAAAGAGGTTGGTTTCGATTACCGTACTCTTCTGCAGTAAACGGTGCATTATAGTCCGAATAACTTGGGGTAAATGTTTTTAAGTAAGTGCTAAATGGATCTTGTTCTTGTCCTTCTCTTTGACTCTGAATTAAATTAGCCATTGGACTACCTCCAGGAAGAAACGAAGCTCCAGAGCTAAACTGTGACGTAGATCCTGTTCGTGGACCAGTAGGAGCCGCACTAGCAAAATAAGTATTTAGATCATCTTTAGTTTGATCAATTTGATTTTGTACCGCGTCTGCTTCGTATTGAGAAGTTACGTCTTGGTATTGTTGTTCCAAGGTGCCTAGTTTACCTTGAAGTTCTTGAATCGTTTGATCGTAACCAGCTCCTTGCTCGTCTAAGTACCCTTGTAGCTGCTCAGGGGTTAAATAGTTCTGAAACAGACCTTCTAATCCTGAAATTTGTTCTTGTAACTGAGGTTGAGTTACAAACTGGCTCATATCTTGACCGCTCATCTGTTGAGAGATAAGCTCGTTTATTTGTTCTTCAGTCATTCCTGAAGCAGCAGCTATTTCTGCAACGTCTTCTTCAGCTACTGTTTCCCCAGTTTCAACAGCGGCAACTGCTTCGTTAACTAATGCTGCGATTTCTTCTCTGGTTAATACACCTTGGCTAAACAGTTGAGCCATTTGTTCTTCAGAAAATTGAAACCCAGTATTCACAATATTAAGAACATCGTCTCTTGTAAGACCTTCTGAATCAACCATTGCTTGGATTTCTTCTGCAGTAAGAGATCCTTCTTCTATTCTTTCTTGAATAGTTTGTGTTGGGCCAAGATCTTCTACGTCTGCTACTGGGGGTAGTTCTTCTCTAGGATCGTTAACATTTACATAAGGGTCTTGATCTCCCTGTAACCACTCTGCAGCCCCCTCTGTAGTAGGGAACATTCCGTATTGTTCTTGCCAATTATACAGATCACGTTTAAAAGCGTCCATGCCTTTCTTGCCTTGGGATGCGCCAAACTGATATTCAGGATCGCTTCTTTTAGGTTTAGGCGGTATTGTTGCTCTGACTTCAGCTGCAGTTTGAGGTTGTTCCGTGGTAATTTTTTTATCTGGGGCATAACCAATAAGTTCTTGTAAATTCTCAGGAAGTTCAAAACCCCCCATACCTCCTCTAAACATCTTGCGAGGTTTAACGCTGCCCCCGTCTTGCATTTCTTCAGTTTGATTAAAATCAGGTAACGGGGCTTCGAAAATTTCTATTCTCATTTATAAATCACCTATATCGACATGACTCTCGAATACAGGTCCATGATTCCTGTAGTCGGGCCTTCAATAGCTTTTAATGCTCTTTGTTCAGCAGTTTCTCTTTCTTCAGAACCTATGTTGACTCCTCGAGAAATAGCCAAAGCACTAAGAAACTTGAAAAACTCACGACGACCCATTGAGCGATCTCGAGCCTCCAAGAGTTTATTTAATTTAGTTGGATCAGCTAGTATTTGTAGCAGATCACTTCTAGCTTTATCACGATAACCCATCAGAAAAGCTGTTACTCTTCTGCCTGTTTGAGTTAAAGGAGGAATGAACATTCGAATCGCGAAACTTGTTTCTTCGAGAAAATCTTCAATAGTACCTGTTGCGGCAGATCCTTGAGCAACTGGGCTTTTCGGGCCGCGACGAGTACCTCGGTCAAGCAGTTTTCCAAAAGCTCTTAAATCTTTAGCGTATTGATTGCCAACATCTTTACCTAGTAATTGGCTAAACAATGACCCTAAACGAGCTGTTCCTTGTGGTCCTGCTCTCAAACCCTGGTTTATAAAATTAATAAAACCACTAACATCGAAGTTATCTGTTTGGAAAAGTCCTCCCTCGTCAAGCTGTTGTTTTTCAAAGTTATCACGCATAAAGTCTCTTACGAGCGCAGTTACATAAGGTTGAAGCTCAGGTGTTTCTTGTAAGACTTTATTGAACTCAGCAAGACTCATATCTGCTTTTCCGGCAAGTCTTGCACTTTTACCAGCAAGTAGAAAATCTTTAACGAAATCAGCTGGAGGCTTACCTAGTTCTTTCTCTAGTTGTGTCAAAGATTCGGTAACTTGAGCAATTTCAGCTAATGCTTGTTCTTGTACATTTTTAAATTCTTTTAATTTTAAAAAGTCAGCTTCAGGAAACAGAGCTTGTAGCTGCTCTTCATTTTTATCTAAAAACTTACTCCATGCTTTATTTTGCTCAGCTAAAGGTAATCCTCCCATAGACTTACGAATATTTTCAACGACCAGTTGTCTAAGGTTTCCTAGTCGTACAATAGAGTCAGGAGATTTATAAATCTGACCTAATAAGTCTTCTATTTGTTTAGGCGAAGCTGACAGTACAAAATCAGCTATTTGAGAGGGTTCTTTATCTACCAGCTCTCGAATAAATCTACGCTCAATAGACGTGTTTAATTTATAGAGATCCTCTTGAGCTTTCATTAGAGGCCCAGCTATTTCTTGAATTTTTTCTCTTAATGCATCTGGGGTCGGAGAATCTATACCCCCAGCAGATAGTTCTTTTCGCGCTTGAAATGTAATCAAATCATCCATTTGCGCTTCGACAGCGTCTCTAAGACCCGTAGCGATTTGTCTAACCTCTCGGTCAGAACTAGTCATAAACAGGTTGTTCAAAGCGTGATACATACCGTTCAACTGCCCGAAAGTAAGATCAGCTTGTTTTAAGAATTGACCTTTTTCGTCTACTCCAACTCCCATAAGCTGTTTAAGAATACTTACTCCGTCTCTCATGGGAATCATGCTTTTTATAACATCAGAAGCTTCAACTTCTCCTAATGTACGCATTATTTTATCTTTGCTCTCACCACCCCCTAGAGCTTCCGTAAATTCCTTACGAATCAAAGCGGTAGAGTCTAGTTTTTTGTCGTATTTTAAATCCGCTAAATTACTAACCTCAGCGTTTACTGCATCTTTAGCTGTTTGATACTGCTCATCGTATTGATATAAAAACTCAGGACTGTTTCTTTTATAGACCAGTCCACCTGACTCTACGTCTCTTGTAAAAGTTGACCCTAGTTCATCGACAGTAAGCATCGCTTCAGGATCTTGGTCAGGCAATACTGTTTCTAAATCGGTTTGTTCTTCTATTTCTCGTTGACGAAGTCTAGACGCTTCAGCAGCTCTTTCAGCATATTCTTCTTGTTGTCTACCGAGGTAGTCTCTAAAATCATTATAAGAAATACCCTCAAGTTCAGGAGCGTTTTCTGTTAATTCTTGCCAGAAATTCTCTGAAGCTTTTTCATTGTTATTAAGTATTGATTGGTATACTTCTCGACCTTTAGCAGTAGGAGACAGTTGAGCAAAAAGTTCTAGTTCTAATGCTTTAAAGAAATCATCTTGAGTAAGTTCTCCTGCAGGAGGTCTATAAAATGTTCCTGCTTCGTCAGCCACAGCTATTGCAGCTTTCTTAGTTCTTTCAGCTAACTCTCCTGAAGAAAACTCAGGGGTTTTGCCTTTCGTTGAGATTTTAGCTTGTAGTCTTGCTAGTATTTCATTAGGAATATTTGAACCTGTAACTGCTTTCCAACCTGTAGAAAGCGCACCTAAAACACCTCCTACTATAGCAGTGCCTGCCCCAGCCAGTGCCGCAGCTAATCCAGCATCTTCAAAAGCTCGTTCTATTGAAATATTGTTTAAACTCAGAAGTTCTTTTTGTTTCTCACTTACTGCGGCTTCTCGTTCAGCTTCTTCTAAAGAAGTATCAGCTTCTATTTTTTCAATTTGAGCAAGAATCGCATTTGCTTGTTCCTCATCTCTGAACAAAGTATTACCGTAAGCAAGCTGAAGGAATCGCCCCATTCCTGCAGACACCCCAGCAATGGTTGCGGTAGCTGCGCCTTTCTTTATCTTACCGCCAACAGTAGACTCTTTTCTTAGCAGCTCACCGGCTTCTTTAACACTATCCTTTATAAGTTTTCTATAGCCTCCGTACAACCCCATCTCAACAAGAATAGGTGTTATCTCTTGACCTAGCATGGTCAGTGTTTCTTCGGTAAGCATTTCGTAACCGAACTGAGGTCTCAGAGCTACCCATTCCCCCTGTTCTCCTTCAGCTCCATCTTTTCTAGGAACACGAATCGCGAGACCCATACTCTTGTCGTTAGGGTTAATGTATCTTAATTCTGCATCCGGATACTCGTTTCGTAAGAGTTTTTCAGCTTCGAAAGGAGTCATATTAACAGGAAAGAAAGACGCTTTTACTCTCCAAGGAGAATCTGCATCAATAGGGTCTGAACCTCTTAACCACTTTTGATAGAAAGAGCTGTCTCCTTCGAAAATACGATCAGGATTAACCTGTGCGTCAATTAATTCCTGACGATCTTCTTGATTCATCAAAGACTCTGTAATCCCTGAATACTCTGTTACATCTTCTACAACAGGAATTCTTGACAACCCCGAAAGTACAGGAATCGGAATTATTGGTCGTCGCGGTTGTGGATCAACAGGGTCAATAGAAGGAGGAACATTGACCTCACTAGGAGCGTACAACATTAGATATTGATTCATCGCGTTAGCGATTTCTTTATCTGTATCGTCTACTAGTTCTAAAGCTCTTTGATCCCCTGCTTCAGCCCGTTCTAATAAATACTCGGATTGTAAAAAACTATTAAGGCGCAAAGGATCATTACTTAGAATCTCGCCATAAGTATAGTCTGAATCCCCTGCTAGAGAATTAGTAACCTCTTCACTCCATTTATAAAAATCAGGAGTTTGTAGGTACTCATCTAACAGTTCTATATTAGATTGGGTTGCCATAGTTATGGTCTAATTCTCAATGGTCTGCGATTAGTAGGACGAGTTAACCTTCCTCTGCCTGTAGGAATTTCTCCTGGTCCTTCAAGATTTATATCGTCTTCACTGATACCGTAATATTCGAAAAAGCCATTGTATTTCTTGCCTTTCGGCCCAGTTATTTCACTTCGCAGGTATTTATTGTACAACTGCTCATATTCCCCTAGTCGCTCTAATATAGGAACATAGCGATATCGTTGATTTTTTTCATCGTAAGTAAAATCGGGGTAAGCTCCACCTCGACTTACCATCGAGATTCTTTGCTGTACTCTATCTGCCGCTGCTCGTTTTTCTTCTGCAGTTTTCTGAGGATCGCTTAACGTATTGAGGTCTGCAGCATCGACGCCAAAAGTCCCTATTAGTTCATTATTCGTTTCTCTAATACCTATTTCATCATGAACTCGAGCGTTGTTAGAAAGTTTTCTAAACTCCCCTGAATCGAATGTTTGAAAGCGTCCTTTTACAAAGTTGGCGATTTTCTTTCCTACTGCTCTAGCATTTTGTTGACCAAAACCTACTTGCTCTAGGAAGTTTGCAACGTCCTTATCTGAAAGGGATGTACCTGTTTGGCCATCTGCAGCAGCAGCAGCATAGGCTAGTCGTAATTGTCCTGCCGCTAACATTCCTCGGTCTTCAAGAATACTTTGAAACTCATCGCTTTCTAAATCTAAAGAAGTGAAATCGTTACTATAGCCTTGGTCTATTGAATTTGTCTGCACTTCTTTTAATGCTGTAGTAAGTGTAGCTCTAGCAGCTGCTTTATCTTGTGCGCTTGCTGAAGAACTAGTCATTACTGTGTTATAATCGTTACTAGCGATCAATAACTTATTCATACTTACTGCTGCTTGCGCACTGCCTGCTTGGTCATAAATAATATCGCCTACTGACTTACCGCTTCGTTCAAACAGGTTATATAGCGCATTGATGTTTTTACCAACCGTATCCAGTGTTCCTGCAATCGCACCAGCGTCTGCTAATAACTCTGGGTTTGTTTCACCCTGTATAGTGATAGGTAGGAGATCAGCTGCAATGTTCGCTACTTCCATAGTAGCTATTTCTCGGTCTCTACGACCATCGAATCTTTTTACAAGTTGTGGATCGCCTTTTTCACGTGAGTCTAGATCAGCTAGTTCTTGATCATAGGGAACCCAGTTATCGTTATAGTCACTAGCCAAAGAAGCCGCAGATCGTTTTTTTCTTTTACCATCGCGGTTACGAGGGTCTAATAACATTACTCGTGAATCACGGCCTTGAGGAGTTTGCATAAACTGTACAGTTCCGTAAGCAATATCTCCATTAGTCGTGTTGTAAAGTTTTACATCTTTTGGTTTTCCAGGATCGTTATCGTCTAAGGTTAACGACTCACGAACAAAGTATTGACCTTTAGGAACAGGTGTTCGTTTACCGTTAGAATCTAATATGAAATCAACTTGCGGGTTGCCCGCACTAAGAACATAGCGAGTGGTTTTATCAGGAGAAATTAAAACAGTTCGTTTTACAGGGGAAAACGATCCATCTTTCATAAGCTCTGCGCTATAACTAACTTTACGGTCAAAATCACCTATATCGGCAAGTTTTTTACCACGTTCAGTTTGACGATCAAGATAGGCTTCTAATCGAGCTTCGTCTAAAGCTCCTCTAACTTTTCTACCCGCACCCGCTGTAGAAATAAATTCAGCAACTCCACCTTCTCCTTCATCGTCTAAAAATGCAGCAGGAGCATAAGTAAGAGCTTCGGTTAAGGCTTTGCCTAACAGAGTTTTTTGTCTGGGAACATCTCCTGCTGGAAGTGCTGAATCAACCAACTCTCTTCGTCTTTTGGCTTCCTCTAAAAAAGGATCTACTCCTGCTTTAGACTCTTCTAGTCCTAGTGTAGGCTTTTTAACTCCTAACTCTTCAAGAGTTTTTTGATCTTTTTGATACAGAAGATTTTCTAATCCAGGAAGACTTCCTAATCCTTTTACTGCAGCTTCCCCGAGTAACGGGGAAATAGCACCTAATAAGGCTCCCTGTAACGCTTTCTTAGGCTCTTTTTGCGGGGTAGTGCGGAGTGCTGGGGTAGGAGCGAACTGCATCCCTCTTACGGGCGTTACTTTAGGCGTCTGAACAAGATCCGCGAGTCCTCCCCCGCCGATATTAAAACCGAAATTCGTAGCCACTAGCCAGTCCTCATTTTACGAGAAGTCATTGGAAAACGAGACGCGATTCCTCCATGCATTGCTTTGGCTGGGCTAAATCCCATCTTTCGTACTACATCAGGGGCTTTCTTAGAAAGAGCCGCGAGTCCTTTATTTCCTTCAGGAATCGGCTTACCACCTTTCTCTACTGAACCTCCACCACCGAAATATCCTCCCATAGTCGCATAAGGGTTAAATGATCCTGCTGTGCCTGCAGTCGTACCGTATGGACTTTGTTGTGTAGTTCCTGAGTATCCTGTTCCACCAGCCAGCGGCCCTGCACCAGTTAAGAAATTTGCGTAACCAGACATAAGCTGTTGCGGTAAATTATACTGCCCTACAAAATTCTGATAATTAAGATCCATCTGAGCTTGATTTCTAGCTCGGTTCATTGCGCCTACGTTCATCATATTAGACACGTCTCCCTGCATTAATCCAGGAAGCTGTGCGGCATAGCCCTGCATTGCTGATGCCCCAGTTTGTTGCCCTCCAGCAAGTTGTCCTGCAAGTCCACTTAACGCAGAAGAAGCCCCAGTCCCCATGCCGTAGAGCTGTTGCCCTCCTGACGTAAGCGCACCCGAAGTGCCCATTCCTGCTCCGTATCCTTGTTGCCCAAAACCAGCAACGGTCGAAGCTAGTCGTTCTAATCCTGCTCCTCTTTGTGAACCTAGTCCAGCAATTTCACCAGCAGCTCCACGTCTAGCAGCTCCACGTTGGCCTGCTACACCAGAAAGTAAAGAAGCTAACCCTGTTCTTGCTCCTCCTACTTGAGCACCTAACCCTGCAGTAGCCCCAGCAGCAGCTGCCTCAGCTCCACGTTGTCTTCCAAACTCACCCATAGCCGCTGATCGTGAGCCTTCAAAACCACGACTCCTGATTCCTGCTACAGCATCCATCAATCCACGACCCGTTACACGATCGGATTCTTCTTGTGTAAGTCGTGATCTTGCGCCTCCGAAAGCTCCTTGTCCTACTTCTCCAGCTCGTCGTCCAATATCGCTTTTAGCTTGCGATTCACGAATATCTTTCATCGCTTGCTGAACTACTTGATCCTCATAAGGATCCATATATTGACTTATTGAAGAAGGATCGAACCCTGCCGTGCTGGCCCGTGTTTGTTGTAACGCTTCTTGTATATACGGGTCTTGGGCAGTAACTGCACCTCGTCCTATTTGAGCTGCCTCAGTTAATCCTGCTAATTCATCAGCTCGGCCTGATCTAATTCCTGCGATACCTTCTGTTAAATACGGGTCAGACATAGTCTGGCCTTCTCTAGCTAGACGTTCAGCCTCAGATAACTGACCACGAAACTCGCCTTCTGCACCTACGGCTCTATCTAATCCTGTGCGAGTGTAATCTTCTCCTTGTTGTAGAGAACGTAAAAGTTGTGCTTTTGCTTCAGAGGTTCCTCCTGATAACGTAGCAAGGGCTTCTTCACTTAGACCTGCAGCACGATTAAAATAAGGTTGATACGCTCCAAGACCTTGATCACTAAGCTGCATTGCAAGTTCTTCTCTAGGAGAGAAACCTGCAATGCGTTCACCTGTATAAGTAAATGGACTGCTATCGGCAGCTCCTAAGTTTTGGAACTGACTTGCGTAATACTGTTCTACTCCTGGAAGTAGACCAAAACGATTACCACCCCCTGTTAAGAGGTTGTAAATATATTGGTCAGGAGCCTGATAACTATATGCAGTTTGATTCTCAGCCATATCGTTCATCACCAAAATTTATTCTATCAAGAGCTGCGATTCCTTGTTGAAGGTCGCCGCCACCCATTCGTCTCACGCCTTTAGCGGAAACAACGTACTCGTTAGGACTAGCCCAAATCGGAACTAAATCTTCTTTCTCGCCTCCAGGACCATCAACTTCACCGCCTCCTAGAAACATTTTACGGTTAAGGACTGTACCGCCATCTTCTTTTTTCTTTGCTCGTGGTTCTTCTAATATTCCAGCGTCTCTTAATTTTTGTCCAATATAAATAGAAGCGTCCACTACGCTTTCAGGAATGTCTCCCGTAGTTTTAATAAATTTATCTATAGCTTCGTCACTTAACCCTAAAAGAGATAATGTTTGATAAACTGGATCATTTTGATAAATGTTTTCACTTTCTACAGAACCCCCTTCTTCCATACCTATTCGCTGAGTACGAACTTTTCCTGGTCGAAATCTAGGACGTGGAGCACGAATTGAAGCGGGGGTGTCATCTTCCCCTATAGCAGCTTTAGCTAAAACCCCAGCTATAGTGCCTCCCGTATTAATTAGTTCCCTAGCAAGTATAGGATTTTCTTCCATGTAATCTTTAAATCGTTGCATTCGAGTTTTTTCATCAGTCGAAACAGGTGTGTCTGTAGCTGTCTCTGCTGCTTGAACAGCTGCGTCTACTGCACCTCCTTCTACACCACCAGGAGGACTATTAATTGCTTCTGGTGCTTCTTTTACTAACTCACCTGTAGCTTCCCCGCCTTGGGTAAACACATCTTTTAGATACGTTCCTACATTAGCTCCAGCACTTCTAATTCCTTCTAAAAGACCGCCCAGAAACATTTCAGGAGGATCTTGTTGCAGAGGAGCGTCTACTTGATTACGGTAATGTTCATTTAAAGCATCAACAAGTTTACCGCCACCAATATTTCCAATACCAGTATTGGCTCCGTAAGTAGCGTATTTATTAAGTATTTCAGTAGTTACGTCAGGAGAGATGCCTATCTCGGCATTTTGCTCAATCATCTTACGAGCGTTAGATTCAGGATTAGTCATCGAATCCATTAAGGATGCTCGTTGTTCGTCGCTAAATATACTCGTCATAAATTACCCAACCTCTACAACTATTGATCCGCTTGCAATCACCTGTATTTCCCCTAGATTAGCTGTAGCACTGAGTCCAGAGGTAGTGGGCGTGGAGATATTCTGCCACGAATCTCCCAAATATACCTGAAGAACACTTTCAGTTGTATTCCAAATAATACTCCCAGCTTCGAATTTCAACTCGTCTCTTTCGTCACTTGTAAAGACAGGAGTTTTATCTGGATCGACCCTATCTAAACTTAATTCTAAAACTCTAACAGCTCTATTGAACGTCTCATTACGAACCGTAGGCTCTAGCTCAATAGGTAATCTTCCCTGTAAAAGTTTAGTCATCTTCTTCCATTAGGACGAATATCTAAACGAGTGCCGCCAATCCTAAAACCTACCCCTAGTTGTATTCCCTCAGACGCATCATCGTCTGATTCAAAACGGACTACGGCTTGTCTTGCACGTGCTCGCATATCTATTTTAGTAGTGGTCGCTGTAAACGCTGTTGTACTATCCGTAGCTAAAGAATCTCCAGGATAATTACGAGTTTTCAATACAGTGTTAATTTGTTGTCCAGAACCCCCTGTTCCCGTGAAATTTACGTCTGGAATCATGCGACGAACAAACTGGAAGTTTTCGCCTTCTCCGATATCGAAATCAGCAGATTCTATATAAACGTCAGTCATAGGAGAACCGTCTGCATCATTCCCAGATTCGTGGTCATAAATATAATAACTGCTGCTTGCTTCTCCTGCTGCCCTAGGATTATTCTCAACTCCTTCATCAAGCCACGCGGTACGAGCTAATTTACCAATAGCCCACACTTTATCAACGTAGTTGTACGTTACATATCTATCAGGTAAGTCGGAATCGCTAGAATTATAAAACCAACCTACTTCATTAAATTGACGATTAAGAAGCCCAAAAAACTGGAAGTTCTGAGATTCATTAATATCGTCAAACACATAACTATGTACACTACACTCTACAGGTTGAACAGATCCGTTATAAACGTAGAACCCTTTACGATCCATCCAGAAAACACCTGAAGGTGAGTTGACTGCTGCATTCGGGCCAATTAACCCCACACCTTCGTTAACTAGGTTAACGCCAAAAGTGAGCGGTGCACCTATAAACTGTAAACTATATAGTGCGGTATCTGTCCAGATTAGCGTTTCTTGTCTAGCTCGTAACCCACCTATGATTTGTGACCCTGAAGAAAGCCGTAAGTTTCCTGCAGTATTCGTACTTTTTGGCTCCCACTCTAAAATATTTTCTTGATCACACCAGCTGATTAACAACGGATCAAGAACATTGGAACGAGTTGGGCCTGAGATTGGGTCAGAGCCAAGTACTAACACATGACGGTCTACCGCAGAAACTAAAACCTGAAGACCTAATGTGGGAGGAAGATTAGCGTTTGATACATCTTCTAAGGCTTTTGCTCTAACTGAAACGGTATCTGAATTATCCCAGAGAAAAATACCTCCTGCTCTTACGCAAGAAACCATATCTTCACCAAAGTTATCAATAGACCATAACCGTAACTGGCTAGAAGCACTTAACGCACTAACTGATCCAAACGTACCGCTACCCCACGTACCAGAACCCCAACCAGAACCAGACACGAAAGTATCTAGTCCAATATTGATTTGATAAGCTCCAACCACGCTGCTACCTCCGTTGCCACTGTCGCTGGCGTTAGCAGTAACCGTGGCTCCTGAAGTATCTTTCGCAGTAAACGTATATGCGTTAGCACTGGTTACAGTAGCTATTTCATACTCTTGATTAAGAACAGCCGCTGTAACTAAACCTCCTAAAGTAGCGGCTCCACTAAAGGTAACGAAATCCCCTGCTACTGCTCCGTGGTTCGTATCTGTTGCTGTAATAGTAGAAGAACCATTACTGGCTGAAAAAATAACATCTCCCGCACTCGTAGTTAAACGGAGAGGGGTTATATCATTAAACTCATCGCCTTGTTGAATATAAAGTTTTAAACGAGTTCCAATACCTAAAAATCTTGTACCTTGAAGATTAACCCAAGCGTGAAGTTTACGTCCTGTTCCCTTATACGCATTAAGAGAGTTTTTAGCCCAGCCGCCTATCTTTTCTGGAAATCCTTTTCTAAACCGAACTAAATTACCGTCAAACCATCCGTTCTCAGCGGTGTAGGCTGTTCCTTCTTTATTTATTCCAGGATTAAAAATAAACTTCTGAAGAGGCATTACTGGTACTCTCCTGTTCGTATAATTTCTGTAACTTCTACAGCACGATCTCCAACCTGTTCGCTCCATCTGCTGTCCATAAACTCATCAGCAGCGTTTTCAAATTCTTCACGAGACATTGCTTCTAAAGCCTTTACAAAACCCCTCAGTCTTGTTTGACCAAGATTAAAACTAAGGTCTATCATGGCGTCCTGCCTAGCGTCATTTAAACCTGCAAACCAGTAGTATTCTTCTGTAAGTTCTTCTCGAACTCTTTTAATATCATTGTTTAGAAGAAAATTAATTTCATCCTCAGAAAGTCCTAGCCCATCTTCACTTATATTACGACCTACACCTATCGTTTCGTAGCCTGCGCTACACAAATAAACTTTATCTCGGACGCCTTCGTGTCTTCTTAGCATTTCAATCAATTCGTTCACTGACTTCCTCCTTGTTATCGGATTCTTTGTAATAGTCAATTATAGATAAAACCTGTCTAATGTATCTCTTAATTTCAGCCATGTTGTGCGAAAGGTTTTCATATCCTTTTGTAGAAAGCCCGTAAAATGCGTTAGTAGGAGCATTCCCTTCGTGTAAATCAATTAAATACTCTTCCATTGTTGCAGGGGTTAAAACAGTCCATTCAACAGGAAGCGTATTAACTTTATTGGGAAGCGGGGGGTGGTACTGCGGTGCAGGCTCTACAACCGTAACCACCTCTACTTGTTTAGTTTCGGGTAAAGACGGTTTACGGTCAAGTACTGAACAACCGTTAAGAATTAGACACAGTAGTAATACTTTCCAACTCATTTAACACATCCTTAGTTCCTTTATTGATGATTTTTTCAATCAACTTAGGTTTTTTGAGCGACAGAACAGTGAGGTCATGTTTAGCAAACTTCTCTCTAATACTGTTAACCTCTTCCTGTGCTTTTTGATTTTCTTCAGTTAACGTATCTACTCTTGCAAGCATTAGCTCGTGTCTTTCAACTGTCTGTTTTAAGTTTTCATTTTGTTGTTGTATTGTTCCTTCCAGGATCTTTTCGTTTTGCAAAGCACGTTCTAGCTGTATGTGAAAAGATTCAAGTTCCGCTTGCGATTTATCGTAGTACAGTTTAAATGCGCCTGACAAAATCACTAAAGCGAGTCCTAATCCTATGCTAAGTTTAAATCCCATTTTATTTCTTCGCCATGTAAGCGGTAGCTCCGAAATACAAACCTATTATTGAAGCTTGAGAAAGAAATAACATATCAGATAAAGCTGAAAGAGTAGATAGTCTATCTTCTGGGACAAAAGGCATTAAAGGTAATAGAGAATATAGCACCATAGAAGACATCGCTACCCATGCTATTCTTCTTTGAGAATCTTGTTTCTCTTCTCTTAGATCTAGCTCAAGCATTTGCGTAGCACGCTCTAGCTCTTCGTCAGTAACAGTCCCATCGTTATCTATGTCATATTTTTCCCAGACAGAGTTTTTTTGTAGTTTTTTCTGGTCCATATCTAGTCCCAAAATTTTTGGTTTGCTCCAGCCATTACAGGTTTGCAGTAAGCCGTTATGTTGTGTTGTTTAATACCGCCTCTACAACGAACATCTCTGCAATTATGTTCTATCCAATAAGCGAACTGTTGACAGCGATGTATATCTCTAAACAACATTTGCTCTGAGCCTTGAGTTACGTTTCCTTCAATAACCGTAATTAGCATAAAGGCTAGTATGGTGCCTTTCATTTGTCATAGAAGTTTAGCTACAACTATGGTAGCGACTATAAATGGATACATTCCCCAAATCATCATTTCTAGTTTTTTAAACTTTTCAGAACCTTCATTCAGTCTTTCTTCTATCCTTTCGTATCTTAAAGTGCATTCTTTTTGATGCGTTTTTAATTCATTCAAGGTCTGTTGAGATTCCGAAACTTTAGATTGGGCTTTTCTAGCAGCCATTAGTCTGACCTCTTTACAAATTTGATTGGGTTGGCTGTAGCTCCTTCCTTTGCCTTACCAATGTTTAACGCTGCGATCTCAACGATCTTATATAGCCGCCCAATCAAGGCATCGTCTTTCGGGGTAGGAGTCAGGCTGCATATAATCGATGCCGCACAAACAATACCCGTTACTACAGATATTATATTAAGAACAAAATCCATTATTTTTGCTCCGGAGTAACCGTTTCTAGTTGTTGCGCATACCAGTTAAATGCTGCCATGTGTGTATCAAGTTGTTTTTGATTAGAATTAATAATCTGGGTTATTTGAGCAATCTGTTCTCTAAGCTCGTCCATCCTGGTGTTTAACATCTCAGGATTAGGAGGAAGTTGAGCAACCTCGGTTTCTTCTACAGCTTCTGCTTTAGTGTCTTGTTCCATCTTCCTCTACCTTCCAAACATTTAAATTTGCAGCGACAGTACGCCGTTCGCCTTCACCCTCGAAAGGGTAAACCATATGTGTCAACCAGCTAGGGAACATTAAGAACTTCCCGACCTCTGGCTTAATGACAAAACTTTGTGGGGGAGCTAAACGCTCTGTATCTAATAAACTATTACGGCCATAACTAAACGCGAGGCAACCATCTGCATTTCCACTAGAGTTATACAGGCTATACTCAGGACTTCCCGCTGTGGGCTGATCTAGGATTTGTTGGGGTACTTTTGTCCATGTAGTACAGGAAACGCCCATAATGGTTTTAGTGCCATGATCGTGCATTGGGTTGTAATCTCCCTGATAACTATGCACCGACCACAACTCGTCTGTAAGAACCTCTCTTTTACCTTTTAGTGGGTTACCAGAGTGAGCGCAGAACTGCTTGACGTAATCCATTGCCAAGCCCTGAATCGTCCAGTTAAAGTCTTTTAACTCTTCACAATGATGATCCATCGTAAGCTGTTGTCCGTGGGCTATCTGCCCTACTAATGTGCCCGCATGGCTCTTGCGTTCTTGATCTACCATTAACTTATCTAAGTAATCGTTAAGCGTACCTACCATGCTTTCAGATAGTTGTGCTTCCAGCATAAATACCGCTGGCAAAGAATGCAGCGTAAAGTGTTGCTCCATTAGCTAGGTATCACAAAGTCGTTATTAGGTACAGGCTCTTTAGGGGGATTAGTAATTACAGAGTCGTATTGACTTTCAAACACCTCATCCCACTTGGCTGTTGGGCAAAGTGCCTCCAGTTCGCTTTTAGTCCACTCGCCTTCTGCTTTTGGAGTAAAGTGATTAGTAGTTACGTCACCTATTTTTTCAACAGCATCAAGCCCTATTCTTCTTTCATTAGTGTAATAGTCAGCTTGCCCTTCTGTTCCTTGCTCGTATTTCATAACAAGATTCCATCG
>Ga0209232_1000493_pt1 | contig 24092 bp, 29 predicted proteins | sample ETNvirenome_2_60_FD_184066 | JGI IMG/M metagenome (GOLD analysis project Ga0209232, IMG submission 184066) | Marine viral communities from the Pacific Ocean - ETNP_2_60 (SPAdes) (version 2) | ecosystem: Environmental > Aquatic > Marine > Oceanic | place: Pacific Ocean | collected 2013-06-22
CCATGACTTCTCTTAATATAGCAAATTTTTCAGGTAAAGACTCAACTTCAACAGTATGTACATCATTCCGTAAATAAGATTCGTCTAAAGAGATTTCCCTTATTTTCGCTAAATAATACATAAATGCATATAATTCTGTTGTTCTTTTTAATTCTATTCGGTAATCTTCATTTTGTATATCTGCTACACCTACATTAACATCTTTAGGTTGCCCTTCTTCATCAAACATAGGGTCGGGTTCTGTTAGATAGTAAGTCTCTTTTGATTCTCTATCATCTAATAAATCTCCAAGTCTTAGTTCTATAACATCAGCATAATCAATAATTTTCTTCTTAGACATTTTAGCCAATTCTTTTATTTGTGATTTAGTAGCATCAGGATTCATTGCTTGTTTAATTTCCCTCACTATCTTCCCATAACCCCCTTCTAATGAAATAAAATCCTTTAGGTTTTTTGTATCTCTAACCTTTATTTCTTCTAATTTAAACCCTCTTTGGGTAAATATTTCTTTAAGTAATTCTATTCCTGTTTTACCAGAATACTCATCATTTAAAATATCTAATAATCTTACAGGGTGTTTACCCTCTTCATATTTCTTTAGGAACTTAAATATATTTTTTTGTGAAAATAATTTTGATTCACTTTGTAAAGTATCTAATTCACCCTTATAATTTTCTATTCTAGAATCTTTACCATATTTAGTTAATAAATTACGCATAGTAGAAAGGAAAGAATAATCCTTAGTAGGTTGTCTCTCTTTTCTAGATAGTTGGTCTTCTAACTTATCGAGCGTAGATATAGCCGTTTCTAATTTACTGAATATATTTTCATCGGCTACAAACGCATCATAGATAGCCTTTTCATCTGAACCTTCTTCTAAATTTTCTACAAAATTATCTAATTGTTGTTGATTTTCTTCTGAACGCATATCATCAGACATACCCGCTAATAAAAACATAGCAGCATTATCTTGTTTAATTTTTAGAATTTGTTTAAACACTTTACGATGAGAAGTTATTGCTACAAATAATTTACTCATATCTATTTGTTTAGGTTTTGATGGTTTACCTTCATCAGTAAATTTCTCAGAACCTAATGGTTTAAATCCACCACTAGCGGTCATTAAATCATCAGATAAAGATTGCCTAAGTTTATCTTTCCAATCTTCATTAGTAACTCTAACAACATTTTCTAAATTATTCACAAAGTTATCAGGTACTTTACTAGATAATAAATCTTTGACTTTGGGGGAAAATGTTTTTTTAATTTGGTCTAATACAAAAGCAGTTTTAGCCATAGGCTCTTTATGACCGCGAATATCTGCTTTCAATAATATAGACACACTTACCACTTATTTTCTGTATTTCTTTTTCTTTTTGGCATTAAGATTACATCGGGAATATCATTACTGTTAGGTATTTTCTTTTCTACTGTTCTAGATATATCAATACCTACTGCATCTAAATCTCTATTTGGTTCTACTTTACGCTCGTTATACACTTTTGCTCTTGCAGCAGCCAATTCTCTCTCTAATTCTCTTACACTTTTTTCACTCATTTAATCACCTTTTTTTAAATATGCTAGAATAACTACTCCGGCACTAACCTACCCTTCTTTCAGTTCTTTTATCAACATTTTGATTTCCGGCTGCTTCAGGTAAGCCACTAAATCTTTTATCAGGCCCACTATCCATACTAGGTTTATTTCTAGTTGCAGGTGGATTTTCCTGTGGTTTACTTTGATTCATCATGTCCTCTTGCATTTGTCCTAATTGACTTGCATCAATATCTGTACCTGCATACGGGTCTAATTCAACTTCTCCTTTTCCTTCTCCACCTTTATCTGTTTGTTCGGGTTTAGGTTCAGGTTTACTATAAGAGAATCTACCTTCATCATCCATATCTATCTCAAATCCTAAATTTTTAATAGATGCAGCAATGTTAACTTCAATCTCTCTCTTTCTTAGTTTAGCAACTTCATCTTCTTCTTCCGATGGTGGAAGTTTTAGAACCCAATCAGTAATTCCAAACTCTTTTGTTACAAAAGGGAATACATAATTATTCCAAATAGTCTGAGCCATTTCTACTGCTCTATTAGTAACAAGTATTTGCATACCTTCATTATTCAATCCACCACTAGAAGAATTATCAGCCATAAATATTTTACTCACACCATAGAAACCTGAAACTCTATCTCTTAAATCATCTTTGACTGAAACATAATCCATTTCTTTTAGGCTATCCATAAACTTAATCCATTCAATAGAACCTTTACCACCTTCTGATTCAATACCCATTACAGGAATAAAGTGTGGGTCTTGTTCCATTTTCTCTTTTACACCCTTCCAAAAAGATTTCATAGATTCTATGTTTCTAGTTTGTACTGCAAGTAATCCTCTAGGCATTCTTGCTTTTGTATAAGAAGAATTAATGTAATTATCCATAGCAATCAATGTGGTCACACTATTCCACAATGTTATTATCGGGGACAATCCATATAACCTACTAGGGGTATATTTACTGAAATGTAATACTTCCCCTTCCAAGAAATATTGTTCTTCACCATTAACTCGATTAACATAATGGATAGGATACAGTTCAGTAGTGCCACACACCTCACAAGAACCAACAGATTCTTCTGAAATGAAATCCCTATGCCTTAAACAAGTAAATCCTCTATTCCCTCTTTCACCTAATTCATCTGCATAGATGTGCATACCTACGGGGTCACCTCGATAGATTTCCTTTATTCTATGCATCATAATTTCAGAATCACTATCTAAGAAATATTCCTTAACTAATACTAAATAGGCATCATCCATTATATTCAAGTCATCTTCTAATTCTTTAAGTACATCAATAAATAGTTGTTCTGATTTGTTAACATAACCATCCATAAAAGATGAAGCATATTTTAATTGGTCACGATTAGGTTTGGATAAATTAGTAGAGCCACATTCTACACATTCCGGTGCAGGTGTTTTGTGTTCTTTACAACAGTCATTACATTTCAATACAAACTTTTCTTCCCAAAAATATCCTCTCCTAAAAATTTCATTTTTTAATTGAGTAACACAAGTTCTAACTATAACAGATTGGTTTGCTATATGATATATTACAGGGGCAGTCAACATATAGGAATTATCCTTTTCCTGAATCCCCGGATTAAACACCTTACGGTCAGCAGGTTTAGGTGTTGTTCTCCTAAAGAGGTTAGTTATGCTAAATCTTCTTTTTTCTTCTACCATTTTACACACCCATTATTTGATTACCCGATTCCATGAACACATATTAAAGTTCCTTCAAACGCTATTTACTCCTATTAGATTTGGTTTTTCATCTATGCCCTCTAATTTATCCATCCAACTCATTTTAGAGTTTTCCTCCAATTTACTAATTGAGTCTAAATCAATATCATATGCAGAAAAATCATAGTTAACATTATCCTTATGGTTGTGATATTTCATTAATTTAAAAAGTTCTCCCATTCTACCCTTAGCCCAAGATTCTTTTTTGTGTCCTTTCTTAATTCTAACTAATTCTAATAATATATCTGCATTTGGCCCTTTCATTCTAAAATGTGGTCTACACTTAGTTAGTAATTCGTGTACGTCTTTTTGGGAATAGAAGTTTAATCTGTTAACAGGTCTAGTATCTTGTGGAGATTTTTGGTCTAAATGTAATCTACCCATACCTAATGATTTATGCATTTCTATCATAAACGCTTTACCTCTTTCCCCAGTAGCAACCAAACCTACTCTAGGATTATTATTCCTATCCATAGTAATATAACCATCTGAATCTATGAATGCAGCAGTATATGCATAAATGTCTTTTTTAATGTCATCATTTAATTTATAATATGCCCCATCTACGTTTGTAATATTTTGTGTTATCGCCAATTTAGAAACTATTTGTGGGGAAGATTTTTTCTTTAGATTTTCAGGTAATGCTTCATGTATTTCTCTTGAAGATATTCCGGGATATTCACAAACAGATTTCAAAATGCTTTCTTTGATTCTATTTTTCATTCCTTTAGTACTGCTTTGGGATTTTACTAATTTTTTAAATTCTTTTTTTGCTTGGGATGCTTGTTTGGATAAAATAGCATATTTTTTATTAAAAGGCATATCTTTCATTTCTAATTTCAGTTCCCAATACTTACACAAAGAATCTATCACTTCTCTTTTAGAATTAACATCTTGAATATTACCAAGTTTAATTATATTAGACTCTGAAAAAGACATATCCTTTAGAATAGATTTGTAAGGACTAACCCAATATATTTTTTCAATACTCTTTTCTAAATGGTCTGAATAAGCATCAATTAAATTGTCAATGGATTTAGTTAACTCTATTTTTGGTTCTCCCTTGAGTGTTCTTCTAAATTTTCTCATATCCTTGACTAAAACAGGAATATTTTTATTTTCAATAGTATATTCTTTCAAAGATAAATCTAATGTTTTATTTGCTTTGGTATAACTCATGTTAAAGTCTTCTGCATATTCCTTAACCAAATCACCATGACTAGTTAAGGGTCTGCCACTAAGCCATAACATTTTAGCCTCTAATTCCATTTCTTGTTCTAATTGGCGTTGTTCACTAGTTAAATCTTCAACTTCCTTCACTTTATCCGTCAATTGTTGCAATTTTTCTGAATTAAGTTTAGCCATTTTATCACATCCTAAAAGTTCAATCCCATTAATCCTGTATTCATACCAATAGAGGGTGTTTGGGGCGAATCAAACACTCCGAGGTCGTCTAAGAGTATAAAGGAGTCAGTAGGTGACTGAGTTGCAGCATTAGCCAATGCTAACCCCATAACTAAGTCATCATGTGCTCCAACACCCTCAAACTTACCGGATTCTGTTATAGAAAACATAGATAATTCTTCAATTAGTGCAGTAGTCATCCTTTTACTATTATTATCTCCATAAGGAAAGTTAATTTTACCATTTTCAATGTTCATTTGAAGATTTAGTATGATTTCTTGCTTCTTTTTTCTAGTCGTATTGAAATCTTTAATATTCATATCAGTCAAACTGCGTAATTCTTGAGTAAATGCCTTTGCAAAGGTGTTTGTTTCATATAATATCTGTTCAGGTTGAAAAATTTGCCCTATAATTCGTATTTTTTCGATATTTTCTCTAAATTCCACATTTTTTGCTCTATCTACATGAACAATTGTCTTATTTTTCTCTTCATCAACCTCTAAGACAATAATTACATTGTAATCCCCATCAGTTGAGATAGCAGGGTCAACACCAACATAATATTTGTATCCTTTATCCTTACGATTCCCTAATTTTAAGACATAATCCTTATTTTTGCACTTACTTACATGGTCGGGGTCGAAAAGTGCTGTTCCGGTAGAAACAGGTATACACAAATATTCCCTTGTAAACTTCAATGAACCAATTTCAGACTTTCTTTGCATCAAAGCATCATAATCCCAACGCTCAGGCCAAAGTGGTTTATTCATTGAATCTAAACAAGGGTATTTTCTAACAGTATATGCTTCATTTTCTTCTAATTGTGAAAATATATCCGTATATGTAAATGGTGTACCTATCATTCTCAAACTTGCAGTATGATGAAGTGTAGGTATCATATCTCCAAAGAACCAATCTGTAACTCTTTGAATACCTGATAAACTAAACTCTTTCAAAGGGTCGTCAATAATTATTTCTTGAGGGTGAAGTCCTCTAATCTGAGAACCAACAGACCTTTCTAATATTGCATTGCCATTTGTTAATTGAATATTACCAATAGCCCAACCTCTTGAAGGTCTAAACTTTTTTAATTGTGGAAGATTAAAATATTTATCAATTTCACGCATATGTACTAAAGTCTGCTTTTGATTAGATGAAATGTATAACATTTGAAACGGAGGTTCTTGAAAGCATAAATTCCATACTACCCAACTGTGCATAAAGACAGATTTTCCGTGGTCTCTTGAGCAAATAATTACTGTTCTATCTGTATTTTCCATTAATTCTTTCCATTCTTGCATATATTCGGGATACATCATTCCTAATACATTTTTAAAAAAATACGCAAAGGAGTTTTTAGACAATTCCATATCCATAGATGTCATAAAATCTGTATCTAATTCCATTATATTCACCAATCACGACACGCCATACATCTAGCAGAATAATCACTTCTCTTACAAGAAGAACAATTATGCCTCGCCCTAAATGATTTTCTTCTTTTACCATCTCTTTTACCTGAAACAGTAACCCCACGTTGACCCCAATGTACTCTTTTATATCCACCTTTACCATTAGGAACACATTTCATCCACTTCTTGCCTTTGCGTGTAGATGATGTTTTTTTAGTTGCTCTAGTACAACGGCCTTCTTTGATTACTGTAAACCAAGTCATTTCATTCTCTCCGTTTTATTGCTGCCCACCAACTAGAATTATGGATGTAATATTTTTCTAGAGTTCCGATAATATTATTAGCATTACCAATAGAAATCTCTTCTATTAATTCATCAGGTAATTCTGATTCCTCTAATTGCCTAAACCCTTCACTAAGATAGTAGTTCATAGCATCTCTATCAGAAAAATTAACTATCAGTTTTTTATTTCCTTTATTTCTAATCATTTCACGAAATAATAATCCCATTAACCCTCTACGTCTAAAGGTGTCTCTAACGTGTATTCCTGAACCTAATAAAAAATCTTTGTATGGTGCATAACCGATTACTCCAATAGGTTTGTCTGTATCTTTTTCAAATGCAACATGGTGTACGGATGGGGCAGTAGCAAACTTACCATCTTTAGGGATACTCCTAAATCTTTGTACTCTAGATTTGTATCCATCATACCCATCTTTTCTAAATATTTGAATGGCATCATCTTCTGACATTGTTTTGAAATATATATCATCACTAGCATAATTGGAATTAGGTAGTTCAGGATATTTTTCTTCCTCTTCTGCCAATTAATCACCCCTAAAATTACCTTTCAAATAATAAACTGCATCTTCTGATACTCCATATTTTTTAGCAATTCTAGCCATAGAATCTGTTTCAGAAACAATAGACTCTATATCGTATGCAGTTAACTCTATACTATGCTTTTCATGCACCTTTTCTATTGCAGTATTTACATGAGAAAAATTATCCAATTTAGATATTCCATAATATACAGGTTTGTCTAACATTTTTCTAATAGAATCATGGGCTTCTAATAAATTAATTTCAAATTCACTTTTAACAATTAATCCTTTCTTACTCAAATTATCATAACTCTGTATAAATGATGAAACTAGATTTCTACTACCCGAAGTCCCTTCTTGTGCAGCATTATATCCCCTAGAACCTAAGCCTAAATCTTTTGCTCTAGGATTCAATAAATCATCACCAATGTAATCACCTTTTCTTTTTCTAATATGTTTAACTAGAACGGCTAATGGGTATAATTTACTCTCTCTATTTTTCTCAAACTCTTCTGCTAATTTTTCAACAGGTGTACCATTAAACTCAACATCAATATTTAAGTTATTTTTTTCCTTTATTTCTTGTAATGCCGCCCCAAACTCTACGTCTATATCGTGAGTATGTTGAGTTTCAAAGATTAAATCTAATTGTTTAGCGGCAAGTTCCATTTTAGATTTTATAGAAGATAATCTAGAACCGGGTTCTATATTACCAATCTCTTCTAGTAATTCTGTTAATCTTTTTAATCCTTTTACTGATAATGTTGCTGTACCCATTTCAGAATATCTTGCCAATAGAGTAGTAAAAGCAGTAGGCTCTTTACCTTCTTGTGACATAAAGAAATCCATTACTTTGTTAGTTACATACTCCGGCTCATCATCAAACGGCATATACTCACTAAGTAAAGGTCGGATAACATAATCAATCAAACTATCAACATAATCATCGTACTCTGTTTCTATTTCCTCTAATACATCTTTTAGTTTACTACCTTTTCTTCCAGTAAATAATGACGAATATGTTTGTTGATTAGTTTTATTGGATTTCTCCCTACCTGTTCTCCCTACTTGAGTAGTGGCTCTAGTAGGCATTGCTTCTTTTTCAGTAGCAGTACCAAGATTTAGAATATCATACATAATATCGAAATGAGTTTTTAATTTTTTACTGAGGCTATCCATATCAGATATATTAAACTCATCGGCTAATTTATTAGTTAAAGGAAGATAATAAAAATCTTGCACCTCGTCTTCCGTAGCATACTCTTCTAAATCATCTATATAATCTGCTAATTTACTTAAGTCAGTTTCATTTAATTCAATATCTATTTTAGTCGCATATTTCTTTGCTCTACGCTTTAGCGACTCTATGTCTTTTTTGAATGTAGGCACTCTTCCAAATGCACCACTCTTCCAAACATATTTGAAAAGTGGGTCTACCTCTTTCATAGTTTTGAAGGATTCTATGTCTTGGAATAATGCTGATTCTGTTTTATTACCAAAGGCTTCCCTAGTTGCCAAATCTGTTTGAGTTTTTGTAGATTTTTCATCAAAGTCAGATTCAACCCTAACATCCATTTCATCATAGTCACTTCTAGCAGCCATTGCTGAATCTAACTCAACACTCTGAAATGTGTTCTCATCTTTCAAATATCCCTGTAAGAAATCCCCAAGTAACATTATTGCTTGTATACTTCTATCTTCTCTATCAATTGGTTGTTTTGGTACTTTTACAATATAATTATCTTCTTCAACTAATCTATATTCTTTTAACTGTGCTATTCTCTGCAAAATGATAGGCATATCTTCTTCGGATACTCTTTCAGTAGAAAGATATTTTTCATAGGATTCTATAAACTCATCTTGTGCATTAATATATTTATTAAATGATGAGTGTTTCTTTTCCCAATAAGCATATATTTTATCTCTCCTATCTAAAGATTTTAGAGACAATGAGCCAACCATTAAATCAACACTAACCTTTCTAATATCTTCCTGACCTGAAATATTTATGGATGTTAATTTCCTAAGTATAACTGATAGGTTTGTTTTTAGGTGTGAGTAATTTTGTATTAAATCTTCTAATTGTGATATATGAGCATTCAACTTAACAGGAGAATCTAAATAATTCTCTCTACCTTTCTCAGATAGTGTTAACTTATTCATTGACATCTTTTTTCTTTTTAATAATGAAGCAACTGTCAATGTTTTTCCATCTATCAATAAATTAACTACAATAGGTTTCAAAGTATCACGAATAATAGTATCTGCTGATGCTATATCTTCAAATGCAATAGCGAACCCTTCCGATGAATCCCTAGCATAATCATAAAATAAATCCAATACTTTTCTTTTAGTTGGTTCAGGAAACTTTGTGAATCCCTTATACTTGCTTATTTCATCCCTTACTGCATTTTTATATGACGTTCCTGAAAATTTCCCTGTTTCCTTATCTGCTGTACTACCCAAAAACTTAGCATTTATTTTAATATCATGCCCTCTAGTCATTTTACCTGCCATACCAGTTTCAGGATTATCTCGTTTTTCTGCTAATAGAATGGCATAGGCTAGGTTTTCAGCAGATGTAGTTTCTCTTACATATTTTATAAAATCTCTTCTTATAGATTTAATATCAACATCTTCTTGTTCAGCACCACCCGTAACATACGGCATCAATATTGAATTTAATGCGATAGTTCTACCCTTTAAAATAACATCCATTATTTCATCAAAGAAATCTAAATCTTCTAACCAAGTATCGAATTGTTCACTCATCTGATTCCACCTCACTACTTTCCACTTTCTTTGTTGCTATTTTTAATTTTTCTAAGACTTTTATAGGTTCAGTAACACCTTTAATATTGATTCGATAATTATCATCTACAACTTTTTTCATAGAATTATAAATCCAATTTCGCAAGGCTTCCCGTATCTTTCTATACAAACCCTCGTTAATTAATTCTTTTAACATTAACTCATAATTTTCTTCTCTAGTTTCTTTATCCTCTGCATCTCTAAAGTTATCATAATAATTACCAAACCCGTCATTACCATCTACAACGCCTAATACTAAACCTACACCCTCCAACATAGGAATCAAATCTTTAAACATCCTAAACCTTTTATCAGGTTGACCAAGTTCTTTACTATCTCTTTCCTGTATCTCAAAAAGAGTCTGTTTTATATCAATATCTTCTTCTGTAAATAATCTAGATAAATGTTTTAAATCATTTACTGCTGATAAAACATAATACCCACTTCTATTTTGCATATTATCAAATGCAACAGTTCTTTCATCATATTCTGTTACCCAGTCTTCAAAATCTTCTGCCCCTTCAAAACCATATTCTTCATATGTAGGATTTTCCCTTTCACTTGCTAATGCTAAATAGTCATCAGCAGGTAATTTATTCAAAGATACTCCCGCAGATAATCTTCTTATATATTCTTCAAATTGCTTTTTTAAATCAACATCTTTCGCAATTTCCTTTAAAAATTTATTATCTTGATACACTTTTTTATTTTTAATATCTTCTTTAGTATTTCTAATTATTTTATCCATTATACTTTTTAGTCCACTAGGCGATTCACTACCTCTCAATCCTTTCAAAGCCTGTTTAGTAGCAATAGATAATTTTGTTTTCTTTTTTTGATAACCTCTAGATTCTAGATTACCCGAAGAATCAACAGGTAAGTCTTTAGTTTCTATAATGTAAATTAGAGCAGGGTATAACTCATTATAATCATCCCCAAGAAATTCATCTGTACCTTTTGGCTCACCAAACATCTCTCTTTTATTTCTTTTTGGTATATTACTACTAGTAACAACTTTTCTTAAATACGCTATCATCTTTTGAGAATTAGGTCTAGCACTTATAGTATATGTATCGGGTGCAGGTTTGTCAATTTTGTAAGTATTTTTTAGCATTTCATATGCTTGAGTTTGTTTTACTCCACCAAAATTTTCGATTGCATCGAATAATTTTGTTTTATTATCTCTAACTTGTTTTACTCTATTTCTTTTTGTCTCAGGCCTTTTAGCAGAGTTACTCCAATTTGGTAAAGATTGTATATCTCCTGACTTAAACTTCTCTAATATATCAGGGAATTGACTTCCTTTACTACCGCCAATTGATTCATTTGATTTAATATTCTTTATTGCTTCTAATACTTTTTTAGCCCTGTCACCTACTCCATCATTTTTACGAATCTTAGGAAATGATTCAGGATTATCTAAAAAATACTGTATTGCCTTTATTCTACCTGCAACATTTTCTCCATTTGTATTGGAAATAAAAGTATTTGTTAGTTCCTCGGTAAGTAGATAACTTAGTATAATCTCATATCTACCCTCAGTTCGTTTAGAAAGTGCTTTCAATAAATTACTCATTTTCAAAATCCCCCAATGTAGTCTGCCTGTATATCTTATCATTAATCTCTTTGATTAATTCATTCACCCCTCTCTGAATACCATTCAAAGCGTTGGTGATTTCTTTTGGCAATGTACCTGCACTTTTAATATCACTTATTTCTTTGGTTATTGTGGCTTGCACTCTTTTAGCAGAATCCAATACGGCTAATTTATCATCTAAGGTAGTCATTATAATCAAAGTATTCTCCAAATTGCGTGTAGAAATTTTCTTGAAACTAATATTTCTTCTTTTCTTTCTCCGTCAAATAATAAATCTGCTAGACCTTCTTTTAACTCTAAATATCTCTCTTCCTTTTTTATTTCATCTTTCCAACTCATTGTAACTTCTCCTCCATTTTATTTCTAACATCTAACCAAACATCAGGATGGTTTTGTGCTAATACTTCTTGTACTATCTGCATTTGTGCAACTATAATTGTATCTTGTCTCTTATGTACAAGTTTACCTTTGAACTCCATAACATACTTTAGGCTCTCTCTAATCTCTCTAGCAAGTTTAGTTAAACTATCAATAGATTTTGGGTCTGTACTACCTTCATCAAACAATGATTCTATCATATTATCTAATCTACCAATGTTTCTCTCAAGAGTTTCTATCTCATCTATTTCCTTTACAGCAATCATATTTGCTGCGGATTGTTGAACTAAAGGTTGCAAGTGATTCTTTACATGACGCACTATTTGTTCTTCTGAACACCCTACAATATTTGCTGCTGTTATCGGTGTCATATTACCTGCGTGTAATTGTTCTTCTAATTCCATCCTAATGGGACTAACGCATAAACCACACTTAGGATTAGATGAGTTAACATATTCTCCCATATGATTTCTTTGGTGTCTAGAAGTTGTACCACTAGGCCAATCATATTCTCTATCTATAATGTCTGTACTAATATGTAATTCTTCGATTCTATGCTCAATATCATACCTATCCTCATGGTTACAAAGAACACATCGTTTTCTAGTTACCAAAAAATCACCTTGTATAATATGATAAGCAATTTGCTTTAATTCCTAAATTAACATTATCCAAAGTACAACGCCTATCCATGTTATACCCACAATCAGTTGCTTCGCATATTCTAATTTTACATTCTGCTTCCTTTACTATCTGTTCCCAACTCACACTACCACCTTCATTATAGTTCTCCAATCTTTAACTTCTCTATCATCACTTGTTAATTTTTCATCTTCTTTAGGTTCTTCTTTAACAGGGGGTTTCCAACCTGCTAATTTAGCCATATGATTAACCTGCCTTCTAGAAATATAAATATAGAAATCTTCAACAAAACCCGGTGTACCTTTGGCATTCAACAAGGTTTTAACTCTCTCACTTTCTGTATTATTTGCTACATTAATAGGTGTACCCATCAATCTTGTTCTAGCCTTAGTTGTTGCGAAGTTTCCTGCCTTTGTTGTAAACTCATCATCCCTAACCATAACTTTCATCATTTGTCTAATTTCTGAAATACCCTCATATGCAAACTTTGCAGCACCTTCTCTTTCTATTTTTACAGGAGCATTTTCTTCTATGTGGTGGACTGCTGCATTTATGGCCTTTATTCCTTCTGTAACGACAGCAACTAACCCCTTTTTATTAAATGGTGAATGACTTCCATCACCATAAATTGCTTGCCACATTGGTGGTGTAGCCTCACCTTTACTTGTATCCCACCAAGAATCATCTGCTGCTTTAACACTTTCAACTTTATTTTTATAATCTTTTCTATATTTAACATAATTATTAGTTCTATAATGGCCATATATTGTTTTCTTTACAGGCTTTTTTGTTCTAGGTTTTATCCCAACAATACCTTCAAACTTAATATTTCTAGGGTTTAGTTCACTTTCAGCACCGCCATGTGTATTTAATATACCAACTATCTTTTCAAGTTCCTTAACTTCTTCAGGAGTAAACTTAGGTTGTTTTGCAAATTGTGATAAAAACTGTATCTCTTTAGCCAAACCCGGTGTTTCTTTTGGGCCGGAATTACCCATTATTCTACCATCTATACCATGTCTCATTAAAATATCTAACAATGTACCGTTGAACTTAACTACTCCCATACTAGCGGCACTAATCCCTTTAGCAGTACTATGCCACTCTTTAAACATCTCAGAAAAAGTTTCACCGGAATATTCTACTCTCGATTTCCCGTTCCCCATAGAAATAACAGGTTCAACTTTCTTTACGGGCTTCTTTTTTCCTTTTACCACGTTTTAACCTCCTATTAACTGTTTTATTATTAAAGAGGTCGCTTGTTGCAGCAGAAGCGGTAGAAACCGTACCTGACATTTTTAATTGTTCAAACCAATCTGATAACTTTTCCAAATTACCACCTCATAATACTAACTAACCATTTCCAAAGAGTAGTACTATCTTTTTCTTTTGTTATAGGTGTACTATCTTCTTCTTCAAATAAAGAATCCATTATTTTATCGTGATTATGACATTCTATCATGGAATCCACCTTAATCCCTCTTAATAGTATCTTTCCAATCTAATGATTTGTATTCTCGCATCTTATCTTGCCAAGTTTCTTCATCTTCTATGGCAAATGAATCTGATACATCTTTAGGAGGCTCAGGGTCTTTAGCGGTTAAATCTTCTAATCCACCCATATCCTTTATTTGTTCTACAATTAACATATCGTATGCTCTAATGAAAGTATGACCTACATAATTCTTAAACTCAGATGATTCTGCTATTTGTTTTAAAGCATGGCTAACAAGTTGCTTTAATTTATGTTGTTCGACATTAGATAATTCCCCTGCCATAACCTTCTCTAATATTTTTTCTTTTATTTTACCATCCATTGCTTCGGCTGCTGCATCAAATAGACCTATTTCGTCTAATTGTTTTATTGTTTCTGCACTTAAATCCTTAGTTGAAGTATCTAATGCCATAGGTTCGGCATCATCATCTAATTCTTCCATCTGCTCTTTAGCGGCTTGTAAAGTAAGAGTCAATGGTTCTCCTAATAATGGTGAAACGAATGAAACTAAAGTTTCTTCTGTTAGTTCATCAACAGTAAATTTATTGAAATCTTCCATTGCTAACCCCGATAAATCTAAAGCAGTTTCTTCTACAAACCCACCTAATCTATTAAATATAGGGGAATACCCTGAACTCTGTAAAACATTACGATAGTCTACCATTACCCTACAACCCGCTATCACTAGCAACCCGTCAACATTGGCTAGAGGCTTTAATACTATTTATTCTTCTTCTAATAAATGATGCATTCCTAACCATTCTAAGAAAGCAACTTTCATAGGTTTCTCTGTGTCCCAATTCTTTTTACCATCTATATAATAGGGGTTTGAAAAACCTAATAATTGTGCTTCCCAATAATCCCAATCCATATTAATTCCATTTAAATTCTATATCATTATAATGTTTTTTAATTTTTGTTAAAGCATCATCAATTCTATATTCGTCTATTGGCACACTCCCACGCTCAGTAATTATCAATGTTATACTATTACTCATATGAAACTCATAGGGGTATTTATCTGAATGTATGTGAACACCCTTTCTTTTACTTACACCACCCAACTCAGAAAAACTTAAACTTCCTGCACCATGATATTCTCTAGGGTCATAATATATTTCCCAATCACCAACTCTATATGGGTCTTTCATAAACCTACCACCATTAACAACAGGGGATACTTGAGCAATTAAATCTAAAGCACGACAATAAACTTCTTCAGGAATTTTCTCTGCCTGTTTATTCATTGTATATCTTGTTTCCTCTACTGTTATTGTTATTCTATCTTTTTGCTTAACATCTTTAATTTTTACATTTGTACCAGTCATAGGATATAGATAAAATTGAGATACAAAATGGTCTGGGCCATGTATTTGAGTATAACCTGTGGGAGATGGTACTTTGGTAATACGATAATATTCAATTCCTCCATCCTCTCCGTCATTACGAACTTCATCGAATATACTATTATCATCATATAATGGAGTATTCTGTACTTTATTTTGTAGTGCGAACATTCTATCTTTACAGTCATCTTTATCTTCATCAGGTTTGTTTACGTCAAAAGGTTTCACCTTGAACTTAGGCAAGTTAACTGTTCTCATCTCATTTTTTAAAATATCAAACCACATATAATCACCACTCTATTTTTAAGTCTTCAAAATGCCTTTCTATTTTAACGAGTGCCGCAGAAACACCTTTAGAAGTATCCCAACCAATTGGGAAGTTATCTTGACCTATCTCCCACATATTTCCAAAATTTTTCGTGCGTACTGATAACAAGTTCCAAAGTGTAATATAATCTACTTCACCTTTTTTTATAGTAATCGTTCTATGTTTTTTTATGCGTATCTCTGTCGGGACTTCCATCACACGGTCAATATTTTTATAGCGTATTTTCCAATCACCTACACTCTCTTCGACATATGTTCCATGCCTTTGTGGAGAACCCTGACTAATCATATCTAACGCTTTACAATAAACTTCTTCGGGTATTTCGTTCACATCTTGTTCTATATCTTGTTCGTTATCTTCCTCTATGCGTACCTTAACATATACATCAGGGTTGGCAAACCCATCACTTAGTATAGGGTGTAATTGAAATTTTGCACTAAATAAACCATCATCATCTGTTATGTTATCCATTCCAAGATATTGAAATCCACCATATTGAAATCCACCCATTTCTGTCAGTTTTTTAATCTGATTAAATAAACTTTGAATATTACCTTTTGGGTTATTGCGAACAAGTTTTGTCTGTTCTGATTTTTTCACTACTTCATTTAAGAATCTATCTTTACAATCATTATCTTCTTCATCAGGTTTGGTTTCACCAAATGGTTTTATTTTAAATTTAGGTAAGTTAATTGTTCTCATTTCATTCTTCAAAACATCAAACCACATACTTCTCACTCCGTAAACTTGATATTAATATTGTTTATATAATCAGCAATTATATCTAACCCGTCTTTAATCTGCGAGGATGTCTCCAACGTATTTGGTAAAAACAAATTACTATCCGGTGTGAAATGGTGGATATTACCACGATATACAATATCTACATCTAACTCAATATCCATTCTAATAAGTTTTTCGCGATTAACTATTAACCCTCTAAGTCTGCTAAAACTTTCTACATTATCAAATGTACCATCACTATCATTTGCAGTTCTCGTCATCCCATCAGTAAGAAAATATCTTATAGCACCATCTTTTGACTTGAACGGTACATCACGTTGAATTGCATCTAATACTGTACAATAATCTTCTTCACTTAATTTAGAGTCAGCAAAGGTTTGGGCGGTAGAGTCCTTACCAAACGTAGTCTGCCAATTTTCATTGTCAACTATAACACTTATTGTTAAAGAATCATCTTGGTTATAATTAGGATATTTTTCAGGTTTTGGTGTGTAGCGTAACATTAATCTTCTCCGATTATCGCTGTGGTTATAAACCCAAGTCTCCACATCAAAGTGTGGATTTTTTAATTTCTCTTCTAACGAACTTATTTCCGATGGATTAAAAAATTGCATAGCATAAAACCTCCTTTCTATCTCTTTGACTTTTCGTTCACAATTATCGTCTTCATCAGGTTTATTCACATTAAAAGGTTTAACTTTAAATTTGGGTAAATTAACACTCCTCATTTCATTTTTAAGAATATTAAACCAACTCATATAGGCCACCCCATTTTATCTGATAACTCGATAAGTTCCTCATCAATAAACATTGATTGCCAATCATCCATATCGGTTCGTTTACTACTATCAAACCACCAATGCCAAACGATAGACAAGTGCAAATTCATTTTAATACTACCCCCATGATATATAATAATAGTTTGAGTATAGCCTGATTTGCCATTTAATTTTACAACATCAATAGTATAATCCAATACATCTGCCCTTTCTGATTTAACATTACTATTAAGCATATCTAACACTTTACAAAATACTTCTTCAGGTATATTATCTATTTCTCCCGTTTTAACAAACCGATGTATTTGCAACTTCGATTTTACTTTTTGACCATAATAATGCATTGTCGCATAGTCTGTTCCTTCTTGTTTAACCCTAACAAACTCTTGGGCTATTTTATCAGGGAACTCAAAATTCTTAGTAAAATTAGCAATTTCCATAATTTTATCTTTACATTGTGTATCTTCTTCGTTCGGCTTTGCAGCATTGAACGGTTTAACTTTGAACTTGGGTAAATTAACCAATTTGTTCTGTTTTATAACATTCCACCAATTACTCACGGCTAAATCTCCCTACAAAATCAATTACCCAAATCGCCCAATCAGGCAATATGTGAATGAAGGCGGCAGGTATCATACTTTAGCCTCTTCTATCCGGTATAAAATGTTACCCCCGTAAAATATCAAAAAATGGGCGGTCATTTTTTTGCCACTTGCGATTTTTTTTCAGTTTAAATTAATGTATTCCCGATATAAAATTAAACCTTTATTCTATTTAATTAGTTATACAAATAATACAATTAGATTATACCTGTATCTCTGTACAAGAGCGTTTTTTTATTCTATTATATTTATATTCGCTTTAAATTAGATAGATATAGTGTGTATGCACAACAATAATGCACATTCTTGCATGAAAATTAAATATATATAATTAATTTAAAAAAAAATTTTGAACCCTGTTACACACCCATTCCCCAATACTACCCATATGGTTGTATAATTAAATAAATTATTTTACCGTACCATATGGTATGTGCTTTGCTACATATCCCATAAAAATAAAGAAAAATCGGGTTAAGAGGTTAAACACATTTAATGAGAAGATATCCTACCTACCGACTAGTGCTCGGTAATCAATCTTAACTAGTAAATGCTTATGTCTAACATTAACCGTCTTTTCTTAGGTGGTGCTTGCACCTTAATGGCTGCTTTCAGACCTTTGAATTGTACATGGCTTACTGCTTTTATATTCTATTGTTTCTAAACTACTTGTCGGGACTTGGCTAGCCTTTCATCTAGAAACTCACAAGCGTGGTTCAGTTTTAAGGAATACCACCTCTTCGGTATTCACACCATATTCGTATTCTCTCTACTCTGCCTAACTTCGGTGGCTTGAATAGGGTTGCGTACCTATTAACAAACATTAGGTTTGAATCCATAAAGAATTAGTTTGGTCGAGCCGAGTAATCATTTATGTATAATCAAGAGAACTTGAATCTTATATTCCACCTGAAGAAGCATTACGATAAATCGTTATTGCTGACCTAAAGGTGGAAGGTTTAAAATTGGGATTAGTTTTAACTAATTCCTCAATTAATCTGTCTATTTGTTTTCTGTTTAAATCAATGTTAACAGCATTTTCTGCTAACCATTGATAATGCCTTCTAGAGAATAAACTTACGGACAAGGTAAACTCACTCCACAATTTTCATTAGGGCATACATACCATAACACAATTACTGGTTTTCTAATAAGAATATTAAAATCACTTCTTTCATATGTATGGCCTTCGTCTATATCTGTATTACATTCTTCACATTTCATTTTAATCATTCCTCCGTATACCCATCAAACCAATCATCATCAACACTTGTTTTAGGGTTTCTACAATGTTCTTGAGCCTCTTCAAGTGTTAATCCTCTTTTGATTATCCTATTTTTTCCATTAAATCTAAATCTAATTATTTTATACATTATTCCCATCTCCACATTCTTTACAATCACCTATACGGTTCTCTGAATCATAAAACTCATCACAAATATTACATAGAAAATAACCACAACCATTTAATAAATCTAAAGCATCTCTTAGGGTTTTCTTAGTCCTTATGACTTCACTCAACCGCTTGATTTCTCTTATGAGAAACGGCACATCTTGTATGGCTTCCATCTTCTTATTCCATTCAATTTGAGGTATGTTGGGTAGTAGTTGATTCCATGGCTCATGTGTACTTTCATCATATTCACCTTCACGATATATTTGGTAGCCACCCTTTTCGGGAGGGCATTCTTTATATTCCCATAGTTGCCAGTTCGCATGTTCAGCACCATTCACCCACCGCTTTTTCTCTTCATCGTATGCGTCATCCGAGTCATTCCATACCCATACTACATCATCGTCTATCTCGTACTTGTCTGTATCAATCATTCTTCTTTCTCTCCTTTAATCCACCGTGTAGGTAGGAGTTAGCATAGGCTTTCAAGTGGACTCTTGAGTTTGCGTCATTCAGTATTGCATTACAAAGAACTTTCATTTCGTGTTTCCAACGATTACTTGCGGATGTATCTCCTTCGTACTTGTCTGTATCAGTCATTCCTCTTCATCCTCCTCAAAGTATTCATCTAAATATGCGTGGTCGTATGAAGTCATACTATCAGGATAAGGCATTATTCCTCACCTTGTTCCGTTTCGGCAAGTACTTTACCTAATGCTGCTTGTTGTAATGATAATACAATTTCTTCACCACATTCACGACAATATAATTTATTTGCCGATATTATCCTACCACATATACATTCATTCATTCTTCATCACCATGTTTTAATCTTGCTTCTCTAGTTAATGCCACAATATCAGGACTACATTCTGTTCTTGATTCAGTAATATGCTCAAAATAACATTCTAATTCAGGCTCATGTAAAAAGGTAATTTCTTCATCTGCAACATCTCTAAAACATTGTTGAAAACTAGTTTCAAATATATGTTGAATTAAACCAACATCAGAAATAACATTATCAACCATTCTCTCTTTAATAGTAGCAGCCTTCTTTACTCTTGCAGATTCCCAACTAATATTAAATGTTAATACTAAACCTTCATTTGAGTTTGTGAGGCTAAAAGACAAAATAACTGTTTCATCATCAGGAATAGAATATTGTAAATGATATCCTCTAACATAATCTTCATTAGGCTTTCCTGTAAACTTCATCAGTTCCTCAGTTGTCATGTTTGAAAGATTAATATGATTACCTTTTGGCTCATGCCAAACTGAATCAATGATTTCTTCTTTAGTAACATTAAACTCAACATTTTCCCAACCATTATTTTTCATATCATGTACTATACTAGCAGATAACCATTGATACGGTGAAGTGAACATTGGTTTACCATCAACTATACATTCTGAAATAATAGTTTCTTTCTTTTTATCATATTTACCCACAGGAGAAGTTACATATTTATCAGATACATTAATTCCCCAATCATCTAATGATTCCAATAACTCATAATAATGATAATCTTTCAATTTCGTGTTTGCATATTTCATGTTCATTGTTCTTTTATATATTATACTCATTTAATCCATCTCCATAGTTTGAAACGCTTTCAGTCCTGCTTTAATCTCGGATAGACACATTACAAAGTCATCACCTTGAACTGTCAATTCTTTAATTACTAAGACTTGTGCAGAACCAGATTTCATATGTCCTACTGTTAGTTTATATTTATATGGTTTCATTTCTTGTATTTGTTTTATTTCTGACATTTTAATCATACTAAGATTCCCCTATAAGGTATTTAACGGGTAGCAGTCAAAGCACTACCATATGGTTGTAACATTAACTTTGTGTGGTTATAAACCCAAAAAGGCCGAAAAACGGCCAATTTAGGTGCTGATTAGGGCTGAACCTAATTAATCAGTTATTTATTCTTCCTCCTGAGAAGAGTTATTTACAATAACTACGGGACTTTCGCCATTCCATAGGTATTGTGCATCGTTGCCTTTTGTGAAGTCAGAGTAAGCCTTATTCAAGACTTGTCTGCGAGACGCTGTTTTATCATCAGCAAACTCAATTGCTTCTGTATAATTACCGCCGCCGGATTTACCGTGGCGCATCTCTAATGTTCTTACTGCTTCATTATCGTTGAATAGTGTTACCATTGCAGAATGATAGGTTGTTAGAAGTCCATCCCTAGCAATTAGTACTGCATCAGGCATAGTTGAACCTCTTCCTGTTCTAAATGGTTTATCTGTTATATCTGCGAAACAAGTTCTAATTGCTGCGTAAAGTGAGTCTCTTGATTCAGGCTTTTTATCACCTGCTTCAATCAACTGTGGTACAGCAACTAACTCTATATTGTCAGTCATCCAATCAGGATGGTTTGCGAACCATCCATTAATTAATGTTGTTTTACTTGTCCATTGTTCTTGTGTCATACTTTCTTTATCTGTCATTTTAATTCCTCTTTTCTCCTGTATCGGGTTCAGCCCCTTTCAACATACTATACATCACCTAATAGGTATATAAGGGTGTTCTCAAAGTACCACACCATATGGTAGTATTATTGCATATTTGTATAAAAATCTTAAATATACTACCATATGGTTTTACTTTGTCAGAACCCTTTATTAAGGTGGAACATGGCTATTATTATGCTCACAAAGGCAATCAGTAATATAAATTAAGGAATGATTAAAATGGAAACATGGGAAGATACAAAAAGAAAAGTAGAAGCAATGATAGAAGCAAATGGTGACAATCTAGATGAGAGTCTAGTTATTGTTTGCCACCACCTAATGAGTCAAGGTGACACTAAGGTGGAAACACAGCAACAAATGGCTAAATCTCTTAAAGAAGTTTTGAGAGGTTGTAACGGTTATCCTTGGAGAAGAGGCGGAGGAGGAATCCTTTCTGCAACTGCTCTAAGTACTGTTGATGCAATAGTAGCAGATGTTCAATCATCATTTGCTGAAGCATTCGATTCTTGTGGTGATGGTGTAAGAGCATTTTTACTACCTCACGGTAAAAGCAAGAACTCACATTTCGCAGATGGTGCAGATTACGCAAGTACACTCACAAAGACAATTCGCAAAAATGCAACTAACCTATACAAACTAGGTTGGGATGGAACAATAGAAGGCTTAGGTTTTTCTTCACAGGAGGAAGAATAAGCGGATTGTTGTTGTGAGCAACTAATTGGGGAGATGGGGTTTAAACACCCTATCTCTCCTTTTTTTTATTTTAGGGTCTTAAACTGACAAAGTGTTTAATACCATATGGTTGTGTATTGTTTTAAAATAGGGACTCGGCAAACCTTGACGGCATCCTTTATATACCCTAGCGAGAATCCTGATTCTGTACAGTCAATGAAAAACCATTTATGTACAAGAATAACCTAATTACTATTTAAGTAGGTATTCTTCAAAGGATTAATTTTTTACCACCAATATAACGCAAGTTATTATTACTAACAGTTAAAGAATCATATTAATACAATATGCTATATTTCATAACAATATTGGTATCAGATATCCTATATAATATAGAATAACTAAATTATATCTTAGTCATTTTGATTAACATTCTTCCTTTCCACAAAGGTAAAAACGAGAGGTAGAACAAAATGAATAAGATATAGGATATATGTATATCATTATAATATACATTATCATTTACTACATTTACATACATACATACATACTTTTTACCTCTCTCTCTTTTTATTTATTTATTCTCTCTAGAAAAATGCAAAAATGAGAGAAACGAAGAATCGAAGTCAAAATGATAAACATATTACATGATATGTGAATCATTCCGTCATTTCCAACAAATGTAAACGAGTGGAAACTAAAAACTAATAAAATAAACAAGGTGATAACATGACCAAAGAAGATAAAGAAACAAAAACAGAAGAAACAGAAAATACGAAGTATATGAGAATGTTTGGTGATAAAGGAAATATAAAATATTCTCCTAAAGGAACGATGCAACAACCCTTTACTAGGAAACCCCTTGAAGGTGTTGAACTTTTAATACAAGAAAAGTGTAATGATATAAAACATATGCTTCTTAGAAAGAATGAACAATACGGAGATTCAGCATTGAATCCAATTAGAATATTCTCAACATCTAGTACAGATGAACAACTCCGAGTTAGAATAGATGATAAGTTAAGTCGTTTAACTCGCGGTAATGATTTATTAGAATCAGATGATGATGTAATACATGACCTAATTGGTTATCTAGTATTACTATTAATACATAAAGACACTCACCCCATAAGTGGAGAAGTTGTAGAATAGTCTTAGCGGGCTATTTTACAATGCTTTAGGGTGTTATAATAAGGGTTTTACCAAAATAAAAAAGTAAGAAGATATAGAGGATGAGTGATGTTAAGCAAAAAAGTCGCTTAATGCTAATTCTAGAACAGCAAAGTAATTCGATATTAGAGTAATAGGTTATCACAAGTATTATGCTTGAGTTAATTGGTCAAACTTGTGTACAAAACCACTTGTTTTACTTGAGTATTGTCATATTACCAAAACTCGTAAAACTAATTTATCTGTATTCTCAAACAGATAGTCAGTAAGAATTGTTTCCGCTAGAAACGATGGTCTGCTGATGACTTACCCTCGCGGTAATGGCATAGCACAATTACTTTCCCTTTAACACTCAATAGTCAATGAAGACTTTAAAATAAAAACACTCTAAATTCGTTTAGGGTAGAGGTTTATGCAGTAATAGTTCAAGGCTCATGCTAGCCGGTGTTGACATATACTTTCATAGAAGATTCTTCTTCTGCATCTTGTGAACTCCCTCTACCCTCCGAATATTTACACTCAATATATCAGACGGAAGAATATGGCAACCTATTACATTCCGTTCCATTGCAGCCATATGCATAATTGGTGTTTCTGATATTGTTCAATTGAGTAGAGTTTACTGAAATAAAAAAGACGAATCGTGATGGATTAGATTTCCATCCAAAGCAGTAATTAAATGACCTGCCCAAACCAGTAA